>Ga0207134_1114_pt1 | contig 23591 bp, 21 predicted proteins | sample Alteio_BWMinHeat_12_FD_153527 | JGI IMG/M metagenome (GOLD analysis project Ga0207134, IMG submission 153527) | Enriched cells from forest soil in Barre Woods Harvard Forest LTER site, Petersham, Massachusetts, United States -... | ecosystem: Environmental > Terrestrial > Soil > Temperate forest >... | reverse complement strand
GTAAAGATGTGTAATCATTAAGAGTAGCTAAAAAAGCTTCTGTTTTTGGTAGTTTTATCTTATTAGGTTCGATCGTAGAATAATCATTCCAGTTAAAGTCAAAGTTTTTTTCGTAAGATTGAATAGTGCTTGTTTGAGCATAAGCAAATACATAAAATGAGAAAGTAAATAACATCAATATTAAACGGATTGATTTGAGTTTCATTTTTTATCCGGCGATTAAATTTCAGTTCCTTAAAAAATAGGATTATACAGTGGAATTTTGAGTGTGCAAATGGTCTTTCTCACTCTTTCATCCAACTTTTCTAGGCATAAAACAATAATCAGCGATTGTTGGTAAGAGGTCAACAGGGAGATGTTGTTTTAATTCCTCAACTATTTCTGTCCCATGATTAACGGTTTCAGATTGAGAAGGGGGTAAAGAAGAGCTAGCACTCGATGTCGCAGTACCTGCAAAAAATCGACTACTCATAGCACTAAGCAATGAACTGCCACGAGAACTTGAGCTTGAAGACGATAAAGAAGATTGTGAGGCTGAAGTAGATGATGGAGCAGAATTTTCTCCTCTTAATATTGCACTCAATCTTAAATCACTTTTTTGTTCTTCAAGGGCTCTCCGAGCGCTTAGAATGTTTCCTTCTATTTCAAACGCATCAGAACCTAGATTTTGAAAATGAGTTTGTAGATTGGGGGGGAATGTTTCGCCTACTCTTGTCAGATCTTGACTCAATTCTTGAAATTCACGCTCACCATTATTCCCAGGAAAAAGGCAAGAGATAAGCTTAGCTAGACAAGAAATTATAGGTCCAAAGAAATATCTAAAGAATCTATTACTTCGCCCACAATGGGTGGAATGCAAAATGAGCCCCAGAGCAGCAATAAAAAAAATAGGTCCTGCAATTAAGTCCTCGGTATTTTCATCATAAGGATAGGTATTACCCTCATAATCAAAGTCTGTTCCTTTGGCACCATTACCCGTGAGCCCTAAAACAAAAAGAAATAAGCCTGCTAAGCCAAAAAAAGCATAAATCGGTATAAGTGCTGTTTGATGTGAATTAACCCGACGATGAATTAACTCTAACCTATTTCCCGTTGCGGCCAATTCTTGCTGGGCTTCTCTGATATCCAATCGTCGAGTTGAGGGTTTTTCTTCTTTCTTCTCTTCTTGCAAAATCGTAATAACATGAGGAGCATCCCCCGCTGGTTGTGGGGCGTTATTTAAAAGTGGCGTAGTTTCACTCGCATCATCAAGGGATTGTGCAAGTGAATAATCTGACGTAGCGCTGCTATACATTATTTGTTTTTCCTCACCCTGTTTTAATCTTATATTAATTTAGATTCCATCAGAATTGATAATGGATTATTTTTCTGAGCGCTATCTATATCTAATGCCTGATAAGGCTTTAAATGACGAGGAGAATATAAAGTGGCTCCGCCTCCCCCTTGTGTTAATCCCAATGCTCGCGGACTGTCCAGTAAGTATAAACCCGATTGCGATAGCATGGGTGAAGGCATAGGTAGTGAATCAGTATTCTCATTCTCTAATCTTGAAGGGCCTCTTTCAACTTCCGCTTCTGCTTCTAAAGGAGTGGGTCCACGCACTTCGTCATCATCGTCCATACTTAATAGAACTGATGTGGTTTCACCTATCTCCGGATCTTCCAATGAGGGAGATAATGTAGATGTGTTCTTTAAATGGCTTAATCCATACCAATCTTGTTCATGACTAGAGGAGCTCGAACTTGACGAAGAGGAGCTAGCCGCGGAAGAGGATCTTGATTTTTTGGGTTCTACTTCAGGTTCCGTGACTGCATCAATGGGTTTTTCTTCATCAGATTTTTTTCGTTTTAAGCTCTGCTTTAACATACCAGTTTTTCTCGAAATTCCCTTCATTGGCTGATCTTTTAAACCATCATAGACAGGTTCTATATTACGAAGTATTTCTTTTTGTTCTTCTGTCACTTGAAAAGTAGTAGCAAACACTAGATTAAAATTCTTGAGTGCTTCTTCCGTTTCTTCAAGACTTGGTTTACCCAGATTTTCGACTAGCTCGTCAAAATCAAAACCTTCAATTTGATATACTTTGGCACACTGAGTTAAGAATATCCCTAAGGTTTTTTTGTGTTGCTTAAAATATTCATCCGTCGGGGTAAAGGGATTTTCGGCATCATAAACAAATATGATCCTAGTATTCTTGATGATACGTAATCTAATATTTTTATTCGTTAATTTGATTCTTCTAGAAAGATTTTCTTGCTTATATTTTGCTTTAGTATGGGTGGGTTCAAAGAGTACTAATCCTATCCCTTCCACAAATTTGAGATGCGTTAATAATTCAGGGAGGAGAGAGGACCCCTTCCATTTTGGGATGCGATTTCGCGCCTTAGCTTTTGGTGCTGCGCTAACTGATTGATTAAGCTCTATTTTATCTTTATTTAAAACAGGTAAACTCTCACGTGTATGCGCCATGGCTATTCTTGACCTCGTTTTGTTTATTATTGGACAATAATAATACATTTGCGATAGAATTGGAACGAATTTTTGCTAGAAGAGCGAATAAATCATGCTTGGACGTAACGAACATTATAATGATCCAGTGAGAGCCCGTAATCTTGCTGATTTAGATTGGTGGCATTGGAAAAATTTAACTGTTGAGAGATTTGAAGAGCTCGCAAGAGCAACAAGTGCTGAACAGTTTATAGGATTATTTAACCGAACAATTTCTACTTGGGGTTATGCCAATGAACCCTCCATGATGTGGGGATTTCAAGTACCCTTTTTTAAAGAAATATTTTCGGGACGAGGCAGATTAACTATTCCTCAATTCAAAGTCTTAATTGAACAACTCAGCGCAAAAAATTGTTTTGTTGAAATCTTCAACTATAAATATTATAAATATCCAGCGACGAATCTATCTCCCATGGTTGACATTATTCAGGCAGGTTTTTTCGGGATTATCGTTGATACAGTCCCGAAGGAAACATTCAATAACTTATTACAATCTGAACTAGCGCATCAAAAATATGAATATGTTTGGGAGGGCGAACCTCGAAATTGGTTTAATATTGCAATTTTGAAGTGTCCTAAAGCTCAGAGTGAAAAAGCAACCGAAAAATTAAGTCTGGATGTGCTTGATGAGGCTTGCAGAAAAGGAGCAATGTTATTTTCATTTAAACATAATCCAAACCTTTTCAAAATGCTTTGTCAAAAAATAAAAAAAGACACTCTAAATGATATCTACGGTAGGTTGCATTTCGAGGGCCTTTTATTTGAGGTGAATGTTGAAAGAAGATTTGTGCAATTAAACTTGCAACATGAAATCACCGCTAATCTTATGGAGCGATTAACAGAAGAAAACTTGAGTAAATATCTTATCAATACCAGTGTAATTAATGAAGAAAATCTTTTAAAACTATTAGATAAAGCCCCTTTACTATTTTTCCTTTCATCATGGCGAGGTATGAATCTAGAATATCTTGTTCCTCGTATGCGAGAGAATATAAATTTCACGCCAGCCACGCTACAACAATTTGAACAACATGTTCAGTTTATGCAAAATCCGGAAGAGGCGATGGTGCAACATCCCCAGCAATTTATCGAATTTGTTACCAAGCATATTATTCGTCGTTTAAGAGATGACAATTTGGTTCATCCAAAAAAATGGTTAGAAATTCTATCCAAAGCGCTTAAGACTCTAGAAAGCTCGAATAATGCAGAACGCTATAGAGATTCCTTATTAGCGTTGAGAGGAAGAATACTTTTAATAATAAATAAAGGCACATCGGATCAAGCTTGGAAAGATTTCGAGGCAATTAGTTCAGTGGAAAATATAGAGGCTTTTCTTTGCCAAGATATTGGGGAGACGCTTCTCATAACAGCTCAGCAAGAGATAGAACAAGGCAATGTATTTTTCTGCAAAGCGCGACAACTAAAAGCGCTGGATTTTTTATATAAAGCAGCTGAAGAGCAAAAAGTGCGAAATGTAGATATGGCAGGCCATACCATTTCTGCTAAGAGTTCAGCGGGAGAAGTTCTCACTCTTCCTGTTTATTTAAATAATTTTGTAAGCAATTATTATCGAGATGAATTTAATGAAGTTATCGAAGTAAAAGACCACGATGAAAGCTCAATTCATCTTGCTGAATTTGAACGAGTCAAAAAAGATTTAAAAGACCAATTACCTGTTCTAGGCGCTGAACTTTTTAGGGGTTGTCTGCAACGATTTGATCAATATCTAGATCAAAGAAGACTCGAAACCCAGCAAAATTGCTTTGTCTTTTTTGCCAATAGTTTAACTGACTTTGAAGCGCGCGAAAGTATATTCCGTACGCTCCGCAATACAAACACCCCTTGGAAACAAAAAATTGACTATTTAGAATCTAAAATGCAATCTGGCGAACTGACTAAGGGATGGCTAACTCATCGATGCCAAGATTTATTAAAAGAATTGCATCAAATCGCAACAATTATTCATCAAAATTTACCGGAACCACAGCAGGCACTGAGATTATAAGTGGGCCATGGGGTTAAATATAAACCTCTTTCAATTTGATACTTGACCCCATTCTCACAAAATAGTACAGCCAAGTTGATGCATCGCTTGGCTACAGCGGTTATCCCGTGGTGCGGGAGGCGCTGCTCTTTTAAACATTCTTGAATCTGCAGCTGTAGCAGGTCTATTTTTTACAGGATTGGCTATTTGCTGCACCCATTTTGCTTTCTCTGCAGGATAAGTCACTAAGAAAATAGTAGGTTGATCGGTTGCTTCTAGCGTAATACTTTTATCTTTCCTTAAGGTATTAACTTTTGCTGTTACAGTTTCAGGATCAAAAATAATGCGTACGCGTTCAATTCCTAATAACTGGCGATGTTCGGCTATTAATAAAGAAGAGTTTAATTCAACGAGCGCTTCTTTGCATTCACCTTTTTCATCATTGGTATTAATGACTTTACCGTCTAAGCTTGCAATTTTTTCTTGTTTAGCCGCATTAAAATCAGGAATAGTAAACCGTTCTATCGGTTGTTTAGTAAAACGTATCGCTGTATCAAGGTAGTAACGAAATTCCGCGGAATAAAATTGACCCGTGCGTGGATCTTCTTCTACCATAAACATTCCCTGATATAATAATTTTAATTCATTTTGTAATTCTTTAGGATCGGTGCTCGCGAAGAGTGCTTCAGTCCTTTTAAGGTTTACGATTCCATCAAAGCCATAGGGTGTGAATAATTGGCAAGGGAAAATACTCAAATCAAACTGATCTCTAAGTTGTTTTGTATTTTTATATTTTAACCGCATCATGCCGCAAATTCGCAACATATGGGCTGCCCCCACATGCACTAATATCATTCCATCTTGACCTTTTAATTTTGGGATGGCTCGTTCAAATATATTCCGCATCATGTTCGAACAGCGATTTTGCTCATGAGCGATCAATACTGCATTCTCATCATTTTCGAATCGTTGAGTGTCGAATTCTCTACTCTGTTTTTGTGAATACTCTATTCCTTGATAAGGAATGCGCTCTCTTATTAAAAATTCTAGCAGTTGAAAATTTTGTTCGTGAAAACAACTAATAATAATAGCGGTAGTCCAGGCATTTATAATTTCAGGCGATTTTTCGGGATATTTATCTCTCAGTTTCTTTTTGACTGCATCTTCTGACCCTGATGGAAAATAACGCCGACCTTTACCTTTGTTTCCTTTCTGAATTAATTGCTCGAGACCACATTGTTGTATAATACGTTTACATTGTCCACCGACCTCTCTATTCTCCGCCAGCTTTTCTTCGGCAGACCTGTCAGCTGCTTCTTCATCAGCAAAAACAATAGGAATATTTAAATCTCTTAATCGCTTTATTTCTTGCATCACAAAATGCGCCCAGCCCACGTCTGTGTGGAGAGAAGGAATAGGGAAAATAACGACTCGTTGTTTAGATATCATAATTTAAGCCTCGTTTTTAGTATGTTGACGCGGTGGATCATGACTTTGCCTGGATAGGTATTTTAGCAAACTATGAGTAATACTCAAAGTTCCGGATTGATAATTTAGCTTCGTAGTCGAGTGGGGGAACAACAGCAAGTGCTTAGTTCCAAATGAACTCTCTGCTATAATAGCGATTTTTACTGACTAGTTGAGATTAAAAATCATGCCTGCAAATACATCTGTTCGTCGTGGATACAACTTTGACCTTCCTCAGCCCGGTCCTATTGCTGTTGCTGGCTCATTCGATCCTGGTGGACCTTTTGGTGGTGCTGCAGCAGTAGAGGGTGCGATCGGTTTTTTGTGTCTTTATATAGGTGGGATTTTTTATTTAGTGAATTGTATACTAGGACAAGCAACTGAGGTACCTAGGACACAAGATCAAGATATTGAGGCGATTGATAGACACTACGAAGAAGCGAAAAGCGCATTAAGTCAAATGCACCCACATCGACTCGAAGTAGATCTCGAAAGCATTTTAAGTCAAATAAAAGATACAACGTTAGAATTAGATAATAATGAGTCTGCGAAGACCATTGGTGAATTGGTAAAAGTTTTTATTAAATCATGTGCTGATTTACAAGAAGAGGCGCGAACAAAAGCGCAGGTCATTGAGTTAGCAGAAAATTGCAAAACCAATATTAATCGAGTAATTGATAGTGATAAAAACGCTGAAACTCAAACCGAAGAGCATGCAATTCATGTACAAAAACGATTAAATATTCTTCTCAATGTGCTTACGGTTGGAATAGTGGCTCTTGTTGTGGTTACTAATCCAACATTTGCATTTTATGCTGTAGGACTTGGTGCCCTATTTATGCTTGGGATGTTTGCAGAGACTCGTAAGGATAATGAAAATACACGAAATTGTGCAGAAAACAAACGCGTAAAAATTGAATCCGTAAGAAAAACAATTAACAATGAAGAAAAAGGATGTTTAGATCAATTAACGCGGAGCATCTGCACGGGTCGAAATTGAATGGAAATACAGAATATTAGTAAAAATGGATAAAATAAAATTGAAGGTGTAATCTCATAGAACTCCGGGGTCAAGTCCAAAATTGGTATAGGTTTGCCAATCATCTAGCCACTAATTAAAAATATTTTAGGCTAACTCATCGATGCCAAGATTTATTAAAAGAATTACATCAAATCGCAACAATTATTCATCAAAATTTACCGGAACCAATAATGGGTCTAGCCTATCACTCTAGATAGGCACAAAATATAAAAAATATTTTGCTAGGGGTGTTAATGAAAAGCTGCCTGTTAGCCTTACTATTGTTGAGTTTTTCCTATGCCGCATTTTCCGAAGAATGCCCCATTAATTGGAAACAAACTTCTTATTCTAATGGATCGTTTTTTGTTCCTCCTTTTGTAACGTGGGCATTAGACCCTACGGCTGGATGGCAAGATATCAGCACTTACAACAAAGATTATTGGGATGAATACGATTGGAGTGACTATAATCCTAGAAAAAAAACTAACCTTAAGCAATTTCCCAATGTTAAGGTGAGGGTATATCTATCCTCTAATGGAAATGTCATCTGCGTTTTTGATGTATTTCATTACAAGGAGAATTTCGGCGACAACGGAAATGTAAACGGTGCTTCCATGTCACTTCAAGCCAGGTCTACTGCTGTTACTGATATAGCTCATACAAAATTTCCTACCAATGGCAACGCCTGTGTAACTACGCTTGATCATCTCGATGAGTGTTCTTGGACTTAATGGGGTACTCTCGCGTATTTATTGTGAAATCAACTATGGTAAAAATAGGTTAATTCGGATATATTAACGGCCTAGGATATTAGGTTGAAAAGGGAATGACTCATCATTGGCAGCAAGATTTTCATGAATACGTAAAAGTCTTTTTTCATCAAAATTTTTTTCGTTCCCAGGTTATACGTTTCATTCGAATATGTAATCATTCTATTAAACTTTGTTTCGCGTCTGAACGGCACAAAAATAAATACTTCCCCGCGCTTAAACACCTTGAAATCGATAAGGTAGAGGATGCCTTTTGTATTTATATATTTGACTTAGCATCACTTAATATGGGTCGTTCGCTCATCAATTTTTATCAAGAATTCATTATGAAGCCAAGTTTTCCATCTAAAAGAACTGCAACCAATGGTCCTTTTTGTTTTGATGAGTTAATTTATTACTTAAACGATGAATATCAATTTTCACTCTGGGTAGTCAATGATTTAGATGCAGTAGAATTTGGCGCGCTTGCCAATCCTTTTCGATTATTTTTCTATGATTGGTTGGCGAGGAAGAATATTCAGGTGACGCATGTGGCTGCTGTTGCCGATAATAATAGCGCAGTTTTATTAACGGGTGGTTCAGGCGTAGGAAAATCTACTACGACGGTATCTTGTCTATTAGGCGGGTTACATTTTTTAGGGGATGATCAATGTATCTTAAAATATGAAAATGAGCCTATGGTTTATGCTCTTTATAATACTTTTAAGATTGATAAACAATTATTTAATAATGCTTATTTTAGTGCTCTTAAGGGGAAAGAAGAAGGTTATACTTTAAAAGAAAACATAGAAAAAGCGATATTTCATTCCAATAAAATTGCTTCGTTTAACTTGGCTACTGCTAAGCCGGTTAAGGCTATTCTAAAGCTTAATAGTAAAAAGTCGATTCATCCTCGAATTGTTGCATCCACCGCCAAAGATCTAAACAGTCATTTGATTTTTAATACGATGAGACAAACGGTAGGGGTTTCAAAGCATCTTGCAGAATACGTTACAAAAAATATTCAAGAATTTATTAGGTTTATTCCTTGTTACCAAATGGATTTATCTTCAAATTATCAAAAAAATGTTAGTTTAATTGCAGAGTTCTTAAAGAGCAAAATATGAAATTACATTTTTGGCCTAATGAAAAACAAGAATTGTTACTAAAAGCGGTTTTTGGTCAATCAGAACTGGCTGCTAATTGTTTAAGAGAGTGGCATGAAAAATTTAGCTTATCAGATCTCGATGCTTCAACCCGTGCGATTTTGCCATTTGTTATTCAATCGTTTCCCATGTTTAAGATAGAACCAAATATTTTTAAGCGTTACCAGCAATACTATCAAATGACTTGGTTAGAAAACTCTCTTAAATTTAATAAGCTTTTTGAAATTATTAATTTGCTAACCCAGCAGAATATAAAAATATGCTTATTAAAAGGTGCTGCGATGCTCTTATATTTTTATAAAAATATGGGCATGCGACCAGGCATGAATGATATTGATATATTAATTAAAGAAGAAGATTTACCTAAAGCAATAGATATTTTAAAAGGATTTGGATTTTCTCCTGAAGATTTTTTTGAGTATAAAGGCGAGGAATTGGAAAAAAAAATAAAAGCAGAGGGGTTTACCACTCAGGGTTTACATGCGATTACTTATCGACATGAAAATCTTGAAATTGACTTGCATTGGAAATTAATGTCTCTTGTGAAGGAGTCAACTTTCGATCATTTGTTCTCAGAAATGAATGAGGTGACCCTATTTAATAATAAAGTTTATGTGTTATCAGCAGAGGCCCAGTTATTCCATTCCTGTATACACGGTATGAATCAAATGTCTGAAGACGGTAAATGTTGGTGGGTAATCGATGCTTTGTATCTAATTAAGCAACATAATATTAATTGGAATAAAATATTTTTACTATCGCAACAATATCGATTGGTGGGTTTTATTAAAGATTTTATTTATTATATTAAGACTATTGATTCTTCCATGGTTTTGAAAGAAGAGGTTAACTGCTTTTTAAGTAGGAAACCTGATTTTTTTCAGCGAATTTTTTACCGGATGCAAATAAGTCGCATTCCTTTGGTTAGAAAAATAAGTTTTTATAGTCGAATATATTTAAATTGCGGTGCCTTTGGAGGCTTTCCAAAATTTATAAGAGGTTATTTCGGAATTTCAGGAAGTCTATTTCAGTTTATGTTTAAAAAAGTTTGGAAGAATATATGATTACTATTGTTATGCCATTTTATAAAAAATTAACCGAGTTTATATTTGCCTTTGATCAGTATAATTTTAACGAATTCAACCGTTATCAGAATCTTGAGCTCATTTTAAGTATCGATGATCCTTTTGAAACCGATGAACTTATTGATTACTTAGACAATAAGACTAAATCCTGTTCCCCTAACTTTGCCATTATAGCGTTTCTCAATGAAAATTCTCATGCTTGGAGATGCCCTTCGAGCGCTATTAATGTAGGAATTAAGCATGCAAGATATCCAAAAATTCTTGTCATGTCGCCAGAAACGGTTGCCCTACCTCATAGTATTGAACAAATATCAGCGCACTGCGATAAAAATTCATTTTCCTTTGGTATTATTAAACATATTTCAAAAAAGGAATTAGAAATGAGAGCTGACAATTTAACTGAATCATATCAGAATGTTTTATCACCCTTGTTGCCCCATGGTTCAATTTGCTTTTATAAGTCTCAGGCGGAACTGATTGGTGGTTATGATGAAAGTTTTATTGAGTGGGGAGGGGATGACGATGATTTTAGAGAACGGCTAATTAAAGCAGGCTTTCGAAAAAAACCCACGTTTGCTAAATTTATGCATATCGTTTTTAAAGATCGGGAGTTAAATACAGCGAAAGAAAAGCGACAATTATTGTTACGAAAAAGTGTTAGCAAAAAGATAAAACAGATTGCAGAAAGAGAGGGGTTTATTGCTAATCAAGGAAACTATGGAAATAGCTATGACAAAATAGTATTTGAATTTTCATTATCAATAGGATGTGTATGTTAAAGAAAACAAAACCTTGGCAAGTGCCTATATTAACGTATCACTATATACGGAATTATGATAATCAAGAAGATTCTCTTGGGGTTGGACTATCAGTTTCCCCCGAAAATTTTGAAAGACAAATAAAATATTTATCTGAAAATAATTATAATACTATTTCATTTTCAGATTTGTTTAATAATACAATATTACCACCCCAGCCCATTATATTAACATTTGATGATGGTTATGAAGATGCTTATACGGAAGCATTTCCCGTTCTAAAAAAATATAATTTTACTGGAACATTTTATATTATTACAAACAAATTATATTTAACAGAAAACCAACTTAGAGAAATGCAGGCTGCTGGTATGAATATTGGTGTTCACACTGAAAACCATCTACTATTGCCTAATCTTAATAGCAAGCAATTGAATTCTGAAATTTTAGTCAGCAAGAGTAAATTGGAAGGAATGGGAATACAGGCACTTGATTTTTCCTATCCGTATGGAAAGCATACTTGGAAAGTAAGACGAATTGTTAAAAAAGTTGGTTTGCGATCTGCCGTAACCACTGTTTATGGCGTTAACATACATTTGTGTGATCGTTACCAAATGCTTAGAATAAGCGTTCATAATAATCATTATGGTGAAAATCTTTTAAGTAAAATTAACTCTAACTTACTATCAAGACCTCGGTGGCAAGTATTTTTTTGCCGGATTTTAAATCGTATTTTTAAAAACAAAATTAATCCTTTGCGTTACGAAATAAATACTAAATGAATATGATTGCGCCAATTATAGTAGGTGTTGCTGGATATCAATTAAATTTAATTGAAAAAAAATTATTAGCTCATCCTCATTTGGGAGGGGTAATACTTTTTGCTCGAAACTATCAATCGAAACAGCAAATAAAAGAGCTCATTTCATCGATCCAAGCTGTACGCTATAAGCAAAATTTAGCTCCGGCTATTATTGCAATAGATCATGAAGGTGGAACAGTGCAGCGCTTGGCTGGACCTGAATTTACCTGTCTTCCTAGTGCTGAGGAAATAGGCGAGCTGTATCAAGTCAATGCTAAGCTAGCGATAAATTTGATTGAAAATGTGGCCACAGTAACGGCTTATGAGTTGGGTGATCTAGGGGTGCAAGTTTGTATGGGCCCAGTGTTAGATTTAACCCCTAAAATACCAGCAAAAATCTCTTCGCGCTGTTACAGTTCTGAAAATAGTGTAATAACTACCTTGGCAAAAGTTTATATAAGCGCATTACAAAGTAATGGATTAATTGCGGTACCTAAGCATTTTCCAGGGCTGGCAAATCAAGTTTCCGATACCCACTATAATATTTCTCTATCCAATATAAGCTTAGATGAATTAATAAAGCATGAAACCTATCCTTATCAAGAACTGATTCGTGAGGGGTTGTTGAAGATTATCGCTCTTTCTCATCAAATATATTCTAATGTTGATGATAATCCGCCAGCTGGTTCTGAAAAATGGCTAAAGGATATTTTAAGGGGACAATTTAAGTTTAAGGGACTTATTATGACCGACTGTCTTCAAATGTCGAGCGCCGCGGTCATGGGCATGCACTTAAAAACAAGAATAACCAAGGCACTAAAAAGCGGCTGTAATCTTATCCTTTGCTCACATGTTTGCGATGGCCATTATAAGGAAATTTACTCAGCCTTATCTGATAAGGCACTTGACTCATTGGTTACAGAGAATTTTGAGGTATCGAGCAATGAGGGTAAATATAATTTATCTAATACAGAATATTTGACGGCGGTAAAAAATATCATCGAATTTCAATCATATAAAGATAAAAGCTCAGATACTAGAATAAAAGCTTCAAAATTATTACTAATGTTTATAAAGAAAAATTCATTATTGCGACGGTTAAAGTCGACGAAAGCTTGGGATTATATTGTTTTTATAATATATCGCCTAATGCTCATTAAGAATAAACTTAAGGAAAAAATAAAATGGATCTAATCAGTGTGATTGTTCCAACTTATAATTTAGGGCATTATTTGCCCGATGCTTTAGAGAGTATTTTTAAACAAAATAATAACGAATTGGAGGTAATAGTAGTCGATGATGGTTCAGATGACATGACCTCCCAGGTTGTTCATGATTTTGGCAATAAAATTTGTTATGTCAAACAAGCTAATAAAGGTGCTGCGGCAGCTAGAAATACGGGTGTTAGCCTTGCTCAAGGTAAATATCTCGCTTTTCTTGATGCTGATGATATATGGTTACCTACTAAGCTTGATAAACAATTAGAGAAAATAGTTAATAATGATGCGGATATAGTTTTCAGTCTCATTGAGCAGTTTATTAGTCCTGAGTTTCAAAGTAGCTCTGCTATTAAAAATAAAATATTACCCGGGTATTGTTTGAGCACCATGCTAATTAAAACTTCAGTTTTTTTAAGCATAGGGTGTTTTAACGAGGAAACAAAGCTGGGTGAGTTTATTGAATGGTATCTTAAGGCAAAAAACATGGATTGGAAAGTTATCGTTATAGATGAAGTGTTAGCTATGCGAAGAATTCATACTAAGAATACAAGTTTAGTAAATAAAAAATTTAGAAGCGACTATTTGCATTTGCTTAAAGGATTTAGAGAGGATAAGAAAGGGTCTACTCGGTTTAAATAAATTCTAATTAATTTTGCATACCATGTTTTTTTTAACAATACTTCTTTGCTGCGAATTCTTGCAGAAACGACATGGTCAAATAGTTCGAGCTGGTATTCTGAATTAACTTTTTTTAATTCTTGGATTGCATCTTGATCTGAAATATAAATGGGTTCTTTTAAAAATTGGCTAAAATCAAATTTAGTTTCTAAAAGAGCTTTTAAAAATAGCTGCTGTCTTGCAATGCGATCAAAATCAAGAAAAGCGGGCTTTTTATCGATACGATAGCGAGCACCTAGGTATTGATGAATACGTTCACCATATAATTCTTCGCTAGGTGGGTCAAATTGTATGATCTTTTGTCCATCTTCAATAAAAGTAAATGGTTTTAATGGATAATAATACTGACTATATTCTCTTATTGGGACGCTGATTTTAAGCGATTCAAATACTTTCATGCTCGTTGTATGGGGGATACAAATCGAGTGTTTTGCTTTATAACCTAAGCGATTGATCATGTTTAAAAAAAGGGTATGTCCCCCTTTGCTAAAGGCAATATTTATTCGGTTTCTTAGCGGAAAGATATAAAGATCGCGCGGAATCCAGATAAGTTTTTGATTGACAGTATCGACATTGACGATGACATCTGTATTTTGATTTGAATCCAGGATACCAATTATAACGCTCATATAATAACCCATTAATTATCTTTATAGGTGAATAAGTATAATACAAGTGTTAAAATTCAACACTCTATTTTGTTAGGTTGGCTATGAATAATTTTCTACTGGGTGCATTTAGCCCGAGACCAAATGAAAATTTTAACTTTATTGATGAGTTGGGGGGTAATTCATCAGAAATTTTTTCTCAGGAGTCAGGGTGCGAGGTTTCCTATAAGCTTTTTTATCATAGGAGATCTAATCAAAAAATAATGACAAAAAACATAAATGGGTTATTTATCTTATGTTGGGGGGAAGGATTATTAATTGATAAGGTTTATGAATTTTATATTTCAGGCGGAATAAAAAAAATTAAGGCCATTCCGGGTTTGTGTTCTATTGTTATTATTGATGTTAAAAATAATAAAATTGTGCTGTTAAATGATAGTTTTGGCACAATGCCAATTTATTATCATTTCCACGATGAAGTTATCGTTTTTTCGTCGCGTTTGAAAGGAAATTTGCTCTATCCCAACCTAAAGGTAGAATTGAATCAACTTGTTTTATTCGAATTATTTTATTCTGGTGTTGTGTGCCCGCCAGACACACTCATAAAAGATGTTTATGTCTTGAGCACAGGTGAAGTCATCGAATTTAATGGGTCATTAGTTCAGAAGACAATTTGGGCAACACCTGAAAACAAACCCGAAGCTCCTGATACTAAGAATATGCTTTCATTATTGCTAACGTCTATGGAAAGATGTATTGAAAATAGTGACGAGATAGGTGTGATGTGTAGTGGCGGTTTAGATTCGTCATTGCTCGTGGCATTGTTAAAGCAGGTGACTAGCAAAAAAATCCATTTATATACGCTAATCACTCATGAAAACAAAGTAGAAACATCGGCAGTAGAATATCTCAGTAAAACATTTAACGTGAAGACTCATTATTTTAATGCTAAAAGCAGCCATTTTCTAGATCATGTGCAAGAAAGCATTCGTCGTGGAGAAAGTGAGGCAGTGGGAGCTTTATCACTTAATATTGCTGTAGAAACGGCGTTTGCTAAGTTTATCCACTCTTCTCTTATGTTAACCGGTGATGCCATGGGACCTAATTCAAGTTTACTGAAGCAGTCTCCTGAATTTTATGCTCATAATTATGGAATTTTGGATCGGGCATCTACTCGACTCCTTTTGGATAATAAGCCCCATAGCGAAATGCATTATATTGAGAAAACAAAAACAATTATTACCGCTAAAAATAAACATCTTAGCTTTAAAAAATTTCGTTTGGATGTGCGCGCGAGCTTAATTGGCGCTCTTAACGGAAAAATAAGAACGCTAAACTCTGATCAAGCTTATCGGTTCCCTTTTGTAGATTCGCAGTTTATGGATTATATGGAATCACTTAATTATTATCTTCCTAATAAAGCGGATTATAGAAATTTATTGAAACAAATGATCTTAGAGCATCAATTATTGCCTGAGAAAATTTTAAACAAGCCTAAAGCCTGGATGCCTGGAGTGATGAGTCAGCTAGATACAGAAGGTGTGCTCGATGAATTGGTCTATCAAGTCTCGGCAACAAATTCGCATTGTTCAAGCCTATTTAATATAGAAACTCTCTCTCTTTTATTTTCAACGATAGGGCAAAAACAGAAATATAAATTAATTATGGCATTATATTATTTAGAACTTTTTTATGAGCATTTTGTGAAGCAGCGGCACAGTTTAAAAAATGAGCTATCTTGTGGGTAGTAAAATATAAATGAGCATGATATATTTTTGCCTCAGGATTTTAAGAAGATAGGGACTTTATGCAAAATTATTATCAAATCGCAAGCGATGCCGTTATTTGGGAAAAAATTGGTAATCAAATTGTTATCGCAGATCTTGCAACGGGTGTTTATGGTTGTATTGAAATTGAAGTAGGTGTATTGATTTGGGAATTGCTGATGCAGGGTGAGTCAGACAATGAAATTAATAGAATCCTAGAAAATCACTACCAAACATCTTGCGAACCTTCTACAACAAAATTTCTCGAAAAACTGCAAGAACTAAAAATTGTAAAAAAATCGACCGCTCCTTCTAAGAACGAAGCGATTTCAATTGAGTATGATAAGTTATCAAAGCAATTCGAAGAACCCCGTGTTTTGGTTTATGATGATCTTGATACGCTTTTGATGATAGATCCAATTGATGAAGATCTTGAGTTATCCATGAGACAAGAGGTTGTTTAAATGCTACCGCGCCCGGTTATTGGGGTAACAGGTAGTTCTGGTAAGACAACTACCAAGGAAATGATTGCAGCCATCTTAAAAACAAGATGGAAAATTCTTAAATCGATTGAATCATGCAATATTCATATTGAAAATTACTTTAATGAGATAAGGCCTCACCATGAAGCCATCCTAATAGAATATGGAATGGCGAAATTTGGTACTATAAAGCGCAATTGTGAGCTTATACAGCCGAATATTGCTGTCATTACCAATGTGGGATCTGCTCATATGGGAAGTCTTGGAAGTAAAATCCAAGGGGTAGCCAAAGCCAAATCTGAAATGATTAAGGCAATGAAACAAGATGGTCTATTATTTTTAAATGCTGATAATGCAAATTCATCCTTGTTGGAGACAAATGATTTTATAGGTAAAATTATATCGGTAGGCATAACAAATAGTACGGCCGATTATTATGCGCATTCCATTCAATATAAAAATAAAGTGGGTATGACTTTTAAAGTTGCTCTTAATGGAATAACCCACGATTTTTTTATCCCTATTTTGGGTCCCCACAACGTATACAATGCCTTATTCGCCATTGCGGTCTCGCATCAACTGGGTTTTAATGTTGAGACAATGCAGTTAGGGTTAAGCAATTATGAAAGGCCTTTTAGACGTCTGTATTTTTACGAATTTAAACATTTTACGCTGATTGATGATACTTTTAACGCAAATCCCGAAGCCACCAAAGCAGCTATTGATGTGCTTATACAGGTTGGTATGGGGAAAAACATAGCGATATTAGCGACGATGGTTGAATTAGGTGAATTTTCGGAAAAATTGCATAAAGAAGTGGGAAAGTATATAGCTGGCAAGAAAATTGATTTTGTCTATACGTATGGTACGGAGGGGAGAAATATTGGCCTAGGCGCTATCGAAGCAGGATATCCTGCCGCCAAAGTGATGCATGCAGCGACGCAGCGCGAGTTACATACTCAACTTTTAAAAAAAGCGATTGAACCTAACACCACTATTTTAGTAAAAGGTTCTAACAAGTATAAAATGCACCATACAGCGACTTTCTTAAAACTACACGAAAAATTTTACCCTTTATGAAACCGATCATCGCTGTTACCGGTAGTGTGGGCAAAACGACGACAAAAGAAATGATAGCGTCTGTATTGGCACAACGCTTTCAAACGTTTAAATCCGTGCGTAACTTAAACCTACCCGAACATATTGCCCGCTATCAGCAGCAAATCAAACCCAATCACGAGGCCGTGGTTTTGGAATATGCGATAGCAAATCACGGCAGCATTCGCACAAGTTGTGACTATATACAGCCCAATATTGGTATTATCACTAATATTGGTACGGCTCATCTTTCTCGCTTTGAAGATAAAATTGCAGGTATTGTTAAAGCTAAATCCGAATTAGTCCAGGGTATGCATCAAGATGGCTTATTATTTTTAAATGCAGATGATGAAAACTCAAAACAAATTAACACCAAAATTTTCCATGGCCAGCGCTATTCGATAGGTATCGAAAATAACAAGGCTGATTTTATCGCTCACTCTATACAATGCACTCGCGCGGGGATGAGTTTCCAATTACAAGGAGAAAATCAAATATTTTTTATTCCTGTTTGGGGTAGGCATAATATTTATAATGCTCTCTTTGCGATCGGTGTGGGTTTTAAGCTGGGTTTATCTTTTGCTGAAATCCAACAAGGATTGAAATCTTTTGAGAAACCTTATTCGAGATTAACACATTATCGGTTGCCAGGAATTGATGTTATTGATGATACTTTTAATGCAAGTCCTGAATCCATGAAGGCAGCAATTGACGTATTATCAATGATAGGAAAAGGTAATAATGTGGCTATATTGGGAGATGTATCAGGCTTAGGAGAATATTCTATAGAGGCCCATAAAGAGATAGGAAAATATCTCGCCAGTAAAAATATTCACTTTCTTTACACTTACGGTAGGGAGGCGAAATTAATTGGCGAGGGAGCCATTGAGGCAGGTTTTAACCCTAGTCATCTAATTCATTGTGATGAACAACTTGAGTTGCATGCACAATTGCAGCAGCATTCTATTCTACCTTTAACTACTTTTTTACTTAAAGCCACTGCACGGTTGAATATGCAACCGACTGTTGAATTTTTTATTAAGCATTGTTTAACTATTTCTAAAACATTTTTTAAAAAAATAGCTGTGCAATAATGACCGAAAGACCCGTGATTGCAATTACAGGAAGTAAAGGAAAAACCACCACGAAAGAAATGGTGGCCTCCGTTCTTAATCAACAATGGCATGTTTTTAAATCTTTTCAGAATGGTAATTGCCCTTACTTTACGGAAAAATATAAAACAGAAATTAATGCGACGCATGAAGCCATTGTACTGGAATATGGTTTAACTAAATATCAACCGGATGATATAAAAAAAAGTTGTGAGCTTATTAAGCCAAATATAGGGATTATTACGAATATTGGTAAAGAGGCCTTAGGATGTTTTGCAGGCAGCATTAAAAATATTGCTATGGCAAAGTCTGAATTAATAAAAGGCATGAACTCTAATGGGGTTTTGTTACTTAACGGCGACGATGAGAATTCCAAGTTACTTGAATTTGGCGGGTTTAAAGGGGATGTGATTTATGTGGGGGCTAAGACTCAAAGCGTTGATTATCGTGCTTCTCACCTTGAATATACGGATGAGGGTATGGTATTTGAAGTGGCTCTTAATAATCACCTTCATATTTTTCAGATTCCGCTTTGGGGCGAGCACAATGTTATAAACGCTTTATTTGCCATTGCTATTGGCGACCGTTTAGGCCTATCGGTTGCACAGCTCAAAAAGGGATTATCAGAATTTGAAAAACCGCCTCATAGGATGGGTGTGCACCGTGTTGGCGGGGTCACTCTCATCGATGATACTTTTAATGTTAGCGTTGAAGCCATGAAAGCAGCAATCGATGTATTATCCGCGGTGGGGAAAGGGCAGAAAATAGCAGTATTAGGGAGCATTGCTTGGTTGGGTGATTATTCAATCCATGAGCATCGGGCAATAGGTGAGTATTTAGCAAATAAAAATATTGATTATCTTTATACTTTTGATGATGCTAAAAAGCCTTTAGGGAACGCAGAAGAAATTGGTAAGAGAGCAATTGAGTGTGGGTTTTCTGCGGATAGAGTGCTTCATCTGTCAGACCGAAAAGCCTTACATAAAGCATTGCTCACACGAAAAATACAATCAACTGATATTTATTTGTTTAAAGGCGCCAATGGATTAAGAATGGATGTGAGTGTGCAGTATTTCAAAAATTACTTACATTTTTTGGATATCACCATTCAAAAGCAATCTATTTTGCATCGTTTTAAAAAAATGGTAGAACAATTTCCAAACCAAGTAGCTATTCATTCCCTCAATTATAAATGGTCCTACCAAAACCTTAATAAAGAAATCAATAAAATTGCCAATGCACTTTTGCAACGGCAAATAAAAGTTAAAAGGGTAGTGCTATTAATGAAGCACGATGCTCCTATGATTGCAGCAATGCTTGCGGTACTCAAAGTAAATGCCTTGTATGTGCCGTTAGATAAAAATACATCGCATCCGCGTCTAGTTAAAATTATTAATGATATTAATCCCGATTTAATGATTGTGGATTGTACGACATTTATTTTAGCCAAAACTTTATTCGAAAACATTCCCGTATTGATAGAAGATGAATTGTCCAAAGATTATCGTGAATGCTCCATATTATGTACTTCAGAAAGTAATGCGTATATATTGTATACCTCAGGTACCACAAATCACCCCAAGGGAGTGTTACAAAACCATTTAAATTTATTGCATTACAATCGTGTATATAGCAATTCATTACAGATTGCCCATTTTGATAAAGTTAGCATAATGCTATCTTTTGCATATGATTCAGCTGTCATGGACATTTACGTGGCGCTTTTAAACGGTGCAACACTTTATCCCTTTTCTATAAATGAGAATGGCATCGAGCCTTGTATCCAATTTGTTAAAAATAATAGTATTTCAATTTTTCATACAACTCCTACAGTATTTAGAGTGTTAGTCCATGCAAGTTCATTTTGTTCCGATTGGATGAGTGTGCGCATGGTTGTTTTAGGAGGGGAGGTTGCTCGGAAACACGATTTTTTATTATATAAGAAATTTTTTCCTGATGGATGTCGTTTTATCAACGGCTATGGACCCACTGAAGCGACCGTGTGTATGCAATATGTTATTGATAAAACCACTGAGGTTGAAAATGAATTTTTGCCTTTAGGTTATCCTGTAAAAAATACGGAAATTATTTTACTAAATATGGGAAATGAGTCTGGAGAAATTGTTATTGAATGTCCGCATGTCGCATTGCGTTATTGGAATGATGAAGTGCTTTCGCGACAGAAGTTTTATTATGAAAATGGTAAGCGATTTTATAAAACCGGCGATTTAGGTAAAAGATTAGAAAATGGTATGATCGATTATAAAGGGCGAATGGATCATCAGGTCAAAATTCGAGGTGATAAGATTATCTTAACTGAGATAGAAGAAATATTATTACGTGATAAACGTATTAAGGGAGTTGTTGTTTTAGCTGAAGAACATAATCATGATTTGATCTTGGTAGCTTATTATGTCGCTGATCATGTTCTAGTGTTTGAATCTGTTGACGAGAATTTAATAGCCTTTCAACAGTGGCCAGCCTTATTTGTTAAAGTAACCCATATTCCGTTTACAGCGAACGGAAAAGTCGATAGGAAAAAATTATTCCTCAATGAGATTCATCGCACCTATAGCGAAGCGCATTTTTATTTTTAAGAGCTTTTCGGCAAAGGGGTCATGGGGTCAAGTATCAAATTGAATGAGGTGGTATTATTAATAAATATAAACCTCTTTCAATTTGATACTTGACCCCATTCTTTACACTGCTCAATCATGGATCTTCCAGGTTAGATATATATGTGACCCCTTGAATTTTATTGGTTTGTTCCGGCATTTTTTCGAATTCTATTTTTTTTGGCATAAAAGAGGGGCTATGTCTTAATTTTATGTTGTAGCAAACTAATTTTAATTAAACAAATAAGGCGGCTACAATGAAAAAACAACAATCCTATTTTATCTTAACAGCGTTACTCTATTGTTTTTTAGCACCGGGGGTTACTTTAGCGCAACCTTCAATTATAGAAGAAAATAATTATAATAATTCTAATTTACCACTTATGCAAAGACAGGTTGAAGATGATATAAATAAACGCCTAAACATCTATAAGGATTCTGTTATTGATCAAGCCAATACTTCTTTAAAAGAAACTCAAAATGCCCTGGATTTACTATATGAAAATAAACCTCAGGAAGCCAAGAATGAATTAGAAAAATCAATAAATAAACTTAATATTGTTTTAGCAAAATATCCTAATCTTATTTTAGCTCCGGTTGAAGTGTCTATTACTGCTTATGATGTTTTTTCCCCTCCCTATGCGCTTTCATCCATTATTCGACAAGCAAAAGCTAGTCTAAAGCAAGGCAAACTCCAATCTACTCGTGCACTAATATGTACATTAGCTAGCGAAGTGACTGTGTATGTCACCCATATCCCTTTAGGTACTTACCCAGAAGCAATTCAATCTGTAATAAAACTAATTGATAATAACCAACTAAAAGAAGCAAAAATTAAGTTACAAATAGCGTTAAATACCTTAGTCGTAAAAGCTCATGTTTTCCCATTACCTTACATACGTTCGCTTCAGTCCTTAGATATAGTCAAGGAAATAAATGAATTAAAAATTCAATCTGATCAACATATGCAAAGTATATTAAGTTTGCTTAATTATATCCGTGCACAACTACAATTAGCAGAAGTATTAGGCTATGCCTCTTACCGTACGCATAAACCTATTTATAAACAACTGGATGAAATAGAAATTAGAGCAAAAAGAAGAGAGATCGCGCTGACTGAAATTGCGAATGCTCAACACTTTTTATCACACCTTATTAATCATTAGCATTAAATCTAACAATGTTGGAGAAAAGTCATGATTTTTCGAAGAGCTAAGAAGAGAAATGCTAGCATTAAACTACATTTAGCTGCCTACAATCACGCTAGTAAACTCATTATGGAAAAAAATGTTGAGAGGGATGAAAGACATGATTGGAGTAACCATCAACCTGCAGAAAATGACAAAAATCAATATATTCAAGAGCATGGTTATAAAGAATACGGTAAGTGGTTTTTAGGAATCGATGAGTCAAAAAACGAAACTACAAAATCAAGATATAAATTTCCTTATGGAGATTTTAAAAAAGTTCATCGTTGTGCTGTCATTTCAGCAGAAATCCGGGTCAAACAGCACAAATACGATGATATTGAACAAGCAGCAGCTCATTTACATAATATGATTGATATGGAGCTAAAAAAATAATCGGAAGATTAATGATAGCCCCAATTGCAAACGAGATAATATCACGGGATCTAAGTACATACTCATTATTCCAATGTTTTGGATTCGAGTACAGTCTTAATATAATCCAAATGTCTTTTTTCATCGTCGTAATTCCGACGAAGTAATTCGACAACTTCGGTAGGTAAATCTTCTTCTCCATCTTCCTCTAATGCTTTCTTATACGTGTTATTCGTTAATATTTCATTAGTTTCCATAGCTTTTAGAGCACCTTTTGTACCTGTTAAGCTGCGTAAGCTAGTAAATCCCTCAATAAAGTAGCCTTTGAAATCTTTGGTAAATTCAGGAGGCTCTTCACCATACGTTCGAATTAAAATAGAGAGTTGCTCCACATGTCTTATATGATCTTCTCTAAAAGATGAAATATTTCGATAAATTTCGTCATCGGTAATATTATCTAACGCTTGTTTATAAGCATGAACCGCATCAATATCCAATTGGGTCAGGTCAGTAAGTTTTTTAACGATATCTTTATTTTTCATATTGCCTCCTTTTTATATGGCATCTTCAGTATTACTTTTATTAGGTAGAATCAGCAATACGGAGTTTTACTAAACGATAGAAAAAAAATACTTAGCAAAAATACGGTATTTAATACACCTATCATTAATGAGTATTCTTAATTTTTAACTCAAGGGAAAACTAATGAATAAAAATCAACAGCCGCCACAACATCAAAACCAACAGCCCGGCATCGAAAGTAAGATGCGTCCTAAACCAAAATCTATGAGCGAACATTACCACGCTTGTGACAGATTAAAAGATAAAGTAGCCATTATTACCGGTGGGGATAGTGGAATCGGACGTGCTGTTGCACTGGCCTATGCCAGGGAAGGAGCAAATGTCTTCA
>Ga0207134_1112_pt1 | contig 23787 bp, 18 predicted proteins | sample Alteio_BWMinHeat_12_FD_153527 | JGI IMG/M metagenome (GOLD analysis project Ga0207134, IMG submission 153527) | Enriched cells from forest soil in Barre Woods Harvard Forest LTER site, Petersham, Massachusetts, United States -... | ecosystem: Environmental > Terrestrial > Soil > Temperate forest >... | reverse complement strand
AAGATAAAAGATTTTACCCTTTCACTACCCCGGAACAAGTAATTGACAGCTTTAAACATATTCAGCAACAGGAAGCACCTACGCTAAAAAAGCTATTCAGCAAAGAACCCAAAACGCCATTTGTTATCAGGCAGACCGAAGCCTTCAGAGCAGCATCTGCGAGTGCTGAATACAACCAGGCTTCAGAAGATGGATCAAGGCCGGGTGTATTTTATGTACCTATAATGGATGCAAAAAAATTCAATGCGGTGGGTATGGTTACATTATTCTTGCATGAAGCTATTCCAGGGCACCATTACCAAATATCAACACAACAAGAAAATAAGAACCTGCCAAAGTTCCGCCGCTTTTTGTGGTATGGTGCTTATGGAGAAGGGTGGGCTTTATACTCAGAATCTTTAGGTAATGAATTAGGGGTTTATGATAATCCTTACCAGTATTTTGGCCACCTGAGCGATGCTATGCATAGAGCCTTACGGTTGGTAGTTGATATTGGTATGCACTATAAAGGCATGAGCCGCGAAGAAGCCATACAGTATATGATGACGCACGAAAGAGCTACAGAACAAGAGGCGATAGCTGAAATAGAACGGTATATGGCTATACCCGGCCAGGCACTATCTTATAAATTGGGGCAATTAACAATACGTGCAGAAAGAAATAAGTACGAACAAAAATTAGGTAGTAAATTTAACATAGCTTCATTTCATGAAGAGGTATTAAAAGATGGTTGTGTACCATTGAACATACTTCGCGAAAACATGGAAAACTGGGCGAAAAAACAATAAAAAAATGGACCATTTCAGAGTGGCGACCAGGACCTACCTGGACAAACTCATTAATAAACGTCTGCATGAAACCAAACTTGGTGAACAGGTAAAAACTGTATCAACTGAGCATTGGGAAGAAGAACTAAAAAACAGCACAGCCAAATATGTGCTACTGGGCATACCTGAAGATATAGGAGTACGTGCCAATTACGGCCTGGGTGGCACACATACACTTTGGGAACCTGCATTAAAAGCTATATTAAACATTCAAAACACCTCCATACTTGACGGAGAGAATATACTTGTACTTGGTGCTTTTGACCTAAGTGGTTTGATGCAACAATCTGAGAACAAAGATGTGCTGGAGCTAAGAGAGCTCGTTGCACAAATAGATGATATGGTGAGCCCGGTAATTGCTAAAATTGTTGAAGCAGGGAAATTGCCCATTGTAATTGGTGGTGGACATAATAATGCCTACCCTATTATACAAGGCACTTCCAGTGTTAGCAATATACAGATCAACTGCATCAACCTGGATGCACATAGTGATTACCATATCATGGAAGGTAGACACAGTGGCAATCCTTTTAGTTATGCCAAACGAAAAGGCTATATGGACAAGTATGCTGTGATCGGCCTGCATGAAAACTATAATTCACAAATAGCCATTGATGAACTAAAAGAAGATCATGATATTTTCTTTTCATTCTATGAAGACGTATTTATATTTGGCAACGACACTTATGAGCATGCATTAAATGATGCCATGCAACATGTGAAGGGCAAACTAACAGGTGTAGAACTAGATCTTGATTGTATAGCCAACACTTTATCCAGTGCAGGAACACCTTGTGGTATCAGTCCAAGGGTGGCAAGGCAATACCTGGCCAGGTGTGCAGATTCAGTAAATGTTGCTTATGTACATATAGCAGAAGGTGCTACCCAATTGCGTAGCGGACAAAAAGACCCTTCAACCGCAAAACTGGTTGCCTATCTTGTAACAGATTTCATCAAGGCAAATCAAAAATATCATAGCCACGAGTAATATTTGATCATAAAATCCTAATCAACAATTATCTCAAATAGTTGGAACATCAAAACAGTACAAATGCATAAATATTTTACACTACTATTAGTAACCTTACTACTATCTTTTTCAAATGTAGCATTCAGCCAAAACAAGAATGCAATTATTGAGCAAATAAAAAAAGAATTTGCTCGTATAAATACAGATACCGCGTTAAAAAAGGTTTTACTGGTTGAAGATGAATTTAAAACAGGAACAGACAGGGGTGGTGAGCTAACAGGATATTTTAAAAATAAACAAATAGTAAAGATCCGTGCATGGATAGGCATCTCTAATGGTTTTTACATTACTGAATACTTTCTTAAAAACAATGAATTGATATTTGTCTACAAGATATTCAACACCTATATGTATGATGAGAAACAGAACAAATTCGATGAATCAATTGTTGACAGGAAGTTTGAAGGTCGGTACTATTTCAACAATAAAAAGCTGATAGACAAAATAGCCATAGGCGATGCGCAAACAAATACAGATGAGGCCTCTCTGCTAAAAGAAGCAAATGAATACATGTTTTTGTTAAACAAAAAGCATAAATAAAAAAACTGTGTTTTTAGCGGCATTATTATAACGCTCTAAAAACACAGTATACTTATTTCAAAGAAAATCTTATTTCATTTTACTTAAAACGATATTCCAAACCTCTTTTTCTTTTACATCAGCTTCAGCATTCATTATTTCTGCCTGATCAATGATGGCATTTACTTCAAGGTTGTCTTTAATATCCTGGGCATTGATCTTAACATTCAGATACGTACCTTTTACGGCAGCACGAGCACATAAAGCACCGACACCAGCATCAGATACACTATTCGGGTTGCCAATCTCTGTCATCTTTTTGGCAAGATCAAAAGACTGAAAACATAACTGCATGACCCTGAAAGGTATTTTTATGGCATAAATTGTAGCAGATTCAATGGCAGCACTACGTGCTGCTTTTTCAGCATCATTGCTTTTAGGCATACCAAATGCATCCATAATTTTATTAAAGGCATTGGTATCTTCATCTACCAAAAAGAGTAGTTCTTTCATCAAAGTCTGGCCTTGTTCTGCATAATTGGAAAATTCTTCCCAGCGACTATCCCAACCTTTTTTATGAGAAGAAAGATTGGCAACCATAGTTCCTAATGCAGCACCTAATACACCACAATAAGCAGCAATAGAACCACCACCCGGAGCAGGTGAGTCTTTTGCAGTCTCCTGGGCAAAGTTTGCAAGTGTCATACCTGCCAGTTTACCAGCATTTGGTGACTGGAGGCAATATTCAATTATTTTTTTCTGCGGATCGAAAGGTCCAAGCTCGTCAAGACCCAAAGACATTACAGCTATTCTTATCAGCTCAGCCTCTCCTACCCCAACACTACGTTCCTGTTTGCGAAGAAAGTATTCACCTGCATCCAACAAAGCCTTTAAAGGAATTAGTCCAACCAACTCGCTGCCTGTAACACGCAAACCTCTTGCTTGTGCCCGTTCGCATGCCTTATCAAAAAGAATATGCAAAGGTGTTACATTCATATTTGTGAGGTTCACCGATATCTGTGCCTTACCATATTCTTCAATATACCAACCAATAGCTTTTACAGACTTTAACAACCCCGGTTCCCAGACAGCTTCTCCTTTTTCATCTTTAACCACCTTACCTTTCTCGTCTTTCTTCTGGCGTCCTTTTTCACGTATGTCGAAAGCAACTGCATTAGCACGACGGGTAGATGTTGTATTAAGATTGATATTGTATGCTATCAAAAAATCGCGTGCGCCAATTACAGTGGCACCACTTTGTTCATTAAATACAGCAGAACCAAAATCAGGTTTCCATTCAGGTTTTACAATTTTAGCAGCAAAACCTTCGTATTCACCCGCACGAATATCTGCAAGGTTTTTACGATAGGCCATGTTAGATGCATATTCATATAAATAAGTGGGAATATTCAACTCTTCACCAACCCTTTTAGCCAACTGTTTTGCGAATTCAACAGTTTCTTCCATTGTAATACCAGAAACCGGTATCAACGGACAAACATCTGTAGCACCCATACGCGGATGTTCCCCCGTATGATGACGCATATCTATCAATTCGCCGGCTTTCTTTATTGCCTGAAAAGCTGCCTCTATAACAACATGGGGGTTACCTACTATAGTTACAACTGTGCGATTAGTTGCCTTGCCCGGATCCACATCCAGCAATTGTATACCTTCTACTTTTTCTATTTCATTAGTGATCTGTTTAATAATGTCCATATTGCGCCCTTCGCTAAAATTTGGGACACATTCTATAATTGCATTTTTAAAATCTTTCATTCCATGTATTTTGAAGTGCAAAGGTGGTGATATTAAGTCAAAACTTAAAAGTCAAAAATCAAAAATGTGTTTATGTTGGGAACAATTGTTCAAAACAAAAAGGCACCTTCAAAAAATGAAGGTGCCCATATTATATCTTATATAATTTAAAACCTGTAACCTAGAGAAAAAGCAAGACGGGCCAAACCACCTACCCCCTGATCAACACCACCTACGGTATTCACATAAGTGATACCAAATCCGAAATCAATACCACAATAAAATTTGGGTGAAGGATTAATATTTAAAGAGTTGGTGACCATGATCCCGAATTTAGCAAGGCTTTGTTTTGTCCATGTTGATGTATTATTATCATAACTACCTGTACTACCTGATTCTATTACAAAATTGGGGCCTACTGAATAGCGAAACATACCAAACGAGCCTCTTGGATAAATTTTGATCCCAGGATAAGCACAAAAAACACCATAATTGGCAGATACCGTTGAGCCGTAATAAGGGTTTACTCCATAGTTAGTCCCATCAACCTTATTAATGGAAATTACCAGGGGCAAACTAAATGCAATTAGCCCTCTCTTATCAAGTGCCGTTTCAAATGCAATACCAAAACCTTCAACTCCGGCGTCTGTAATAGTTACTGGGGAAATACTTAAAACGCTTCTACCATAATGCTCTTGCGCTTTATTATGATGACTACTACGGGTAGGTTCATCATCCTGAGCATGCGCTACTGTAAAAGAAGTAATTGCTAAGGCACATAATAAAAGGGCTTTCAATTTCATAATTTCGATATTTAGTTATGATTGGTTTTGTGATATTACTGCATTAATAATGCCAAAGATCAGGAATAACTAAAAGAGCCTTTATCAGTTTCTATAATTACCTCTTTTTTCTCTGCATGCTCCACATAACCAGATACCTGAGCTTCAATATTAAAAGATCTTGCAATCTCAATTATAGCATTAGCGGTGTTTTTATCTGTAAAAATCTCCAGCCGCTGCCCCATATTGAATACCTGGTACATTTCTTTCCAGTCGGTACCTGCCGATCTTTGTATTAGGTTAAATAACGGAGGAATTGGTAATAAATTGTTCTTAACCACCCTTAAAGGTTTGGGCAGATAATGCAGGCATTTGCTTTGTCCGCCACCACTACAGTGAATAATACCATGTATGTTATCAAAATACTTTTCCAATATTTTCAATACAACAGGCGCATAGGTACGCGTAGGAGATAAGATCATTTTACCAATATCCAGAGGCGTATCTGTGGCATCTGTTAAACCATAGCTACCATTATATACTACTGCTTCAGGTAGATTTGGGTCAACACTTTCAGGATATTTTTTTGCATATTCTTTTTTCAGTAGTTCATGGCGGGCACTGGTAAGACCATTACTACCCATGCCACTATTATATGCATCTTCGTAAGTAGCCTGGCCATAACTTGCCAATGAGACCACCACATCGCCATGTTGCATATTTTCTGTGGTCACCAGTTTATCACGACGCATACGGCAAGCCATGGTACCATCTACAATTACGGTACGTACCACATCACCCACATCTGCCGTTTCACCACCTAATAAGTGTACCTCAATACCATATTCCCTTAATCTATCGAAATAAGATTGTGTACCATTTATCAGTTCAGAGATCACGTCACCAGGAATCAAATGTTTGTTCCTGCCAATGGTAGAAGAATATGTAAAAGGCCCAGTGGCACCCACGCAAAGCAGGTCATCGGTATTCATTACTATAGAGTCTATAGCAATACCTTTCCAAACACTCATGTCACCAGTTTCCTTCCAATACATATAGGCAAGGATTGATTTGGTACCAGCCCCATCAGCATGCATCAGGTTGCAATACTCAGGGTCATTACCCCAAAAATCAGGGTAAATTTTACAAAATGCATTAGGATACAGGCCTTTATCGAGCTTTGAAATAGCACGGTGCACATCCTCTTTCTGTGCAGATACGCCTCGAAGATTATAACGGTTGTTGTCAGACATTTACGGGTCAAAAATAGGAAAGGAAAAGCGAATTAATAAGTAAATGCTGCACAGAACCAAAAAACCATTGATAAAGAATTAATATCTGTGTACCATTCCCAGCAACATTTCCTTTACTTGGGGCCATTCATCATCTATAATACTATACATAGCCGTATTTCTAAAGGTATTATTATCCCTTACCCTTTCTTTTCGTAGCACTCCTTCAAATTTTGCCCCTACTTTTTGTATGGCGGCACGGCTTCGCAGGTTATTTTCGTCTGTTTGTAATTGCACCCTAACCGTCTTTAAGGTCTCAAAACAAAAGGTGAAGAGCAATAATTTACATTCCGTATTATAGCCCGTACCCCAATATATTGGGTCATACCATGTCCACCCTATTTCCAGCTTCCGGTGTTCCGGAAAGATATTATGAAAGCGGGTACTACCTATGATCTTATTGTTTAGCTTATCTATTACAGTAAAGGCATACTGTTCTCCATTTGCCCGCATTAGCAAGGCACTTTTCAGATTGGTAAGGTATTTAGCCTTATCACTGTAATTTATTGACATATTTTTCCATATAACCTCTTGACTGGCCAATGATGTCAATTCATCAAAATGGGCACTATCTAAGGGCACCAGTATTACTTTATCGCCTTCTAATCTGGTTGGGTGTGGTATCCAGGACATTGTTTAAGTCAAAATTCAAAAGTTAAACGTCAAAATTCACCATTCATTATATCATCATCACTTTCTGAAGGTTAAATTAAGGACAATAGTTGATGACAAGATATTATACTAAGAAATCATAAAACATTTCAAAAATGATAATAAAAACTACCTGCAAAACTACCCATAAAACCAAACAGATTTTTAGCAAAACCCTTGATTATCCACAGTGTTTTACTAGTTTGTGGAAATAATAATTCAACGGGCTACCCAACTAAATTATTATTTGAGTATGTCTTGGATAATAGGATTATTTATTCTATTTTTAGCTTTACGAAAATTAATTAAACAATCACTAAACGATTCCAGATGAAGAAAGTATTACTTGGAGTGGGTGCTGCAATGATGTTGGCAAGCTCGGTTTCAGCCCAGGATGCGCACTTAACTCAATATTTCACATCCCCACTTACTTTAAATCCGGCGCTTACCGGCCTTACCCAGTGTGATGTACGCGTAGCCGCAAACTATCGTTCTCAGTGGGCAAGCGTTTCCAGCAACCCTTATACTACTACAATGGCGTCTTATGATATGGCAATGCTGAAAGGCAAACTGCCTGCAGGTGATGCACTTGGTATCGGTATCCTCGGTATGTATGACAAATCTGGTTCAGGATATCTTACAAATACAACTGTGGGTCTTTCGATTGCTTATCACAAAGCGTTTGGCGAAGACAAACAACACGTTATATCTCTTGGTGTACAAGGCATGTTGGTTCAGAAAAACCTGGATTTCAACAAATTGAAATTTGAAGATCAATATGATCCAAACATAGGCTTTACATTAAATCCAACTCAGGAAGTTTTCGGTAATGCCGATCTTTCTTACCCTGATTTCAACGTAGGTGCTATGTATTCTGGCCGTGTAGCAGAAAACGCTACTGCTTATGCCGGTGTTTCTTACTATCACCTTACTCAGCCAGTTGAAACATTCCTGAGCGGCAACCACACTATTCACTCTCGTCAAACAGCTTATCTTGGTGGTTCTTTCGACCTGAATGAAGATATCGTATTGTATGCCAGCGGTTTATACCAATCACAAGCTTCAGCTACAGAATTAATGTTCGGTGCTGCTGTAGGTTTTGTACTTAACCCAGGCCACGATCGTGAATATCAGAAAAATACGATCCTATACTTAGGTGGTTGGTACCGCTACCAGGATGCGATCGCTCCTTATGTTGGTTTCCAATATTCTAAAATGCAGTTCGGTCTTAGCTATGATGTGAACGTATCAAGCTTCTCGCCAGCAACAAACGGTGCAGGTGCTTTTGAATTCACATTCATATTCAATGGTTGCATCAACCACGCTACTGCTGCTCCACATTACAATACATCTTGCCCTAAATTCTAATTACAAATACTTTCTTTATATAGAAAAGCCCTCCATTCGGAGGGCTTTTTATTTGTAGTTATATCTTTCTACAAACCTTTGCCTTTACTCACATATACATTGCCTTTGATGGAAAAACGATAAGGCAAATAAGCATCTTCAGCAGCATAAGCGACACCTACACGGGTTGTTGCAATAATGTCTTTAGAAGGCAGCTTTATACCTCTATCTTCAATATATACTTCAGGGCCTGATAAGGAATAGCCGGTATGACGCGTATGAATACCCAATGCCTGGCTTAATGCACCGGGACCCGATGTGAGCGTCCTATCCAACTTCTCTTTCTTACGCCTTTGTAACATGGTTTCTATCCCCTCCATTGGCTCTATGGCTCGAATTAGCACTGCATGAGGTATATCTTTAATATTGGTAACTACATTAAACAGGTGGTGGATACCATAACACAAATACACGTATGCTACCCCACCTTTATTGTACATGGTTTCTGTACGATTAGTGCGCCTATTGCCAAAAGCATGAGAAGCTTTGTCCGAAGCACCTTCATAGGCCTCTGTTTCTACTATTATTCCCGAGGTTTTTATCCCACCAAATTCTGTCACCAAAACTTTGCCTAGTAATTGCTTGGCTATCTGTACAACATTCTTTCTGGTATAAAATGATTGAGGCAATATCATATCGTGAAGATAAGACTGATAGAAATAGTTGACAAAAACGTATTTTTAAGCCCGATGCAACAAACAGGCAGTTTATATTTAATACCAGTACCCATTGCGGATGGCGCTTTACAGACCTTACCAGTAGAAATTAGCACCCATACACTGGAAATTCAGCATTATTTTGTAGAAGACCTGCGTACAGCCAGGCGGTTTTTAAAGGCATTACACCCTTCTATTGTTATAGATGACCTGCATTTTTCCGAGATAGACAAACACAATGGTGCCAATATCAGCCTGCTAAAACAATGGCTGAAAGAAGGCAAAACAATAGGGGTACTAAGTGAATCCGGTTGTCCAGGAATTGCTGACCCCGGGGCTGAAATGGCGGCAGTAGCCCAGCATATGGGCGCTAAAGTAGTGCCATTAACAGGCCCGAACTCAATAATACTGGCACTAATGGCATCTGGATTGAATGGGCAAAGCTTTTGTTTTAATGGCTATCTGCCGGTAAAAGAACCAGTCCGGGGGCAACGAATTAAGGCTTTGGAGCAAATATCACAAAAGGAAAAACAAACCCAGATATTTATAGAAACCCCGTATAGAAATGAAGTAATCCTGGCTGATTTTCTTAAAAATTGCCAAGGGAATACCCATTTATGTATTGCTAAAAATATCAGCGCACATGATGCTTTCATTAAGACAAAGACAATAAATGAGTGGAAGAAGGATATTCCTGTTTTGGGCAAAGTACCTGCCGTTTTTTTGTTTTTAGCCTGATCTATTTAACTGACCTACCCTTCCATGAATAGGTACCGGCAAAGCCTAAAAAACCTGCTATTATGATATAGGCTATGTGCAAAGGCTGCAATAAAGGGAAAATATATAGCTGTCGTTTTTTATTAAAATAGGCAGCAACTGGTGCTAGGTAATAGAGTTCTGCTATGATCTTACATATCAACATTAGTGCTGCAATACCAAGTAAAAACGGTTTGAAAATACTTGCTACCAATAACACAAGAAAAGAAAGATTGAACAAATAGACCAACAGCAAAATAAGTGTTAATGCAACATCATTGTACTTACCTGATTTTGATGCCCAACGAATACGTTGCTGAAAAAAACCTTTCCAGTCAGGCTGCGGTTTTGTTTTTACAATTACATGTTTTGATTTAAGATATGCTATGCCTCCGGGATATTTTTTTTGCAATTTCATCATCAACAAATAATCATCCCCTGAAGCAAGGTGGTCTATACCCTCGTATCCGTTCACCCCATTAAATGCATCTTTACTAAACGCAAGATTAGCGCCGTTGCTCATATTGCCCAACCCCAAAGCCTGTGCAGCAGCGGTTATACCCTGCATACTCATAAAATCTATCGACTGAAATGTTTCAACAACCGTATTGTTACATATAAAATCAACCGGGGCAACTATCATTACAGGCTTATCTCTTTCGTATAACGCTGCAATATGTTGCAACCAATTTATGGGTGTAATGCAATCTGCATCAGTAGTAATGATTAATGCTCCTTTGCTTTGTGCTATGCCTATAGACAGCGCTTTCTTTTTATAAGCTGTTATCAACTCGTTTTTTTGAAGATGATCTGCTAATCTTAAATAATGAACATTTTCCTTTGCATAACTATTTACAATATCAAAAGTTCCATCTGTAGAATGGTCATCAATTACAATTATCTCAAAAAGAGGGCGGGGATATTTTTGAGCTAAAATACTATCTATGCAAGCTTTGATATTATTTGCCTCATTTCGGGCGGGTATGATAATACTGATGGTTGTAACAGACTGAAAGGACGCAGGCAAAACAAAAAAAGATTGTTTATACCAGCCAATACTATACAAAATCATTAGTACCACATATGCCAGTGTCAGAAGTCCGCAAATGATAATAATAATATCCATATCAATCTAAAAAAGGTGTTACTATTTCTTTTGCAGTATTGCCATTTATCACATTATGCCCTGTATCCATAATGTGCAATTTTATATTTTTTGTATCCTTAATGAATGTTTTAGCATCTACAACCGGTATGATCCTGTCGTACGCGCCCATAAATATATCAACCTGTAAATTGCTTTTGTCTATGATCTTCTTTAAGGTCTTACTGTTTACTGTAATAAGTGCCATAGCCGGCCATACTTTTAAAAGAAATTCACGTTCTTTTTCAGACTGCAGATAATAGGTAACAAATTTGTGCAGGGAAGGATCAAGTATCCGAATTTTCTTCAGCCAATCTACAAAAGGCATATAAAAGCCAGTGTGAGATAAGAAATGATTGAATAACCGTTTTCCAAAAAAATTACGGGTAAGAAAATAGTATGTCTTATTAAAAACAATACCATCTGGTGCTACCAAAACAATATTGTCAAGCTTGTGGGGTATTTTTTCTATTAAGCTAAGGCATACCCGGGCACCCATACTATAACCCAAAACTGATAGCTTATCAACTTGGTGATCTGACATTAACTTATTAACAACTGCTATAAAATCAGCTTTTTGTATTTGCAAACCTTTTGTCCAGCCCGACTGACCATGAAATGGCAGATCGAAAGAAACGACGGTGTACTCGTTTGTTAAATAAGGAATTAACGGCATGAATTTACCGGCGTCATTTCCATAACCATGAAAGGCCAACAATAGCTTTTTGCCCTGCCCATGAACAATGTAATGCAGTTTTTCATTTCCCACCTCTATAAATCCATGACCTTCAGGAACCATTTATTCTGTTTATATAACTATCCAAAAATAGGCATTCATTTGAACCCTTTTCTTCGTAATTTAACATTGTCAAAAATATTGTTCCTTAATCAAGCAAATTTTATGGAAACGCAAGCAGTATCATCAATACAGGGTGGAGGCTTTTTAATTCAGTCATCAACACCAGAAAACACATTCACTCCGGAAGATTTCAATGAAGAGCAGCGTATGGTGCGCGACATGAGTATGGAATTTCTGGAGAAGGAAGTTCTACCCCACATAATAGAAATTGACAAACAGGAGCCTGGGCTGATGCCTAAGCTACTGGAAAAAGCTGCTGATCTTGGCTTGCTGGGAGCAGCCTTCCCTGAAGCATATGGTGGATTAGGGAAAGATTTTGTGACTGCTACATTGATAAATGAATGCCTTGGTGGCGGCCACTCATTTGCCGTAGCCATGGCTGCACATAATGGCATTGGGTCTTTACCAATACTCTATTTCGGCACAGAAGCTCAGAAGCAAAAATATATACCCAAGCTGGCAAGTGGCGAAATGAAAGGAGCTTATGCACTTACCGAGCCGGGATCAGGCTCAGATGCCCTGGCAGCACGTTCTACAGCTAAACTGAGCGAAGACGGTACCCAATATATATTGAACGGGCAAAAAATATGGATCACTAATGCCGGCTTTGCAGATGTATTTACTGTATTTGCCAAACTGGATGGTGATAAATTCAGCGCCTTCATTGTTGATAAGGGTACCCCGGGATTTACTTTGGGTGAGGAAGAACATAAAATGGGCATCAAAGGGTCAAGTACTCGCCAGTTGTTTTTTGAGAATTGTGCTATACCTAAAGACAATTTGCTGGGTGAGATAGGCAAAGGTCATGTAATAGCTTTTAATATTCTGAATATAGGCAGGCTGAAATTATGTGCTGCAACATTAGGTGGTGCATTACGTGCTATGCAAACAAGCATTAAATACGCCAAGACACGCGAACAGTTTAAAACCCCAATAGCCAATTTTGGTGCCATTCAATATAAACTTGCAGAGATGGCGATCCGCAGTTTTGCTGCCGAAAGCGCACTATATCGTACTGCTGCATGGATAGATGAAAAAGAAAAAGCCTTACAAAGCCAGGGGAAGAATGAGGGTGAAAGTCTGCTTGGTGCGGCTGAAGAATATGCCATAGAATGTGCAATACTGAAAGTGATAGGTTCTGAAGCTCTGGATTATGTAGTAGATGAAGGGGTGCAGATACATGGAGGTAATGGTTTCTCCGATGAATACAACATTTCCCGTTCTTACCGCGATAGCCGCATCAACCGCATATTTGAAGGCACGAATGAGATAAACAGGCTGCTGATATTAGATACCTACCTGAAACGTGCTATGAAGAACCGCATCAATATCTTAGGCCCTGCCATGGCGGTGCAAAAAGAATTGATGAGCATACCGGAGATGGGCACTGATGATGCACAATTTGCAGCAGAGCAGAAAGCCATAGCGAATTTCAAAAAAGCCATATTGATGTGCGCTGGTGCGGCCGTACAAAAACTAATGACCAAACTGGAGCATGAGCAGGAGATACTCATGAATATCTCTGATATGCTGTTAGACACCTTCCAGGCTGAAAGTATGCTGTTACGTGCCATGAAGATGAAAGAAGCAGGTAATGACCGTGCCGACCTTGCCCTTGATGCCACACGCACTTTTATAGCTGACGCAGCAGACCGAATTAACCATGAAGGTAAAGATGCTATCAATGCATTTGCCGAAGGTGATGAACAGCGAATGATGCTCTTGGGCCTGAAACGCTTTACCAAAACAAACAATTTCAATACCAAAGATGCCCGCAGGCGTATAGCTGCGGCAATGATAGAAGTGGAGAAGTATTGTTTTTAATATGCATATATCTTAAAGACTGAGAGACACATAGTCCTAATAATTTGATCCCGGTTCGACTTTTCAAAAGTTTACCGGGATCAAATTTTAAATTAAAGCGTTTGTTAATATTACATTACATAAGAGGAAATATGGCAATAATCAATAGTTTTGCAGCGAATTAAGAAAATGGGTAAACATTTCATTCTACGATTCTCATTGCTTTTTGCACTGATCATGTCGTCTGGTTTTACAACCAGGCAACCTGTAGGTCCAAATATTGCAGATCGTATTTTGTCATTTACCCATCAAACTGTTGGTCAAAGCATTCAAAATATTGACCACCTGTCCCCAACCGGGAAATCACCTTACCAACAAAAGTTCAAGATCAGGATCAAAGCGCTCAATGACTATGCGGTCAGTGATAAGCCAAGAGATCTTTTTAACCCAGTATTTTATCCCCGGATACCAGAGAGCAATTTCCTTCCTTATCAATTACACATTAAGGCGGTATCAAGGGGTAGTTGTTCCAGTCGGGGCCCACCTTCAGTACAGGCATAATGGTTTTGCCGAATTATTTCTTTGATATTTTAGAATTTATTGTATTTTAAAAGTGCCCCGCACTTAAATCATAATATATGCAACTACCTCATAAGAGTATTGTGTATGCAATTATTACCGGTATTATTCTATGTTACAACGGTATATTGCAGGCACAAACACTCAATTTATTTGACGCAGTAAATAAAACGCTAAGTAATTACCCCCTCATAAAACAAAGGGAAGCACAACTTGCTTCCAGCAAGGCGCATATTACAACAGTGAATGATGAACGCTTGCCGTCCCTCAAATTAATGGATGAGGTAAACTATGGCATTGCGAATAGCGTACCGGGGGCCTATTTCCCTATGGGAAATATTCCTTCAACATCCGGATCTATTTTTAAAAGCCAAAATGGAGACCCATCAACAGGATCTGTTGGCATATCCTATCTTGATTGGCCTGTCTTCACATTTGGATACTACAGCGCCAGGACAAAAGAAGCTAAGGCTAATATGGCTACCCAACAATCAGTCCTGAATAGCGAGAAATATCTATTAACCAACAATATCATCACTTTATATCTTGATTGGTTGAAAAAATACCGGCTGTTGCAGGTAGAAACTGAAAACTTGTCTCGCTCTGAGACCATATTGAATGCAATACGCGCCAATGTGAACAGTGGTTTAAAACCTGGAGTAGATAGCAGTACCGCTGTGGCTACCTACGCGCACGACCGTATGGCATACCTTCAGGCAAATAATGATTATCAAAATGACCTGATAGCAATTGCCACATTTACTGGCAGCGGTACCATTCATATTGAACCGGATACTACAATTGTTTCAAATGGGTTCCCAGATGCCGGCAATCAATTGCAAACAAATGACAGTATCAATATCAACCACCCGATCCTGGACTTTTATCAAAAGCAATATGAGCAACAGTTAGCCAGAAATAAGTCTATTGCCAGAAGCTACATGCCAAAATTATCTTTACAAGGCGCCGGATGGTTACGAGCCTCAAGTATATCGCCTCAGGAAGGTTATAGTGCTAACCTGGCAAAAGGAATCGAATATAGCAGGTCTAACTATCTTTTCGGGGCTGTATTATCCCTCAATCTATTCGACATCAAACATCGATATGACAAGATACAGGAAGGCAGATACGAAGCAGATTCCAGAAAATATGCACTCGAGACACAACAGCTTGGCCTGAACCAATTGCTGCAACAAACCAATAGCGCTTATGCTACAGAGATGCAAAAACTAAAAGAGTTTCCTGCTGAACTACAAGCTGCAAGAGATGCGTACAACCAACAATCAGCACTATACAAAGCTGGCTTGAACACATTGATAGATGTGACCAATGCCCTGTATGTGCTAAAACAAACCGAGACAGATTATGTGCTGGCGCAGGATGAGCTATTACAATTGCTCTACCAGAAAGCTGCACTTAGTAATCAAACAAATATTTTTTTAGAAAAATTTAAACGATAAACCATGAGCCTGGTATCCGCATCGCTTAAAAAACCCATAACGATAGTAGTACTTGTTTCTGCTATCTTTTTAGGTTCTATACTGGCGATAAAAACCATACCGATTGATATATTTCCGAAGCTAAACCTGCCTACTATATACGTAATAGAACCATTCAGCGGTATGACCCCGCAACAAATGGAAGGCTTTTTCAGCACCCGCCTTCAAGACCAGTTCTTGTACGTAAGCGGGATAAAAAATGTGACCAGCAAGAACATACAAGGTATCAGTATCCTGAAACTTACTTTTTTCGAAAGCACCGATATGGCGGAAGCATCTGCCCAGGTAGCCCTTCAGTTGAACAGGGCTATGCAGTTCTTCCCTCCCGGGGCCTTGCCACCACAGGTAATACGCTTCGATGCCTCTTCATTACCCGTAGGTAGCCTAGTATTTAGTAGTCCTGATAAAAAACTGGAAGAGATAAATGACCTGGCGGCTACTCGTATCAGGCCTCTATTCTCAACCGTACCGGGGCTATCTGCTCCACCACCTATCGGGTCTAACCAACGTACGGTTTTACTAAACATTGATCCCGAAAAACTACGTAGTTACAACCTGACACCTGATGAAGTAGTTACTGCCATTGCACAGAACAACATCATGTCACCTTCTGGTAATATTCGTATTGGCAACACTATGTATATAGCCACTACCAATACACTTGAAGATAAAGTAAGTTCATTTGGTAACATACCTATAAAAACACAAGGCATCAATACTACCCTGCTGAAAGATATAGGCACCATACAAGATGGGGCCGATATCACTACAGGCTATGCGCTTATTAATGGTAAGCGTTCCGTATATATGCCTATTGTAAAAACAGCAGATGCCTCTACGTGGGAAGTAGTACAGCAATTGAAAAAGAAATTGCCTGAAATGCAAAGCCTGCTACCTGACGACGTGCATGTGACCTATGAGTTTGACCAATCTGTATTTGTGATCAATGCCGTTAAGAGCCTCGTCTCAGAAGGGGTAATTGGCGCTATACTTACCGGGCTTATGGTACTCTTGTTCCTGAGGGACTGGAGAAGCTGTATCGTTGTGGTCATCACTATTCCGGTGTCTATTCTGAGTGCGGTACTATGTCTTAAAATTGCAGGTCAGACAATCAATATCATGACACTTAGTGGTCTTGCTTTGGCCATTGGCATATTGGTCGACCAGGCCACGGTGACCATAGAGAACATACACCAACACCTGGAAATGGGCAAAAATAAAAAGCAGGCAATTTATGATGCTTGTGAAGAAATAGCCTTCCCTTTGTTGTTGATACTCCTTTGTATCATAGCTGTATTTGCCCCATCATTTATTATGACAGGTGTACCAAAGGCTTTGTTCTTACCATTGTCATTATCTATTGGGTTTGCAATGATCGCTTCTTATTTCCTTGCACAAAGCCTGGTACCAATAACTTCTAACTGGTTATTGAAAGAAGAAAAATTCAAATACCATCATGGCCAACCACATGCTCATGCAGGTATAGCGCTCGACGATGAAGAAGTAAAAGAGATAAACCTGCATTTAGCTGAAGAAGAAAAAGAACCCGAAAAGAATGATTTCTTTCAACGCATCAAATCTGGCTTCCAAAAGCGACTGAATAAAATGATAGTTCACAGGAAAAGAAATGTGACAGTTTATTTTATTGCCGTCTTTGCTTTGGTAGGACTTTGTTTTGTAATAATAGGTAAAGACATGTTGCCTAAAACAAATACTGGTCAATACCAGGTAAAACTTCGTATGCCGGACGGAACTAGACTGGAAAGAACAGAAGGAATGGTATTGGATGTATTGCAAATACTGGATACTTTAACACATGGACATGTGGAAATAAGTTCTGCCTACGCGGGTATGATGCCAGCCAACTATGCAACCGCTAATCTATATGTATTCAATAGTGGTACTCATGAGGCGTCCTTACAAGTGCAATTGGATGAGGATTTCAAAATGAATAAAGATGAATTTCAGGATAAACTACGTGAAGCCATTCATAACAAGCTACCTGATGTAAAAGTATCTTTTGAGCCTATAGAGCTTACTGAAAAGATCATGAGCCAGGGTGCTGCTACACCTATAGAGGTGCAGGTAGCAGGCAAGGACATGAAGGAGATCGAGGCATATGGTAACAGGCTTGTAGCTTCTTTAAAGGAAGTTCCTTTTATGCGTGATGTGCAGATTGCACAGCCATTGAAATATCCAACAGTTAGAATTAAACTGGACAGATATAAGATAGCACAAATGGGATTGAACATGAAAGAGGTATCCAAATCTGTTTCAGCTTTTACTTCATCAAGCCGATATACAGAAAAGAATCTTTGGCTGGACGAACGAAGTGCTTATACATTCCAGGTACAAGCAGAGGTACCAGAGTACATCATGAACAGCCTTGAAGGACTCAAAGAACTACCGCTTCAACCAGGTCAATCAGGTCTTTTACTACAAGATGTGGCTTCTTTTGAAGTAGATACAACAGTAGGTGAATACGACCGTACCGGGCCTAGACGTTTCATAACTGTAAGCGCTAACCTCTATAAAAAAGATCTTAAAAGCGGAACAAACGCGGTGAATGAAAAGATCGCATCACTTGGAGAACTACCAAAGGGACTGAAAGTAGAAGTAATGGGTATGTCGAACTTGCTAACAGAAACACTGGATAGCCTTCAAGGAGGTCTGGGTTTTGCCATCGTTGTTATCTTCCTGATACTGGCAGCCAACTACCAGTCTTTCAAAGTATCATTGGCTGTATTGTGTACTATTCCGGCAGTACTTCTTGGTTCCCTTATCATATTATTAATGACAGGTGCCACACTCAACCTGCAATCATATATGGGTATCATTATGTCTACGGGGGTATCAGTTGCCAATGCCATACTTATTGTGACCAATGCAGAAAAACTGCGCATAGAATACAAAAACGATGTTGTAAAAGCTGCAACTGTAAGTGCTGCAATTAGGCTTCGCCCTATACTTATGACCAGCCTTGCTATGATAGCAGGTATGATACCCATGGCATCAGGACTTGGCGAGTCGGGCGACCAGACTGCACCATTGGGTCGTGCGGTGATAGGCGGTTTGATAGCTTCCACTTTTGCAGCATTATTCATAGTTCCGCAATTCTATGCATGGGTACAAAGCAAGGCAAGTTTAAAAACGCCTTCGCTTATGCCGGGGGATAATTAAGAGTTGTTAGTCATTAGTCGATAGATTTAATAGAAATATTTTTTTAGAAATAAACCATAAAAAATGAAACGTATTTTTCAAATAAGCCTCATGATAGTAGCCACAACAATGCTATTTTCATGTGGGCAATCAGAAAATAAAACTAAAAAAGCAGCACCTACACAGGTATATAACACCACGATACTTGAACCAAAGCAGATAAGCAGCAGCATCCAACTACCGGGTGTTATGCAACCATTCCAGTTCGTAAAGATCTTCCCGAAAGTGAATGGATTTGTAAAAGTCGTGAATGTGGATAGGGGCAGCGTTGTAAGAACAGGTGCATTATTAATGCGATTAGAAGCGCCTGAAGTTGAACAACATGTAGCAGCTGCCAAACTGAAATACACAGAATCTTATGCCAAATACATGGTGAGCAAAGACCACTATCAACGTTTGCTCGAAACCAGTAAAACACCGGGAACAGTTTCCAGTTATGACTTGAGTGCTGCACAATCTAAAATGGAGGGTGATAGCGCTACTGCAAAGGGCGAATGGGCTAACTACAAAGCGCAGCAAGAAATGCAAAACTACCTTACAGTAACAGCGCCATTCAATGGTGTGATAACCGAGCGTAATGTACACCCTGGCGCATTGGTTGGCCCCGGATCAGCAGAGAACAAGCCAATGCTGGTATTACAACAACAGGACAAACTGCGTCTTGTGGTGGATGTACCTGAACAATATAGTGCGCAGATAAAAGAAAAAGACGAAGTCCAGTTCAAAGTAAATGCGATACCCGGTAAAACTTTTACAGGACGAGTCTCCAGATCGTCTGGTAACCTGAGTGATAATTTCAGGTCGGAAACAATGGAGATAGATGTGGCCAATCCAAACAATGTTTTTAAACCCGGCATGTTTGCAGAAGTAGTTTTAAAACCAACAGGCAATGTAAGCGCTTATGTAGTGCCAAGAGCTGCTGTAGTAACTACTACTGAAAAGAAATATGTAGTAGTTGTTGATAATGGCACAGCCAAATGGATAGACATCTCGGAAGGCAACCAAACGAATGATTCAACAGAAATATTTGGGAACCTGCATACCGGCGATAAGATCATTACAAATGCCAGCTACCAAATAAAACAAGGCGAGGTTATAAAATAATTGAAGGAAACAATCATAAAGGAGAGCTTTCATTTTGAGAGCTCTTTTTTGTATCACCAAATCAATCACCCCTCCACTCCCTACCAGTCATATTCAGGAACACATCTTCAAGATTGGCAGCTTTTACTTCTTTACTTCTCTGGAAACCGGAAGCAATAAGTTTATCTATCAAAGCATTTGGTGTATCTAAGGTCAATATCTCTCCACTATCTATAATTGCGACACGCTCACAGAGTTCCTCGGCTTCATCCATATAGTGGGTGGTAAGTACTACGGTTGCGCCTCGTTCACGGACCTGTTTGATCAAATCCCAGAGATTGCGCCTGGCTTGCGGATCAAGACCCGTGGTAGGTTCATCAAGAAAAATGATCTTAGGTTCGTTTATCAAAGTAGTAGCAATAGAGAATCTTTGTTTTTGACCACCGCTCAGCTCTTTGAATTTGCTTTTTGCTTTCTCGCGCAGATTTACTGTATCCAATAATGTCATTGGGTCAATGCTCCTGTTATATAAGCCAGCAAAAAGATCAATTATTTGTTTCAGGTTCAGGTTGGGATAATAACCTGCTGCCTGCAATTGTACACCTATAATATTTTTTATAGCCTGAGGGTCTTTATCAAGGTCGATACCATCTACCCATACTTCACCCGATGTTTTATCACGCAGTGTTTCAATTATCTCAAGGGTAGTGGTCTTGCCTGCTCCGTTTGGTCCAAGTAAACCAAAGATCTCCCCTTCCTTTACCTCAAAACTGATGCCTTTTACAGCCTCAAAATCACCATATTTTTTAACCAGATTCTTTACTTTAATGATAGCTTCAGACATAATATAATATGAATATGCAAGTTAAGGGTTTTACTTCTGTATCAAATAACAAGAGCGGTGTAAGCGACCTTGAAAGTCAAAAGGAGTAGTAGCTCCAGTAATGTCTTTTACTGTGACAGCAGGTATACTATCTCTTTCTAATACAAAACCGCGATAGTTGTTGCTAAAATATATACTACCACCATCGGTACAGGCACGGAGGAGTTTTTTCAATAATGCTACGTGGTCACGTTGCACATCAAAATTGTCTTCCATGCGTTTGCTATTGCTAAAGGTGGGCGGGTCGCAGATAATGAGGTCGAAATAATCAGGTGGCATTTGTTGTATCCATTCCATCACATCTTCGTTTATGAACATGTGCTTTTTATCATCAAACAGCTTATTGAATTGCATATTGCGTTTAGCCCAGTTGAGATAGGTCTTGCTCATATCGACAGAGACGACCATATCGGCACCACCATGTGCTGTATACACACTGAAAGAACCCGTATAGCAGAATAGGTTCAAAACCCTTTTACCTTTGGCCTGTTCCCGAACCATACCGCGTGTGATGCGATGATCGAGGAATAAACCAGTATCCAGGTAGTCGGTGAGGTTGATGATAAAATTCAATCCTCCCTCCGGTACTATACGCTCTATTTTTTCTTCGCCAAATTTTTCATACTGTCCTTGTCTACCGGCTTTGCGCTGGCGTACTTTCATGAATATATTAGCTGCATCTATTTCAAGCACGTTGGCAAGCACTACCCTGCATTCCTGCAGCCAGATATCATATTCTTCATCTTCCATACCATGCCTGCGTTTGTATTCAGCGGCATGCACTACCCCATTATACCACTCTATGGCAAATGGAAATTCAGGCAGGTCGTGATCATAAAAGCGATAGCAGGCAACATCCTGTTTTCGGGCCAGCTTGCTGTAATGCTTGTACATTTTTCGCAAGCGGTTCTCGAACATTACGAGTTTCGGATTGGTATTGGTTGGGTTTTGTTCGTTTTCCACGGGTGTAAAAGTAATTATCTTATTTTCAGCGGGGTTTTATTTTCTTTCCTTTTGTGCTCCAAGAAATATTATAGTTTGGTAAATGTCGCACTTGGGATAAATAAAAAAATCGTTTGAAAGCTTGATAGAGTTTGCGTGAAAGCCTTTGCTGGATTTTTTATTATTTTTTTTGAAATGTCGCAGAGTGCGACATTTGGGAAATGGGTGGGACATTTTTTGTGATTTTTTCGGCTGTGTAATATGCCCCGAGCAACCACCCCGATTGGTTTGCGCATTCGCTTAACCAGTAGCCCCTCCTAAAACAGCAAGGGAATTTCAAAAACAGACGCAATTTACGATTTGGAGATAGGGGTTTCCAAATTTTTATTTTGGGAATTTATGCACATTTGAGATTAGGCGTTTAAGCCATTATTGGTTGTAGAAATTTTCAATTATTTATCCATTAAATTTTTTCTCATAAAAAATCTATATCTCCCTTATAATGAAGGACTAAGAGGACTGGCATGATTTTTATATATATTCTCCATTCATATTTTATTTCGGACAGTACATATTCTACAGACAGTTAGCAGGCTTTTCAGGATCAGAAAAAGCATTTTGTTTTTTATTAATAAGATTTATTAGAAAACACTTTCAAGCTATTTTATGAGTTTAGAAACCAACAATTTAAAGGATTCCACAAACGGAAACGATACTGTGGAAATTGGGGAAGTTATACTAATACCCAAGAGAGCAAAAACAAGAAGGCCCAAGGTTGATCCTTCGGCTACCAGCGCCTATGAAAACCAGAATGGTGGTTCCTTGTCGTCGGAAATAGATAAGGAATTGTTGAGGGTATTAATAGAGGTGCGGAACGGAAATTTTAATGTGCGTATGCCCATTGACCAAGTGGGCATCAGCGGAAAAATATGTGATACCCTGAATGAGATCATACTACTGAACGAAAAAATGACACAGGAGTTTACACGCGCCAGTAACACGATCGGCAAACAGGGAAAACTGACACACCGTATTGATGTGCCTTTTGCAAAAGGGTCATGGAGCAATGGTGTGGATTCACTGAACACATTGATATCTGACCTGGTGCACCCTACTATTGAGATAGCAGGAGTAATCAGTTCTGTGGCAAAGGGAAACCTATCGCAACAAATGCCTATGCAAATTGGCGACCATGTATTGCAGGGTGAGTTCTCAAGGATAGCAAAAGAAGTAAACGACATGGTGAAACAACTGAACCTGTTCTCTATGGAGGTAACGCGTGTGGCACTGGAAGTTGGTACAGAAGGTAAGCTGGGGGGACAGGCAAAAGTGAAGGGCGTAGGTGGTGTGTGGAAAGACCTGACAGACTCTGTGAATCAAATGGCATCTAACCTGACGGCACAGGTTCGTAACATTGCAGAGGTAACAACGGCAGTAGCTAAAGGGGATTTATCGCGCAAGATAACAGTGGACGTAAAGGGAGAAATACTTGAATTGAAAAATACGATCAACACAATGGTGGATCAGTTGAACTCCTTCTCGTCGGAAGTAACGCGAGTAGCACTTGAGGTGGGTACAGAAGGCAAACTGGGCGGACAGGCACAGGTGAAAGGTGTGGCCGGTACATGGAAAGACCTTACAGACTCTGTGAACCAGATGGCGTCTAACCTGACAGGACAAGTGCGTAATATAGCAGAGGTGACCACAGCGGTGGCTATGGGTGATCTGTCTAAAAAGATCACTGTGGATGTGAAGGGAGAAATATCTGAATTGAAGAATACAATCAATACGATGGTGGACCAGTTGAACTCATTCTCGGCGGAGGTAACGCGTGTGGCACGGGAAGTGGGCTCTGAAGGTAAACTAGGTGGACAAGCAAAAGTAAAAGACGTAGCCGGTGTATGGAAAGATCTGACAGACTCCGTGAACCGAATGGGTAGCAATCTGACAGCACAGGTGCGTAATATAGCCGAGGTAACAACTGCTGTAGCGAATGGTGACCTGTCTAAAAAAATCACCGTGGACGTGCAAGGAGAGATACTTGAATTGAAGAATACAATGAACACCATGGTAGACCAGCTCAATTCATTCGGTTCGG
>Ga0207134_1111_pt1 | contig 24113 bp, 19 predicted proteins | sample Alteio_BWMinHeat_12_FD_153527 | JGI IMG/M metagenome (GOLD analysis project Ga0207134, IMG submission 153527) | Enriched cells from forest soil in Barre Woods Harvard Forest LTER site, Petersham, Massachusetts, United States -... | ecosystem: Environmental > Terrestrial > Soil > Temperate forest >... | reverse complement strand
GGAGGCTTGCCGACAATCGTGGCGGGATAAACCGCATCCTTCCGGTGAGTGATCGCTGTGATGTGAAACACCGGATACGAGTCGACCGGCGTGTAATAACCGGTGTGGTCGCCGAACGGCCCCTCCGGCCGTCTTTCACCCGGCTCAACGTATCCCTCGAGGACAAAATCAACATCCGCAGGAACGAGGTGATCGTTGGTCAGGCAGCGAACAAGCTGAACCGACTTCTTTCGAAGAAACCCGGCAAACAACGTCTCATCCACGCCGTCGGGAAGCGGCGCCGTGGCGCAAAAAGTATAAACAGGATCGCCTCCGACAAAAACCGACACGGGCATCCGTTTGCCGAGTTCTTCGTAGCGTCGGCCATGCCTCGCGCCGACCTTGTGGACCTGCCAGTGCATCGCAGTGGTCCACTCGTCAAAAATCTGCATCCGGTACATGCCCCAATTCTTGTCATCGGTGTCCGGATCCTGCGTGACCACGACCGGCAGTGTGATGAAAGGCCCTCCGTCCTCCGGCCAGCATTTTAAAATCGGCAACCGGGACAGACCCCGGCTGTTATTCGATTCGCCAGCGCGCCACACCACCTGCTGGCATGCTCCGGAAGAAATCACCTGCGGGCGGGCGTGTCGCAGCTCCAGGGCCTGGCCCAGCAACCGGATTGCCTCTCCGAACGACTGGGGCGGCTTCGCCTTCATCAGTCCCCCAAGCTGATCGGCAATTTCCTCGATGGAATTGACGCCGAGGCTCATCGCCATCCTTTTCTCCGAGCCAAACGCATTGATCAGAAGTGGAAATTCCGCAGGGCCGTTCGTATTTTGCGGCTTTTCAATCAGAAGCGCCTTGCCGCCGCCTGGAGACTTCATTTGGCGGTCGGCCAACTCGGTAATTTCAAGCTCCGTGGAAACAGGCTCTCGGATCCTCAGGAGTTCCCCCGCACTTTCGAGCTGATCAATCCAATCCCGGCTGGAATCCATAGCCATGGACGAACCGTAACAGGATCGATTGGAGAATCAAGGGCCGGCAGCGGCCATTCCGTGCGTGTCTATCGCGGTTTCACCACGCGTGCACGGTTAGTGCGCGGGGGCGGATTTTACGATCGTGGCCTGTTTGACCGGGGCAGGCGGCTTCGTTTCGGCAGCCGGCTTTTCCTCCGGAAGCGTTTGCATGACGGGAGGCTCGATTTGCGCGGGGACCTCGATAAAGTCGCTGTCCTTCAGGGCGAGGGCTTCCCGCCTGGAGGTGAGAACCCGGGCGGAGACAAAAAACGTGAACGGCCGTCCGGCATCCTCGGGGACGAAGAGAAAGTAAGGGAGGATCACCGCCTTCGAGATCGAATAAAACGGATCCTCGGGCTGGGTTTCAAACGTGAACCCAAAGTTTCCCTTTTCCTTCTTATAGCGCGGCCATTTCCGGTACTTGTCGCGATCCTGTGGGATGATCAGAGGCAGCGGCTTGCCTTCCGAATCCATGACTCGCACTTCCACCTTCATGGTTTTTCCCTGGCAGTTTTTGGCGGTGCCCTTGATGCGAACCCGGAGAGCCGGCGCCTCAAAAAAATCCCGGGATTTCACCGTGCCATCGACAAGGAGCTGGTTGATGTCAGCGGCTGGAATGCCGTGCGATGAGGCTTCCTCAATAAATTTCAAGATCACCGAGGTGGCCACCGCCACCACGAGCATTATCATGTAGAGCTTGATTCGTTGCCACTGGCTGTGCGTCCGCTTGAAGTTTCGGCCGAACCAGGTCTTGGGGCCTTGCGTCTTGCGCTGGGCTCGCTGGACTTCGGTCTCAGTGGGCGGCCGAAGATTCGGAGGAAGAGCATAGACATCGGACACGCGCGCCCCAATTGCAAGGCGAAGGTCGCGCTTGAATGCAACCATGTTTGAGTAACGATCGTCCGGTTTTTTTGCGAGCGCCTTTTCGAGAACATCCTGGAGTTCGGGGACCAACCCTTCGATCGGAGGCACGCATTCGCTCAGCTTTGGGATCATTCCTTCCGCATGTTGAAGATAAAATTGATGGATCGACGTTGCATGGTATGGATGCGTGCCGGTCAGCATCTCATAAAAAATAATTCCAACAGCATAGACGTCAGTGCGTGCGTCCACATCGGCGTGGTCAAACTGCTCGGGAGCCATGTACGGCATGGTCCCAAGAAATGATCCGGAGACCGTCAGGCGGGTTTGCTCCTGGAAATTTTCGACGGCCAGGCCAAAGTCGATGACCTTGACCCACTCTTCGTCGGCGCCCTTCGTCACCAGGATGTTCTCGGGCTTCATGTCACGATGAACGATGTCCATCTCATGGGTCGCCTGAAGGCCGTCGCACACCTGACTGAGGATTTCGACCGTCTCGGGGATGGGAATACGCCCCCTTTCTCCGATCATTTCGCCAAGCGAAATGCCGCGAATGTACTCGCTGACGATGAACGGATAGTTTTCACGAAACACGCCATAGTCGTGGACCGCCAGAAGATGCGGATGGTTGATCTTGCTGAGCGTTTGTGCCTCGCGCTGAAATCTCTTGGTGAACTTCTGGTTGTCAAGGTACTGGGGGAGAAGAATTTTCACCACCACCTGACGATTCAGCACGCGGTCGCGCGCCACATAAAGCCGGCCCATGCCTCCCTGACTCAGAAATTCAGTCAGTTCGTAGCGATCGCTGATGAGAAGAACGCCGTCCACCTCCGGCTTGTAGACGTTCATATCAACTTCGTGAGCCGATTTCATGGACATAAAGTTCTCTCAGGAAAGAAGATTCAAATATAATGCCTTGCCCAACGTTGGACTAGCACGAAAACCAGCCGGCGCTCCCATGTCGGACAAAAAAATAGACGTTTCTGGATACTGGTTTCTCGGGCGCTATCGCAGTATACCGCTTACATGCACAATCGCGCCGGGGTCTTCCTCGCCAGGCCGTTGTGAGCCGATCCCGATGGCTTAAGCGAATAAATTAAGTTGTTCCTTCCCCCCCCAGAGAACGGGCCTGCGGCCGCCTAAGTGGTTTCCCTCTCAATCAGTCTGGGTTCCGGCGGATGGAACTCGCCACTCTTCTTTTCCAGTTGATTGAGAATGTGCTGCGCTGCCTGACGCCCCAGATCAAGAGCGCCAATGTCGACGGTCGTGATCGACGGCGACATGAGTCTCGATTGAAGGAGATTGTCGATCCCAACCAGGCGCAAATCCTCCGGAATCCGCCAGCCGAGTTTTCGCGAGTCGCGCAGAATCCTGCACGAAAGCAGATCAGTGGTTGCGATCAGAGCTTCGAACTTCTCATCCTTGACGCGCTGATAAAATTGGGCGCTCTTCTGTTTTGACGGATTGCTGTCATCCGCGATCGGCAGGATCAGCGGCTCGGAATGAAGCAGTTTTTTCTTGCCCTCGAATGCCGAACGCACTCCCTGCCAACGCTCCTGGTAGCTGGCCGGACTTTCCTTGAGACTCTCGTGAAGCACGAAGGCCGTTTTCCAACCCTTATCCCGGCAAAAAGCCCCGGCCACGGAACCTGCCTTAACATTGTCAGCCCAGAAACATGTTGCTCCCCCAAGGCGTTTGAAAGGGTCCAGATAAATCACGGAGCCGCATTCCTTGATGAACGACGGTACAGCTGACCGCGCCATGACGGAAACCCAGCCGTCCACCGCCGGCTGGCGCTGGCGACGGTTGTCGTCGAGAAGATCGTCGGTGGCCACCTGGACGGCATAGTGGCTGAGGGCGGACTGGTAAAAGATCCCGCGAAGAACATCCACCATGTACGAGTCCCCCCAAACGTCATCCAGATGGCCGGGACAATAGACGCCAAGCGTTTCGGAGCGCCCCGTGACCAGCGAGCGAGCGGAAGCATGGGGCCGGTAGTCTAGTTTTTCAGCCGCAGCCCGCACCCGTTGGATCGTCTCGGGAAGCATCCGATCCAGGTGGCGCCCGTTCATGATGTAGGAAACGGTGGCCGGCGTTACTCCGCAAATCTTGGCCACTTCTTTGAGAGTCGACATAAGTTGAAAAGCGCTGTCTCGAAAAAAGTTGGGTTTCAGTGGTTCTAATTGAACCCGTGGCACTTGTACAATCCTTTTCAGTCCCCTTTCACGCGGAACAAAAACAAATTCAGTGGATCCGGTTTTCTCGCCCGATCATCGGCGATCGTGAAGATCTGCATTGTCGTTCAAGCAAGGAGATACCGTTCGTCGCGAACGCGCAACTCTGGAGACAGGCGTCTTCCCCCGGCAACACCGCCACAACTTCCAAATTTTTATGAAACACTGAGCGGGTTACTCGAGCATTTCTTACGAATTTTTTAAATGTCTATAGATATTATAGACATTATTCATATACCGATTGAATTTCAATGACATGGCCGATACCTTCCCTCTTTATGACCGAGCAAACCAAGGCTCCTGAGTCGACTTCGCCTTCTGCGATCAACTTTGCCGCAGTCAAAGCTGGCACCATCAAGCGAACGAAGCAGGAGGAGCTCAAACTCCAGAAGGACGGTTTGGACGTTATTTATGATCTCTACCGTTACGCCAAAACTGGTTTCGCTTCGATCGCGGAGGACGATTTTGAGCGGCTCAAATGGTACGGTGTCTACCGCCAACGGCCGAAGGACAGCGGATACTTCATGCTCCGCACCAAAATCCCCGGCGGCCAGTTGACTCATCCCCAGGCACTCGCCATCGCAAGCATCGCCGAAGATTATGGACGCGGATTCATGGATGTGACGACGCGTCAGACCTTTCAAATGCACTGGCTCCGGATCGAGCAATTTCCCGATATCTTCGCGCGGCTCGAGAAAGTCGGCATGACCACCAGCGGCGCTTGCGGCGACGACACCCGAAATGTCGTCGGCTGCCCCGTCGCGGGGATCGACAGGAGTGAATTGTTCGACGCAACGCCCTATCTGAACGCGATCAGCGCTCACATGACCAATAACCGGGACTTTTCCAACCTTCCGCGAAAATACAAAATTTCAGTCGGTGGCTGCCACCTCGAGTGCCAGCAACCGGACATCAACTGCCTTTCGTTTTTCGGAGCGATTCGCAAGGACGGGACGAAAGGATTCGGCGTGAAAGTCGGCGGCGGGCTTTCCTCTTCACCCCACATGGCTCAGACCCTGGATCTTTTCGTGCCGCTCGACATTGAAAAATGCATCAGCGTCGTTCAGGCGGTTTCCGAAATTTTCCGGGACGAAGGCTATCGCGAAAAAAGGACTCGCGCCCGGTTCAAGTTTCTTGTCTCGGACTGGGGCGCAGAACGCGTCACCAGCGAGGTCCGCAAACGACTGAAATGGAAGCCGGATCCCGCCGAAGCCTGGGTCCATCCCGTCGATCCGGAAACCGACCATTTCGGCATTCAAGAGCAGAAACAGCCCGGCCTTCATTTTGTATCGGTTTCCTGCCTGGGAGGACGCATCAGCTCACAGGAAATGTTCCGAGTGACGCAACTGGCATCCGAGCATGGCAGCGGCCATATTCGCACGACCAACAAACAGAACATCTTGATTCTGAACGTCCCGAAGGAGAACGTGAAAAAGCTTTGCGACGGCCTTGACCGGGCCGGACTGGTCTGGAATCCGTCGAATTTCCGCAAAGGCTGCGTGTCATGCACCGGCATCGAGTTCTGCAACCTCGCAGTCGCTGAGACAAAAAATAGGATGATGGCATTGAGCGAACAACTCGAGACTCTCGCCGCCAGTTACGACGGAAAGGTGCGCATTCATTTCAGCGGTTGCCCCAGCTCGTGCGGCCAGCAGCAAATCGCAGACATCGGTTTTCGTGGAGCGCAAACGCGCATCAACGGCGAAAAGGTGGACGCATTTGAAATGTACGTGGGCGGCCGGACCGGCCGATTCCGCAGGTTCAACGAAATGGTCAAAGGCAAGATTCCCTCGCGTGATCTTCACCTCTACGTCAAGAAGGTGCTCGATTACTACACGGCGAAAAAACAAACCGGCGAATCGCTGGGCGATTTTTTTGCGCGGACACCCAAGGAGGAAATCTCCTCCGTTTTGGAAAGCGGAAACGGCGGAGGGTCGGAAGCCTGACAGCTTACTGAACGCCCTTCTGCTCCATGTCTTTGAAGTACTGAACCTTGTTCTTCATCATGGACTTGAGATTGTCCCGGACTTCGAGATCGTTCATCTTGTCATTTTCAAGAACCTTCAGATAGCCCATGACCTCGAGTTTTTGCCCGTCGTTTTCTGCCTTGCGGTAATCGGTAAAGCTTCCCTCAAACCCAAAGTAGGTGATCGCGGCACCAACTGACATGCCTATGAAGAATACCAATGCGTAGTGGATCAGGGTGTCGATCTTCAGTGTTCCCAAGCCGGCTGGATTTCCTCCACGCTTCATAAGAGACTCCTAACCCTTTCGGCCCACAAGATCAAGTATTCAAGGGCGCCGTGTGTATTTTTCCACTTGTTTAGCGATCCGTTCGGCGATCAGTTCGTATCCTTTTGAGTTCGGATGAACCGGATCAGATTTCAGATCGGGATCGCGGAGGATGCCCCCCATCGGATAGGGAATGTAGACACAACCCTTCTCCCCGGCAAGCCGAACCACCCCATCGTTGATATTTGGGCGGAATGGCAACTCCGGCACTCCGACCAGCACCACCAAAGCCCCCCTCGCCTGAATCGCGCCGACAATTTTTCGGAGGTTGTCGATGGCTTCCGCCTCCGGAAGTTGCTGCAAAATGTCGTTCGCGCCAAGCCACACGATCACGATGCGAGGATTGGCGGACAAAACATCCTGTTCGAGCCGTTTCAACCCATCCCCCGTTGTGTTGCCGGACACACCTCGATTGAGCACAGGTTCGCCAAGCCGTTTTGCCAGAAAGTCCGGATACGTTTTGCCCTCATCGGCTCCCACACCGGAAGTCAGGCTGTCTCCAAACGCCACGATCGTCTCACCCTTCGGCGGATTATTGGTGATCTTGGAGCATCCGCCCGCGAGCGCGAAGAACGCCAGACTCAGGAAGATGGCGGGGTAATTGCGCATAAGTCAGATGATCCAATCCGCGGCCTTCTTCGTCCCGAGGACCAACTGAGAGTTCGGCAGGTCAACGCGATCATACTTTTCCGCCGCTTCTTCCTCAGAGAGTCCTCCCTGCCGGTGCCGAAGAATCAACCGTTCCCGCGCCTCTTCCAACGGACGGTCTAAAAATAACTTCAAATCGATCAGCCTGCCAACATCACGCCAGATGGGCGCCTGAAAATAAAGATAGTTGCCCTCAAGAATGACGAACTGCGTGGAGGAAGGAATGTGGACGGCGTTCGAGACCGGTTCGTGGATCTCGCGCGAGTAGATTGGGATCATGATCGACCGTGCCGCGGCCGTCGCGGACTGTGCGTGGCCTTTCAACGTTTGAAGGATCCGGTAGAAGCTTTGGACGTCGAAGGTCTCGGGCGATCCCTTCCGCTCCAGCAAGCCTTGCTGCTTCAACACCTCGCTGGCGTAGTGGAATCCGTCCATGGAAACCACTTGAGCCGTTATGCCAGTCTGAACGAATGCCAGGGCCAGCGACTCGGCCAGGGTGGATTTTCCACTGCCGGGAATTCCTGCCAGACCAATGATCACCCGCTGGTGCGGGCGCTGGAGTGACACGGCCTTTTTGACCACATCTCCGAGGTCGAGGGGCATGATAGTTTCTAATAATCTTCTTGGTCGGGCGGCATTAACGACCGCCGGCAAGCTCCCGAACCCATCACATGAAAAATAATATAGGAGAGAAAATAAACCAGGTCGAAAGGAATGGGCAACAGACCCCAGAACATACCCCAGATCCAATAGACAGTGACGATCAGGGCTCCAGGCGTCAAAGCGTAGATTGAAATGTTCAGCATTTCCTCGAAAGTGAAGGATGGCTGAATCGTTTTTTCCAGAAAGGACACCAGCGTGGCGAAAAAAAGCGCCTGCAAAAGACCGACCAGGTAGAAAACAAGCGTCAGGATCACGAACCACAGCGGGGCGCCAACATATCCCATCAAGGTTCCGAAATTGACGAGGAAGTCGCGGTCGACCCTGCCGTCGGGAAATCCCTTAATGGGAATGATCCAGGGATCGTTGGCGGCACCCGCCCAAAAAACTTTGATCTTCGTTTTACCAATGTGAAACATTCCGTTGGTGAATTCGGGGGGCGGTCGTGTGATTTTGTCGTCGGGATCGAGAACGATCGGCTTGGGACCGGTCTTCTCGATGACAGGGGTTTTTAAGGACGTGACTGTTTGACCATCCTTGAACGAAAATTCCGGCAGGTTTTGGGAAACCTCTGAAGCAAAGCCGGGCAGCATCCGCCTGAACTTGATGTACTGAAGGGAAACAACCGTGGCCGCCAGCACGAAGCAAACCAGAAACCAATAGACCAATGTGACCTTCAAGGGATTCCGGAAGAGCAACTGATAGGAGCCAAATCCGCGGATCGAGTTCCAGAAGGTGAGCAGATAAGTCTTCAATGCTTGCGTTTGTTTTTCTTTTGAAACTGTTCCAGTTCCGGCTTGAATGGTTCCAATTGAGCCGGATCAACCCTGTCGATGAAAAGGACGCCGTTCAAATGATCCACTTCGTGCTGGACCGCACGCGCCAGAAGTCCTGTGCAGGTAAATCGTCGTTTCTTGCCATCCACACCGGTGGCCTCCACGGTGATTTCATGAGCGCGCTGGATGTCCAGCGAGATTCCCGGAAAGCTGAGACAGCCCTCGCCTCCGACTTCCTCGCCACGTGGACGACTCAGAATGGGGTTGATGAGCACCATCGGCATCATCGATTCAATCGGAACCTCGCGAACCCCCACGAAGAGCTGCGACGGTCGTTCGCTGCCCGTGATGTCAATGACAGCCACTTGCAACGCCATGCCAATCTGCTGGGCGGCCAGCCCGAGACCATTGTTTTCATGCATGGTCTCAAGCATGTCGCGGACAAGTTTGCGATGCACCTCCGTGATGCCTTCGATTTTCGCCCCCATTTCGCGGAGCACGGGATCGCCGTACTGGACGATTGCATGAATCATGGCGCCGCGGATGGACTCTTTTCCTGGTCGATGAAGGCAGGCAACTGCTCGTAACCCGCCTTTCGGGCAATATCCATGACCCTGACCACCAGACCAAACGAGGCCTTGCGGTCGGATTGAAGGGCGATGCCCAGTTCTGGATTTTTCTTCCGCTCCTCCTTGAGCCGGGACTCCAGTTGAGGCATGGGAATCTCCTGGCCGTTGATGTAGATTTTCTCGTTGGGAGGCGGCGTGATGGAAATGAGAAGCGGTTGATGCGTCGAGGCTTGCTCACCCGAGCCGGCTTGCGGCAGCTCAATTTTTAAAATGGGATGGGTTTTTTTGAAGGTGGTTGCGACGGCGAAAAAAATCAAAAGCACCGTCATGATGTCAATGAGGGCCACAATGACAATCGTCGGTTTGCGTCTGGGAGGACTGTAAAATCTCATAGCAGCAAATCTACCAAGCTTGTCGGACGATTAAACCTGGGCATTGTAGAGTTTCGCGAGAAGATCACTGCAGATATTTTCCAGTTCAATCATGTAATTTTCGACCTTTTTGGAATAATAGCTGTGGAAAATCAGCGAAGGGATCGCGACCACAAGGCCGGCAACCGTCGTATTCAACGCCTCTGAAATACCACGGGCCACGTTAATCGCTTCGTTGTCGGCGTTGATATTGGCAAAAACCGTGATCAAGCCGGAGATCGTTCCGAGCAGTCCGAGGAGCGGCGCAATACCGTAGATGATCTCCAAAACAACCAGGTAGCGGTCCAACCGGGTTGCCTCGTGGCGGGCTTTGGTTTGCACTGCCTCCATGTTTTCGGTCTTCGGCCAGCGCAAGTGATCGAGACAGGTTCGAACGAGTTCGCCGAGAATCGACTCGTCATGCCGGACAACATTCCAGACGATGTCGACACCCCCCTGGGGAGGAAGATTGTCCACCGCCTCAGCCACGCCCCGGGGAAGAATCCGGGAGCGGCGCAGAAAGAATGCGCGTTCCACAATAATGGCCAGCGACACCACCGAGCAAAGCAACATCGGCCAGATAAAAAAACCGCCATTCGCGAAAAACTTGAGCATAGACGGCTGAAGCTAAGTGGTACCGGCTCAAAGGAAAAGAGAAAAAGTGCGGGAAGGACTCCTCTAGAGGGAATTGTCCTTTTCGACCTGCTCTCGGAGCTTATCCAGAAACCCCGGGATTGCCGCCTCCACGCGGCTCCAACTTGGGATCAGAGGCGAAATCAGCCGGTCCTTCAGAAAGATTTTTGCGGCAAGCTCGATCGCATCAACGAAGGTCTCGATCGCGAGGCCCTCATCACGCGCATCAAAAACCAGTCCGTTCACCCGTGCGTCATCCTGATAGCGTCGCAGCATCTCACGCGCAGTGCGAGTGTAGGCGAATTTCAGCGAGGTGAAAGTCGCCGAATTGATGACCAGCCCCTCGGAGGCAAGCGTTCGAAAGATCGATTTAGCGATATCGAACGCCATCTTCATCAGGCCTTCCGAAGAACTGCCTCGAGCCAGCTCCTGGTGCTTGTGCTCGAAACTTTCGGCCAGTTCGATCTGGCAGATCCGGCGTGTGGATGTGTTCCGAAAAACCTCGGCGAGAATTCCGATTTCCATCCCCCAGTCTCCGGGGATCCGGATGGCTCGGGCCAGGTCAGCCGACAGGGCAAACTCGCCGGCAAGCGGGTAGCGGAAATTATCGAGATAAACGAGGAGCGGATGGGAACCGAGGATTTGAACCAGCGAACGGATGAGCGGCGTCACAAAGAGCCGCGTAACCCGGCCATACATCCGGTCGGTCACGCGCGCGTAGTAGGCCTTGCAGTATTCGTAGCAAAGCGAAGAGCTGGCCACCGGATAGGCAAGCCTCGCCAGAAAATTCCGGTTGTAATTCACGATGTCGCAGTCGTGCGTCACAATCACATCAACGCTTCGATTGGAAAGCAGATATCCGAAGGCAAGCCAGACATTGAATCCCTTGCCGGAGACATACTCGGCAAGCCCCTCTTTCTGAAGTTTCGCGTACAGCCGCCCGATGCGCGGTCCGTCATTCCAAATGATCCGGTGCGGCTGTTCGAGCGAATCGAAAAACTTCAGCGCCTGCCGGAATTGGGGCTTGTCCATCCGGTTCATGCTGATCACGATCTCGCTGAGATAGCCGGTCTTCCCCAGTTCGTGGATTATTTTTTGAAAGGCCGGCTGCTCCAGTTCCGAATAGAGCGAGGGAAGCACCAGCGCGATCGCGCGACGGCTGGAGATTTTCTTGAGTTCGCCTTCAAGCTGCTCACCGCCGCCATTGAGGCGGTGAAGCGTCGTGATGAGCCCATGCTGGTAAAAGTCGCCCATATCAGCATTGCAACCGGGTTTAGGAAACTCCCTCGGCGGATGCGCTCAGTTCCAGAAGTTTCCGCATCAGTCGAAAAAAGTAATGGTGCGGGATGCATCGGTTGGCACCCTGGATCACATCCTGCACGAGCTGTTCGTGAAATGTGATTGGGATGTGCCGGCAGTCGACGCGCTCCGGCGCGCGATTCTTGCTGCAAATCAAAAGCTGATCGCCGGTGTAGCGGTTGTTATCGACCGCCAGATCAATTTTTTTGCGGACTTCCAGATAACCTTCCGTGCCCACCACCATGCAGCGTAAATCGCCGAAGCTTGGAAGTGTTTCCGGTGTCAGCCAGTCGACCCTCGCGTAGCCCGTGGTGCCGGATGTGCCTTGAAACGTGATGTCTCCAAAGTCCTGAAAATCATATTCATCGGGATTTGCGACGTTTCCCACGCGAGCCCGGCCGGTCTTCACCGCCTGCCCCGTCAAAAAACAAAATGAATCCAGGACGTGAACACCGAGCTCATTGAGGATTCCGCCCGAGAGCAACTTCTTGAACTGCCAGGATGGGCGGTGCCCCGCCATCAGCTTGTGCGGCTCGAGGCCGATGAAATTCACGGGCCGGCCGATTTCTCCCGCGCGCACCAGCCGGGCAGCCAGTTGCTCCGCGCGGCTCAGCAGTCGCTCGCGCAGGTAGATAAAGACCGATTTTTTGGTCCTGGTCTGAGTCGATTCAAGCAGATCAAGGTGTTCGAGCGTGGTTGGAAAAGGAGCATCGCCAAAAAAATCCTTTCCGTGATTCATCGCGCGTATCGCCAGCGGCGCCCGATCGTTCGGCACGCTCGCCGAAACAATGAGATCGACATCGTTCCTCTCCAAAAGCTCGCCGTCGCTCCTCGCCAGCGGAATATTTGGAAACGCCCGCGTCATCTGAGCTTCGAGTGTTGGCAGATCGGTGTAATAACCGACGCACTCCACGCCCGGCACGGCGAGCAGGTTGTTGATCATCATGTAGACATGGCCATGGTCAATCCCAATGACGCCAAATTTCATGATCCCGCATCTTTCATAAAATGATCCCGGAAAGTACGGGCTCGGGTTCTAGACAGCAGCGAGATTCATTTCAGCCGCTTTGGCCGGTGTCACGCCGGAAGCCTGTCCCAGGCGATTGACCTTGAGCCAAACAACCGCCGACTTGAACATCTTGAGTCCGTCCACTGAACCGAGAATTGATTCGCTGGCACGCTCCGGATGCGGCATCATGCCAAGGACGTTGCCGGCCTTGTTGCAAATGCCCGCGATGTTCTCGATCGCGCCGTTCGGATTTGCCCCGGGCGTCTCGCGCCCCTCGGCATCCACATATCTGAAAACGATCTGCCGGTTTTTCTTCAGCTCCGCGAGCACGTCGGGCTCTGCGAAGTAATTGCCCTCGCCATGGGCGATCGGGATCCGGATCACTTCCCCCGTGTGATATTGCTGGGTAAATGGAGTAAGCGGCTGCTCCACCCGCAGGCAAACCTCCTGGCAGATGAATTGGAGCGAGCAGTTGCGGAGCAACGCTCCGGGCAGCAGTCCGGCCTCCGTGAGAATTTGAAACCCGTTGCAGATTCCGAGCACCAGGCCCCCGGCCACGGCAAATTTCTTCACTTCGCTCATGACCGGCGAAAAACGCGCGATCGCGCCGCATCGCAGATAGTCGCCGTAGGAGAATCCCCCGGGCACAAGCACCACGTCGGCGCCCTGAAGGTCGGGCTCCTTGTGCCAGAGATAGACAACCTCCTCCTTCAGCACATTTCGAATGACATGGAAGCAATCCTGGTCGCAGTTGGAGCCTGGAAATTGAAGGACGCCGAACTTCATCTTACTTTTCCAGCTCCAGATGATAATCCTCGATAACCGGGTTGCTCAGCAAATCCTTGCAAATCTGATCGAGCTTCTTGCGGGTGAGATCGATGTTCTCTCCCTCGATGTCCATCTCGATGAACTTTCCGATCCGCGTGTTCTTCACGCACTCCATGCCAAGATGATGGATCGCCTGTTCCACCGCCTTGCCCTGCGGATCGAGGACGGTTTTTTTCGGGGTGACAATAATTTTTGCTTTCATAGTCCTAATTTCTTGAATGTTTCATCCACATGCCGGAAGTGGACCTTCATATCACAAAGGCGATCGATCTCGGCCGGTTTCAGATATTTTTTTACTTTCGGGTCCCGTTTTAAAAAATCCTGGAAAAGCATCGAGTCTTTCCCTCTCCACGCCGCCATGGCGTTTTTCTGAACCAGCTCATAGGCGGTCTTCCTCAGCATTCCCTTGTCGGTGAGCGCCAGAAGAACGCGCTGCGAGTTGTAGAGGCCCTTGGAAAGATCGAGGTTGCGCTTCATATTTTGCGGATAGACCAGCAGACCATCTACGAGCTTGGTGAGTTTCGCGAGCATGTAGTCAATCAGGATGCATGAATCCGGCAGAATGATCCGCTCGACACTGGAGTGCGAGATATCGCGCTCGTGCCACAGTGCGACATTGTCGAACGCGGCGATGGCATTGCCGCGAACCACTCGCGCCAACCCGCAAAGCTGCTCGCCGGTGATTGGATTGCGCTTGTGAGGCATTGCGCTTGATCCCTTCTGCCCCTTTGAAAAAAATTCCTCTGCTTCGAGAACCTCGGTTCTCTGTAAATGACGGAATTCCATTGCCCAGCGTTCGATGGACGCGGCAACCAGCGCCAGCGCAGCCATGAACTCCGCATGCCGGTCCCGCTGGATGACTTGCGTGGAAAGCGCCGCCGCTTTCAGGCCAAGTTTTTCGCAGACGTACGATTCCACTCTTGGGTCGAGGTGCGCATGCGTGCCGACCGCACCGGAAAGCTTGCCGACGGAAACGACTTCCCTCGCCCTGCGAACCCGTTCCACCGCGCGGCCGAACTCGTCGTACATCAGCGCCATCTTCAATCCGAAAGTGATCGGCTCGGCATGGACACCGTGCGAGCGCCCCATCATCGGCGTCTTCTTGTACTTGCGCGCCTTCTTCGCCACGGCCTTGCGAAGCTGCTCGAGATCCCGAAGGACGATATCCGCGCTCCGCTGCATTTGCGCCGCGAGCGTCGTGTCGAGCAGATCCGAGGAGGTCAGCCCTTGATGGATAAATCGAGACGAAGGCCCCACGTACTCGGCAACATTTTCGAGAAATGCGATGACATCGTGGTTGGTGCGCTTCTCGATCTCGAGGCAACGCTCGAGTGAAAAATCGGATTTTTTCTGGATCGTTTTGAGGTCGGCAACTGGAATTTCGCCGAGAATCTCGTGCCGGCCCTCGCATGCCAAAACCTCGATCTTCAGCCAGAGATCCAGCTTGGCCTCATCCGTCCAGATTTTGGCCATCTCCGGCCGTGTGTAGCGAGGGATCACTTATTGAAATTGAGCAAAAAGACCCGCGAGGAAAAGGAAAAAGAATAGAATAATGAAATCCTGGAATGGTGGAAGAGTAAACCCCGGGTATGCGCGTTGCCTGGGGCAACGTTCCAGCCCTCAAAGAGGCTTCTGAGGCTCATGATACCGATCGTCCGCCTTTTCGACTTTGACCGGTTTATTGAGTCCGTCGTAAAAATCTTCAACCCGCTTTTCCTTTTGATTGGATTGGTAAAGCTGGTTGTAATCGGTGCGTTTGTCCGGGGCCGCCTCGGGCTTTGCGAGATATCCCGCTTCGAGCTTGCTCCCCTTTTTTGTCTCCGAAGCCTCTTTGGCCGGTGTCAATGAAGTGCCGCCGGGAAGCGTCACACGGCCCGGTTCATCGACCCACGAGTTGCGCGTGGAAAAATAGGGAGCGCTTGAATCCTCTCCGTCCGTTGCCGTCTTTTTCCTCGGATCAAAGGGGCCGCGATCGAGCGCGTTGATGTCGGTGCCGGGAATGTTTTCCGAAGAATTCTGCAACGCGTCCGGCGAGACAAAATATTTCCGGAACTCCGGATCGATCGCCCAATCGGGAAGCTGTTTTGATTTTTGCGCGTCCTCCGACTGCTCGACTCTTTTGGCCTCCTCTTCCTGATTCTTTTTGCGAGTGGCAATCTCTTCGGGAAGCGTGTAGATCCACAGCTGTTGTTTCTTTTCCTTTTCCGCTTCAATCGGAATCACCAGCCGGCTGCCGCCCGAAGTCGTTTCAACACTGGCGGACGGAGCGAAGTCCTTCTCCTGATCCTTGGTGATGTCCTGATGAACCGATGGAACTGGCGTCACGGAAGAACCCTGTTCTCCGGGAATGATCAATGGTTCGTATTTCCGGGCAGGCGGAGGTGAGGCAGTGTTCTCCTTCTTGGCCGGCTCCTCGGCCGAAACTGCGCTCAGAACCAGACCCATCATCAAAACCGCTAAAAGAGGCCTCTTCACAGGGCCATAAGATGGATCATAGAGGGGTCTACGTCAACTAACCCACCCCTCAATATTGACAATCCAACCGGGCAAAATCACACTTTTGGGAGCACTTTTTTCAAGAATCGCCCTGTTTTCGATTCGGAGGCGGCGGCGACCTCCTCCGGTGTTCCGGACGCGACGATCCGCCCTCCGTGACCGCCACCGCCCGGGCCCAGGTCCAGCACGTAGTCTGCCTCGGCAATCAGGTCGAGATGATGCTCAATCACCACCACCGTGTGACCTAGGTCGACAAGCCGGTGGAGCATATCTATCAACCTCCGGACGTCCGAAAAATGCAGGCCGATCGTCGGCTCTTCAAGGATGTAGAGGTTGCGCTTGGCCATGCTTTCACCCAGCAACCCGGGATCCCCTTCCGGGTTGCCGCGCATCAACTCACTTACCAGCTTTAGACGCTGTGCTTCGCCGCCGGAAAGAGTAGGACTACTTTGACCAAGCGCCAGATAGCCCAGCCCCGTTTCATTCATCAACCGGAGAGGTAGGCTAATTTTTTTGGAGAAGGAAAAGAACTCCGCAGCCTCCTCCACGGTCATCTCGAGGATGTCGGCAATTGTCCGGTCGCGGTACGTCACATCCAACGTCTCCGCATTGAAACGCCGGCCGCCACAATCGCCGCACGACACATAGACATCGGGCAGAAAATTCATCCGGAGCCTCACGCGTCCCTGCCCCTCGCATCCGGCACAGCGTCCCGCCGCCGCATTGAATGAAAACCGGCCGGGGCCGTATCCGCGCATCCGTGCGAGCGACGTCTGACTCAGGAGCGAACGAATCAGGCTGAAGATCCCCAGGTAGGTGGCCGGGCACGATCGCGGCGTTTTTCCGATCGGCGACTGGTCGACTTCATAAACGGCTTTGAGCGAGCCGACGCCGGACAATTTTCTCCAGTGCTTCCCGGAACCCCAGCGTAACAGGTGGGCCGCGACTGCGTCTTTCAAGCATTCCCGGATCAGCGAACTCTTCCCGGAACCGCTGACGCCACTCACCACGGTCAGCCTGCCGTGCGGGATCCGCGCCGTCACGTCCTTTAAATTGTGCAGCTGCGCCCCTTCCAGCACGAGCCACCCGGCATCGCCGAGCGCCCGCCGTTTTCCACGAACCGGATGCACCATCGGGTTGTGCAGAAATTCGAGCGTCGTCCGTTGTCCGTTGCCGAGGACCGGCTTTCGGCGAAGCGCCTCTTGAATGTCCCCCGCCCAGACAATTTCGCCGCCGTGCTTTCCCGCGCCCGGCCCCATGTCGATAAGCCAGTCGGCCTGGCGCATCGTGTCCTCGTCATGCTCGACCACCACGAGCGAATTGCCCCGGCTGCGCAACCTTCTCAAAACATCGAGCAATTTTTCGTTGTCGCTCGCGTGAAGGCCGATCGTTGGTTCATCGAGCACATAGAGAACCCCGCGAAGGTTGGAACCCAGTTGGGCCGCGAGCCGAATCCTCTGCGATTCACCGCCGGACAGCGTCACCGCGGACCGGCCCATTTCCAGGTAGCCGAGTCCCACCTCGTCGAGGAAGGCGAGCCGCTCGATGATCTGCGGGAGAATGTCTCTGGCGATCTCAAGCGAGCGTCCCGTAAATTTCAGATCCCGGAAAAACACTCCCGCCTCCGACACCGGCATCCGCACAAGCTCGCCAATCGTCCGTCCGCCGATCCTGACATGGAGCGACTCCTTCTTCAAACGCGTCCCAGCGCACTCAGGACATTCCGCTCCAGCGGAATCGAAATCCTTCGATTCGATCTTCATTTCCTCCCCATCCTCTTCATCATCGAGTTCCGGCCAGAGAACGCCGTAGCCGTGACATCGGGGGCACCATCCACGCGGGCTGTTAAACGAGAAATCCTTCGGATCAAGGGCCGTGAAAGACCGGCCGGTGGCGGGTGAGTAACGCTCCGTGCTCAAAACAGTTTCGGCGCCGCTTTCGTCCACTAAAAAGAAGGATCCTTTTCCAAACTCCAGCGCTTCCTGAATCAGCCTCCGGTCATCAACGGTAAGATTTGTTTTTTTTGCGAGTGATCCGGTCACCACATCGATGTCATGCTCGACATAGCGGTCGAGACGCCGGAACTTCCGAGCTTCGATCCACTGCCCATCGACGCGCATCCGGCGGTAGCCCCGCTTGATCGCCCACTGACCAATCTCGGTGTGGAACCCTTTGCGGTCGCGGATCATGGGCACGCCGATCTGCTGCGGCCCGCAAGTGATCTTCTTCTCGACCTGTCGCATCACCTGCGCGGCGCTCTGCTGGATGACAGGAACCCCCGATTCCGGGCAATATTGGACGCCGGCCCTCGCATAGAGAAGCCGGATAAAATGATAGACTTCGGTCACGGTCGCCACGGTCGACTTCCAACCGCCACGCGTCACCCGCTGCTCGATCGCAACGCTCGGCGGCAGGCCGGCCACCAGGTCAACGTCCGGCCGCGAGAGCTGCTCGACGTATTGGCGCGCATAGGCTGACATGCAATCGAGAAACCGCCGCTGTCCCTCCGAAAACAAAAGATCGAACGCGAGCGTTGACTTGCCCGATCCGCTCACGCCGGTGATCACCACCATTTTGTCCCGCGGGATTTCCAATTTCAAATTTTTCAGATTGTGTTCTCTTGCGCCAACAATTGAAATTTGATCCTGTCGCTCGTGTGATGGCGCCTTGGAAAGACGCTTTCCAGGTTTCTTCAGGCCGCGCAGATGAATGCCCGTATGGGTCTTGAGCTGTGCGATGCGTTCGGGGGGGCCGGCTCCAACCACTTTGCCTCCCTGGTCACCCGCCTCCGGACCCAAATCTAGAATCCAATCTGCGGCGCGGATCACTTCAAGATGGTGTTCAATGACCATCAGTGAATTGCCCGCATCCACCAGATCCTGAAAGACCTCCAGCAACTTGCGCACATCTTCGGCATGAAGCCCGGTGGTCGGTTCATCGAAGATCAACAAATTCGTCAGTTCCGCATTCCCCATTCCGAGTTCTGAGTTCCGAGTTCCGCGTTCAGAAAGATAACCGACCAGTTTGAGCCTTTGAGCCTCGCCGCCGGAAAGCGTGTTGACTCCCTGGCCGAGACGCAGGTATCCGAGACCAACCCGCTGAAGGAATTTCAATCGCGAAAGAATTTTTTCGTGAAGGGCACTGGCGGCTTTTCCGAAAAAAAGAAGCGCCTCGTCGACCGTGAGATCGAACAACTCGGAAATGTTTTTTTCCTGGTAACGGATTTTAAGGACATCAGGCTGGAAACGCTTGCCGTCGCACTCGGGACACGGCAGGAAAACGTCGCTCAGGAACTGCATTTCCACCCGCTCGCGCCCGGAACCACCGCATCGGGGACAGCGGCCGTCGCCTGCGTTGAATGAAAACGTCCCCGCGGTGAAACCATTTCGAATGCTCTCCGGAAGGCCCGCGTACAGTTGCCGGATGAAGTCGTAGGCACCGACGTACACCACGGGATTGGAGCGCGGCGTTCGCCCAATCGGCGACTGGTCGACCAGCACCACCTCGCCCAGGTTTTCGAGGCCCTCGATGCGCTGGCAGCGACCGGGTTCCTCGACACCGCGTCCTCGCAGCCGCTGGATGTTTTTGTAGAGCACTTCGTGGACAAGCGTGCTCTTCCCCGAACCCGAAACCCCGGTCACGCAGACCAGCCGTTTCAAGGGGAACTCCGCGTCGATCCCCTGCAGATTGTGCTGGGATGCCGCCACGACTTTCATACGTGGAACATCCTTCAGCGACCTGCGCCTGGGTTCAAGAAAGGTGCTGCGGCCTGACAGATAATCGAGCGTCAAACTTCCGGAACCCATCTTCTTGAATTTCGAACTTTGAACTTTGAATTCCTCGAGGGGCGGACCCGCATAGACCACCTTCCCCCCATGCTCGCCGGCACCGGGGCCAAGATCGACGAGATGATCGGCGCTGCGAATTACTTCCGAATCGTGTTCCACCACCAGCAGTGTGTTGCCGTTGTCCCGAAGACGATGCATGATCCGCACCAGGCTCGCCACATCGCGCGCATGCAGCCCGACGCTTGGCTCATCGAGAACAAAGAGCGTGTTCACCATCGCCGATCCGAGACACGAGGTGAGATGAACGCGCTGAACTTCACCGCCGCTCAACGTCCGCGCGGCGCGGTTGAGCGTCAAATAGCCGAGGCCGACGTCCTCGAGATAACCCAGCCGCGCAATGATTTCACGAAAAAGGATCGCGATGGGATCGTTTGACTTCGCCTTAGCGGACACTTTCTTCTGAACTCCGAGAAAAAACTGTTTTGTTTCGCTTACGGGCAGCTGGTTGATCTCGCCGAGGTTTTTTCCCTCAAGCCTGTAATAAAGTGTTTCCGGCTGAAATCGCGTGCCCCCGCACGTCGCGCAGGTGCGGTATATCCGGTAGCGTGAAAGTAGAACGCGGATGTGCATCTTGTAAGACTTCGTTTCGAGCCATTCGAAGTAGCCTTTCACCCCATACCATGGGCCGTACTGCGTGCGCCCGGGATCCTTTGGATCGCCCGCGATGATTTTCCGTTTGTCCCTTTCAGACAGGTCGCGAAATGGAACATCGGCGTTGATGCCTGCGCGCTCACAATAGCGAAGCACGTCGCGGCGGCAGTCGGAAGCGTGGCCAGCCATAAACGGCTTGATCGCGCCCCCCCGGATCGAAAGCGATTTATCGGGGATCGCCAAGTCATAATCGATCTCGATTGTCCGGCCAAAGCCGCGGCAGGCCGGGCAGGCGCCGTGCGGATTGTTGAACGAAAAGAGCGAAGGCATTGGCTCGGGGAAGATACGGCCGGTTTCGGGACAGATTCTTCTGCTCGTGTATTTTCGGATATCGCCGTCACCGGTCGCATCCGCGAGCCAAACCCATCCCTGCCCCTTTTGAAGGGCCGCCTCGACCGATTCAATGAAACGGGAACGGTTGGCCTGGGAAATTTTGATGCGATCCTGGACAACAACGACCTGGCGTCCAGTCTGAGGCGTGGCCTCCCCATGCTGATTCCCATGAGTACGTTCGAGTTTTTTCTCGCTCAGCCCCTCGATCTCCTCCACGCGACCGCGAAGCCATGCTCTGCGATAGCCCTGTTTTGCGAGAATCTCGCGGACTTCCGAAAATTTGATTTTATCCGGAACCAGGACCGGGAATAGGATAAGTATTTCTACTTGTTTCTTGTAGATCTCAAACTCCGCCTTCCAGACCGAATCGGGCGTGTGGCGGATGATTCTTTCACCCGTTTCCGGCGACCATGGCTCGGCAAGATTCGCGAAAAGAAGTTTCAGGTAGTCCGCGATCTCAGTCAGTGTGCCAACCGTCGAGCGCGAGGTCTTCACATTGTTTCCCTGCTCGATGGCGATCGCCGGTGGGATTCCATCGATCGATTCCACCTTCGCCTTGTCCATGCGATCGAAAAACTGGCGGGCGTAGGGGCTGAACGTCTCGATGTAGCGGCGCTGACCCTCCGCATAAACGGTGTCGAAGACAAAACTCGACTTGCCGGAGCCGCTCACCCCGGAGACCACCGTCATCTGGTTGAGCGGAATATCGACGTCGATCCGCTTGAGGTTGTTTTGCTCAGCCCCGCGCACCGAAATGAAATTTTTTCCCTGATGGGTCATGTTTTTTGTAAAGCCCGCTATTTTAACCACTAAAAATCCCTCAAGCACCAAGTAAAATTTTCCAAGGGCGGCGAGGTTCTGCGTGACGTTCGCGATGGCCATGATAGATTTTGCGGGTATGTTCGACAGAAATGGCCTATTTGCGCTGATTTTACTCCTGGGCTTGGGGACTTCGGTTGCCGTTGAAGCCCGGGTCATGACGGGAATCGAGGTCCTGGCCGACGACGACTATGACCTGCTTGCCGGCAAGCGCGTCGGCCTTGTCACCAACCCCACCGGCGTGGATTCAAACCTCCGCTCGACCGTCGACCACCTGGCACATGCCAAAAACGTCAAGCTTGTCGCGCTCTTCGGCCCCGAACACGGCGTGTACGGCGACGAATATGCCGGCGAGAAGGTTTCCAACGCCAAGGATCCGCGCACGGGCCTCGCCATTTATTCGCTCTACGGCGGGACACGCAAACCGACATCCGCCATGCTCCAGGACATCGACGTGCTGGTTCTCGATCTCCAGGACATCGGTTCGCGCTCTTACACTTACATCAGCACGATGCAGCTCTGTCTGCGAGCATGCGCTGAAAACCATGTGAAGTTCATGGTGCTCGACCGGCCGAACCCGCTCGGAGGCGAGCGGATCGAGGGACCCGCCCATCAACCCTCCGCCTACTCGTTCGTGAACGCCTTCGATGTTCCTTATGTCCACGGCATGACCATGGGAGAGCTCGCCAAATTGGAGGAAGCCAATTTGCGCAAGGGCTACCCGGACCTGCCGAAGGATCTGCTCAAAGTCGTCAAGATGCGCGGCTGGGACCGGAAAATGACGTTTGAGGAAACCGGGTTGCCCTGGGTGCCAACCTCGCCGCACATTCCCAAAGCTCCCGTCTCCTATTACTATGCCGCCACCGGGCTATTGGGCGAACTCTCCAGCATCAGCATCGGTGTCGGTTATCCGCTTCCGTTTGAAACAATCGCCGCCCCCTCCATCGACGCCGACGACTTCGCCAAGGCGATGAACGCCCTGGCCCTGCCCGGAGTTCAATTCCGGCCGATCCATTACAAACCGTTCTATGGGGCGTTCAAGGGGCAGACGGTGCACGGCGTCCAGATCCACCTGACTGATTTGAAAAAAGTGAATCTGGTTGAGATCCAATTCATCGCGCTCGATGTTTTGAAAAAACTCTACCCCTCGAACAACTTTTTCAAAAAAGCCGAGAGCCTCGAGCTCTTCGATTCGACCAGCGGCGGGCCTGCCACTCGCCAATGGATCGAATCTGGAAAAAACGTGAAGGAGTTGTTCGATCTCTGGCACGACTCGGCCGAAAAATTCCGTGACGCACGGTCGCCGTACCTTCTCTATGACTCGGGCCTCTTTTCTCTATGACTTGTGCCTCTCCCACTCACCGCAAGAGTTACGTAAACGATGCGATGCTGCCGAAGCCGGGGCGCGTCCGAAGGCAACTGAACCGGGTCGTCGACCAGATCGCCTTCGGACTGATCAAACACTGTCTGAGCCGCTCGCACCATCAGCGCTTCGACGGCGAGGAACTCGCGCGTTACGCCACCGAATGGGCCGGAGCCGGCGTCAGTCAATACTACGCGTTGACTGATTTTCCGGAATCCGAAGCCAATGCAAATCTACTGAAGAAGCAACTTCATGACTTCCGGCCAAGATTCGAGCTATTCCTCGACTCGCCGATTCGCGGCAGCCATCCCGAAAACAACCGCTTCTGGCTCGATTTTCATCTCGCAAAGCCGATCGACCAGGCACCGGTCTTCGTCATCCTCCACGGCTGGCGTTCGGTTTCTGTGAAAGGCTATCACCAGGTGTGCCGTCGCCTCAATGAACTGGGCATCAACGCGATCATCACTCACCTGCCCTACCACTTCTCACGCACGCCGAAACAAACTTTCAGCGGCGAGCTCGCCATCAGCGCCGACCTGGTCCGGTCGGGCAACGGTCTGCGTCACGGCGTCCTCGAAATGCGCTGGCTCTGCCAGCAGTTGAAAAGACTCGGCGCCCCAAGTTTCGGTTTGTGGGGCACCAGCTATGGCGGCTGGATTGGGGCGATGACGGCCGTCGTGGAACCCCAGCTCGACGCTGTCCTCATGCTCGAGCCTCCGGTCGAGATCGAAAAAATCTTTTGGGACATCCCACTCTTTGAAAAACTGACGGGGCATCTACGGATCAATGGTGTTTCACGCAAACCCATTCAACATCTCTTCGATCTCGTCACACCCTACAAACACGCGTTGAAAATCGATCCGGAACGCGTCGTCATCCTCGGATCGCTCTACGACAGCATCGCCACGCCTCATTCGCTCCAGCTCCTCCACAAACGCTGGCCCGGCACCCATCTGGAAATTTTTCCCTACGCCCACATCAGCTACAAACTTCACCTAGCAGCTATCGAGCTTTTTGAGGAAAAGTTGCTGCCTGCGATTTCAACCCGAAATCCGGAAACGAAAACCTTGCATGGCGAAAAATTTCAAACCATCCCTTAAGAAAATGTTCTTGCTCGCGTTCCTGATCATCCTCGTCGCCTTTTTGGGGATCGCCTTCTGCAATGCGTGGATTTTTCTGACTGACAACCGTTTTGTGTTCCAAAATCCGGATTCCCTTCCATCCCGCGACATGGGATTGGTCCTCGGCACGGCGAAGACGAGAGCCGACGGCCTTTTAAATCTTCACTTTCGAAAGCGAATGGAGGCAGCTGCGATGCTTTACCGCACCGGAAAGGTCCGCCACTTCATTCTCAGCGGTGACAATCACACCCGGGGTTATGATGAA
>Ga0207134_1110_pt1 | contig 24209 bp, 27 predicted proteins | sample Alteio_BWMinHeat_12_FD_153527 | JGI IMG/M metagenome (GOLD analysis project Ga0207134, IMG submission 153527) | Enriched cells from forest soil in Barre Woods Harvard Forest LTER site, Petersham, Massachusetts, United States -... | ecosystem: Environmental > Terrestrial > Soil > Temperate forest >... | reverse complement strand
TGACGAGCCAAAAGCTGTGCTATCCGGCTGCTTGTAGTTTTGTTTTTGCCAATCACCTATACCGGCAGTAAGTGTGAGGACATTATCATGATGCTTGTGTATTACAGCAACTGTGGTTGTATCCTGAGAAAATACAGTTGATGATATAAAAGAAAAGCAACAAAGCGCAAATAGTCTTTTCATAGGTTGATACTATAACGTAAGCAAGTTACAATTATTATGAGATGGGCATAAAACAAAAACGTCCCGGATTGACCGGGACGTTTTAAATATTATTAAGCGTTGACTATTCGTCTTCGTCTTTCGCTTTTTTAGCGTCTTCTTTATCTTCTTTTTTATTTTCTTTAGAGCAGCAGCTTGCCTTGCACTTAGCAGTACAGAAAGTTTTAGAAAGGCCTATCTGTACCTGCTGACCGAATGTAATAGCCAATTTGTTCTCTGATTTAATACCCTCAGCATTATTTGTCCAGCTAACATTGCTGTACTGGATACCACCAAAAGAAAAATTAATGGCGAACATATGACCAATATTTACACCCAAAGCAGGATATGCATGAAGTACAACACCATTATAGTTAGCAGTAGGAGGGGTATTCTGCAATTCATTTCTACCACCTGCAAAAGATGCATCAAACTGACCGAAATAATAGAACATAGGTGTGAAGTTCTTTGTATAACGGAAAAACGCACCACCTGTCCAATCTGTGATCATTCTTTTATTAGATGTACCAACATTGCCGAAGGTTTGTTTCATAAAACTACCTTGTAAGCCGGCAGTGATATTGTCTGTAAAAGAATAACCAACGCCCGGATTTACAGCCCAGTTATTGTTTTTAACAGCAGTAACTTGTTTATCAGACGCATAAGAAACATTGCCATAAACAAGTATAGTGCCTTCCTGTGCCTGTGCAGTTGCGAAACTGCTAACAGCCAATATTGCCAGGATAAGTTTTTTCATTTTGAATATTTTATTTTAAAAAAATCAAGAGCTTTAAAGTGTTGGTCTAATTCCTTTCTTCGTCGTCTCTAATTGGCTTTCTTTTCTTTTTTTCTTTCTTGTCTTTCTTATCGTTTTTGTCACCGGTTTTTGGCGCATCATCATCGTCATCATCTTTAGTGTCCATTTTGCGGGTATCATCACCTGGCTGTGCATGACCTTTCATTTTGTGTTGACCTGTCATGAAGTTTTTAGAGATACCAACACTAAACTGCTGTCCGAAAGTAAGAGAGAACATATTTGGATTACCACCTCTGCCATAAGATTCGCCATGTGTCCATGATTGTGTCATATAGCCTAAACCACCAACACTGAAATTAAGACAAAGTGTTTTGTATACATTGATACCAAGATATGGAGCAACACTAGCAGAAAAACCTGAGTAAGTAGCCAATGGCGGAACGTCTTTCATCTGGTAATTGCCACCAGCATAACCAATGTTAAATTGGCCATAAACGGTGAATATATTACTAAGCGCATATGCATAGCGTAAAAAAGGACCGACGCTCCAATCGTTACTGATGTAAGTTTGAACAGTACCACCGAAGCCGGTATAATTTGGTGTACGACCCTGCATATATGAACCTTGCAAGCCTATTGTCCAATTCTTATCGTATTGATAACCTATGCCTGGCATAGCACCCCAATGGGTTTCTGTTGTTTTATAACTACCATAGTCGATATTATCGCCACTGTAGGTAGCATTACCGTACAACAAAATTGATTTTTCCTGAGCATTAGCAGCAAGAAGTGAGCAGGCGGCTAAAACTGTGAGGAAGCTTTTTTTGATAATCATATTCGTTCCAATTAAGAATTTGGAGGTAAACAAGATACAAGTATAATAAACTAAGCTTAGAAGTGCAACCCTAAAGCCATAAAACTTCAAAATAAAGGGCCGCCAGTGCAGCCCTTTATATATGTTAAAGAATGATCTAATTAGTCGTCATCGTCTTTTTTTGCAGCCGCTTTTTTGCTTTTTGACGCATCTTCATCAGCATCTTTGTCTTTTTTCATATGGTGTTCTTTGTGAGCTGCACCAGATTTACAACCAAAGTTTTTAGATATACCGATGTTCATTTGCTGACCAAAACTAAGTGCAAAATTACTATTGGCATTAGAGCCAGAAACGGTTGCCTTATCCGTAGTATAAGAAATACCCCCTACTGAAAAGTTCATGCCCCAACCTTTGCCTAAATGCATACCTAAAGCAGGTACGAAATCAGCCATTAAGCCAGTATGTTTGTTATATGAAGGCGCACTACCAAAAGTGGTATAGCCACCAGTATAAGTTACATCAATCTGACCGTAACAATAGAATATATTGCCCATATTGTGACTATAACGAGCAAATACACCGAAATCGTAGGTATTGATCGTTTGTTTATCACTGCTACCATTGGCTTGGGTACCTTGTTCTCCAAAACCGAGATTCAAACCGGCAGTCCAATTATTATTGAACTGGTAACCAATACCCGGCATAGCTGCCCAATTGGTAGTTTTAGTTTTATTTACATCTGTTGATGTATTGAAAGATAAGTTACCGTAAAGTAATATACTTCCTTTTTGTGCATTGGCTGTAGCTATTGAAGATACTGCCAGGAGAGCCAAAAATATTTTTTTCATCTGAACGTTTTTAGATAATGAAATGATCAATTAAAAGCTAGCGACTAGTCGTCATCGTCTTTTTTAGCTTTTGCTTTTTTGCTTTTAGGAGCATCATCATCGTCATCATCTTTTGTATTCATTTTGCGGGTATCAGCGCCTGGCTCCTGATGAGCATGGTGCATTTTGTGACCACCGCAACTAAAGTTTTTAGAAATACCTATGTTAGCTGTTTGGCCAAATGTGAAACTGAAACTGCTTGTCGTGCTGCTTGGAGTACCCGAATAGTTTTGAGACATATAACCTAAACCACCAAAAGAGAAATTCAGGGCCCAGCATTTACCTACATTAACAGAAACAGCCGGAGTGATCATAGCACCAAAGCCTGTCCATTTAGCACCCGGAACATCCGTGCTGCCTACTTTCTCGTTACCAGACATATAAGCAAGGTCTAACTGAGCATAAACAGAAAAGATATCAGAAATGTGATGTGTGTGACGTAAAAAAGCACCAATTTGCATAGAACTAGTTACATCCTTAGAACCACCATTAGGTGTAGTTGTATTAGATGTATAACCGCCTGCCAAACCAACGGTCCACATTTTGTCAAGTTGATAACCTACACCAGGATTGATGTTAAAGCCTGATGTTTTGGTTTTTGAAGCATCCTGGCCAGAATTGAAACCAAGATTACCATAAACCAAAATGCTACCAGATTGTGCGTTTACTGCGGCCATGCTGCCAGCAGCTAAAAGTGTCAGGAACAATTTTTTCATATCAGATTGTGTGTTTGAAGTTGCAAATGTATACGCAAATATGCTATCATGCAATAGTGCTGTGCATATTTGAGAGTCTAAAAAGAATAAAAAAAAACCGAAAATGCAAGAGATTAGAATATAATTATATATACAAGCTATATAATTGTCATAAAATAGCCTATTTCTTGAACCAGGAACTGTACATTATATAGTTATTAGCTATTCTTTGCACCTCACCACTTAACAGTTCAGGGCTAATGTCTTTGACTTTTTTTGCAGGTACACCAGCAAAAATGCAGCCGGGAGGTACAATTGTACCTTCTAAAACTACCGCACCTGCAGCAATAATGGTATTGGTGCCTATCACTACATTGTCCATGACTATTGCACCCATACCTACTAATACATTATCCTCTATAGTGCAACCATGTACTATTGCATTATGACCAATGGATACGTTATTACCAATATTAACCTTGGTTTTTTCGTATGTGCAGTGAATACAGGCACCATCCTGTATATTGACCTTGTTGCCCATTCGAATGCTATTCACATCTCCACGTACAACGGTATTAAACCATACACTGCACTCTTCACCCATTATTACATCACCCACAACAGTAGCATTGGGGGCTATGAAACAGCTTTCCGGGATCTGGGGAGAAACACCTTTTACGGGAAGAATAACAGGCATATTTATCAAGTCAAAATTTAAAAGTAAAACCCTAAAACTGCTTGTTCAGCAACTACAACCTTAATTATTTTTTGAAAAGATTGTATTTGAGAATACATATAATAGCACGAAAACCATCTTTCCAGCCTATTTTTTTACCTTCCTCGTAGGTACGTCCGTAATAAGATATACCTACTTCATATATGCGAACCTTTGGGATACGGGATATTTTTGCCGTTACTTCAGGCTCAAAACCAAAGCGTTTTTCTTGCAGTTTGATACCTTGTATGATCTCTCGACGGAAAACTTTATAGCAGGTCTCCATATCAGAAAGGTTCAGGTTGGTGAACATGTTTGATAGTACAGTAAGCCATTTATTACCTATAGAATGCCAGAAGAACAGGATACGATGCGGTTTGCCGCCCATAAATCGGGAACCGTATACAACATCGGCAAAACCATTCAGTATCGGCTTTAATAATATATTGTATTCCTCAGGGTCATATTCCAGGTCAGCATCCTGTATGATGACAAAATCGCCGGTAGCAATACGGATACCGGTATGTAAAGCCGCGCCCTTACCCTGGTTCACCTCATGTTTGAAGTAAGTAATTGGCAGGTCGGGGTTAGCATTTTTATATGCCAGGATGGCCTCTTCTGTATTATCTTTTGAACAGTCGTTTACAATAATGACCTCTTTTTCAATATCGCCAATAAGCTTTACAGCTTTTACTTTGTTTAAAATATTATGAATAGTTGGTCCTTCGTTGTAAGCTGGAATGACAATAGATAATTTGTTCATGCGTTGTTTTAAATAGGGCTGCAAGTTACAGCAAGTTTCATTCATCACATAATGAGGGGGTTTTGAGGATTAATTTACATAAGATCAGAATAAATAAACTTTTCAACAAACTGGGATTAAAAAATAATATAGCTACCCCGCTATAATGCTTTGCTTCATTAACTTTGTAATAGCCCTATCTTTATAAAGTTCACCCATAATATTTACTGATAATGCAGCAATATCTTAACCTGCTTCAACATATACTGGATAACGGTGCACAAAAAAATGACCGTACCGGCACCGGTACCATTAGTTGCTTTGGCTACCAAATGCGTTTTGACCTTCAGAAAGGTTTTCCTGTAGTAACTACCAAAAAGCTGCACCTAAAATCTATTATTTATGAGCTGCTATGGTTTTTGAAAGGTGACACCAATATTGCCTATCTGAACGAACATGGGGTGAGTATATGGAATGAATGGGCAGATACCAACGGCAACCTGGGGCCTGTATACGGGCATCAGTGGCGTAGCTGGGCAGGGGCAGATGGCAAGACCTACGATCAAGTAAAGGATGTAGTGCACCAACTAAATACCAATCCAGACAGCAGGCGTATGATCATTAGTGCATGGAATGTAGCCGACCTGCAGAAAATGGCTTTGATGCCTTGTCATACACTGATACAATTTTATGTCGCCAACGGCAAACTAAGCTGCCAGTTATACCAGCGCAGTGCAGATGTGTTTTTAGGTGTTCCCTTCAACATAGCCTCATATGCATTACTAACTATGATGCTGGCGCAGGTATGTGGATTGCAAGTTGGTGAGTTTGTACATACATTTGGTGATGTGCATTTGTACAACAACCATATAGAACAAGCTAAGTTGCAACTGACACGTACCCCATTTCCGTTACCAACCATGAAGATAAACCCGGAAGTGAAAGACATTTTCAGCTTTGAGTTTGAAGATTTCACACTGGAGAATTATCAGCACCATGCTGCTATAAAAGCACCAGTTGCTATTTAAGTAAAAAGTCAAAAATCAATTTTCTGGATTCCTCTATATTTTAACCTTTGAATTCATAACATGATAGTTTCCGCGATAGTGGCTGTGGCAGAAAATGGTGCAATAGGCAGAGATAACCAATTACCCTGGCATTTACCAGAAGATCTGAAGTTCTTTAAACGCACTACCATGGGCAAGCCTGTATTGATGGGAAGAAAAACTTATGACTCATTGGGGAAACCATTACCGGGGCGATTGAATATTGTAGTATCTAATAACAAACACTTACAACTACCGGATGGTGTACTATTATATCATGACCTGCAAAAAGCATTGGAAAGGCTTGAAGAAGAGGCAACCGATGAAGTATTTATAATTGGCGGGGGTAAAATATTTGCAGAGACCATTCATTTACTAGACCAACTTTATATAACTAAAGTACACACCGACATAGCTGATGCCAACGCATTCTTTCCACATATAGACCATAGTCAATGGAAACTGGTTTGGGAAGAAGAACATTTGGCAGATGAAAAGCATGCCTATCCTTTTACCTTTCAACATTATAAAAGGGTAGAGTTATGAACTTTGGGAAATACAAAGAGTACCTGAAATACCGTAAGCAAGCCAAAACTCAACATGGAGTGCATTCTCCTTTTGTATTCTCATTTACAAGAGAAGTGTTGCTATCTGAGGGAGGTATATCTGTGTTTGCCCTTGACAGGTTCTTGCCCGTGAAGGCTATAGATATGCCTGAAAGACAAAAGCAATTACTGTTTCATATACTTAAGCATTTTAAGTGCGAAAGAATATTGACATTCAAAGAAAATGCGCAAGGGAAAGTGGAAATGTATGTAGGCCTTGAAAATAAAGGCAGCGAGTTACAACCGCTTGAGAACTACCAGGCAGATTGTATGCTCTTCATTCTAAAAAACCCTCATGCATGGGCATCGCTATATGGTATGTACGGGCATACCCTATCTACCAACAGCATGATGATAGCTGCTGATATACATGAAAGCAGTGAACACAGTAAAGCTTGGGAAACTTTCCATAGTATAAAAAAGATCTCCCTGAGCCTTGACGTGTATTATTTCGGATTGTTGTTTTTTAAAGATGCCTTCAAAGAAAAACAACATTTTGTTCTGAAATATAAAAAATGATCAATTTTCCTGCACCAGGGTAGGTTTTTTAGTTACACTTAATAACAAGTCATCCAACGCTTTAAAATCTTTCTCATCATCTTTCCGCAGCTCTTTCAACTTGAGCTCATACAATTCAAAAGTTGCAGGATGATTCTCTTTTAGTGCAAACTCTAATGCTAAAAGCATTTGTCGGTTTTTAATAACACCTTTGGCAATGGTGATAACGTGGGATAGCATAATAATTTTTTCTCTTTTATTCTTATATGTAAATGTAGAATCTGCTAAATTAAACACTTATAAAAACAGAATCAAGCGTATTTCTACGTAATTTTTTACAAATTGCACCCAATCTCATTTTATGAAGAAACTTTTTGTTTGTATTGCCCTGTTGATCTGCTCTAATCATATTATAGCCCAGGAAGAACCTGAAAACTATAATATGATGATGGCACGTTTTAAATACGTGTATAATAACAGTTTAAGTGACAGTCTGTATAAACTATATGCACCGGAAATGAAAGCTGCAGTTAATGAAGAGCAGAATAAGAGCATGATAACCGACTTGCATAATAAGTTCGGAGAACTAAAGACTTATAGTTTTATAAAAATGCAGGGCTTTGGTATATACCGGATGGAATTTTCTAAAACCATCACCGTCATGAGCTTTACACTTAATAGCAAAAACAAAATAACCGGCCTCTATTTTAGACCATATGATCCAAGCCAATTTTTACCTGACAGTACTGAACGGAAATCGAATTTTGTTTGCAATGCCAGTAATGGCAAACTATATGGTACCATTAGTTGCCCTGAAGGCAAAAAAAAGGTACCGATAGTTGTTATTATAGCAGGTTCAGGACCTACCGACAGGGACGGCAATAATAATCTTGGCATTAAGACCTATTGTTATAAAATGCTCGCAGATTCACTTTTAAAATACCATATTGCCTGCCTGCGATATGATAAACGTGGTATAGGAGAAAGTGTCAGTTTATCAAAACCTGAAGACTCCTTACGTTTCGAGGATATGGCTAATGATGCTGCAGATATTATAGCACAAGTAAAAAAAGACGGCCGCTTTTCTGATATATATATTGTAGGCCATAGTGAAGGTTCACTTCTGGGTATGCTTACTGCCGAGAAAGAACAGGTTGCAGGCTATATATCATTGGCTGGTATTGGCAGACCTGCAGCAACAGTAATAAAAGAACAGATAATGACTTCAGGCGCAAAAGATCAAACAGCCATAAATTCATCATTAGACAGCCTGCAAAAAGGATATGAAGTACATTATATTCCACAGGGGGGTGAATCACTACTGAGAAAAAGCGTGCAACCCTATATGATATCGTGGTTCAGGTTTGACCCAAGCATCGAAATAAAAAAACTAAAGATACCCGTACTTATCATTCAAGGCAATACAGACATTCAGGTAAGCATAGTTGATGCTAACAAACTACATGATGCTAAAAAGGGATCGAAACTTGTGGTCATTAATGGTATGAATCATGTATTAAAAGACGCACCTCTTGACAAGAAAAAGAATATCCTCACCTATTCAGATCCTGTTCTGCCAATAAAAACAGAACTTGTAAGTGCTATAAGGAATTTCGTAAACGAATAATACTACTTCAAATGCAGGAAGTAGTAGTTACTTATTGCTTTGCTACGAGTTGCTGAGTTTAAAAAATCTCCGGTCAGCTCACTTACTTTAAAATGAACACCATGAACAAGTGTATCGAAATCATATCCATTTTGATGCAATAGTTTTACACCTTCATCTGTTGTCAGCACAAAATCTATTTTACGTTCAGGTTTTAATACAACCTCATTGCCAATCTGTGTTTTAACATAGCTGCTGGCATGCAAATAGGCAGTTGTGGTATCGAATGTTGTGAAAACCCTTTGCGCATAAAATGGCAATGCATTAAGCGGGTCGTGCATACGGTAACAGTATACTTTTTTTGCCGAAATGTTTTGTTCTTTTATGAATCTGCCCAGATTAGACCCAAGCTGATAACCTAATAGCTGGTAATAAAAATGATTGGTAACAAAAATATTAACAAGCATAATGCCTGCGGCTGGCAGCCATAGTATTTTGCCTGTTATTTTTTTTCTATAGGCAATAACTATCCAAACAATTACTGCTTCTGCCCAAAATATGATGCCCATTACGCCTGTATAAAAAACAACGGTTAATAATAATAAAGCACCAACAAATAGCAAGGCGGTAACAGTGATCATAAAAGGCTTCATGAACTTATAGAGCTTGCCATACTTACCATTTATAAGATCTACCAATAACTTAGCGGTCATAATAGATGCTAGCGGAAAGGCAACAAAAATATAGTGTGGCAGCTGGTAATGAGAAGAACCAAGTGCCAGGTATGCTAATATAAACCCACCTGTTGATACCCATTCTTGTCTGGGTTGCAAACGGAATTTCTGTTTGAAAAGGTTTGCAATATTCAGCACCAAAGCAGGAAGGAATAAGAATATCCAAGGCAGGAATGCCCATAACATACTTTGCAATAAAAAACTGATATCAGCACCATTACTCCATGGGCTCTCGCCTGTTATGCGGCCAAAGCTCTGTGTCCAGAAAAAAAAACGAAGACCTGAAACATGGGATTTACCATCTATTAGTTTTTCTGGATGAAGATCATATTGCTGGTATAAACCTATGGACATGGGTATTAGTAAAATACCTATCACGATAATAGCAAGCAAGTATTGCGGTTTGAATAACATGTTCCATTGGCGCTTCAATGCCCAATCGCTTATAAAACAAAATACGGGTACCATAATGGCTATAGGACCTTTGGTCATCATACCAAAAGCAATACAAACCGCACCGCCTAAAAGATAAAGTAATCGTCGATTAACGACCCATTCCTGTATCAGCCAGACAGCTGTTATTACCCAGCTCATGAGAATCGTATCGCAGCGAATATCATTGGTCATAAGGAACACACCCTGGCAGGTACCCAGTACCAAAGCAGCTATCCTGCCTGTTTCTTCATCATACAACAATTTTGCCAAACGATAGGTAGCATATATAGCCCAAAGTGCAAAAAGTATAGAGGGGAATTTGAATCCAAAATTATTAGCGCCAAAAATGCGCATACTTGTGGAGCTAGCCCAAAAAAGGAAAGGTGGCTTATCGAGGTAATCGTGGCCCCTATCATATAAATGAATATAATCTTTGCTTTGTGCCATCTCCCGACTCATCTCAGCATATTGCGATGCATCAACATCCATTGTGTCTATCCTGATGGCAGAGAAATAAAGAACAGCTAAGAGTATAAATACCCAAAAAGGGATCTTTGGCATAAAGAGAATTTTCAGGATACAAAAATAATCGCAATTTTAGGGAATGTTAGACTTAAATTATTATCCTTTTGAATTGGCTTTCCAATACCCTTTTACCACTGCAAAAGGCACTAAAACAGTGCAACCTACGCTTGTGGTATCGTTGGGAATGAGGAATATAAAAGGTTATGGTGAGGCACCTGCCATCAATTATTATAATGTGACAGTGGCTGATATGATAGAAAAACTGGAAGCAAAAAGGAGTGTAATAGAACGATATGCCCTGATAGATATGCAGCGTTTCTGGCATTTTTTGCATCATTTACTGCCTGGACAAAATTTTCTGATAGCAGCGTTGGATATAGCCGGATGGGACTTATATAGCAAAATGCGTGGCCAGCCATTGTATAAAACTCTGGGGATATCTTTGGGACCAACAGCTATTACAGATTATACACTTGGGATGGACACGGTAGCAGAAGTGGTATCGAAATTGGAAGCCCACCCCTGGCCCCTATATAAAATAAAACTTGGTCGACCACATGATATAGATATACTGAGAGCCGTAAGAGCACATACTAGTGTACCTGTAAGAGTAGATGCCAATGAAGGCTGGACCTTTGATGAGGCAAAGGCTTTGTTGCCGGAATTGCTGCAATTAGGTGTGACATTAGTGGAACAACCATTGAATAGGACTGAGACTGAGGCTATGAAAGAATTGAAAGCATTATCTCCGCTTCCTTTGTTTGCCGATGAAAGCTGCCAGACTGAACAGGATGTAAAAAAATGTGCTGAAGGTTTTGATGGTATCAATATCAAATTGACTAAATGTGGGGGTATCACACCTGCTATACGGATGATCAAAGAAGCGAGGACATTAGGACTAAAGATCATGGTGGGTTCTATGAATGAGAATACGATAGGGTCTGCCGCCATGGCAAACCTTCTGCCACTGGTTGATGAAGCAGACGCTGACGGACCATTATTATTGAAAGAAGATGTAGCAGAAGGACTAACCTATCATAAAGACGGGAACATAAGCTTGAGTGGCAATCCGGGACTTGGCATACAATTTTGGGGCGAGCAACGGGAAAATATGCAAAGGATATAATCAGGGAAAACAAGTATTTTTATCGCCGATGCAAGTACAGCAAAACATTTCATTACTACCATACAATACATTTGGCATAGATATGCCGGCTGCCTATTTTGCTGTACTGAATAATGAGACCATGCTTGCTGAGATAGCAGATGAGAAAAGATTCTCAGGGCAGATACATGCCTTGGGAGGCGGCAGTAATATATTGCTCTCAAAACCTGTTGAGGGACTGGTAGTAAAAAATGAGCTGAAAGGAATACAGATAGTAAAAGAAGATGATGCGCATGTATGGCTACAGGTACAAGCTGGCGAGGTTTGGCATGAGATGGTACTGCGTGCTATACAAAATAATTGGGCGGGAATTGAGAATCTGGCATTGATACCCGGCACCGTTGGTGCAGCACCTATACAAAATATCGGTGCATATGGTGTTGAAGCAAAAGAAACAATTGATACCGTTACTGCATGGCATTGGAATGAAAAGGTCTTTATCAACTATACCAATAAAGAATGTGCATTTGGATACCGTGATAGCATCTTCAAACACGAGATGAAGGATAAAGTATTCATTAGTTCCGTTACTTTCAAACTGAATAAGCAACCTGAATTCAATACAACTTATGGTGCTATTGAGCAGGAGTTGCAAAAAATGAATGTTTCCACATTATCAATAAAAGCCATCGCTGATGCAGTGATAGCAATAAGAAGCAGTAAACTACCCGACCCCAAACAGATAGGCAATGCAGGTAGTTTTTTCAAAAATCCTTCTATAAAAATGGATCATTTTGAATTGTTGCAAACGGGCTATCCTGACATACCATCATACCCCACAAATGCGAGCCATGTAAAAATACCGGCAGCATGGCTTATTGAAGAATGCGGCTGGAAAGGCACAAGACGTGGCGATGCTGGTGTGCATGAAAAACAAGCACTGGTATTAGTGAATTATGGACATGCAAAAGGAGCTGATATCTGGCAACTATCAACCGACATATTGCAATCTGTAAATGAACGTTTTGGTATTATGCTGGAACGGGAAGTGCAGGTTTGGTAAAACTATCTTTATAAAAATTTTATTACTGCCAATTCTTTCCCTATTTGGTGTACTCCTTCCAGTATTCGTTGTGTTTGAGCAGCTGATGGTTTCTTATTGCCTTTGATGTATTGTGCCAGCAGACTTTGGTTCATACCTATTCTTTCAGAAAGAGCTTTTGCATTTATTACTTTATAAAATTTAAAGAACTGCGGAAGGTCGAGCACAGGTCTCAAATCATCTTCAGTGATCATTTTTATACCGTTATGTGCGAAATACAAATTGAGTGCACCAACAATTTGTTGCTTTATTTCGGGCAAACTTTTGCCAGTTGTAGCCACGGGATATTTAGTTGCGTAAACGGCATGTCCTGTTTTGGTTCTCTTTATTATTATTTCGATCTTTCTCATATAACTATATGATAATCAGGCTGCTCACACATATAAGACATAAGGCTTTCAAGAACAGTAAGGTTGAATTATGTTATAAAATAAAGGTAATAAATTTATTACTTCTGTTTTATATAAATCTTTAATTTTTAAAAAAATAATTTGGAGAATTGAATGCGCTGCTTATATCTTTGCGTCAGTTCTTTTAAGTAATGCTTATCAAGAAAGGCAGAGGGTCATGGCCCTGTGAAGCCTTAGCAACCTCCCCGGTGAAAGCCGAGAACTGGTGCTAATTCCATCCCGTTAATAGCGGGAAAGATAAGTCAGATGCAATAGTTGATAAAAACGGTCAAACGTCATAAATAACTGAAGCTCCTCTGATTTATCGGTGGAGCTATTTTTATGCTCAACCGGTAATCTTTTTGGTAAGTGTTGCCTTGCGAACTATAACAAATTCGTAACCAATAAAAAACCAAAAAGATATGAGCAACGCAACACAACTCATCCACAGCATCCCGGTAGATCCATTAACAGGTTCGATCTCCGTACCTATTTACCAGACATCTACATTTGTACAGGACGCCCCAGGTGAACATAAGGGGTTTGATTATGCGCGTAGTAACAACCCAACACGCAATACGCTGGAAAAAATTATAGCCGAGCTTGAAAACGGTGCAGCAGCTTCCGCATTTGCCAGCGGCCTTGCAGCTATTGACGCAGTAGTAAAACTGCTGGAAAGCGGTGACGAGATACTGGCAGTAGATGATATCTACGGAGGTGCTTTCCGTCTATTCACGCATATCTATGCCAAATTCGGCATCAAAGTAACTTATGTTGACACAACTGATGCGAGCAATGTACTCGATGCTATCACCCCGCAAACAAAACTGATATGGCTGGAAACTCCAACCAATCCTACACTTAAAATTAGCGATATAGAAGCCATCGCTAAAATCGCAAAACAGAACAACACACTGCTTTGTGTAGATAATACGTTTGCTTCCCCTGTAATACAACAGCCATTGAATCTTGGAGCAGACATAGTGGTACATAGTGCAACCAAATATCTTGGAGGTCACAGCGACCTGATTGCTGGCCTTGTAGTTTGTAAAACGCAGGAACTTGCTGACAAAATAAAATTCATACAAAATGCAAGTGGCGCTATACTTTCTCCACATGATAGCTGGTTGGTGATTCGTGGTATTGAGACACTGCACCTGCGTGTAAAAGAACACAACAGGAATGCTCAGGTTGTGGCGGAGTTCTTAGAAAGCCATCCTGCTGTTGATAAGATATTCTACCCTGGTCTGAAGTCTCACCATAACCATGATATTGCTAAAAAACAACAAAATGGATTTGGTGGTATTGTCTCCTTTACATTAAAAGAAGATACGGAAGCTGCAGCAAAAGCAGTGGTATGTGGTACAAAATACTTTAAACTGGCAGAAAGCCTTGGTGGTGTTAAGAGCCTGCTTTGTCACCCGGCAACGATGACCCACAAATCTATACCTGCTGAAAAACGTCATGCAGCCGGTGTTGCAGATAGTCTGATTCGTTTGAGTGTAGGATTGGAAGAAGCTGAAGACCTTATACGCGATATTGACCAAGCGTTGAACAAAGCGCAATTAGCCAATTCGGCAATTCGACAATTAGTTAATGAAAATGTCTAAATCAATAAAAGATCAACTGTTTAACAATTAAAATCTTTTCAAAATGTCTATTCAAAATCAACAAACAAAATTGAACATCGGCCTGTTTGGCTTTGGTGTGGTAGGAGAAAGCCTGTATAAGGTCTTGAACAATAACACCTCATTAAATGCGCAGATAAAAAAGGTCTGTATTAAGCATCCAGAGAAGAAGAGGAATGCACCAGCCGAACTCTTCACAACAGACCCTGAAGCGTTGCTACAGGATGAAAGTCTGAATGTAATTGTAGAACTGATAGATGATGCAGATGCATCGTTCTATATTGTAAGCAATGCATTAAGCAAAAAGAAAGCAGTTGTGAGTGCTAATAAGAAGATGATCGCGGAGCATCTTGCAGAACTATTATCCCTGCAGGAGCAATTTCAAACACCTTTCCTGTACGAGTCAGCCTGCTGCGCCAGCATACCAGTGATACGTAACCTGGAAGAATACTACGACAATGATCTATTGCAACACATTAGCGGCATTGTGAACGGTTCTACTAATTATATTCTTACCAAAATATCTGAAGATGGCATCTCTTTTAATGATGCTTTAAAACTGGCTCAACAAGAAGGTTTTGCTGAAAGCAATCCGGCTTTGGATATTGAAGGTATTGATGCGGTGAATAAATTATCCATACTCGTAGCGCATGCTTATGGTACTATTACTTTACCAACTGCATTATTGCATACAGGTATACATAAATTACACAGCTCAGATGCTATATACGCAAAAGAAAAAGGCTATGAAATAAAGCTGGTAGCACAAGCTAAAAAACTTGCTGATGGTAAAATAGCTGCGTTTGTTTTGCCACAGTTCGTGCAAAAAGATAGCCAGCTATACAATGTACGCAACGAGTATAATGGAGTGATCATTGAAAGCGGGCTGGCAGATAAACAATTTTTTTATGGCAAAGGCGCGGGTGGCTTTCCTACGGCATCTGCAGTATTGAGTGATTTGTCCGCACTTCGATATGATTATAAATACGAGTATAAAAAACTGCGCTATCATGAACCTTCAACATTGGCAAATGATTTTTACCTGAGGGTATATGTGAGTTTTGATGCGCTACACCAGGTACCACACAATATTTTCGAAAAAATAGATGAATGGAGCAGTAGCAATGACAGATGTTCTGTAGTAGGCATCATTCATATTTCTAAACTCACAGAGAACAACTGGTGGAAACAAAACAACACATCACTTATAGTATTGCCGGAAGCTGTAGTTGACTATGTGCCTAAGAAAAAAGTGCAGGAAGAAAGAGCATTAGTATTTGCTTAAAAACGTTCTGCCATTCCTAATCCAAACAAAGCAAAATCATATACAGCAGGGTCTTCGCGATTGAACTCGCGTAAGTGATAGGTAAGTTGCAAGGCATTTTGCCAGTTTGAATTATTGTTGGCCAGTAGTCCGAGGCGTTGCGCTACGCGTGCCACATGCACATCAAGCGGGCATACAAGCTGGCGGGGTTGTATCTTATTCCAGATACCAAAATCCACGCCGCTTGTATCCTTGCGTACCATCCAGCGCAGGTACATATTGATACGTTTGCAGGCAGATCTTCTCGAGGGTGTGGAGATATGTTTTTTTGTTCGTTCGGGATGTTCTATTGAAAAAAAATAATTGTGAAAATGAATGAGTGCATCTTCAACAGTATCATTTGTATATTTTTTTGATGGCACAAAAGCATCTTCTAAAGAGTTGTGCTGTTTGTAATGCCACTGCAATAAAGAAATAAAATAGAGCAGATCAGTAGCATTAAAGGTGCGGTGTACGAAGTGTACAAAAGGTTTTAGGTCGGCGTCTTTATGGTTCAGGATAAAGTCATGCGGTGCATGCCCCATCCAATCCATTAGTTTATTGCAGTTGTTAATAATTGTAGTGCGGTTACCCCAGGCGAGTATTGCTGCAAAGAGGCCAGAGATCTCGATGTCTTGTTTTTTTGAGAAGGCGTGGGGAATACGAATTGGGTCTTTATCAATAAAATAAGGCTGGTTGTACAGCCTTATTTTATCATCCAATAATTTCTTCAATCCATCTATTCCCGTAACACTCATTTCAAATTATTTCTTATCTTTTTTCATTTGCTTTTCCATCTTCTTCCATTCCTTTTCTGTCAGCAAACGAACGTGGGTCATTCTTATATCTTTATTAGGGCGGTTGGCCTGATCGCCTGGTTCATCTGATATTTTATTAACAACATCCATGCCTGTAATCACTTCACCGTAAACAGTGTAGCCACCATCCAGCATCGGCGTTCCTCCAATTGTCTTATAATCTTCACGCTGTTTAGCACTGAATTTACGACCAGCCATTCTGCCTTCCATTTGAGTCAATTCATCATCTGTCCATTTTTTGCCTGTAACAATATAGAACTGGCAACCAGATGATGCTTTTTCAGGGTTATTATCACGAGCCATGCCGAGAGCGCCATATTTATGATAATCTGTATCATTTATCTCGGCAGGAACTCTGTATCCTGTTTCGCCATTACCTAACATAACGCCCGGAGCCGCAGTTTTAGAACCCGGATCGCCACCCTGAATCACAAATCCCTTTATAACACGATGAAAAAGCAAACTGTCGAAAAAATGTTGATTTACCAGCTTTACCATGTTATCACGGTGTTGAGGCGTATTGTCATAAAGCGATAAAACAATATTGCCGTATTCTGTTTCAATAAGCACTTTGTTCGTTTGTGCAAAAGTTGGCAATGATAGTGTCAATAAGAAACTTGCCAATAAAATGTATTTCTTCATAATAGATCTAAATGTTTATTGCGTAAATATAAATGATTACCTGATTTCCTGACATAATTCGATCAATACACCGTTGGTGGTTTTGGGGTGCAAAAAGCAAACAAGCTTATTATCAGCACCTTTTTTAGGTTTCTGGTTCAGGAGTTCGAAGCCAAGAGCTGCCAATCTTTTCATTTCGGCCTCAATATTTTCCACTTCAAAGGCCATATGATGGATACCTGCACCTTTTTTATCTATGAATTTGGCTATGGGGCTGTCTGATTTTGTAGCCTCCAGCAGTTCTATCTTTGCCTCTCCGGTATGGAAAAATGCCGTATTCACCCCTTCAGAGGCAACTTCTTCCGTTTTATAGCAGGGAGTATTCAATAATTGCTCAAAAAGCGGAACAGATGCAGACAATTCTTTTACTGCTATGCCGATATGCTCTATTTTCATCATCGGTTAAATAAGTTTTACAAATGGGAATATATAATGTTACAATGACCCACTTTGCCCGAAAGTAGCACTTTTGACTTAACTTTGCTATGTAATCACCCAAGCAATTATATAGTATGGAATTGAAGCTGCCAATATATTTAGACAATAATGCCACCACGCCTATGGACCCGCGTGTACTGGAAGCAATGTTACCATTTTTTGTAGAAAATTTTGGTAATGCTGCCAGCCGCAACCACTCATTTGGCTGGATAGCGGAAGAAGCTGTTGACTATGCCCGCGAACAAGTGGCAAAACTCATCAATGCTGACCCTAAAGAGATCATTTTTACATCAGGTGCCACAGAAAGCGACAACCTTGCCATTAAAGGTGTTTATGATATGTATGCTTCTAAAGGCAATCATATCATCACTGCTACAACTGAACACAAAGCTGTACTTGATACTTGTAAACACATCGAGAAAATTGGCGGTAAGGTGACTTACCTGCCCGTTCAGGAAGATGGTCTTATTGATCTGACCGAACTGGAAAACGCAATTACACCACAAACTATTCTTATAGCCATCATGTATGGCAATAACGAAGTAGGTGTGCTACAGGATGTACGTGCTATCAGCAAAATAGCTCGTAAGCATGGTGTACTTTTCTTCACAGATGGTACACAGGCTGTAGGTAAAGTACCTGTAGATGTGCAAGCTGATGGTATAGACCTGATGTCTTTTAGCGCACATAAAATGTATGGCCCTAAAGGTGTAGGTGCTTTATATGTTCGTCGTAAAAATCCACGTGTGAAGGTAACTGCACAAATGGATGGCGGTGGCCATGAGCGTGGAATGCGCAGTGGTACACTGAACGTACCCGGCATTGTAGGTTTTGGTAAAGCCTGTGAATTGTGCATGAATGAAATGGAAAGTGAAGCAACGAGACTGAGTGCTATGCGCGACAGGCTGGAAAGTTCTTTGATGCAACTTGAAGAGGCATATGTGAACGGGAATAGAGAACACCGCTTACCACACACAGCCAATATATCTTTCAAATATGTGGAGGGTGAAGGTTTGATGATGGGTTTTAATAAAAACATCGCTGTATCAAGCGGCTCTGCTTGTACATCTGCATCACTGGAACCTTCTTATGTTTTGAAAGCATTAGGTTTGGGAGATGATCTGGCACATAGCTCATTGCGCTTTGGACTAGGCCGTTTTACTACAGACGAGCAAATTGATTATACCATTAAGGCTGTAAGCGAAACAGTATTGAAATTGCGCGAAATGAGCCCGCTATGGGAAATGTATAAAGAAGGTGTTGACATCAATGCAATTGAGTGGGCACACCATTAAACCTTTGTCCCTAATGGGAATAGGAGAAATTAAATTTTATAAAAAAGAATTAAACATCATGGCATATTCAGAAAAAGTTATTGATCATTACCAGAATCCAAAGAACGTTGGTACGCTGGATAAAAGCAAGACCAATGTTGGTACCGGCCTTGTTGGAGCTCCGGAATGTGGCGACGTTATGCGCCTGCAAATAGAAGTAGATGAGCAATCAGGTATCATTAAAGATGCAAAGTTCAAAACTTTTGGTTGCGGCTCGGCAATTGCTTCTTCTTCCCTGGCTACAGAATGGTTGAAGGGTAAAAGCATAGACCAGGCTTTGGCTATAGACAACATGGATATAGTTGAAGAGCTGAACCTGCCACCAGTTAAGATACACTGCTCTGTATTGGCTGAAGATGCTATCAAAGCAGCTATCAATGACTATCGTGTCAAGAATGGTTTAGGTGAATTAGTAGAAGAGAAGAAAGCTCATTAAACCATATTAGTACAAATAAACAAGATGGTTAATAGTGTAGCATATAGTAACAACACTATTAACCATCTTTAATGAAATAAATTATGATTTTTATAAGTGACAAAGCAAGAGAAAAAGTCTTCAACCTGAAACGTGATTCAGAGTTGACAGATGATTATTTTCTACGTGTTAGTGTTGTAGGTGGTGGTTGTTCCGGTCTGTCTTATAAGCTGGACTTTGATAATGAATCACAACCTAACGACCAGGTGTTTGAAGATAAAGGAGTGAAACTGGTAACCGACCTAAAAAGCTTTTTATACCTATGCGATACCACACTTGAATTCTCTGACGGACTGAATGGTAAAGGTTTTCATTTTGTGAACCCAAATGCCAGCAGGAGTTGTGGTTGTGGGGAAAGCTTTGCTGTATAATATTATTAAGAATTGAAGGAAGGCCGGGTATAAAAATACCCGGCTTTTTTTTGTACCCCTATGAATGAAGAAACAATTATTTTTGTGTGCCACCAGTGTTGGCAGGCAATGGTTGTGATGTATTCTGGTAGTTTAAATTACGAGCCATATTTTGTGCATGCCCTCCGTTTATTTTTGCCTCATTGTCTTCGGGACGATAACTATGTTTTCCCTTTACATAGACCGGTTTCAGCATGTGGCGTTTTGTGTTGTTAGCCACATGTTTAGTCTGACCATGATGTTTTTTATGTTTCATCCCCACTCGTTTTATAACTTTTGTATGGGTTCTTGCCTTATGGGGAGGGTTTGGCTGTTGTGCAAGCACACCCAATGCCATACAAGTTATACCTAAGATCAACGTTACTATTTTTTTCATGACACTTGGTTTTTGGTTGTTCAAAATACTAGTTCAAAATAGTCATGTAAAAATCGTTCCACGAAAAAAGGACAAGCTGTTGCCAGCTTGCCCTTATATACTTTTATATTTACAGTACTTAGGTACTACAAACTATGTGATCTATCTGGTAGAGTAGTTATTAACGTGGTAGCGCCTATGATCTCTTTGAGAATCGTGCCTATTCTGCCAATGGTGGTTGTGATGCGTATAGTTATCATACCCCGGACGAAAGTGTGGGTGCATAGGACGATAATAATAACAAGAACTAAGACTCAAAGACAAAACAGCCAATAAAGCGAGTACGAAATTTTTCATTTTATTTATTTTACGTGCTTTAAGTATTAAAAAGCAAGGTAAAATATAAATTTTATTTAAAAAAACATACTACTTATATAATATAGCTAATAACGGTAGTAGTATCGGTGATGCCAATGGTGACGTGGAACCACTATTATGCAAGAACTAAGAAATGTGGTCATAAGCACAAATACGGCAATTATACTCAGTATTCTTTTCATAAAGTCTTATTTACTGTTTCAGTAAATAAGACTTCTATTATGACCCTTGGTTTAAATAAAATAGCAGGCATATGCCTGACCAGCCAGATATTCAGAAAATATTAACAGTACGGATTAATTATACCAATGAGAACCATGGCGGTGCCAATAAGGTTTTTTCTCCTGGCTCTTAACCACATGGGTTCTATGCATTGCACAAGAACTGAAACAAAAAGAAATAAAAACAGATATACTTACCAAAAACATTAATTTTCTCATTTCATTACTTTATTAAGATTCTAAATTATCATTTATTGTACAAAAATTATAGCATTTTCACTTTAGCCAGCATTAATTATTTACGAGAAATGAATCAATAAAGCCTTAAGTGCTATAAAAGTAAAAAATCAGTTCATTAATTCTAATAAATAACAAAATTTAATATAAGAACTAATAATCAGTATAATCTGTAGCCATATTTAGTATATCAATTAGATTTAGCTTCATTATTTAAGTAAATTTGTAGTCAAATAAAGAAGTTGTTATGTTGAAGACAGGAAATACCATAGTGAGTATTTATACGGAAATGACCCCGAACCCCGAAACAATGAAGTTTGTTGCCAACAAACTTTTGTATCCGGGCAAAAGCATTGATTTTCCTGATGAGACAAGTGCCGCACCTTCTCCACTTGCAAAAGAGTTATTTGCTTTCCCATTTGTAAGAAGTGTATTTATAGCAAGCAATTTTGTTACACTTACTAAAACAGTGGATACGCAATGGGATGATGTGATACCTGTGATACGTGAGTTTTTGAAAGAATACCTGCAAGATGGCAAACCTGTGATACATGAAGACCAGGTTGTTGTTAAAAAAGATACTAATTCTGTAAATGCAGACGATACCGATGTTGTAAAACGTATCAAAGAATTGCTTGAGAACTATGTAAAACCGGCTGTTGAAATGGATGGTGGTGCTATCAGCTTTAAAGGCTATGATGACGGTACGGTAAAACTGATGTTGCAGGGCTCTTGCTCAGGTTGCCCTTCTTCTATGATCACCTTAAAAGCAGGTATAGAAGGTATGATGAAACGTATGATACCTGAAGTAAAAGAAGTAGTTGCAGAAGCGGAATAATTTTCCATATCAATATATTGTTAAAACGGCAGCTACCAACCAGTAGCTGCCGTTTGATTTTATGTAATCTCTGCTTAATTAGTTACTTTTAATGCCATCATTAAACAATGAGCAACAAAAATAACTACGTAGCCATTATGGCTGGCGGTATAGGTAGCCGCTTTTGGCCGGTAAGCCGGACAGCATACCCTAAGCAGTTCCTTGACTTGTTAGGTACAGGCAAAACACTTATACAGTGGACCTACAACAGATTTCAACATATATGCCCTAAGGAAAATATCTATTTTATAACCAACCAGGCATACATATCTACACTAAAGGAGCAAATACCTGAAATAAGTGATGATAATATAATCAGTGAGCCATCCAGAAAAAATACGGCACCATGTGCAGCATATTTTGCTCATAAAATGATGGCCCTGAACCCTAAGGCAAATATTATCATGTCGCCTGCAGACCATCTTATTATGGATGTGCATGCTTTTGAACGTACTACTTTAGAAGCGTTGGAATTTGTTTCTAATCATAGGGCCATGCTGACACTTGGTATTAAACCTACACGCCCGGATACAGGCTATGGCTATATACAATATGATACCGAAGAAGAACTGGACAAAGTATATAAAGTAAAAACATTTACAGAAAAACCATCTCTCGACCTGGCTCGAACTTTTTTGAAAAGTGGTGATTTTCTTTGGAACTCCGGCATATTTGTTTGGAATGTAAATACTATAATGGATGCACTTGAAAAATACCTGCCTGAAATGCATGAGGTTTTTCAGCAAGCGGCCAGTGTATATAACACACCAAAAGAACATAATCTGATAAGCGGCCTATATGCACACTGTACCAATATATCCATAGACTATGGTATCATGGAAAAAGCTAAGAATGTGTATGTAATACCATCTTATTTTGGATGGAGTGACCTTGGCACTTGGGAGTCTGCATATGAAAATTCTGAAAAAGACTACCTTGGTAATGCAGTACATGGTGATAATGTAATGGTCATAGATGCTTCTGAATGTATGATACAAGCCGCACCTGAAAAACTGATCGTAGTGCAGGGCCTTGAAAACTTTATTGTTGTGGATACAAAAGATGTATTGCTGATATGTGAAAGGAACAGGGAACAACAAATAAAAGAGTACGTAGCAGAAGTAAAACGAAATAAAGGCGATAAGTTTTTATAGTATGTACTTCCCTCCTAAACATTCGGCCACCGGCACAACCATCTTTACCGTGATGAGTGCTTTGGCACAGCAACATGATGCCATCAATTTATCACAAGGCTTTCCCGATTTTCATATTGACGAACAATTATCCCAATTATTGTTTGATGCTGCACAAAATGGCTATAACCAGTATTCGCCAATGGCTGGATTACCAATGCTAAGAACCGCTATTGCTACTAATTTCAAAAAACGATATCTAATAGATGTAGACCCAGATACAGAAATAACAATAACTCCTGGGGCTACTTATGCTATATATGCTGCATTCACGGCTGTATTACAAAAAGGAGACGAGGCTATAGTATTGGAACCTGCTTATGACAGTTATATACCCAATATAGAAATGAATGGTGCTATTGCTGTACCGGTTGCATTATCAGCTCCTGATTTTAAGGTAGACTGGAATAAAGTACGTGAGGCCATAACACCTAAAACCAAGGCTATCATTATCAACACCCCACATAACCCAACAGGTACTATTTGGGAAAAAGATGATTGGGATCAATTAGCTGCTATTGTCCGAGATACAAAGATCATCGTACTTTCTGACGAGGTATATGAACAACTGGTGTTTGAAGGCCAGCGTCATTATTCTGTATTGGAACACCCGGAGTTGAGGTTACGTAGTTTTGCCTTGTATTCTTTTGGCAAAGTGTTCAACAACACTGGTTGGAAGATAGGCTATTGCATAGCACCACCAGCATTAACAACTGCATTCAGGCAAGTACATCAATTCATAGCATTTGCGGTAAACACGCCTGCACAATATGCATTGGCACAATATATGGGGAATGGAAACCTGGCACCAGTAAACATACTAATGCAACAAAAGCGTGATCTTTTTTTAAAACTTCTGAAACAAACACCTTTCACTATATACAAACCTGCGCTTGGTAGTTATTTTCAATTGGCTGGCTATGAGCAGATAAGTGATATGCCTGACCTTGAATTTGCCAAATGGCTCACACAAGAATATGGCGTTGCTACTATTCCCATAAGTCC
>Ga0207134_1107_pt1 | contig 24221 bp, 24 predicted proteins | sample Alteio_BWMinHeat_12_FD_153527 | JGI IMG/M metagenome (GOLD analysis project Ga0207134, IMG submission 153527) | Enriched cells from forest soil in Barre Woods Harvard Forest LTER site, Petersham, Massachusetts, United States -... | ecosystem: Environmental > Terrestrial > Soil > Temperate forest >... | reverse complement strand
GATGATCGACACTAAGCAATTGGACTCTAATTTAATTGAAGCATCTGCCGGAGTACGATTACCCCACTTAGCGCGTTATGCGGCTTCTTTAAATTTGTCCGGACTTGAATTTTCAGTGGGCATTCCTGGTACAGTTGGTGGTGCGGTAGTAATGAATGCCGGTGCTCATGGCAGTTGTATGGCTGCCATTTTGGAATCAGCACTCATATTTGATGTTAGACAAAACAAATTGATTACACTGACTAAAGACGAGTTGGCTTTCACTTATCGCAAATCCAAACTTGATCCCCTTTCACAAATTGTAGTATCCGCTCGCTTAAGACTGCCGAGTGGCAACCAAGCAGAAATCGAAGCCAAGATCAAAGCTAACGAAGAATACAGACTCAAGACACAGCCAATCGGTTATCCTAACGCCGGCAGCAATAGTAATAACTAAATCGTGTGCTTGTAGGAAATCTTTAATTTGACAAGCAAGTTGTGCTGTTGGTCCAGCTATGTGATGGCAGTTTGTATGATTCACTTCTGCGCAAAATCGTTTGCTGTCTATACCGGCTATAGCGCCACCACGAGCGATATAAACATCAGTTACTAAAAGCAAATCACAATTTTTGAATGACTGACAAAACTCTTTCCAGAAATCTTTCAATCTTCCTGGTTGGTGGGGCTGAAAAACGGCCACTATACGGCGAGCGGCAAATTTGCCCTGAGCGACAAATTGTCTGGCTGCTTGCAATGTAGCAACTACTTCAGTTGGATGGTGAGCATAATCGTCTACAATTAAAATATCCTTTGCTTCGCCAATAATTTGAAATCGTCTTTCAACACCAGCAAATGTGCTTAGTGATTTAGCGACAGTTTGAAAATCTAAGCCTAATTCTAAACCCACAATCGCCGTAGCTAGCGCGTTGTATTGATTGTGTATTCCGGGCACGGCTAGATTAATAGTTCCGAGTAGTGCGTTATCTTTATACACTTTCATGGCCGTTATACTGGAGCTTGATGTGTCTTCAAACTCATAGATTGTCTTTACGTTTTTAGTTTTTGCGGTTTTACCTTTTAAACCATAGCCTATCACCCTATTTTTAAGTTCTGGAATTATAGATTGACAGCCAACATCATCAAGGCATAAAATAACGGTATTGGCCAGGTTAGCAAATACTTTCATGGTGGCAAGAATTTGTTTAAAGCCGTCAGGGTAATTTTCTAAATGATCTGCTTCAATATTGGTTACGACTGAAATTCCCGCCGGCAAATTTGCATGCGTGCCATCACTTTCATCAGCCTCAGCAATAAAATAGTCACTTTTGCCCGCCCGGCAATTAGATTGTAGTAGTGGCAAAATACCGCCTAAAACAATACTTGGATCTAAATCTCCATCAATAAGGAGATTGCTTATCATGCCAGTAGTGGTTGTCTTTCCATGAGTGCCGGAAATTGCAATTAGCTTTTTGCCCTTAGTAAGGGCAGTCAGAATTTGCGAGCGATGCCAGATAGGAAGCTTATTAGCTTTTGCCCAATTGAGCTCAGGATTATCACCTGTAATAGCAGTAGAAACTACGATACCAGAAGCACCGCCAACGTTACTAGCCTCATGCCCAATGTAGATTTTGGCTCCTAACGTGGCTAATTCGTCTGTGATGGCATTAGCTTGCTTGTCAGAACCGCTAACAGCAATGCCTCTACCCAGCAGTAATCGAGCAAGCGCTGACATGCCTATACCACCAATACCAATAAAATGTAAGCGCCCGTCTATTTTGCTCAGGTCGCAAGGAACATTGCCAAATACACCTGCCGCGCTTAGCTTTTTATCTACTGCAGTTGTATTGGTTTCCAATTTAGTCCTCTAAAGCTTCTAGAAAGATTTATTGTCTGGGCATGAACCCGAACAAGCCATAGTCAAGTCCGGTATGGTCCAAAATAAATATAACCTTAAAAGGCAATTAAAACAACGCTATTTTTTCTTCTTAGCGGAGACGGTGTTAGCAAGTTTAGCTAGGCGAGATTTGCGTCTAGCTGCTGCGTTCTTATGTAAAACACCTTTGCTTACAGCCATATCAATGACTTTGTATGCGGTATTCAATGCTTTCTGGCAAGCATCTTTGGAGGTAGTTGAAGCAATGACTTGCGCTTTTACCGTACGAACGGAGGTTCTCCAGGTACGATTCTTTGTTTGATTGCGCTCAGCAACTTTTACTCTTTTGATAGCGGATTTGATATTAGGCACGACTAATTTCTCTTAAAATTACAGATCTGGCTCACAACAGTGTTGCAGTATAACATTCGCCAGGCTAGGCGACCATTGAATTCCTTAACGCCGTAACATTATGGTCATTTATTTACGAGTGATGTGCCAGGAAAAGACATAGCGTATTTGAATGGACTCTGGCGCTCCTTTTGGCAAAGGGGCTAGGGGAGAGGATGCTGTAAGAGCAGCAAGGGCAGTTTGATCTACTGCTTGGCTACCGCTGCTTTCAACCACCTTAGGCTCTTCGATAGTGCCCTTTTGTCTTACCGTAAAAACAACAGTGACGCTGCGATCCTCAAATCCTTTTGGCGGCTGCCATTTGGTACTAATATCTTTTTTGATCTTGTCTACATATGCTATTAATTCGCTTTCTGAGCAAGGCTTATCGTCAGTGTCATCTGGTGTTCTACCGTTGATAATGTGCCGACTAGCTGCTCGGGCTTCTGTCACTACAAGCTTGCCAGCCATTATATAAATACCCAATATACTGCCGAGGACAATGATACCCATAGTAATAGGAATCAATGCTCGATGTTTATTCAAAGAGGGCCTCAATGAATAATTCCGGTTGAAAGTCTTGTAAATCATCAATTTTTTCACCTAGACCTATTAGCTTTACTGGGATTTTCAATTCATTAGCAATGCTAAAAATAACACCGCCTTTAGCAGTGCCATCTAGCTTTGTTAGTATGACACCGGTAAGCGGACAGGTTTCCGAAAATACACGGGCTTGCTGGATACCGTTTTGACCGGTTGACGCATCCAGCACCAGTAATACTTCAAAATTAGCCTGGTCGGCGTTTTTATTAATTACTGATTGAATCTTTCCCAATTCAGCCATTAAATTAGCCTTATTGTGCAAACGCCCGGCTGTGTCTATTACCAAAATATCGTAATTTTCGTCTTTAGCTTTTTTTATAGCTTGATAAACTACGGCACCTGGATCTGAGCCATTAGGCAAGCGCAATAAATCACAGTTTGATCGCTCAGCCCATATTTCAAGTTGGGACTCGGCGGCTGCTCTAAAGGTATCGCCGGCGGCAATAAGAACTTTTTTGTTCATGGAGCGCAGACGGTTGCATAACTTACCAATACTGGTTGTTTTGCCAGTGCCATTAACACCAACAATAAGAATGACATTTAGCTGATCATCTTTAATGCTCAGTTTATGGCTAGGTGCGGCAGCAAGTATTTGACTGAATTCTTCTTTAAGAAAATTTTGCACATCATGGTGTGCCCAATTCTTAGATTTAGAATGTTGACGCAAATGTTTCATCAATGTGTCAACTGTTGCTAATCCTAAGTCAGCACGTATAAGCTTATCTTCGAGATCCTCCAAATAATCATCGTCTATAACCAATGGGCGATTGATAATTGTGGAAACATTCTCTTGTGTAAAAGCTGTTGTTTCAGGCGTGGCCATACCGATTGGCTCTGTCTTGATTGTTGAACCTTCGTGGGTGGCTGGCGCTATGCTTTGAATTACTGCTGTGCTGTCGCCCGTCACTGGATCAACTACTGCCGCTCTAGTTTTAGATAGGGCTGATTTTAATTTGCTAAGGGTACTGCCCCAGAAGCTTTTCTTTTCGCCCTTCTGGTTACTTTCTTGTGACATCACATTCTCTCAATTTAGCAGCTTCTTGGCCTAAGTCGGCTAGTATGCCATTGATAAATTTAGCCGCTTTTTCATCTGCAAAGCGATGACATAATTCTACAGCCTCATTGATGGCAACAGGAATAGGAATATCGGTCATATAAAAAGCTTCCGCGCAAGCTAGACGCAAAATGTCTCTGTCAATGGTTACCATGCGACCGACTTCCCATTTAGTGCTGGCTTCTTTAATAAATTGCTCAATTTCTTGGCTCTGCTCGAGAAAAGTGTTTATTAAACGCAAAAGAAATGCCTTAACCTCAGATTTGTCTTTAGCGCTACTTTGTAGTATTAAAGCCGGTATATCAAGAGCCTCGCTGACGAAATTGCGGGCACGATGAAGAGTAGCCAATTGGTCACGGAGTTCCTCAGTTTTTACAGTAACTGGCAATAACTTAGCTATGGACCTGACATTGCTTGGGTGTTCAATTTCGATGTCAGTAATTTCATCAATGGTCTTACTTAATAAGCCATCAACTTCAGCCAGATTTTCTTTGGCATAATCGCAAAGCATATTTACAGCTTTGTGCACCAGATCATCTAGCTCAAGCATTTCTAACTTTGTTTTATCTTTTGGTAATTGCGGTAAAACTATTACAGCCAATTCACGAGCTATTCGTCTAGCGCTCACTTCTTCACCTTTAATTTATTTGTTAGAGGTTTAGTCCCCCTAAGCTTGATTGTCAGGGTAAGTCTATCATCACATGTTACCATGACAGTGTTTGGTCAGGGTTTATAGTTGCAAGCAGAAAATATTGTTTTATGAAAATTACCGGTGGCGAAGCTTGTGGGCGCCCAATTGAGATACCTCCTCATCCAGGAGTGCGTCCGACAGGCTCCAAAATGCGAGAAGCATTATTCAATATTCTGGGCAAACTGGTGGAGAATGCCCAATTTTTAGATTTATTTGCTGGCAGCGGCTTGATGGGATTTGAAGCACTAAGCCGCGGGGCGGGCTTTCTTACCTTGGTAGAGAAAAACCCAGTTTGTATTCAGACCATTAAGGACAATATTGCTATGCTGGGGTACGAGAAAAAGACAAAAATCATTCAGGCTGATGTTCGCAGAGCATTAGCTAGTTTGAATCAAGACCAATTTAATATCATTTTTGCTGATCCGCCTTACAAAAGCGAAAATAGTCAGGTTGTAGTAAATATTGTCCAAGAGCGACAATTGTTGAGAACCAATGGTCTTTTGATAATTGAGCATGACAAAGATATGGTTTTGGAGGCGGACAATAAAGAGCTGCGTTTGATGGAATGTCGTCCTTATGGCCAATCAGCCTTTTCTTTTTTTATAGCCAAAAAACCGTCAATGTCGACCAAATGAACTTTCTAAGGACTATCTAATAAAGGATTTTTAAATAGCCCTCAACTAATTTGTATCCATTTTACGTATGCAGCCTGCGATTACCCAAATGGGGATGTTCTTTTCTTTGTGGCAAACAATAAGCTCAATTATTTGTTGACTGCTGATGGAGTAGGCAATGAAGAAGGTGCTGGTATAGGTAGTGACTATATACTCCCAACAAATAAAGATGGGGTCAATAATCGCATAATTGTTATAAGAACAGTTTACGGCTTCAAATCTGACAAACAGCAGACTGCAACCGCTCTTTCTCGCTCTAGAACAACTTACCTATGGAATGGCAGTACTTTTCAGAAAACTAATACAATACATAAACATAAAAGCATGAGATATTGATTTTTACCGGTTTTGGTTAATTGTTTACCGATTTCTTACGAGTGGTTGATTTGGCCACATAGGAAGCAGCTTGTTCTCTTACTATGGAATGTGAATATCCCTGGCGTTTAGATTCTTGTAGAATTTGCGCAATCTTTGCTAATCGGGCGAAACTTGCGGATGAATAGTCTGTAGCTTCGTCATTTTGTACCTGCTGTGGTTGTACCCCCAAGCGTTTTGCCAGATCTTCTTGAGTCCAGCCAAGCGCTATACGGCGTTTAATTAGCAAATTTGGAATATCTTGAATAATTCCAAGCTGAGGCATTGGAGTATTACCAAACCTGAGCGCTTCATAATCTGCTAATTCAGCTTGCAATGTTTTTACTTCTGCGGCAATGGTTGTTTTGTGCAATTTTCTAGCCCAAGCAGGCTCACCCTTTGTTAGTTTATCGTAGCGATCTAATGTTTCCTGAAATTTTTTCAGATTACTTCTGGCTAACTGGTATTGGCGGTCGTTCTTGATCATTGTAATGTACTCAAATTGATTGCAATAATGCCTTTAATATCGTTGGTTCTATCATCTTGTTGAAAATAGCTGAGGTGGTCAAAGAGTGGGTGATTAGGGATAGTTATTATGATTTCTCCAAAATAAATGTCTTTTTGCTTTTGTCGTGGCGGCTTGATATGCTGAATTTCTACAAAGAGCGGATCAAGTAAGCTTGAGTCTACCCCTCTTGGTTCCCAGCACAAATCATAGTCGGCCGGATTTTCTTTATTGGTAACAAAACTTCCATCTAAATAGATACGCATACAGCCAGCAGCTTTTAAGTTATTCAAAGCAGCTTGTAGCCCTTTAAGTAACTTTAGCCGCTGCTTGTTGTAACCATACCTTTTTTTTGACCTCCTCCCAGGTGGCTATATGCTGACCTGGCGGCAAATTTCCCCTGCTATTAAAACGAGGTATCATGACACAAGTATATACTTGTGTGCCTGGAAAGTCAATATGAAATTAACTTTGTCGATAGTTTTTCTTCTGCTAAAATCCATCCATGTCGTTTGACTTAATAATCTTTGATTGTGCCGGTGGAGAGATCAATTATGCGGTGCCACTGGCTGTGGTGGCATGGGCATACGACCGGTGGTAGTGGTTGGGTATTTCAAACGCTCGTGGTGTAAATCGTGCCAGACCTTAGCGAAGGCAATTTTCACTTGCTGTAGTTCCTTATAAGTCAATGTGGATTGATTAAGTTGTCCATCTTGCCAGCGATTTTCAAATACTTTACTTAAAGCTTCCTCGATTTCATCTTGGCTGGGATTCTTCATACTGTGTGTGATGGCTTCTGATACGTCAGCCAGCATGACGATAGCAGTTTCTTTAGAGTGCGGCTTCGGTCCAGGATAACGATAAGAATTTGGATCGACTTTATCTACCCCATCTCGCATACAAGCTTTATGATAAAAATAAGCCATTATTGACGTTCCTTGGTGCATAGGAATAAAATCTCGGATTGCTTTCGGTAGCCCACTTTTTATCGCTAAATCCAGTCCATCTTTTACATGATTCAAAACTTTTTCTCGACTTTCTTCAGGTGTAATAGAATCATGAGGATTCTTATCTCCTAACTGATTTTCAATGAAATATTTAGGACTAGCGGCCTTACCTAAATCATGATAAAGCGCACCTGCTCTCACTAAATTGGTGTCTGCCCCAATGGCTCGTGCGCCACCTTCTGCTAAATTGGCCACAGCCAAGCTATGTTGATATGTACCTGGAGCTTCTGTTTCTAATTTTCTCAGTAGAGGATGCTCAGCGTTGGTCAACTCAGTTAGCCGAAACGGAGTAAGTAAGCCAAATAAGTTTTCCAAAAAGGGAAGACTGCCTATAGAAATTATCGCCGTTGTGATGCCGCCAAAAAACTGGACTATTATCATTTTTCCCAGAGCGGCGATGCCCGAAACCGGTTGCAAAAAGGCTAGCGAAGCTAAGAACCCAAATGCCTGCGCGATGCCAATTATTAATCCAGTAAAAACCAAATCATGTCTTTGTTTGGAATAAGATAAAATAGCGGCTGAGCCACCGATGGCGAGCGCTAGACAATTATTCATACTTATTGTTCCATCAACCAACAGGAGTACGAGCAAAGGAGCTGTCACAATAAAAGCTAGTGGGCGGCCGAAAAATATCGTTAAAATCAAGGCTAAAGCAGGTATCGGAATAAATGGTTGATAGCCCTTGCTTAAAGGAAAAGCTAGCGAACAAGCTATTATACTTGTAGTGAATATCAATCCTAGACTAGCTAAAGAAAATAAGTATTGACGCTGAAAAGTATAAAGATAAACACCAACAAATGCGCTGCTTGCCACCAGTGATAATACCAGAGTAAAAATAAGCTGCCAACGTATTTGACCTGTAACACCAGCTGCCTGTAACAGTTGGATATTATCCTCTCTTACGTATTGTCCCTTTTTAAGCAAAACAGTGCCGGGCTTTATATCTCTCATTACCGGACGTACTACTGATACTAATTGTTCTGCTTTTAAATTAGTTGCATCTTCATCAATGATCAAATTTGGACTAAGTATACGGCAAATTAAAAGTGCCGCTTGCTTTCTTAAATCAGCCGGCCAGTCATCGGGCAAGAATTCTTCCACTGCTGGCTGCCAGAAAGTGCTATCTTGCACAGAGAACCTGGGTAGTGCCCTATTTACCTTTTGCGCGCAGAGGCTAAGATCCCGGGCAAACGCATCGAAATTTTTGGGCGGGATAGCTGAGGCAATATAAAGCTCATAGTATTCAGGTGCTTTATTAGAGTTGCTGCTTGTAGGAGCGTGTCCGTAGATTTTTGCTTGTATAAATTTGATCGTCGCTAATTCAGCCTGGATGTCTTGAGCAAATTTTTCGTATTGACCTCTACTCTGCCTAAAGACAGGCACAACAGAATTTCGTGCTCTTAATTCCGCTTGCTTGGTAGCTGCCTCATCTTGAATCTCCCCTTTAATAGTAGACTTCAAATCCTGATAGGCAACATCGCCTAATTTGAGTTCAGGAAAAAACAAGGGTTGAGTGATGAACGATAAAATTATGCCAGTCAAGCCAAGAAGACAAAGAAGAATCCATATGAGCAAGCGACGTCCAGAAGGCAAAATATCTTCCTCCCATTCCACTGGATAAACATTTCCCTTTTGTGTGTTCTTTTGGACCATTTCAAACTACAGAAGATTAGACAGGCGATTTGGGTTAATTGACTTATTTCTGAAAAAATAGTCAATCAATTTAAGTCTAGCTTAAGTTTAAACGTTTTGGATACTAGAATTAACTAGATTGGCGTATCTATATTAATGGCAGACTTAACTCTATAGATTCTCTTGCCCTGTGCTTCATGGTAGGTACGCACAAGGATTTCTGCCAGAAGTCCCATTAATATAAACTGAATACCGACGATAAAAAACATCGTTATCAGCACAGGCAATGGGGTTTCAATGAACGTTGTGTGATAAAAATATTTGAGGACAACCATCCAGACAAAGGCAGCTAGCGAAATAGCCAGACAGAAAAATCCAGCCATACCGAAAACATATATAGGTTTAGTGAAATAAGTAGATAAGAATTTTACAGTCAGCAAATCAAGAATGACTTTAAAAGTGCGAGAGATGCCATATTTTGACTTACCAAAGCGACGCGCGTAGTGCTTTACTGGAATTTCTGTTACTTTAGCTCCTTCCCAACTAGCGTAAATGGGTACAAAGCGATGCATTTCGCCATAAAGTTTGACATGCTTTAAGACCTCGCGCCTATAAGCCTTTAATGAACAACCATAATCGTGTAATTGAACACCGCTAATTATTGAAATAAGTTTATTAGCCAGCCATGAAGGAATGAGCCTAGTGATGAATTCATCCTGACGCTTTTTCCGCCAACCGCTTACAACATCGTATCCTTCATCTATTTTAGCTAGCAGTCTGGCAATGTCAGCGGGGTCATTCTGTAAATCGGCGTCCATTGGGATAATTATTTCTCCCTGGGCATGGTCAATGCCGGCAGCTAAGGCAGCAGTCTGCCCAAAATTGCGCACAAAACGGATAACTTTTATGTTAGGGTGAATGCTTGCCAGATTCAACAATGTTGCATAAGAAGCATCGGTAGACCCGTCATCGATAAAAATAATTTCCCAAGGGCAGCCAAGCTGGTTTAAAACAAAAACAGTTCTCTTGGACAAAGCTTCTATATTAGGCTGCTCGTTGAAAACTGGTATGACAACGGATAAGCTGCTTTTTAAAACAGGGTATATTCTTTCTTCAGTTATCGGTGTGGTTAGAACTGCCAACTTTTTTCGCCTGCTAGACTTTAAATCTCAATATAATTTAACCCAAAGGGCGCGGATGCAAAGAACATTATGACTGATTATTTAGCAATTGCACCTTGAGTTCTTTTCATCAAGCAATTGTCCCAGTAAAAATTAAAAGCTTTGCGATAATGGTACTTATGACTATTGTGCCGAACGAACAGGATAAAGGACAAGCATTAGCTCAAGATAAGGTTGCTGCTTCTCGTGAGAGAGCCACTGAAGCAAAATCTAATCAAAGTATTGGTCAAACCGCTGATCAAAGCGCTAGTGCGATCAAACGCCACCGTCAAACCGTGCTTTCTGCTGAGGAAAGCCCAACTGATCAAGCTGTCGAATTTAGTTTGCGCCCCAAAGTTCTAAGCGAATATATTGGCCAGGAAAAACTGAAAGAGTGGTTGACTGTCTCGATAAAGGCGGCTAAGTCGCGTGGGGACGCATTGGATCACGTGCTGTTTTATGGCCCACCTGGTTTAGGTAAGACCACCCTGGCGCGCGTAATTGCTAACGAGATGGGTGCCCGCATTTACACAACTTCAGGACCTGCTTTGGAGCGCCCCAGAGATATTCTTGGTCTTGTTCATCAGTTAAAGCAAAATGATGTTTTATTCATAGACGAAATACATCGCTTAAGCCGTATAGCAGAAGAGTTACTATATCCGGCTCTGGAAGATTTTGTTATCGATCTCAATGCTGGTAAAGGTGCTGGTACGAGAACTATGCGTTTGCCTTTACCGAAATTTACTTTAGTGGGGGCTACAACCAGAGCTGGTTCAATTGCTAACGCGCTGCGCGATCGCTTTGGGTTTGTTTGCCGTTTGAATTTTTATACCCAAGAAGAATTGGGACAGATTATTGAACGCACTGCTTCTTTGATGAATTTGGCATTGATGGATGCGGCGGTAAATTTAATCGCGGCGCGAGCGCGCGGAACGCCACGTATTGCTAACAGGCTTATCCGTTTGGTAAGAGACTATAGTCAATACAAAGGCGGCGCAACTTTAACAGCCGAACTTGCTGAGGAAGCTTTAAATATTTACCAGGTGGATGAATTAGGATTAGATCACACTGACCGCAAACTTTTGGAAATCTTAATTGATCAATATAGTGGTGGTCCAGTTGGACTAGAAACACTAGCTGCTACTTTAGGTGAAGATGGTACTACAGTAGAAGAAGTCTGTGAACCTTTTTTAATTCAGCGAGGGTTTTTACAGCGTACCGCTCGCGGTAGGATTGCTACCTCATTAGCATACAAGCACTTGAACCGAGAGCTTAAAGGCTCAGACTTGTCCTTGTTTTCATATCTCAATAATCAACAAAGTGTTGATGAAATTTAAATGGCGCCATTTTCTGATGAATGGAAATTCTGTGTCCAAACTAAATCTAAGGGTTTTGAAAATAATCGTTCTCATTAGCTTTTGGCTTTTAAGTTGTTCCGTTTGTTTGGCTCAAAATACTGAAACTAACTCTTCTAAAACTGTTCCCATCAATGAAGATTTCGTTGTCGGGCGCGTACTTAGTGTGAGCAAACCCATGCTCAATCAAAATCTGCTTCATGGCGCGGGGCTCGTCAGCAGGCAGGAGCTTGTAAAAATAAAGGTTCTGGAGGGTCCTTATAAAGACCTGATTACTGAGATTACTAATGAAATTACCGATAATCCAGCTTATAACATAGATGTGAAGCCGGGCAGTGAGGTAATTCTATCTATTACATCTTTGGCTAACATAAATTCTACGGACAATAAACCAGAGGTCAATATTTCTGATTATCATCGCGCTCCTATCATTTATATCTTGTTTTTTGTCTTTCTAGTTGTATTTCTTCTCTTGGGGGGCAAAACTGGAGTAAAGGCGTTGGCTGGTCTTGCGGTTACTGTATTACTCATTGCCTATGTTCTTTTACCGTTAAGTATGGCTGGTATTTATCCCCTTATTACCGCCATTTTCATTTGTCTGGTATCGACCGTGGCCGGTATGTTATTCATTTGCGGGCGAACGCGCAAAGCAGCTGCGGCTATAATTGGTACTATATGTGGTGTGCTAGTTGCCGGTACCGCCGCTTATCTTGTAATAAAATTTGCGCCACTTACTGGTTTATCGAGCGAAGAGGCCCAGATATTGCGGGGCTCGCTATCTATAGCCAATAAAAATCCAGTCTTTTATAGTGGGCTCTTAGCTGCCGGCATGCTTATTGGTGCCCTTGGCGTGATCATGGATGTGGCAATATCAATTGCTTCTTCGGTAAATGAAATGATGCAAGTAAATAAAAATCTAAGTCCGGCTGAATTGTATAAATCAGGCATGAATATCGGGCGCGATATCATGGGTACAATGACTAATACTCTTATTTTGGCATACACAGGCGGCGCTTTGCCTTTACTTATTTTAGTGAGCCAAATGCCATGTAATAAATTAGTGAATCTTGATCTAGTTGCAACAGAAGTAGCTTCGGCTTTGAGTGGTAGTCTGGGGCTGATTCTCACCATACCACTTACGGCGTTGGCAGCAGCTAAACTTATGGCAATAAAAAGTCCGTCAGGATCCAAACAATAATCGAAGCTTGCCAAGGGAAGAGTTATTGCGCCTGAATTTGCAAAAGTAAACTGGCCAAGAATATTACTTTCGGTTATCCTTATAATCGTTTATTGCCGGTGAGCTAGATCAATGCGCATTTTTTACGGCTGGACATTGTTTTTTATTGCTGTTGCTGCAATCATGGTCGGTGGCTTGTTTTTTGCTGTTTTACTTTGTGCAGCTAGTTTTATGGCTGGCAAGGAATATATCGCTATTGCGCGGGCAAAGGGCATTAAACCATCAGCCCGTATAGTACTTGGCATGATTATTGCCTTTTTTGTCATTGCTGCTTTGCCATCGGTACCCGGGCTTAATCTGCCCTGGACTTTTTCTCTTGAGCATTTCCCCATTCTTCTTACTGTTGGTATGTGCATTGCTTTCTTTCGTCTTTTGTTCCGCAATGAAAAGCCGCCTGCCACCATAGCTGATATCGCTACAACTATTTTGGGTTTTATTTATGTTGGTTGGATGCCTAGCCATCTTGTTCTTTTGCGTAATTTAAATCCATCTGGAATGGAAATAACAACAAACCCCCTCCAGCAGCCTGGATTAGCCTATGTCTGGTGTAGCCTATTTATTGTTTGGGCGACTGATGTTTTTGCTTATTATGCTGGCAAAAAATTTGGCAAACATTTGTTATTTCCACAAATTAGCCCTAAAAAAACAATTGAAGGCGCCATTGGGGGCCTTATCGCGGCGATTTTCTTCGCTACTTTAGTTGTTTATTTATCTGACTACTATCTTTTCCCGAGTCACCCATTTCACTACCAACTCTGGCAAGCTCCCCTTATGGCTATAATTGTGTCTTTAGCGTGCCAATTGGGCGATTTATGTGAGTCCCTGCTTAAGCGAGACGCTGGTGTCAAGGATTCGGGTTCAATTATTCCTGGACATGGTGGTTTTCTCGACCGTGGCGATAGCCTTATTTTCGGCGGCGCCATTTCTTATTATTGGATCTGCCTTATTGTGCTAGGCTTACTTTAAGATTTTGATTATCGATAAATTAGCAACTTTGGCTATCGTGCTTCCTTGAAAATCTTGATAATAAAGTGTTCAGGCAACGGTGCAAGGAATTATAAAATTGCTTCATTAGTTATGAGTTCATTTAGTTATTGACATGCTATAGTTTTTTATTGATAAACGATCTTTGTTTTGTGGCAAGTATAAATTTATGAGGAGAGGTGGCTGAGTGGTCGAAAGCGGCTTCCTGCTAAGAAGTTATACGGTCAAAAGCTGTATCGAGGGTTCGAATCCCTCCCTCTCCGGATTTAATTTTTGCCTCTCTTGACATACTATGCCAAGCATATTATACTAGGTGTATGATCAGATCGTTCAAATGTAGGGAGACTTCTAGGCTCTTCAAAGATGAGCGAGTAAAAAAATTCGAAAGCTTTTCAGATTCCGCTAAAAAGAAACTTTTGTTACTTCATTCTACTACAAACTTATCCGATCTTAGTCGATTTCCAGGGCTACGTCTTGAGTTACTGAGGGGCAATAGAAGCGGACAACACAGTATTAGAATTAATGATCAAAGGCGTATTTGTTTTGTTTGGAAAGATGATGGTCCGCATAATGTCGAAATAGTTGACTATCACTGAGAAGGAGTTTAAAAATGTCAAAAAAAGAAAAGCTGTTACCGCCGATTCATCCGGGCGAAATTTTGAAAACCGAATTAATGGAGCCATATGGACTAAGTGGCAACGCCCTCGCCAGACTTCTAAGCGTTCCGGCAAATCGTGTTACTGAAATTATTAACGGGGAACGTAATATCAGTATAGATACGGCATTGCGGTTGTCTAAGTGTTTTGGCATGTCGGCTCAAATGTGGATGAACTTGCAAACTGACTATGAGCTGCGCAAAGCTCGTTTTGATCATTTGACTGAACAAATAGAACAAGAAGTTCGTGAATATTCTAGATCTAAATGGGCACATGCAGTTAATTGAATGTGTACCTAATTTTAGCGAAGGCAGAGATTCTGAAGTAATTACTCAAATTGCTCAAGCAATTTCTGCTGTCGATGGGGCTTATCTATTGCATGTTGATTCTAGTAAGTCTGTTGATCGGACTGTTTTTACTATTGCGGGTGCGCCAATACCAACAATGGAAGCTGTTTTTAATGCAATTGCTGAAGCATCCAAATTAATTGATATGCGCAACCATAAAGGAAGTCATCCACGCATTGGGGCAGCAGATGTTTGCCCGATAATTCCTTTGGCTAATGTGACAATGACTGAGTGTATTCAACTAAGCAAAAGACTGGCTTCGCGGGTTGGAGAAGAACTGGAAATCCCGGTTTATCTATATGCTGATTCCGCTCAAAGCTCTAATCGAAAAGATTTAGCTTATATACGAAAGGGGGAGTATGAAAGTTTGGCTCTGCGTATGGGCGAGCCAGATTTTAAACCTGATTTTGGACCAAATGAATTCAATGCTAAAAGTGGTGCCACTGTAATTGGTGCCAGGCCATCATATATCGCTTATAACATTAACTTGGATACAAGCGATTTAAAAATTGCAAAAGCTATTGCAGCGACGATCCGCCAGAGCAGGCAATATAACAGAGAGCATTTGTCTGGATCTATTACGGATCCAGGACAGATTTCAAAGGATGACAAAGTGACTTGGCAAGAATGCCAAGCCATCGGTTGGTATATCGACGAATATAAATGCTGTCAAATTTCATTCAATTTGCTTGATTATAAAAAAACCTCACTGCATCAAGCCTATTTAGGTGTCAGCAACTTGGCAAGCGGCCAGGGAATTGTTGTTACTGGCAGTGAAATTATCGGGCTTGCTCCGCTGCCGGCATTATTAGATGTGGGAAGGTTTGCTATGCGCAGCGAAAATAAGCTAGGTACGGCTGTCGATGGTGAAGAAGTTTTGCTTGAGGCAGCTATTAATTTCCTCGCGCTTGATTCCCATCAACCCTTTATTGCGCAGCAAAAAGTATTAGAATACAGACTAGCCCAGTTTGGTCTTTCTTTGTTGTAATCTGCCATGGTAAAAAAAGAAAAATTAGATCATCCAGTAATCACCAATGAATGGGAAAACCCTGAGTTTGCCATGGCTGAGCACAGGCTTGTGTGCGTTTCAAGGCGTCTAGGACTTGATGATAGTGTCATAAATCCGTTGCGGCAGCCAAAGCGCTCCATGGTTGTGGTGTGCCCGATACATTTGGACAATGGTGATGTCAAGTCGTTCTGGGGTTACCGGGTTCATCATGACCTGGCTCTTGGTCCAGGCGCTGGCGGCATTCGGTTGCATCCACAAGTAAACCTTGGTTCAGTGGCCGCAATTGCAATGCTCATGACTTGGAAATGTTCGTTAATGAATATTCCTTTTGGTGGTGCCCACGGTGGCATACGTGTTGACGCTAAATCACTGAGCAAAACAGAAAGAGAACGGCTCACAAGACGTTATGTCACTGAAATGATTCCATTCCTTGGACCAAATCAAGATATTATGGGGCCAGATTTAAATACTAACGAAGAAACCATGGCTTGGGTAATGGATACTTTCAGTATGAATGTAGGATACACTGTGCCTTCTGTTGTAACAGGTAAACCTAAATCAATTGGTGGTTCTGTCAGTTTAAATGAAGCGACTGGATTTGGTGTAGCTCTTTGTACTCTGGAAGCAGTAAAGCGCTTAAAAATTGCTGGACATGTGCCGACTGTAATTATTCAAGGTTTTGGTATGGTGGGTTCGGCGGCGGCAAAAGTTTTGCATGAGCATGGCTATAAAGTTATTGGTATAGCAGATAGCACCGGTGCCATATTTAACAATAAAGGTATTGATTTGCCGGAGCTGACACATAGAAATGAGAAGCCGGGGAACCTAAAAGGGTACCATCAAGCTGAACATATAAGTAATGAGGAATTGCTTGAACAAACTTGTGATGTCCTTATTCCGTGTGCTATCCCTAATCAGATAAATAAAGATAATGCCCGCAAGTTGAAATGCAAATTGGTAGTTGAAGGAGCAAACGCTCCCACTACTCCAGAAGCCGATGATATATTACATGAACTGGACATTCCTCTAGTACCAGACATATTAGCTAATGCTGCGGGTCTTTCAATTGCTTATTATGAGTGGGTGCAGGGATTAATCAGACTTTTGTGGACAGAGGAAGAGACAGTTGAGCGCCTGAAGGCTTTAGTGGTAAATACTTGCGATCGCGTATTTGCTGTCGCTGATAAGGAAAAGGTTTCGCTGCGGGACGCCGCTATGCAAATAGCCTTATCTAGGGTGGTTGAAGCTAGAAATTTAAGAGGATTGTATCCGTAATGGTTCTAATGGTGCGTCGGGGCTTTACTAATTGCATTGCTAATCACGAATAACAAATTTCCATTATTGGTTTGCGAGAATATAAGTTGTCCTGAATAGCCCGGGTAACTTATGCGTCCTGGTTTATTTAAGAGGGCATCGGATACCGCTCTCAAATATGCATTTAATTCAGCATCTTGATCTTTTGCTTCTTTTGGAATCGGCTTACCAAGGGCATCGTAGGCCAAGTTTAGGCACAGAATGGCGGCCAACTTTTTGCCGGTGTCGTCGTAAGAATTGCCCAGGCGTACTAAAAGCGACTCGCCGGCAATTTTTCCACCTGCAGTAGTGATGGTTAGACCAGCGTCGAAACCAGGTGCTGAATCCTCTACTTTTTTATCAGGGACAAGCGAGAAATGAAAGTAAGTTTTTTGATTTTTGCTTTCCTGGCTAACGAGCTTAAAAGTACTTGCCAATCTTTGCTTGAATGTTTCTATAGAGCCACCCAACTTCGCTTGCCCTGCCGGCAGATAGCAAAGTTGAACGGTGAATAATATGAGGACGCTAAAAGAGGGTAAGCTGGCGAAACCAATGATACTAAACGGGCTAACGCGAGACTGTCTGTAAGTCCTGGTGAATTGAGAGCTTCGATATATGCTTTGCCAGATCATGTTCGGTAAAGAGTCCTTTTTCAGTAACTAGTCCAGTTATATAGTCAAAAGGTATTAATTCAAACTGTCTATTTAAGATTGTAACTCCTGGCGGTGCATCTTCCCAAACTTCGATACCAGGGCGTTGATGATTTTCAAATTCGAAAACGTGTTCATCATCAACAATTTTTGTTGAATCGCAAAAAGCATAGAGAGGTATTTTCATTTCGTGACAAGCGAGCGCAAGCAAAAGCGAACCAGACTTGTTCACTAACCCAGGGCTGCCTACAGCATCGCAACCCATAAAGGCAATACTACAATTCGGTAAAAGCATAGCCATGGCGGAGTCAAAGGTTAAAATTACTTCTATACCGCCGGCAGCTAGACGTGTAGCTAATTTACGTCCTTCCATGCTCGGGCGAGACTCAGAACAAGCGACACGGAAGTAGCGGCCTCGAGCGCGTGCGTTTAAGAGACAACTGACAACCGTGGAGCTAAATGAATAGGCAAACACCATCTCGCCAGGAGGCATCAGGTCCAAAGCTATATCAGCAATTTTTGCCGCGCTGTCGCATAAAAATCTTTCAAATTGATCTAGAGCGTTCTGACACTCTTTCTTTATTTCTGCAACAGAGTTAGCCTTACTTGCAGCGGTTAATATGGTATTGGCCAAATTGAATAGTGATGCCATGGCTGGCTGTGCGTTAATAAGCTCAGTGGCAGCAAATCTGAGATCCTCCCTTAAGCTATCTACCTGTGTATTGTCAGATGAAGACAATATACTTTGAAATATATTGATAGCCTGCAGAGCAAGTTCTGCTGCCCCCGATAAAAGATCATTGCGAATTGGGTTGACCAATTGCTTGATCCACGTTTCTCTTTCATGACTTTTGTTTGAAACCATAACTACCTCGCTCCGCGAAGACCGGGCCTAAAAAGAGGTTTCACATAATTATTGTGGAAGACTTGTCTTGAAACTAGCCCTATATTGGCAATAATAAAAACTGGTTCAATAGATTCGGGACATGTATTTTGAGGGCTCGCTCCTAATCAATATGCTAAACCAAATTTGGGAATATGAACAGATTGAGCAATCAAATATCGCTTGGCAAGTCAAAGCCCGCTTAGCTTAATGTTATCTGCTTGGCTGAATTGTCAATAAAAAATTAAATTTGCTCACTCATTAAGGCAAATGACGGGGCCAACCACTATCCAATTGGGAGAAAAATTCATGTGCTGCCAATACATCGTCAAACGAAATCGGTGGCAAATGACCCAGACGGTGAGAGTCTTTACGAGTCCAATCAGGAGGTAGTTTCTTGTCCCTCTTGCTTTGATCTGTAGCCGCGCCTACTATGGCTACCCCTAAAGGATGTCCACAAGATTGACAAGTTACTCTGACTACAAATACGCCGGGTTCTTCTCTTAGTAATTTAATGCCATCAGCAGAGAATTGGTTTGTACAGTAACGGCAAGATTTTTGCTGGAAATATTCTTGAATAGCCTGAAAGCTTCCGCCCGGAACTTGTCTCACAATTAGCCATCATTTCTAGTTTTTTGAACACTGGTAAGGGAAAAACGCGAAGTAGTAACAGTATTTTGTAAATTTGTTTTAGATTTTCTAGTTTTCGAAGTAAGTCCAGCATTTAATTAAAGGAGGACTACATGGGCAGGATTATACTTAAACTTGCTTTAATTTGCAGCAAAAAATTTCGCTGGAGATTAATTTTGCGATAAAGTCTGACACTGCATACTGCTTATCCAATAGCTATAAGAATGAATTTGGGGTGTATATGAATCGAATCCAAGAAATATCTGCGCTGGAGATCCTTGATTCCCGGGGAAATCCGACCGTTGAAGTAACAATAGTTTTAGATAGTGGTACTACCGGCAGAGCCGCGGCCCCTTCTGGTGCTTCTACCGGGAGATTTGAAGCTGTTGAATTGCGCGATAACGATCCTGAGCGCTATTATGGTAAAGGTGTGTTGACTGCTGTTAACAACGTTCAAGAAACGATTGCACAGACCCTGATCGGTACCAATATCTTCAATCAAAGCTCAATTGATGCCCAATTAATCGAATTGGACGGTACTAAGGATAAATCTCGACTGGGTGCAAATGCGATCTTAGCGGTGAGCCTGGCAGTGGCAAAGGCAGCAGCTAATGCTCTTGGTATTCCATTGTTCCGCTATATAGGTGGTCTGTCAGGCAATGTTTTACCAGTGCCTTTGATGAATATCGTCAATGGTGGCAAACATGCATTGGATGGAGTTGACTTTCAAGAATTCATGATTGCTCCCCATGGTGCTAGCTCTTTTTCTGAAGCTTTACGCTGGGGTGCTGAAGTTTATCATAGCTTGCAAGAAGTACTTAAAAAGAGAAACCTTGCCTGTGGTGTCGGTGATGAGGGCGGCTTTGCGCCTAAATTGAGTACGAACGAAGAAGCCTTGACTTTGATTATGGAAGCAATTGAGCTAGCTGGCCGGAAGCCCGGGCAAGAAATAGCTCTGGCATTGGATCCGGCGTCTTCGGAGTTTTACAGTGATGGTAAATATAAGCTAACGAAGGAAGGCCTGGCATTGAGCAGTGAAGAAATGAGTGGATATTACGAGAATTTGGTCAAGAAATATCCAATTATAAGTATTGAGGATGGACTGGCCGAAGAAGATTGGGACGGTTGGGCCTATTTAACTAAGCGAATAGGAGAGACGATACAATTGGTGGGGGACGATATATTTGTCACTAACACCGCTCGTATAAAGCGCGGTATCGAGTCCGGTGTGGCTAATGCTGTTCTAATTAAACCAAATCAAATTGGCACTTTAAGTGAAACATTGTCTGCCATTAATTTGGCGAAGGCTAGTAATTATGCCAATGTGATAAGCCATCGTTCTGGCGAGACCGAAGACACCACTATTTCTGATATTGTTGTTGGTGTGGCTTGTGGGCAAATTAAAACTGGTGCTCCATGCCGGAGTGAACGCACCGCTAAGTATAATCAATTGCTGCGTATCGAGCGTGATCTAGAGGAGCGCGCAACATATGCTGGCACCAGTGCTTTTAGACAACAAAAATTGCAAAAATCTACTGTTGCTGCCGTACGCTAGTGTTTTGGAAAAATAAATTATGAGGGAAGAACAAGTGCAAAATACATTAATGTCACCCGAAATCAAAGATTTGGGTTTGGCTAGCGCTGGACGCAACCGGATCGAATGGGCGGCCACTGATATGCCAGTCTTAGGTTTAATTGCTCAACGCTTCAAAAAAGAACTTCCTTTTAAAGGTCTGAAAATTTCTGTTTGCGCACATATAACTTCGGAAACTGCTAATTTGGCGCTGGCTATAGTTGCTGGCGGTGCTGATTGCTTGCTCATCGCTTCCAATCCTCTGAGCACCCAAGATGATGTAGCGGCGGCTTTGGTAAAGGAATACGGCTTGAATGTACATGCTATAAAGGGCGAATCAATCGAGATGTATCATCGCCATATACAACTTGCTCTCGATCATAATCCACAACTGATTGTTGATGATGGTTGTGATCTAGTGGCTACCTTGGTGCAAGAAAAGAGCAAACAAATTGGACAAGTCATTGGTACGACTGAAGAGACCACTACCGGTGTCAATCGATTGAAAGTGATGGAGAAAGCTGGACAATTAAAATTTCCTGCCATAGCTGTAAATGATTCTCAGACTAAACATTTATTCGATAATCGTTATGGTACTGGGCAATCTACACTTGACGGAATTATTCGCGCTACCAATCGCCTTATCTCGGGACGCGTTGTCGTAGTAGTTGGCTATGGGTATTGTGGCAAAGGTTGTGCAATGAGAGCACATGGACTTGGTGCTCGCGTCATTGTTACCGAAATTAATCCAGTAAGGGCTTTGGAAGCTCTCATGGATGGCTATGAAGTTATGCCTATAGCTGAGGCGGCTAAATTAGGTGATGTTTTCATTACTGTCACTGGTAATAAGCATGTAATTGATGGCCCACATTTTGGATTGATGAAAGATGGGGCTATAGTTTGTAATTCTGGCCATTTTGACTCGGAGTTAAACATAGTGGCATTAGAGAAACTAGCTCAAGCAAAACGGGAAGTTAGACCGCTAATGGATGAATTCAAATTGAAAGATGGGCGCAATATATATGTATTGGCCCAAGGGCGTCTTGTGAATCTTTCTTGTGCCGAAGGTCACCCGGCTAGCGTAATGGATATGAGCTTTGCTAACCAAGCTCTCGCTCTTGAATATTTGGTAAAGAATAAGGGGCGTCTAGATCTTCGGGTATTGACTCTGCCTGAGTTCATTGATCATGAGATTGCGCGGCTTAAGCTCAAGTCTCTATCTATTAATATAGATGAGCTGACTAAAGAGATGAAAGATTATATGAATTCCTGGCAAATGGGGACTTGATCTAAGCGCTACCTCGCCTTCGCGCTGCTCGGCTCAATGCGCGTTTTCTTGATCGCTCGGCTCTGGGGCTGCAACAGCCTAACTTATAGGCTGTTGCACCAGCGTCCTTGCCTCGCTCTGTTCTGGCATCTAAATTAGGCGCTGCTTCGCCTTTCAACCACATAACTTATATGCGGTTGTACTCGGCTCAACGCGCCCTTATTTAATCGCTCCCTGGTGGAAGGCTTCTCGCCATTCCTTGCTTGCTTAGATGTACCAACTAATTTATCTTTTGGAACATGTAGCCAATACCGCGGGCGGTTAATATCAAGTCCGGGTTCGAAGAATCTTCTTCTAATTTGGAACGCAATCTACTTATATGTACATCTACCACTCGGGTATCAATTCGATGATCTGGGGGGTAAGCCCAAACCTGTTGCAAGATTTCGCCGCGCGAATAGGGTTTGCCAGAATTGGTAACCAATAATTCGAGTAGACTAAATTCCATGCCTGTCAAGCGGATACGTTCGTTCTTGCGGGTTACTTGGCGCTTATTAAGGTCAATTTTCAGGTTGCCAATAGTTATTACATTTGTACTCTTAGTTTGTCCTGTTTCTTGTTGTCTTTCTACGGTACGGCGCAATACTGCCTTGATTCTGGCTTCTAGTTCACTTGGACTAAAAGGTTTGACTACATAATCATCGGCCCCAATTTCTAAACCCTGAATTCTATTAGAGACATCAGCTACCGCTGTCAGCATGATTATGGGTGTGTCTGCTGTTTTGCGTATTTCGCGGCAGACTTCATAGCCATCCATTTTAGGGAGCATTACATCTAAAATCACAAGATCTGGTTGAAAGCCGTGAAATTGTTCTAGGGCCTCCTGTCCATCGCCAGCAGTTACCACGTTATAGCCGGCAAGCTTCAAACGGGTTTCCAAGATGCGCCGAATCGAGGCCTCATCATCTACAACTAATACCTTGTCTGGTTCACTATTATTTTCAGCCACGGCTATATTTCTTTCTCCCTGTTCCATTTTAATCCTTAAAGAAGAATGGATCGGCAAATTCGTACTCCTGAGCACGATTTATCACCCATTTATATTTGATTTAGATTTGCATTGGATGACACACCGACACCATTCAATCAAGTAGAGGATATCTAAAAGACTGTTTCTGAGTATATAACATTTCTATGTCTTAGATTAATAGATTTGCCTAAGTTCAGAAAAAATTTTTGCTCATGCTGGCTGCATTTTATGGTTTGCTGGCAGTAAAAGCTGAGCCCATTAATTACTTGGCGACAAAAGTCATCCTACCTTATTTAATGCTGATATTAAAGGGCTGTCACAGCAAACTATATTATTTGATAGGCGGTAGATTTAGCGCTGGCTAAATGGTGCCAATTTCCTTTTATTGTTGAGCACACTGCCCGTGATATTAGTACTTATTGCGGTATTAATATCCATAACGAATATATAGGTTGACTGCAATAACGAAATATCTAACTGTCTGTCCGCAATGAAATCATGTTGAAAGCATTACAGAACAAAAAATTCGCACCAAATATGGTTGTCATGATTTTTAATGAGATGACCTTGCCGGTGGTATTGACCCCATTAATGGTGCCCGTGATATATAATTCCACATGTGGTGCCTAGCTAAAATATGCAAACCCTGGTATATTTCAGCATCTATTGTTAAAGTAGTGAAAAATAATTGGCTTCGAAGTAATATCATTATCTGGTTTTTGAAAGTAATTCATGTATAGTAATTAAGAGCCCTCAATTTTAACTTGACGCTAAATATGGTGGTAACATAAAAATCAATAATTTGGTGCTTGAGCCTTTGCTCACAATAAAGAGAATAATAACCTTCATGGTGTGGGCAGCAAATGCAGGTTAAATGTTAGAGGAAAACGAGGACAAATATAATGATTAAATCCCGAGTGTGCTTAGCATTAAGTGTATCCTTGATACTAGTGCCGGCAACTTTGTGTGCTGCTCCCATAGCGCACGCGGGTAACGTGCAGGATAAAATTCCGTCTGCTCATAATATAAAGAGTAGTAGTTTTAAAAAGGGGCATTCATTATTTCTATTAGGTTCAGGGGAAGCGGGCGTTGACGATAAAATGGGATTACCGGCAGCGGTATTAACCATTCATCCTTCCATTGAACTTACGGATAAAGCTTTAATTGCTAATCGTCTTACTGGAACAAAGAAGAAGCACCAGCACCTACTTGCTCAACTCGCTCCCGACCAATTGATGGCACAAGGCAATCCGGATTATGTGGGAGCGACTGTAATACCTCCAGTAGTGACTGGTACTGTGGATCTCGAAGAGCTTAAAACGTCGAACGTCATTGAGCTGAAAATTGCGCAATCTCGTACCTTTAAGTTAAAGAATAAAATTGTA
>Ga0207134_1089_pt1 | contig 24234 bp, 23 predicted proteins | sample Alteio_BWMinHeat_12_FD_153527 | JGI IMG/M metagenome (GOLD analysis project Ga0207134, IMG submission 153527) | Enriched cells from forest soil in Barre Woods Harvard Forest LTER site, Petersham, Massachusetts, United States -... | ecosystem: Environmental > Terrestrial > Soil > Temperate forest >... | reverse complement strand
CGCCCGGTGAACCGTGAACTCCTCAAGGTGCTCACCTACAAGCATGATGAACGCAACTTCGCCGGCCGCAAAAAACTCACCGATGGAAACCGCCGAGATCACGGCGAAAGAGACGAGAAGCTCGGCGTTCAACTGCCGGTTGCGAATGCCAATCCAGGCTTTTTTGAAAACGGGAATTCCAGCAAGCAACGTTCCGGCCAGCAGCATCGATTGTCCCAGAAGAATCGGGATTGAGGTAACAAACGTCAGCCCCCAGCCACCGAACAACAACAACCCGAGAAATCCGACCACCAGCCACGGATTCCGATGCCACGCCAAGGGCTTCTCCTGTTCGGGATGGAAGACTTCGTAGCCCGCATCGCGCACCGCGCGATCAAGCTCGCCCCGATCAACCTTGCCATTGGCCAACTGAACCAGCGCCCGGCCCGTGGCCAGGCTGACCTGGGCCGACGCCACTCCGGGCGCGTTCGACAACGCCTTCTGCACCGTGTCCGCGCAGCTTGAGCAGGTCATCCCACGGATTTCCAGCATGACGGAATCAGTCATCACTTGACGATATCGGAGTTTCTCGGGTTGCGCAAAGAATTAGAATGGTCAGGCAGACACGATTCCAAGCTTCACGTAAAATCATAGACGACGACCTTCTCGACGTAGGGCTCGACGCACTCCTTGAGAAATTTCTGGTGGATGGGATGTGTCTGGTACTTTTGAAGTTGAGACTCGGAATCAAACTGCATGGTGAGCGCGACATGGTAACTGGTGTCAACCACCTTGCGTTCGGTGGGAATCGGCGCGCCGGCGCCGAGGTTTTGGACTCCTTTGATTCCAGGCAGTGCGTGACGCGCCTCCTCCAGTATGGCGCGGCGGCCCTCCTCGATTTTGTCGGGCTTCAACCAGAAAATGACGACGTGGTTCAACATGTGCAGGTCAACGGCCGATTTGAAGCATTCTCTCAATGGGCAGGAGAGCGCGAATCCGAATTTCCTCGGGCACCTCCACTTCGGGCTGGAGATCTCGAAGGCACGCATGAAGTTTTTCGAGCGTGTTCATTTTCATAAACTCGCAACGATTGCATGGGCAGTGGTTCGTCGGACCCGCGATGAATGTTTTGGCCGGCACCTCCTTGCGAAGGCGGTGGAGCATCCCCTCCTCCGTGACAATGATAAACGAATCGGCTGCGTTCTCACGCGCGAACTTCACCATCCCTTCGGTGGAGCAAATGTGATCGGCAAGCATGCGGACGGATTTGACACACTCGGGATGCGCCACCACGGGCGCATTAGGATGTTTCTGGCGGACGCGCGTGATGCTTTCATGCGTGAACAAAACGTGCGCGTGGCAGAAACCCTTCCAGAGCTTCATGAAGCGGCCGGTTTTCTCCATGACCCACTGACCAAGGTTTTCGTCGGGCACAAAAAGAATCTCGCGATCTTTGGGCGCGCTTTCAACCACCTTGACGGCATTGCCTGATGTGCAGATGACATCCGACAAGGCCTTCACTCCCGCGGAGCAGTTAATATAGGCGACGACATATGTGTTGGGATGTTCCGAGAGATATTTTCTCAAATCGGCTGCGTCACAAGAATCGGAGAGGGAGCAACCGGCGTGAACATCCGGCATGATGACTTTCCGGGTTGGGTTGATGATCTTTGCAGTCTCTGCCATAAAATGCACTCCGCAGAATACGATCACGTCGGCATTTGTTTTTGATGCATGGTAGGAAAGTCCGAGCGAGTCACCCACATAGTCGGCGACATCCTGGATCTCTCCCAATTGATAGTTATGGGCAAGAATGACGGCGTTGCGTTGCTTTTTCAAATCCACGATCTGGCGCTGGAGCCGGCCGAGGTTTTCGGCGGCCACTGTCCGGTTTTCAACATCGAGAATGGAACTCATCGCGTTTAATCTATTTCAAAGTGATGGTTTGACGAGAAAAAACCACGGTTTCCAATCTGTAGTCGTTTCCTGTTTTGATCTCACCAAAGCCAATGTGAAGAACCTGGCCATGCTTCAAGGTTGGCAAGACACCCTTATTAGGCCACCGCCAAATCCCCTTAGAAAAACCATTTGTCAATCGGGCGATTGCGGATACCTATATAGCATATAAGACGATCTGATACTGATGGCCGACCTGATTAGCAAACCCCGCCGATGAATATTGAGTCTTTCAAGATCTTTTGCGACCTGGTCGAAACCAAAAGTTTTTCGAGGGCCGCCCAGCTTAACAAAGTCACGCAATCCGCCGTCAGCCAGCAGATTCGCGTCATCGAAACCCGGTTCAACGTCCTTTTGGTCGAGCGGAGCCGCAAGCAGTTCCAACTCACCCCTGAAGGCCAGACATTCTATGAGGGCAGCCGCCGAATCTTCCAGGCCTACGAAACGCTCCACGGAGAGATGCAGGAACTCACCTCATCGATTTCCGGGGAAATCCGAATTTCATCGGTTTACAGCATCGGCCTGCACGAACTCCCCGCTTACATCAAAGCGTTCATGCGCAGGCATCCAACCGTAAAAATACACATCGAGTACCGGCGCTCGGCTCAGGTGTACGAAGACATCCTCAACAGCGAGGCCGACCTGGGGCTGGTTGCGTTTCCCAACATGCGGCCGCAGATCGGAAGCGAGCCATTCCGAAAGGACCGGCTGATTCTCATCTGCCATCCACAACATTACTTTGCCAACTTCCAATCGATGCCCATCCGCCAGATTCTCGGGCACAAGCTTGTCGGATTCGATTCCGATCTGCCGACCCGGATGGCCCTCGATAAGATTTTCAAGATCCACAAGATGAATGTGAAGCCTGTCATGGAGTTCGACAACGTCGAGACTCTGAAACGCGCCGTCGAGATCGACGCCGGAGTCTCGATTGTGCCGCTTTCAACCGTCACCCAGGAGGTTCAGAACAAAACGCTGAAGGTCGTTGAGTTTTCCGACGAGGAAATCCTGCGCCCTCTTGGCATCATCTTCAGGAAAAACAAGGTTTTCACTCCGGCGATGAAAAAATTCATGGGCATTTTGAAAAGCAAAGTATGACGCGGTTGGGGATGGTGATTTTAGTTCCCTTTTGGAAGCACTTGGAATAGATTGACTTACAATGAACTCGAGGGAGCGACACGATTCTTCAGGAGGCCAGCGGCACGACAAACACGAGCCGGGCTGGAAGGAAGGCAAGTCCCCGGCATCGCCGCTTGAAACCATCGACAAGCTCCTTGGCTCGATGGCCAATTCCTCCCTCCGTTCGGACCTCCTCCATCTCCGCAAACAGGTGGAAAGCGAAGAGCTCACAATCCAGGAGGCTCGGGCCGCGATCGAGAAGATGGATGAAGTGATCAAGAAGGTCACGTCGCCCGCCAATCGCATCGGCGTTTTCCTCGGAGCGATCCTGTCCAACACTGCCCTTATTTTGGTGAATGGGACCGAATACCGGACAAACGTCGATCCGCGAATGCACCTTCCCTCGCTGAAGATCGGCACGCGCGTCCTCCTGAACGAGGCTTATGTCGTGATCGGCGAGCTCGGCTACGACATTGGCGGCCCGATCGGAAAAATCTCCAACCTTCTTCCCGATGGCCGCTTGCGCGTGAGCCAGGAAAGTTTCAACCAGTCCTTTGTGCTGCTTCGATCGAGCGACCTGCAGCAGGTCGAGTTGAAGGAAGGCGACGAGGTGCGAGTCGACCCATCCTACCGTGTGGCCCTCGAATTGATGAACCCCCACCAGCACCAGCAGCAGTTTTTCCTCGATGCGGTCGAAGAGGTCCCGTGGGAAAGCGTGGGAGGGCAAAAGGAGGCGTTGCAGGCCATCCGCGACGCCGTCGAAATGCCGCTTTTGCAAACCGAGCTTTTCAAAAAATATGAGTATGCGCACCCCAAGGGGTTCCTCCTGCACGGGCCTCCGGGATGCGGCAAGACTTTGATCGGCAAGGCATGCGCTTACAACATGACACGACAGCTGCGCGAGAAGACATCCCTGCCGATGCAGCAATATTTTCTCCACGTCAAAGGTCCCGAGATCCTGAACATGTGGGTCGGCGAATCGGAACGGATCGTGCGCGAGATTTTTCAAACAGCCCGCGAGAAGCGGAAACAAGGATTTCTCCCCTTCATTTTCATCGACGAAGCCGAGTCGATCCTTGGCACGCGCCACGGCGGCCGCTTCAGCAATATTTTAAACACGCTGGTTCCGATGTTCTGCGCGGAGATGGATGGGTTGGATTCGCTCCGTGAAGCGGTCATCATCCTGGCATCGAACCGCGCCGACCTGATCGACCCGGCCATTCTCCGGCCGGGACGCATCGATCGTAAAATCAAAGTGAACCGGCCTGACAAGCAGAGCTCGAAGGAAATTTTCTCCATTTATTTGTCGCAGGGCATTCCCTACGCACCATCCGGCAAGATGAAGACACCGGCCCTCGTCGAGCAGCTTGTCGATCATGTGGTCGAAGATTTGTTCAAACAAACCGAGGAGCATCGCTTTCTGGAGGTCTCCCTCCGAAGCGGACGCAAGGAAATCCTCTACCGCTCCGATCTGATCAGCGGCGCCATCATCGAAAGCATTGTGTCTCGCGCCAAGGAATTGGCGATCAAAAGAGCCATCGCCGGGCAGCCACCGGAGGGGTTGACTGAAAACGACCTGCTCCAGGCTTCACGGCAGGAGTATGAACAGAGCGAAATCTTCCCACCTTCCGATATCACGGAAGACTGGCTGAAACTGATCGACTACGATCCGGAAAACGTTGTCAGTGTCATGCCGCTTCGGAGCACCAGCCATAGGAAGCCGGATCCCGGTATCATCTAAGTTTCCGCATTCCTGTTGCGTTCATCATCTCCCGTTTTTTTCACTGTACGCCCAATTTCCCGCGCCGTACGCTGTAAGACGTGATTCCTTTGGAGGACAAGTTCAACGACATCCTCGGCAAGGCTCGCCGCGGCCTGGGTCTTTCAGTCGATAAGCTAGCCGGACTGGCGGAATGCTCTGAAAAACAGCTCCAGGACTGGGAGGCCGGAAATTCCGTGCCGGAAGATTCAGCGATCACCCGGCTCGCAGGCGCGCTCCAACTCGCCCCTTCGCGCCTCCTCGACAGCGCACACGGCCGGTGGCATCCCGTGCCGTCGAATCCCCGCATCAAGAACTTCCTCCAGCTCACCTCCTCCTACGGCGGCATGCTGGTGAACGCCTTTCTCGTTTGGGACGTGGCAACACGCGAAGCGGCGCTTTTTGACACGGGAACCGATTTTCAGGCAATTCGTGAGCAGATCGAATCGAATCCACTCCGGCTCAAGTACCTCTTTCTCACCCACGCCCATGTCGATCACGTTGCGCTGCTGGACGAAATCCGGACTGCCTGGGCGCCGGAGGTGATCACTTCGAAGGGCGAGTATGTCCCGAATGCCGCGGTTGCCGGCGAAGGCCGGTCGTTCGATCTGGGGCGAATTCAAATCGAGGTGCTGGAAACCGAAGGCCACAGTCCGGGAGGATTGACGTACATCGTCCGGAACCTCGGCGAGAGGCTTCCGATGGTCGCCGTGGTCGGGGATGCGTTGTTTGCCGGTTCGGTTGGCGGCCCAAAATTTTCGTATGAGCGGCTGCTGGGCAATGTCCGCAGGAAGGTCCTGACGCTGCCCGATGACACCGTCCTGGCGCCCGGACATGGCCCGCTTACCACCGTCGGCGAGGAGAAAAAACACAATCCTTTCTTCCTTTGACATCGTTTTACCGGGTGTCATAGACTTATTGCCTACCCTACTAAATTCAGAGAACAGGAGATTCTAACATGGCTTATACATTACCCGATTTGCCTTATCCCAAAGACGCATTGGAACCGCACATCGATGCGAAGACGATGGAAATCCACCATGACAAGCACCATGCCGCTTATGTCAACAATCTCAATGCTGCGATCGAGAAGCATCCCGAACTCGGAAAATCCAGCGCCGAGGAGTTGATCGCCAATCTCAAGAGCGTTCCCGAAGACATCCGCGGAGCCGTCCGGAACAACGCCGGCGGACACGTCAACCATTCCATGTTTTGGAAATTGATGAAGAAGGCCGGAGGCGGAAAACCGACGGGCGAACTGGCCAAAGCGATCGACAGTTCATTTGGTGGCTTTGAAGCATTCCAGGCCAAGCTCGAGGACGCAGGACTCAAGCGTTTTGGCAGCGGCTGGTCGTGGCTCCTCTTGAGCAGCGCCGGCAAACTGGAGATCGCCTCCTTTGCAAACCAGGACAATCCGCTCATGGAAGGCCAGAAACCGATCCTGGGTTGCGATGTCTGGGAACATGCCTACTATCTGAAGTATCAGAACCGCCGCGCGGACTATTTGAAGGCGTGGTGGAACGTCGTGAATTGGGATGAGGCCGATAAGAATTATAAGGCGGCAAAGAAGTAATTTTTACGGTTTCCAGCGTAAGAAGTCTCCGTCGGCTCCAACCGGCGGAGACTTTTCTCTGACCGGCGTCGGCAGCATGGTCAACCAGCCGGTCCCGGCGAACTTGCTGACGGCCGGTGTGCCAGCCAAAGTCATTCGGAAACTGGACGGGGCCTAAAAACTCCGTCAAAGGTAGTTGTATCCGCCGCCTTCGAGAATGTGCGGGTCGGCGAGCTTGTTCTTCGAATTGACGATGAAGTGGCCCTTCTCCTTGATCGGCAGGCGATGCTTGTCGACTCCCGGGTCGTTGCGGTGGTTGCCAATGTTGTCCTTGGTCCTCCATTTCCCTGTCTTCGGATTTTTTTCCCAAATCCGGCCGTCGCGCAGATGCTCGACGAGTCCCTCAAACTGCGTCTCCGTGATTCCCACAAACTCCAGCAGCAGGTCGAGGTCCCGGGGGCGTGCGGGATCATGCTTCACCACCATGTCGATCCCCTCCTCGCGGGTCATGCGGGCATGGCGAATCTCAGTGCTCGCGTCGTCGGTCGCGCGGCCATAACCGAATTTCAAATACTTGAGGTAGTCGTGCACCCCGTTGGCGTGGATGTCGTCGACCTTGTCGTAAATGTTGAAAGTGCGGTCGCGGTCGCGCGCGGTTTCAAAGTCATACTCCTTGATCATTTTCTCGGCATGTTGCTTGCCGTTCCATGAAAGGTAGTTGCTTAGGTAGATGCCACGGAGACCAAGCTGCTCGATCTCCTCATCGCTCGGATAAAAGAAAGGCGCAAGATCCTTCCGGTCGAGGGGACATTCCGCATCGTTGATCAAATCCTCGGGCTCGAAGCCGCGCATGTCGTGTTCCTGGCGTTTCTTCTTGGTGAACTCCACCATGTCGTCCTGGTTGAACATCCCCGTCAGTTCGGAAAAACCCTCTTCGCCCCAGATCATGAGCGGAATTTTGTACTTCACCGCCATCTGGATTGGAAAAGTCATGATGCCCGCGTGGTAATGCCATGTGACATCTCCCACCTTCTCGAGCATGTAGCGGGCGATTTTGCGGACTGAATCAGGATTGGAGCTGAAACGGATCAGGTCGCAGCTGAACTGCTTGACCATGTTCTCCAGGTTACGCAGGCCGACCTTTGTATTAAAAAGATGGTTGTAGGTCGCCAGGAGCGGATTCATCCCGTAGACCTTTTTCATCAAGTAGACTTGATAGGTGCTATCCTTGCCGCCACTGACTGGAATGATGCAGTCGTAAGGGTTGTTGGCAGCGCGCGCCTTTGCCTTGTACTCCTTAAGCAGATCCTTGAGCCAGCGACCCCGCTCCTCCCAGTTGATCGTGGGGCGGCTCTCCAGCAGGCGGCAACCACTGCAGACCCCTTCCTCGTCGAAAATGATCGTCGGCTGGGCATTCTCCGGATAACAGCATCTCAAACAATATCTCATGACTTTGTTGGTCGCCTGGCGTTCGCCTCGGGTTGCGGGTAGTGTTTCCATCCGGCCAATCCTTAAAGCGTTTCGGCGTGTTTTGCTAGTACTGTTTGTACCGGGGACGGCGTGGCAGGGTCACTTTGTAAAAGACGGTATCCCGCACGGAAACCCCCTTGTCCCTCATGAATTCCTTTGCCTTTTTGGTACTGTGCTCGGTGTAGTGAAAAATATTGCCTGCGGAGACGGCGTCCACATGCCCGACATTGACACCATCGACCATGTGCTGCCAGTCGCCCACTCCTCCGAACGCGATGACGGGGATGTCCACCGCGGCCGAAACTTCAGACATTAGTTCCAAATCATAGCCTTTGCGCATTCCGTCATGATCGATCGATGTGAGCAGGATCTCGCCGGCACCCAGTTCCCGCGCTTTCTTTGCCCACTCCACGGCTGTGAGATCAGTATATTCCTGGCCCCGGTCGATCCATACCATGTGCCGGCCCGTTTTCTCGTCTCTCCGCACATCGATCGAAACGACAATGCACTGGGCCCCAAAAACTCCGGCGGCCTCGGTAACAAACTTGGGATTGCGAAATGCATGCGTGTTGATCACCACCTTGTCGGCACCGCGTCCGAGGAGCGCTTCGATGTCATCGATTGATGTGATCCAGCCGCCGACAGAGAGCGGAACAAAACACCGCTCGGACAGTTCCTCGACAATGTGAAAAAATTCCTTCCGGCCCGTGTGCTCCCGACTGATGTCGAGGATCAGGATCTCGTCCACCGCCCATGCATTGAAAAAATCGACTGCCGTGAAGGCGTTGCCGATGACGTTGGTGTGCTTGAACTGGACACTTTGGACGATCTTGCCGTCGCGGACGAGAAGGGATGGGATGAGGCGTTTTTTGAGCATCGGATTGCTTCAATTAATCCAATTCACTCGGACTGTCAGGTAAAATCACCGACCTGTTCTCCTCGTCCGAAAGGCTCGACACGACAGGTCCTTTCCAGCTAAACACGCCTCGGAACGAGATGACCCAGCCCCCCTTCAAATCCTCTCCCAGATCGTTTCCCACGTTACTCTGGGACTTGTTGCCAACCCTTTGTCTTGTCGTCGCCATCATTGTCCCGCCCTTTGCGGGCACGCTCGCTTTTTACCGTACCGCGGTATTTCTCCTCATCGCCCACACGGCCATCAGCATCTCCGTTGCTCCGCGAAAAATTCCACGCCCGCTTCTGGTAACACTCGGACTTGGAGGGGCATTTACCGCATGGAGTCTGCTCTCGGCAATCTTTGGCATCGACCCCGGTTACAGCAAGGGTAGGTGGCTCTCCGAACATTTCTTTGTCTTTTTGTTTTTCTGCGCCATTGTTCTCAACCCTCACCGGTTCAAACTTGCGCCCGTGCTCTGGGCGGGAATTCTCTCGACGCTGTTCATCGCGCTGGGAGTTATGATCGATCCCTTTGCTTCCGGAGAGCTGTTGCCGCCGTCCGCCGATTACGCAAAATTGTGGAAAGTTGCTTACATGAAGGGCTTTTCATCCGATATTACATGGATCACCTCTCATCTGATCCTGGTGGAGTGGTTTGGCATGGTGGCGTTTCTTGTGAATTCCCCCCGCAGGCCGCTGTTTTGGGGAGGCATCCTTTCGACGGTTGCCAGTCTCTGGGTCGTGACCCAAACGTTTCAGGTCATGGTATTTTTCGTGGTGTTCGTCTCTTTATTTGTCTTCGTCTCGCTTTGGGTTTGGAAGATGCATGGCAGGCGCGGAGTGTGGGCGATTGTACTCCTGCTAGCAGTGCTGATCGGAGGTTTCGCCTACCGCGATCTGGTTCTCTATCCCGAGAAGAAAACGTTTGAAGGCATCCAGCAATTGCTCTCCACCGGCAAGACGGAAAATCTTCATATCCAGTCACGGCTCAACGGCATCGCGTGGGCGCTGAAAAAATGTCACGAGCGACCCCTTCTGGGCTGGGGTCCCGGCCGCGAGATCCTGAGGAAAGTCGACCCCCATGTGTTCGATGTCACCGAGGAGGAGGTGCTTAAGAATCTCGCAACCCATCCGCCCATCGGCCACCTCCACAACCAATTCGCGGACCTCCTCATCCGCATCGGCATCCCCGGCCTTCTCGCCTACATCCTCTTCCTGGCATCGATTTTGATTCAGGACATCCGATCCCGACCTTGGCGCGCCGATTGGCTAAAGAACCCTGGCGCAGGTCTGCAACTCGGGGCATTCATTGCAACGTTTTTTGCGCTCGTACGGTTGATGACGGAAACCTATCCAGCTTCGAGCGTCGGCTTACAGTATTGGATGGTTCTCGCATTTGCAGTAATCGCTCCGAACTCCTGGGATAATTCTCCCCTGATCGAGGCGTTCCGGAGCCCTTCCAATCCCCGAAACTAGAAACATTCCCGGATGGCTTCGACCACGCGCTGCTGATCCGAGGGAGTCAGCGCCGAGCCGGAGGGCAGCGATAGCCCATTCTCAAAGAGCTTTCCAGAAACCGATCCGCCGACGATTTCACAGTCCTTGAAGAGAGGCTGTAGATGCATTGGTTTCCACAGCGGACGCGATTCCATCTGCATACTTTCCAGATGCTTGCGGATTTTTTCACGATCCGTTCCTCCCGATTTTTTCGGATCGATGAGCAGGCACGTCAGCCAGCGCGTCGAAAAGAAGCCTTCCGGTTCAGGCATGAAGGACACTCCCGGAAGGTCCTGGAGAGCACTCTGATAGCGCTCGAATATTTCACGCCGGGCCTTGATACGATGGTCGAGCACATGGAGCTGAGAAATACCGATCGCGGCCAGCACATTGCTAAGGCGGTAGTTGAAGCCCCGCAGTGAGTGTTGATAGTGGGGCGCCGGATCCTTCGCCTGCGATGCAAGCTTGCGAGCCAGCACCGTCTCCTCTTCGCTTTGAGTGACCAGCATGCCGCCGCCAGATGTGGTGATGATCTTGTTTCCGTTGAAGGAAAAAATTCCGAATCGTCCCTCCAAACCGACCTGCCGGCCGTGATATTTCGCACCTAGCGCCTCGGCCGCGTCTTCGATGAGGAGAACGCCAAATTTTTCGCAAAGCTTCCGGATCGGATCGAGGTCTGCTGCCTGGCCGTAGAGATGGACCAGCATGAGCGCCTTGGGGATTTTGGACTGCTTGGCACGCTTATTCAGAAATTCCTCGAGAAGGTCGGGCGAAAGGTTCCATGTCTTCGGCTCGCTGTCGATGAAGACCGGTTTAGCGCCTTCGTACAGGATCGGATTGGCACTCGCCACAAAAGTGAACGTCGAACAAATCACCTCGTCTCCCGGCCGCACGCCGGCGAGGATCATCGAGAGATGAATGGCAGCTGTTCCCGAATTGAGCGCCACGGCATGCCTGGCGCCGGTCACCCGGCAGAATTCCGCTTCGAACGCCTCGATCTCCGGCCCAGTGGTCGTAATCCAGTTGCTGAGGATCACATCCTGGATGCGTTGGATCTCCTCGCCGCTGAGGTGCGGTGGCGATAGATAAATTTTCTTCATCGCATCACACCTTTCTGGCTGGCGCCCCAACAACCGTTGTCTTGGGGGCAACGTCATCGCGCACGATCGAACCCGCTCCGACAACGGCATGGTCACCGACCTTGACGCAGGGCAAAACCCGGGAGCCGGCGCCGATCAGGGCGCATTTTCCGATCACAGCCTCACCCAGGATGACCGAGCCAGGCGCAATGTGAACGCCGTCGCCTACAGAAACATCATGCTCAATAATTGCACCGGTGTTGATGATGACTCCGTTGCCTACTCGCGCACCGGTCTGAATAATGACTCCCATTGCAATGATCGTGCCGATACCCACCAAGACATCCTTTTCCAGGACGGCCGTCGGATGGCAGATCGAAATGGCCTGCCAGCCGAGATCGGTCAGCTTCTGAATTAGACGCTGTCGAATATCGTTTTGGCCGACGGCCGGGAAAAAGAGTCCGTGCTGATTCAACACCGGCTCCATCGCCAAGAGCGGGATGCCATGAATGGGTTTGCTACCGGTCTCCGAACCGTCGTCAACCAGGCAGGCCTGAGGGTCCGGCAGTCCGCAGGCGCGCGCCGTCGCGATCACGACCCGGGCCTGGCCTCCAGCTCCGACCACGAACCATTTCTTTTCCTTCGCTGCGCCTTCGCTTTTCATTTTTTCCCGATCTCGAATTTGCTCAGGTCCGAAGCATAAACATTTTCGCCCTTTAACAACAACCTCGGTGTTCGTAAAAGGATCTTCAGGTCCAGCAAAGGTGACCAGTGGTCGATGTACCAGATATCCAATTCGATCCGTTCAGGCCAGGATAGCTCGTTGCGGCCATTCACCTGGGCCCATCCGGTAACACCAGGGAGGCATTCGAGCCTGCGGCGCTGCCGTTCCGTGTACTGGGCCACCTGGCTGGAAACCGTCGGCCGCGGTCCTACAAGCGACATGTCGCCCTTGAGCACATTCCAAATCTGCGGCAGCTCATCCAACGACCAACGGCGAAGGAAAAGACCGAGCGGCGGGATCCGCTTGTCGTCTTTTTCAATCAGGAGGCCCAAACCAATTTTTTCCGCGCCGACCACCATCGTCCGGAATTTCAAGACCTGGAATTCGTGACCTCCCCGCCCCACCCGGACCTGACGGAAAAACACCGGACCAGGCATGGTAATCTTGATGGCGATGGCGATCAGGATCAAAATCGGAAGCAGCAGCAGGAGCGCGAGCGCGGCAACGATTCGATCGAAAGCGGACTTCACGAAACTGGAAACGGAGCCGCCCATCACAAAGCAACCGGCTCCGGAGTTACTTCCAGTTCCGCCAGCCAGGAGACCAAATCAGCCCTCAGCCGATCGGCGGAAAAACTACCGTTTTTGCCGAGGAATTCGTCCAACTCGCGCAGGAACCTCTCCTTCTCCGGAAGGACACAGTCAAGTTCGAGCACCGAGTCGCAGTCGGTGGGCACGAGCCCCTCGTGCCTGTTGTGAAGTTGTTCATGCAAGCGTTCGCCTTTACGCAGACCGATTTCCACGATGGGGATCTCGACGTCCGGAATGAATCCGCGCAGCGAGATCAATTCGCGGGCCAGCTCGTGCAAATTCACGGAACTTCCCATGTTCAAGAGGTAGATGCCGCGCGTTTTGCCAATCACGCTGGCTTGCAGGATCAACTCAACGGCCTCCGAGATCGTCATGAAGAAACGTGTCGCACGCTTGTCGGTGATCGTCACGGGACCGCCACGGTCAATCTGCTGGAGAAAAAGCGGGATGACGCTGCCCTGACTTCCAAGCACGTTGCCGAAACGTACGGAGACGGTTTCCAGGCCGTTATGATCGCCCAACGCGCAGAGTAATTCGCCAAGCCTTTTGGTCGCACCCATGACGCTCACGGGATCCGAGGCTTTGTCGGTCGAAATGTTGACGAACCGACCGACGTCCGCGGACGCTGCCGAGCGGAGAAGATTTTTGAGCGCAAGCACGTTGTTCTCGACAGCATTATGCGGGTGCGACTCCATCATCCCGACATGTTTGTGCGCGGCGGCATGAAAAACATAATCGGGCCGGTCCTCGCGAAGCGCGGCTTCGACTCTGGGCGCTTGCTTCAGATCGATGAAACGCTCGCGCAACACAACCGATTTGAGACGATCCGAACGGCTTTGGAGTTGTTCGAGCTCCCTGGCGATCAGGTAAAGACCGTTCTCGTTGAAGTCGACAAGCGTCAAAGTCGCAGGCTTCACATGGAGAAGCTGGCGAACCAATTCCGAGCCAATCGACCCGGCGGCTCCCGTGACCCAGACTTTTTTTCCGGTCAGCTGCGTCAGCACCACCTTCAAGTTTGTCTGGACGCGCGTTCTGCGTAGAAGGTCTTCCGGCTTGATCTCGTCAAAGAGACGCCGGGTTTTGCCCTCTTCGAGCAGATTCAACCGCGAAGTGAGGATGCGCCGGAACCGGATGCCATATTTACCGGTCAGTTCTATCAACTGGCGGAGGTCCGGGCCGGACACGGAGTCGGAAATCACGAGAATATCCTTGATGCCATACTCCTCGATAAACTCAGGGACGCGTTCCAGGCCGATGACGGCGAGGTTCTGGATCTGACGGCCGACCAGACTGGAACGCGGACAGATCGCACCACGCAAAAGATAAGGCACCTGGCCGGAGCGGGCAAGCGTCCGGACCCAAATGTCCACCTGTCCTGGATCTCCCATCAGCAACGCGGGCCGGGCAGAGGCGTCGGTTGCAGAGAGATACGCTTGGCTGACACGCCCGCCGAATCGCATGCCCCCCATCAGCAGGAACGACATCATCCCTTCCATGATCAGGATGCCACGTGAAAAGTTCCAGTCCTTGGCGCTAAAAAACACGAAGCAAATCAGGCTGCCGAACGCGACAGTGTAAAAGATTTTCAGAAGATCCCGGACGCTCGCGAAACGGAAACTCCAACGGTAGAGCCCAAAAATGATCGCTAGGGGCAGGCGACATCCCAGGATGTAGAACAGGATGCCCCAGTAATAGAGGTTCCAGCCCATCGCGCTCACCTTGAAATCGAAGCGAAGCAGGACGGCCGCAGCCAGCGAAAGGCATATGCACAGGCAGTCGGCCGCAAACATGGCCCACTGCCGGGTTCTCAAGGGGATGAGTGTCAACCAGCCGTATTGCATGGAACAACCTTTTTACCGCTCTAAAGGCTACAGGTTCAAGCCTTTCGAGCGTCTGACACCGGGATGGAGGGTTGCAACAGCCCTGAAAACATGTCAATCCATGGCCTTCCATGAGCATTAAACTAGGGATCGGAGCCACTGTTTCGCAGACCATCCGGGCTTTTTACCAAGGTCAGCTGGAGTACCTCGTTGGCCGCGGTTACCGGATTACCATCATCACCGCCCCCGATCCGGGTTTGCGGCAGGACTTGCCCCCGGGAGTGGAACTTCATTTCGTCGATTTTTCGCGAGAATTCACCCCCTGGCGCGATCTCAAAACCTTCGTCCACTTGATCCGCTTTTTCCGGCAGCAGCACTTTGACATGATCCAGTATAGCACCCCAAAATCGACCCTGCTTTGCGCGTTGGCAGGCTGGATCGCGGGTGTCCCGTGCCGCCTCTATTGTATGTGGGGAATTTACTATTCGGCTCTCAGCGGGGTGAAGCGCACGCTTTTTAAAATGATCGAGAAAATCGTCTGCACCCTCAGCACGCATATCAGTCCCGATGGGAAGGACAACCGGACATTCGCCATCGAAGAAGGCCTTTTTCCGGAATCGAAATCCTCGGTCGTGGGTGAAGGAAGCGCCAATGGCGTCGATCTTGAGCGGTTCGATCCTGACGCTCATCAAATCCGCGGACATCAGCTTCGCCAGGAACTCGGCATCAAAGAAAGAACCGTCGTGATCGGTTCTGTGACACGGATGGTGAAAGATAAAGGGATTGAGGAGTTGGTCCGCGCATTCGACAAACTTTCGAAGGAACTGCCGAACGCGTGCCTGTTGCTCGTCGGTCCCCGCGAAGACCATCGCAGCCCCCTGTCACCGGTCATCTGGGAGTTCATCAAAACGCAGCCGTGTGTGCGCTGGGTCGGACCCCAAACCGAAGTTCCTGACTACTACGCAGCAATGGATCTGTTTGTATTGCCCAGCTACCGGGAGGGTTTCGGAATTGTGAATCTTGAAGCCTCCGCGATGAGACTTCCGGTCATCTCAACCGATGTGAACGGCCCGCGTGAATCCATCGTGCCGGGAAAAACCGGCCTTCTTGTCCCCGTCCGGCAGATCGATCCTCTTTATGAAGCGATGAAAAAGCTCGCGGTCGACGCCGCTCTGAGAAAAGAAATGGGAGAGTCCGGCCGACGGCGAGTCATCGAGTCCTTTGACTCGAAAACAATGATGCGCTTGTGGGACGAACATCGAATGAAACTGTGTGGGAAGAAATGAAATTCGCAATCATCGTGCCCACCAAGGACCGGCCGGAGGAGTTGAGACGGTTTCTGAAGTCCCTCGAGATCCAGGAAGTCATCCCCGATCAAATCATCATCGTGGACGGAAGCGACAATTCCATTCGTGCGGTCATTGACGAATTCGAAGGCCTGCCGATCGACTACATCCCGGTCCGCCCCCCTGGACTCGTGAAACAACGGCATGCGGGCATCAATGCCCTCCAGGCGGACATGCCCGTGTTCGGATTCTTCGATGACGACATCGTCCTGGAACCGGGCGCTATGAAAGCGATGAGCACCTATTGGGAACAACACTTCGAGGACTACGGCGGCTTCGGCATGAACATCATCAATGCCAGCGAATGCATTCAGCAGGGCCACGATTGGTTCATGCGCCTTTTCATGATCCGCGGCCGGCGTCCCGGATCGGTGCTGAAGAGCTGCCGGGGCACACCATATTGCCCTGCGGACAAGGATCGTGAAACCCAATGGCTCTGTGGAGGAGCGACATTTTGGAAGCGGGAAATTTTTAAGCAGATCAACTTCGATCCGTGGTTCAAGGGATGGGCAATCTCAGATGACCTGGAATTTTGCAGCCGCGTCAACCGCCTTCACAAGCTCGTCGTGGTCGCCGATGCAAAAGTCCAACACCTCGAAACGGAAACTCGGCGCGGCAGACATTTTTCACGCGGGTACATCGCTACGATGAACACGCTTCGGATCTCGCGCATACATGCCCAATACTCGCTCGCCTGCGCCGCATGGAGCTGGTTTGGCCAGGGAATGGCGCGCATGACCCATGGAGTCCTCACATTGAATGCGGGTGAGGCCCTCTTGGGAGCGGGTCATTTGGCGGCCGTTGGTGCAGGGTTAACGCGGGGATTTCATTCGGTCGACACCCAAGTTAAACAGTAAATTCCATGCCCGCCCTGCTCTCAAAAAGGACAAATGATGTGCCAGATGCCACCCTGGGCTTGCGGTCAATCTTCCGGGACCGCTGGATCATTACGCTTCTCACGCTTGGTTTTCTTTTCCGTCTCGCGATTGCCGTGGGATTGCATATCCATTTTCAACATGCCAACCCCGCCCACCTCTGGTCTGGCACCGACGAGGCAACCTACTATACTTTTGGTCTGAATTCCGCGAATCTGCTCAAGAGTGATGGCTGGAACGCATTCCTCCAATCACCCCCCGCCTCCGCGTATTTCAACTGGCTCTTCTTCAAATACACGGGACTCACCCTTTATGTTTTTGGAGACTCGCCAATGGTCTTGCGCCTGTTAAGCATCGTATTCGGGATGCTGGGCACGGTCTTCTTCCTTTTTGCGTTTGCCGCTTCCCTTCCTCTGCAAATTCAGCGCCGTTTTTTCGTCGCCCTGATGTGCCTCTTCCCCTCATACGCGTTTTGGAGCGCTCTCGCGATCAAGGAGGGCCTCATCTCGATGTTGACCGGCCTCTTCTGCTGGGGTCTAGCCTGTTTCTGGTCGAAAACCAAACCATGGCCAGTACTGGCATGGACTGCGGTCCTCTGCATGTGTCTTGGAAGCCTCCGGATTTGGGCCGGCCTCGCGTTCTTCTGTGTCACAGCCCCGGTCATCCTGCTTGCGCACCCCGCTAAACCCAAACCGCTTTACCTGCTTCCGTTGGGGTTTGCGGTCCTAGCAGCCCTCTGGATGACTCCTCACGTTCAACTCATCATCACAAACATGTTGGGCTGGGAAATGGACCCAGCCCTGAAGTATTACTATAAGCGGTTTAATTTTTTTGAGAATCGATCTTTTCTCGATGGGCAACATTATCCGATGCCGATGAAGGTAGCTCTAGCATTCCTGCTTCCGCTTCCGCTGTTTTCAGCAGGAAGCCTGCTGATGACACTGGGCAGTATCGAAAATTGCTTTTTTCTCGTCCTCGTGTGTCTTGCGACCGCTGGAATTTTCCAAAAGATTTCGTGCCCGGAACTCATTTGGTTGGGCATGATGCTGATCATCATTCTCGTGGCAATCACCTTCGGCACAAGCCTCGGAACCATTTATCGGGACAAAATGGCGAGCCTTCCCTTTATCGCCTATTTTGCCGCTTGTGCTTTGCCCCATTCTTTGGATAGTTTTCGCTGCATCTTTCGATTGCGATCCAAGCTCTAAAGAACATCCATGCCTTTGTCTCCACGCAATCTTCTCAACTTCAAGGATGAGTTTGCCCTGACCGCCGCAACCGGACTTGCGCTTCTGATCCAGTTTATTTTCCAATCGGTGATCGTGAGAATGGTTTCGGCCGAAGAGTTCGGCCTGATCAGCTCCCTGCTCGCCATCCAAGGCGTCCTGAACATCCCGATCGCGATCTGGCAGCTCGGTCAGGCCCGAAGCCTCTCCTCATTTTCGGGCACCACCGACCAATTCCGCAGGTTTGCGATAAACCAGCTTTGGCAGATCCGGCACATCGTCCTGGCAGGTTTTGTTTTTTATTTTCTGCTCGGGCCTCTGGTCCGCGTCTACATCTCGGAAACCTCAAACCACATCTGGGTACTCGTTATCCTTGGATGCCTTCTTTCAGCGATCGAGTCCTGGGGACTGGCCTGCTTCCAAAGTCTACACGCCTTTATCTGGCTAGGCTTGGTTTCCGTCGGTGCCGCGCTAGCCCGGCTGGTCAGCATCCTCATTTTGATCCCCCATGTGGACAGCGTCGCGGCGGTGCTGACCGCTGTGCTCGGAGGTTTCCTCGTGCCGATCGCGGCAATCTTTATTTTCCTCCTCCGCACCCGTAAGCCCTCCCCGCCCCAGCAAATCTCGTTTTTAAAGCTGAGTCTTCTGCCCGCCTCGCTCTCAACCTCCTTCACAATCATGTGGCTGAACCTCGACTTCATGATTGCTCGCAGCCGGTTTAATCCGATCATGGCGGGCGAGTACGCCACCGTGGCGGTGCTTTGCAAAGCCGTCTTCTGGTTCGCTACACCGATCGCGACGGTCTATCTGCCACGGTTTGTAAAGACACTCTCCACCACACCTGAATCCGCTCTGCCGATGCTGAGACGCGCTTTATCGCTCTGCCTTGCCGTCGCTGTTCCCGCACTGATTGCGGGCTGGATCTTGAGCGGCTGGCTCGTCAAGCTCTTCGCGGGCAGGAACGAGACGAACATCATGGCCGAATGGCTCCGGTTCACCATGATCGCCAAACTGCCGATCGTCTGTGTCACGCCGTTCCTGGCCTACTTCGTCGCCAAGGATTCGAAACGCGTTCTGGTGATTCTTCTGGCAATACTCGGAATGATATTCCTCTATGCCCAGGCACTCGCCAGGGATGTCCACTCGATGCTGGTCATCATGTTCGCCGGCGGCCTGTGCATTCTGGCCGTGTCAGGCTGTGCCGCAGCGAAGATGGGCCGCGACAACGACATCTCTTTCGACTTCGAAAAGGAGGAGACCTAGACGATTGTGCCCTGCTCGCGATACCCGCGAATCGTCCTTCCGAGCGCCTCCTGGAGCCGGAAAGGAGGCTCAAAGCCTGTCTCGTCCCGAAACTTCTTTCCGGAATAAATCCTGTGGGCGGTCGCCGCGCGAACCCGGGCAACGGAGAGCGGCATCCTTTTGCCGGTGAGCGCGGAAAAACCGTCAAAGAGAGCACCCAGAGCGTATCCGGTCCAGAACGGAAGCTGGATCGTTTCACCCCGGAGATTTAATACTTCTCGGAGGGCCGCAACTAATTCCCGGAGAGAAATCTGCGGGTCGGACAAAATGTACGTTCGTCCATGTGTGGCCGACACCATCTCGGAGTGCATCATGGCAGCAACGACATTCCCAGCGTAGGAGAAATTCACTGCGTTGCCTCCGCCGCCAAAAATCACAAAGCGCTTTTTTTGGAGCGCGCGTGTGATTTCAGTCATTGTTCCCCTGCCATATTCTCCATAAACCGCCGTCGGACGGAGGATCGTCCATGAAAGTTTTTCGTGCGGAACCGCACGCAGAAGTTTCTCGGCTTCCCACTTGCTCCAGCCATAAGGCGTCGCCGGCTCGCCTCCTTCCTCATCCACGATCTCGCGCTCCGAAAACTCACACACGGCGATACTGCTCAAATGAACAAACCTCCTGATACCCGCCTCAAGACAGGCGTGAAGCACGTTTTGAGTCGATGACACATTCCAGTTTCGAAGCTCTGCAAGGGTCTCGCTTGACTTTCCGGGTAGATAGCGGGCGGCCAGATGATAAACCACACTCACGCCATCGAACAGTCCTTTGGGCGGATGCGACTCTCTCAAATCCCACTCGCGCAAATCAACCTTTCGAGTCCAATCGCTGCGGATTGACGAACCTCCAGGACGCAACACGGCCACGACCGAATCACCGCGTTTAAGCAGTTCCTCAACGAGGTGAGTTCCGAGAAATCCAGCCGCTCCGGTGACCATAATTTTTTGCGCGCTCATGAAATTTTGGAACCGTTCAATTCAAGGCTTCGAAGAAAACTTTGAGGCGTCGCTGGTTGAAAATACCTGCGTCCAAACTGCTGAGAACGACCTAGCAGCTCCTCAAAATCCTCGTCGTAGAGTGCTTCGATCACATCCAGTGTTTTCTTTAGCTCGCCGGGCTTCTCCACCCGCCAATGCAGCAGTCGGCCATCCCGTGGAATGCAGTCATCGTCAAAACAATCCGGAAGCCGTATAGAAACGACGGGAATGCCGCTTCCCACGGCCACGATGGCCAGGGAGGTTGAGGCGTAAAGAATTGCATCAGCCCAGTCGATGCTTTGACGGATGTCGTCAAGTGGGTCGACCTCGTAGCGCCCGGGATACAATTCCCCATCGGGAAAATCATAAGGAATGGCCGGGTGAAGGCGGATGCGAAAATGAAAACGACTCAGATCCGACTCGTCCCATTCCTGCCGCAGAAATTTCCAGAATTTTTCGTATTGCTCCCGGCTTTCAGCCCAGAGGACCAAAAGATTTTGAACAGGACGCCGAAGCGCCTTTCGTTCCATCAGCGATCGTTGTCTCAACGCGCCACCGATCCGGATCCGCTCCTTGGGGTAGGATCCTTCACCCGTCAGGATTGCGGTGGTGACATCGCCAACGGTCAAGATGCGTGAGGGGATCACATCTTTGCCACCTGAATACGACCAGAAGTGGTAGTGCTTGTTGGTCACCGCTGCATTTTGATAGCCGCAGGTTTTTGTCGACGGACTCCGATCGTGGACGGCTTTGAGAATCGCCTGTTCGAACGTCTTTCGTTCAAACGAATAGAGATAATAGCCAACGTTCCTTTCCTCGCAAAACGCACCGACCCAGCTCGCAGCCGCGACCGAATCGAAGAACTCGGACTGCTGCAGGTCGTCCATCCAGCGGGTCGTCAGCCACACGGCCGAAATCCCGGCAATGTCATCGTGCCATGTCTCTATCAGCCGCTTCATCCGGATCAGGGAATGGAACACACACTTGATTTCTTGGATGCCGAACACCTCATCGAACAACGCCCAGTTTCCCTGCCTCACCCATCGTCCCGCCGACCACGCCAGCCGGGGCGCGAAACCCAGCGTCAATACTTTCTTGCCGCCTGCCTGCGCGCAATCCTGAACCCCCGGAAAAAACATGTCGTTTAGTTTTCCTTCACTCGTGACACATTCAGGCAGGATCACCGTGTGGATCAGCAGATCGAATCGTTCCTGCCTTGTCCACGGTCTCGGCAAGCGCCAGAGAATGATCCGGTTCCGGAGTCGCTTCAAGAACCAGAGGACCATCCTCCACCATGGCCTCGAAACGGGCATCGGATACTCCCCCGGGAACCGAATCCGTGTCCTTTCCTGCGAGCTGAGCAGGAGCGGCAGCGTGGGTGAGGCTCCTTCCACCTCCAGCGTTCCGTCCTCCTTCAAAAGTTTGCGCAAGATGTGGGCCGCCACGAGGTCTTTTGTCCAGGCTTCCATCGCGAGCCGGCGCGAGGACCGCAGTGCCCACCAATCCGGAAATGACGTGGCTTCATAGACACAGCTGGTCAGATCGTTGACCTGGCAGGCCAGCTCATTCGAGTCGACGCCGCTCCTCCAGTCGACCTCCTGCCGTCCTTTGAAATCTAAACGAAAAACTTTCACTCTAATTGACGAGCGAAGCCTCCAACTCACGCTCGATCGGAAAAACCCTCCGCGTTGGCTCGCGCGTCTGAAGATCCTGCCGGCTTGGCCTCAGCGCTTTAAACTTCATATCCGAAAGACTTCCCTTGGAAACCAGGGATTCGGATACACCCAGCCGCCGTGCCGACATCCTCAAAAAATCGTACTTGGTGATCGCCGGTGTTGAAATAAAGTGAAGGATCTTCCCAAAATCCGGTTTGCCGATCGATGCCAGCATCCGGGCAAGCGTCGTCGCGCTCAGCGGGGTGAAGGACGAATCAGTGAAGCCGGTGACATTCTTTCCCTCCTTCAACGACTGGATTGTCCAGTTGACGAGCCCGCGGTTATGATGACGATTGAACCCCAACGGGCATGCCCGAAGAATGGTCCATTCGACCGCAGAATCGCGGATCCGGTTTTCAGCCTCCACTTTTCCGCGACCGTAGTGGTTGATCGGACACGGCAACGAGTCCTCAAAGCGTTCGCACTTCGGATCGCCGAATATTCCATCCGAGGACATGAAAATCAGGTGGGCACCCGTCTCACCGCAAGCTTTCAAAAGCGACTTCAGGCCTGTCCGTGCCGGGCCGTAGGCGAGTTTCTCGTTCTGCTCACATTCATCCAGGTTTGTGCTCCAGGCCAGATGAAAAACCTTCGACGGCTTCATTCGGCGCACGAGGGCCGATGGTTCTTCAGAAGACGCGTCCGCACGATGGAACTCGATTCCATCCAACGAAGGCTGGGAACTAAAAAAGGTTCCGGTGATCCGCTCCGTTTTCTCCAGAAGGTTGCGGCATAGGAATTGCCCGAGCGTGCCGCTGGCGCCCAGAATCAGACTATCGGTGGAAGAGGAAGACAAGGGAGGATCACCTGCCCGGCGCCAAAATCACGAATCCTTTGAGCGCTTCACTTTCGCGGCATCCGCTAGAAACATCTGCACTGTTTCCTTGGAGTAAGGATGGACGACGATCTTCGAGATCAGCGAGGGCGTCACGGTCACGATGTGCGCTCCTGCATCCAACCACTCGATGACATTCAACGCTTCTCGCGTCGAGCCGACGATGATCTTCGCACCCAGGTCATGGCTGTCGAGCAGCCTGCGGAGGATGCGAACCTGCTCGAGGCAGTTGTAGCCCATGTCATTGACACGACCTCCAAAAATCGAAACATAGGTGGCGCCGGCTAGCGCGGCAAGAAAGCACTGCTGAGCGTTCATCATCGCCGTGACGTTCACGCGAATCTTGTGCCGCTTTTCGAGCTCGTGGATGACTTCGAGATTCTCGAGCTCACCTTGCGGTCCGTGAATGGTGATCTTGACGTTGATGTTCTTCGCCCACGAAGCCATGATTTTCGCTTCGCGGATCATGTCGTCGGGATCATTGGTGGTCACCTCCATGGAAAGCGGCAAAGGATCAATGAGGCCCGCAATCTCCTTGGCCCGCTTCTCAATTCCCGCAAGACCCTTTTTGATGCCGTCCTTGAACAGAATCGACGGGTTGGTCGTCACTCCACGGACGATCCCCATCCGAAGGTATTTCCGAATTTCATCCAAATCGCTGCTATCGATAAAAATCGCCATAGAATCCTTCCTTATTTAGCCACACCTTCCCACTTCATGGAAGCTTTTTGGATTTCCGGATGTGAGATCAACAGATGCCAAACCACTGCCTGGTATGATTCAGTCAATGCCGTCACCAGTTTTTCGTCCACGGTCGGCACCACGACGCACGCGTCAGCCACCTTCGCCGTCATCCCACCATCACGGCCGACGACGCCGATGATCTTCGCCTTGACCTCGCGGGCGTGTTGCAGCGCGCGCACAAGATTCGGGCTTATATTCCGATCCAGATCGCCACCACCGACTGAAAAGACCAGTAGCATGTCGCGCTCGGAAAGACGGCTGGTCTTCAGCCACTCCGCATACGTGGTCTCCCATCCCTCGTCGTTGGTTCGCGCCGTCAGTTCAGAGACATTGTCAGAGGGCGCGTAAGCCTCGATGCCCGCAATCTTTCGGAAATCACAAACAGCATGGCCCGCGTGGCCTGCACCGCCGCCGACTCCCAGGATAAAAAGCCTCCCTTGTTTCGAGCGGAGTTCGATCAGCAGTCGAACCATACGTTCGATGGCCGTGCGATCCAGTTTCTGGGCGATCTCGAGTGTCGACTGGAGGTAATGCTGCGTAAAATTCATCGGGTCCGGTTTATCGTTCTTTCGGTTCGATTCCAAGAAAGATCATTTTTTTCTGCGCGCAACGCACCGCAGGTGCGAGCTGAGCCGGTTTCGCTTTAAAAACTGCTGGAATTCCGCCCGAACGGCGTCGTTGGCCTCCGCGAGCCGACGCGCGAACCGGGGCACCCTGGCATCCGGATTTTGTCGCAGTACGTTTCGAACGATATCCAGGTCGAGTTCGCCCGGCG
>Ga0207134_1109_pt1 | contig 24248 bp, 31 predicted proteins | sample Alteio_BWMinHeat_12_FD_153527 | JGI IMG/M metagenome (GOLD analysis project Ga0207134, IMG submission 153527) | Enriched cells from forest soil in Barre Woods Harvard Forest LTER site, Petersham, Massachusetts, United States -... | ecosystem: Environmental > Terrestrial > Soil > Temperate forest >... | reverse complement strand
TACCACCTGTTAAACCTTTTGAAAGACAGATCATGTCAGGCTTTGTAGTTACCTGGTGACAAGCAAACAACGTATCCGTACGGCCAAACCCTACCATTACTTCATCGGCAATAATGAGTGTGTTGTATTTTTTGCAAAGTGTGAAGAATTTCTCCAGAACATTTGCATCATACATCAACATACCCGAAGCCCCTAAAACCAAAGGCTCTATAATAAGTGCAGCAATATCATTGCTACTTAATAAGCGTTCTAATTCTTTCAGACTAATATCTTCTTTCCCTTTTTCGGGAAATGGCACCGTCGCTACATCGAAGAGCTTATCAGCAAAAGCATCCGTAAAAATGCTCCGTCCGCTAACGGACATAGCACCGAAAGTATCGCCATGGTAAGCCTGGTCTAATGCAATTATTTTTGTTCGCTTCTCATTCTTATTTTGCCAATATTGGATAGCCATTTTGATAGCCACCTCTACGGCAGTTGATCCATTGTCAGAGTAAAATACCTTGGCCATATTGCCGGGTAGTATAGGCAACAATCGTTCTGCCAATTGTACAGCAGGCTCATGTGTGAAGCCTGCAAATATCACATGCTCGAGTGTTAGTAATTGCTTACTGATCATTTGAGCTATGTGGGGATGTGAGTGCCCATGTAAATTGACCCACCAGGAAGAAACAGCATCAATATACTCACGTCCATCCTCATCAGTAACACAAGCACCTTTACCACTCACAATGCCAATAGCCTCGGGCCAGATCTTCATCTGGGTGTATGGATGCCATATAACTTTGCTGTCTCTTTCTTTTAACGTACTCATTTCAACTGTGTAAGTGCAGCGATATTTTCTGCTGCTATTTTCTTTATGGTTTTGCTATTTATGTTTTCTATGTTTGGTATACGGGCTAAAATCGGAACCTTACTATATGAAGTAATAAAATCTTCGGAGGCCTTGTTACCATCTCCGTTAATGATAATTCCCTTTAATTGCACATTCCTTTTTTGCATTACTTCAATACTCAACAAGCTATGGTTGATGCTACCGAGATAATGTTGTACTACTAAGACACAAGGCAAGTTAAGATGCGTAACCAGGTCTACCATCGTTGCTTCATCATTCAATGGAGAATGAATACCACCCGCAGTTTCAACAACTAAAAAATTATCAGTCGCCGGTAGAACGATATTTTTCAACTCTATGTTTACGCCATCTATTCTAGCCGCAGCATGTGGCGACATAGGTTGCATGAGCCTGAAAACTTCATCAAGTACACGTGTATTCATATTTGACACCAGGCTGCTGACGAGCATGCTATCTGTTTCATCAAGACTTCCTGCCTGTACCGGCTTCCAATAGTCTGCCTGCAAAGCTTCTGTAATAATGGCTGAAACAATTGTTTTACCAATACCAGTATGTATGCCCATTACAGCTATTGCTCCTTGCATAAAAAATCATTTATGATGGTGAACAATAGGTCTATTTCTGCTTTTGTATTAAATGCATGGATGCATATTCGCAAGCGTTCTGTACCTATTGGCACAGTTGGATGTAATATAGGTTGTATCTGCAGTCCATTTTGTTGAAGGGTATCTGCCAGTTTTCTTGTTCTTTCATTCCCACCAACTATTATTGCCTGAATAGGAGATGAGCTATCCTTCCAATCCTGATCTTTAGCCGCTGCTATTTTAGTTCTGAAATAGGCGATCAGCTCATGCAAACCTGCATTAGAAAATCCATCGCTACTCAAATACTTGTAGGCATTTGTAATAGTGCTAATAGCATGTGGGGGTAAGGCGGTGGTATAAATAAAAGGACGGGCAAAGTTTATAAGATATTCTCTCAGCAATTTACTTCCTACTACTGCGGCACCGTGACATCCTAAGGCTTTGCCAAAAGTATGTACGCGTGCAAATACTTTATGCTGCAAATTCAATTCTTGTACCAAGCCCTCGCCATGCTTACCAAATACCCCGGTACCATGTGCTTCATCTACGATCAAAGCTGCATTGTATTTCAGAGCAAGTGCACATAACTCTTCGAGGGGTGCAGCATCTCCATCCATAGAGTAAATGGACTCGACAACAATAAAAACTGTTTTGCCTAAAGCATTTTTCAGTTTTGCTTCGAGGTCCGCAATATTGTTGTGTTTGAATTTATATTTACCAGCAGCAATACTTAACCTAATGCCGTCTATAATACTAGCGTGGCTTAACTCATCGTATAAAAAGACAGTATCCCTGTTTGCCAGGGCAACCAGCAAACCGATATTGGCATTGTATCCTGAATTGAATAATAATGCAGCAGGGGCGTTTTGAAAAATGGCTATTTGCGATTCAAGCGTTTCTGTGGCCTCGCTATTACCGGATAGTAATCGCGAACCTGTAGAACCAGAACCAATATTAATCAACTCTGTATTTATAATATTATTTGCAGCAATACCCAGGTAATCATTCGAAAAAAAATCGACCTCGGCATGTGCTGTGCGTAACTGTCTTAAGTTACCAGCATTGCGCCGTTCGGCTAATTTATTTTCAAGGTATTGTTCAATATCATTCATCGATCTCTGCTGCAACGGCATTTTTCTTTTTATCCGCAAAAGGGGCTTTAGTTGTAAGACCTAAAATGCGGAACATATCCATATCATCCTTGAAATCAGGATTTGGAGTGGTCAATAATTTATCGCCTGCGAATATCGAATTGGCACCAGCCAGGAAACATAAAGCCTGTTCTGCCATAGACAATTCATTTCTACCGGCAGAAAGTCGCACTGCTGATTTTGGCATTACAATACGAGCCGTTGCTACCATTCTTACAAGATCGTAAAAAGGCACCTTTTGATTTTCACCTAATGGTGTACCAGCTACCGGCACCAAAGCATTTATTGGAACGGATTCAGGTTGTTGAGGCAGGTTTGCTAAAGTCAATAGCATACCCATTCTGTCCTCATCTGTTTCACCCAAGCCTATGATACCACCACTGCAAACAGTGAGACCAGCTTTCCTAACATTTGATAATGTCTCGAGACGGTCGTCGTATGTGCGTGTGGTTATTATTTCGCTATAATGTTCTTCTGAAGTATCTATGTTATGATTGTAGGCATATAGGCCAGCTTCGGCAAGACGTTGTGCCTGGTGTGCATTTAGCATACCCAGTGTGCAACACACTTCCATATCCAGTTCGTTAACCGCTTTTACCATGTCTATCACTCTGTCAAAATCACGGTTGTCGCGAACCTCGCGCCAGGCAGCACCCATACAGAAACGGGAAGCACCACCATCCTTTGCTTTTTTAGCAGCATCCACAACTTCATCTACCTGCATTAAGGCTTGCACTTTTACATCGGTATGAAAACGGGCAGCTTGCGGACAGTATGAGCAATCTTCAGGGCAACCACCTGTTTTTACAGACAATAGGCTGCTTACCTGCACTTCGCCAAATTTATGGAACTGTTGGTGAACACCTGCTGCTTCCAGCAGTAAAGGCAATAATGGTTTGTTGTAAATAGCACTGATCTCTTCTTTGGTCCAGTTATTTCTTACCTGCATGACACTAATAGCTTTGTGATGAATTGGGGGCAAAGATAGCCCAGAGTACAGTTATTAACCAACCATAAGCGCAAATAATATATTTTAAAATAGTGAGGGCCTGGTGTAACCCAGACCCTCTAATTCCTGCAGACCATTGCAAAAAAAATATCCTATATAAAATATGCCACCACTTAGCAGTGACAGAAATAGCTTAAAAATACCGGTATCATCACAATGAAAAATGTAATCACCAATGTGATGATCATTATCTGCTTTCTCGATTTGAGTTTCATTTTTGTCATATTGTAGTTTGCAAATATTGCCATGAGAATCAACCTATTAAAATTTATATCTTTCTTTAACAGACAGTTTACAACCCATTAACCAATTATTAATATAACTAAGCGGGCATAAAAAAGCCATCACCAAAGGGTGATGGCTAATTAGTTTCATCATGTCAGGAGCAATGGTTATTGCAGATCAGGCTGAGGCGTATAGCGCAAATATGGCTTTACGATCTTCAACCCTTTGGGGAATCTTTTTTGAGCATCTTCTGTTGATACGGCCGGAACAACGATCACATCTTCGCCATGTTTCCAGTCTGCAGGGGTAGCTACGCTATAATTAGCAGTAAGTTGTAATGAATCTATAACACGCAATACTTCCACAAAATTGCGGCCTGTAGATGCCGGGTAAGTGATCATCAGTTTTACGATCTTATCGGGCCCGATAACAAACAAAGAGCGGACTGTAGCTGTTGCAGATGCGTTTGGATGTATCATATCGTACAGGGTAGCTACATTGCGGTCCTCATCGGCAATGATGGGGAAATTAACCGTAGTGTGTTGTGTTTCGTTTATATCGTTTACCCAACCTGCGTGTTTATCAAGCGGGTCAACACTTACAGCCAGTACTTTTACATTGCGTTTTTCGAATTCATCTTTCAACTGTGCCGTTCTGCCCAATTCTGTTGTACAAACGGGTGTATAATCGGCTGGGTGAGAGAACAGTATACCCCAGCTATTGCCCAGGTAATCATAAAGATCGATGTTGCCAATGGTGGTCTTTGCCTGAAAATTAGGCGCAGCATCCCCTAAACGTATTGCCATAATAATTTCGGTTTTAAAGCGTTATCTAATTAGATGACAAAAGTAGCAGCTAAAGAATATACAAATGCTAAATATTTGTAAATATTTCTTTTGATAATCAGTAGGATCGGCTAAAATTGAATTAACAGTGAACATAGCTTATCTTCGTAGCTACGGATTAATAGCCAGATAAAGGGACCACATGCGTAGCAGTGTTTTTGTTTTAGTACTTACCAGCTTGTTTTTTTCTGCCCCTGCTTTTGCGCAGCGCGATAATATCAATATGCCGGACCATGACGAGAAATGGTATTATTTTGGCATTACTTTTGGCACCAATATATCTGAGTACCGTATACGCTATACCCAGTCTTTTGCGGCTAATGATACTTTTAAGAAGATACAACCCCGCTGGACACCCGGCCTGAACCTGGGCCTTATGGCCAACCTACAACTGAGCAGGCGGTTTGATATCCGTTTTGTACCATCACTGGCATTTGCAGAAAAAAGGATACAGTACCACCAAACGGTACCTACAGATACCACCTCCGACCGCACTATAGAATCTATCTACATGCATTTGCCTGTGCAGATAAAATTTAAAAGCGACCGTATCAAGAATTTTCGTTTTTATGCATTGGCAGGTGGTAAGTTTGACTATGACCTTGCAGCCAACGCACGCTCTCGCCGTACCGATGAATTTTTGAAAGTAAAACCTATTGATTATGGTTTTGAGTTTGGGGTAGGTTTTGAGTTCTTTAACCCCAATTTTATCTTCTCTCCTGAAATAAAACTAAGCCAGGGCCTCGGCAACCAGATATATCACGACCCAAGTGTACCGCTCGATAATGCTATACAGCAGTTACGTACGCGGATGATCGTTATATCTATACATTTGGAAGGTTAGTACAGCTATTTTATGATGTGATATCTTTGGAGTTCCCAGATAATGTTTATTGAATCAATAGGGTGGTTGAGACGCATTTTAATTATATATGCCGATGCGTTTAAATTAATAATGTCGTGAAAGTAGGGGTAGTTAAAGACACCATCACTACCATCATCCCATTCTACAACATTGTTAAAACTATTTCCGGCAACTGTGTACGTGCTATAAATATTTGAAACTATTCCCGACAGGATCATTTGATGATCTATAACCTATTTGCCAGGGGAATGACACACTTCCATACTGAAAATTTCTTCCAAATGAGACGTTATTGGATTGCATACCCAAAAACCATTTCCGCCTTGCAATATTCCCCGGATAAATATTTGTATCCCCAATACTGATATTTACATTATCAACAATTTCTTTACCATAATCTGTTGATATAATTCCCGTTGAGGAAATCACATACATGCTATCAATATACCCGGTAAGAGAATCTTTATAAATCCAATAAGTGCCCGGTTGATAATTAAATGTTGCAAAGAGATCTTTATCTATTGTGAAATGTCGCTCTCCAGTGTTCTTATTGCAAGAATGTATTGCAATAATTAAAACCAATAAAGCGAATAAAAAAGTTAGTTTTTTCATATTGAACTGAGATATAGGGATGTTATTATTTTTCTATATCAAATATCAGTCCAAATTTCTATTTGCATAAAATAAAACGTCCCGCATGGAGCGGGACGTCTGTATATTTTCAGCTGTTAAAATACTAAGATATTTTTTCAACCTGCATGTAGTTCAATTCTACAGGTGTGGCACGGCCAAATATTTTTACTACTACTTTCAGTTTCTTCTTTTCTTCGTTCACTTCTTCCACCGTACCGTTAAAGTCGTTGAAAGGTCCATCTATGATCTTCACTGTTTCACCAACAATGTATGGTTCTGCATAGCCTACGCCCTGCTCACTCACTTCGTCCATCTTACCAAACATCTTGTTCACTTCTGATTTGCGTAATGAGGTTGGATGATCTTTACCAAGGAAGTGTATAACACCGGTAATGTTCTTGATAGTGTGTATCATTTCATCACCCAGCTTGCCATCAGCCGCTTCGAGCATCAGGTAACCCGGGAACAGGATCTTTTCGCGCAGTACTTTTTTACCAGCCTGAACTTTGAATACCTTCTCCACAGGGCAGAGCACCTGCATGATGGCATTACCCCAGCCACTCAATTTCACTTCTTTATCAAGGTATTCTTTTACCTTTTTTTCTTTACCGCTAATGACACGTAAAACGTACCATTTGGTATCCTGATTCGCAACAGCTTCAGACATTTTGATTTATATTTTACTTACGCAGGATCTTATAAATGAGAACTAATACCTGGTTAGCTACCACATCCATACCCCAGATAACTCCGGTAACAAGAATGAGGGCCACCAATACGATGATAGTAGTTTGCTGAAGTTCGTCCCAAGACGGCCAGGTCACTTTGTGTACCAGCTCATCATAGGCTTCCTGAACGTAATTGCCAAGTTTGCTCATAAAAAAAATACCTCGGTCGCAGGGTCATCCGCTCACCGGGCGTGTTTAAATCGTTTTAGAAAAACCAAATCTAAATAATAATCTTCTAACTAACTAATTCCCAACTCTAAACTGCACGGGCACTAGGATTCGAACCCAGATCGAAGGTTTTGGAGACCTTAATTCTACCATTGAAATATGCCCGTATTCCTTAAAAACGGATGGCAAAGGTAAGTAATTTTCTTACAAATAGCATGCTCATTTATTCATATGTTTTTGCGTGATATTATAAAATTCTTAAAGGTCATATGATTTTATAAAAAATCCTATTATATTTATTCAATAAAATCCCCATATGGACCAAAACGAAACCATACTACCAGAAAGATTTAGCGCTTATGCCGGCTTTTGGCACCGATTTGGTGCAATATTTATTGATGGCATCATTTTAAGCATTGCTGGCTATGTGCTTAAACTTATTTTCAAAGACCCTGCCGGAATTACCGACATGGATTTTTTCAATAATGGATTTGATTTCAGGGGATACATTATTCATTATTATACCAGCACTGCCGGGATACTTAACGTTATTATGGGCTGGCTATATTTTGCACTATTAGAATCAGGTGCCGGGCAAGCCACTATCGGCAAAAGAGCATTGGGCATAAAAGTGACAGATGTAAATGGCAACCGCATATCGTTCGGAAGAGCCACAGGCAGGTATTTTGCCAAGATCATATCAAATATGACCCTTTTGATTGGTTACCTGATGGTATTCTGGGACCGGAGGCACCAGGCGCTGCATGATAAAATTGCAGAGACTATGGTTGTGATGAAAGACTAAAAATCTTCTTTTTTCAGTAATTCACCTTGTTCGTTATAGTACTGCCATGTGCCAAATTTTATGGCATGTGGCTTTGTACTTTTTACTGTTTTCATTTCTTCACCACCTGTATCGGGGTTCACTACCATTACTGTGTCTTTAAGGCTTTCATCAAAAACAGCTTTATAAAAGCCTGTAGTTTTTGATTTGCCATTCTCGTAATACTCTTTATAGTCACCCGTCATGCAGGAATAGTAAGCACCATTTTCAATAAGCGTAAATGTGCAATTCAGCTTTAATTTACCGTCCTCATAAAACCGCTGCCAGTTACCAATAGGATGGTCTTTGTAATACATGCCCGTGCTTTTTACTTTACCATTGTCATAGTATTCTGTCCACTTACCCTCGTGCAAAAAAACATTGCCTTCTGCAACCAGCAATCCATCTGCAATAACCTTATGGTCTTTATTGAACAATTTATATTTCAACGGGTCATCGCCTAAGAATACGGTGTATGAAGAATCTTCTGCGCCGGTAAAATATTTGCCACCGTCAGCTTCTTTAATCAATTGGTTCTCATCCTCGCCTGTGAAACGTAACGGTTCTTCTATTTGCGCAAAAGCAGCAAAACAAACCATATTGAAGGCTGCTAAGATCAGGAATCTTTTCATAAGTATGCAAAATAAAACCAAATAGATGAGTGTAGAAAATAAGAAGTTGTCATTTCTTTTTCTTAGCTACCAGGTTGTAGGAGTGGTCTATCAATTCTTTGATCTGTTTGGTATTGAGGGTACCGTCTACAATAACAGTGTTCCAGTGCTTTTTGTTCATATGATAGCCTGGCAATACACAATCATATTGTTCGCGTAGTTCTATGGCCCTTTCAGGGTCGCACTTGGCATTGAACTGTAGCGGGTCTGCATCCAAAGACATGAGCAGGAATATCTTCTCCTTTACTTTAAATACAAGCGTTTGCTCTCCAAAAGGGAAACCCTCTGTAACATCTGATTTGGCTATGGCGTGTTCGCGAATATCTTCGATGTTCATTTGGTAGTTTTATATCAATGATGGGTTGTATCTGAAATCTTTTTTGTTAAGACCGAAGTCTTTCTAATGGTATCTAATACTTTCCCACTCCTTGCGTCAATTACTATACGCTGCATTTTTATTGAATCCCCAGTGAAAGCTGTTGACATAAAATCCCAGGCAGGCTCAGGCGATGTTGCGTTTAGTTTATTCTCATGCATGTGGGTAGCTTCAAAATTAAATCCATGTTTTTTTGCTATTTCCACTGCTTCATCTTCAGTTTTAAAATTGCATCTTTTATTCTTCAAAACAAAATCAGGTATATAGCTTATATCCGGTTTATTGAGCAAGCGAAATGCCCCGTCGAACTGGATGGTAGTGATACCGCTTATGAAATTATAAGCCTCACATTTGGGGTACGGGTAATTGACCACATAGCGGACAAAAATTTTTTCTACATGAGTGGATATGATGTCTTTATTATCCAGCAATTCCCAAACAACACCCGTGTCTGAGTTATAAGTATAATAACTGCCCCTGGCATCAAAAACAGCATGCTCAAAAATATGTTCGTTGGTTATGGACAGCAATACACTATCTGCCTTGGCTTTGATATGCTGTTTGCTATACTGCTGTGAGGACACAGTGAAAGGGAATATGATGAATAGTAAAATAAGCCTTAGCATATTGTAAAAATAACAGAACTATGCAGATAAGTTTCATATTGAACCTAAAGCATATAAATATAACTATAGCGATATAAATACCGTTGGGTTTCCTATTTTTGCTTAGATGGACAGTAAGATGCGGATACATACTGAAGAGCTGGTAAAGCGATACGGACGCCGTACAGTGGTTGATCATGTATCGTTTGAGGTGAGACAGGGTGAAATAGTTGGTTTGCTGGGACCAAATGGCGCCGGTAAAACAACTTCCTTCTACATGGTAGTAGGCCTTGTGAAACCGGATGAAGGCAAGGTTTTCATTAATAATGAGGATATCAGCCAACTGCCCATGTACAAAAGGGCTAAAATGGGTATCGGCTATCTGCCACAAGAAGCTTCTGTTTTCAGAAAACTGAGTGTGGAAGACAATATTTTGGCAGTACTGGAAATGACCAACCTGAGCAAGGCGGAGCGTTTGAATAAACTGGAAACTTTGCTGGAAGAGTTCAGGCTGACCCATGTGCGCAAAAGCCCGGGCGATGTATTGAGTGGTGGCGAAAGAAGGCGTACAGAAATAGCCAGGGCACTGGCCGTAGATCCTAAATTCATATTGCTGGATGAGCCTTTTGCAGGTATTGACCCCATAGCAGTTGAAGATATTCAAACCATAGTAGCCGGCCTGAAGTTCAGAAATATCGGCATTCTTATTACTGACCACAACGTTCAGGAAACACTTTCCATCACAGACAGGGCTTATCTTTTGTTTGAAGGTAAGATCCTTAAATCGGGCACGGCTGAAGAGCTGGCAGAAGATGAACAGGTGAGAAAAGTATACCTTGGACGGAATTTTGTTCTGAAAAGAAAAAATCACATTATAGAAAACCAAAATAAATAAATCTTAATAGCGTATAACCTGACCGAAACATCGGTATTGGCGTATAACTATATAGGTTTAAATGAATTATTATTGTATTTTACTAAGGCTATAGTACCACTTCACTATACAAATTGAAAACAAAGGAACACGCATGAGTATTATCAGTCCTGCATTTAAAGGATACATGAAGTTGCGCCAAAGCGTAATAGATAACTATATGCTGAATCCTATAGACACACAAAGACAGGTGTTTAATGAGTTGATAGGTTCGGCACAGTTTACAGAATATGGCAAAAAATACGGGTTTGAGAAGATAAATTCAGTTGATGAGTTCAAGAAAGCTGTTCCACTCAATGATTACGATTCGCTAAAACCATATATACACCGCATACTGGAAGGCAACCAGAACATCTTATGGCCCTCGCCAATTACCTGGTTCGCAAAATCAAGCGGCACCACCAGCGATAAAAGCAAATTCATACCTGTAAGTAAAGAATCACTGGACGACAACCATTTTAAAGCCGGTAAGGATGTATTGACCTTATATCTTCGCCAATACCCCCAATCTAATATCTTATCAGGCAAAACACTGGTAATAGGTGGCAGTCACCAGATAAACCAATTGAATGCCGATTCTTTCTTTGGGGACCTCTCTGCCGTGGTGTTACAAAATATGCCCTGGTTCGGACAAATGGTGCGTACCCCGGAACTATCTATAGCACTTATGGATGAGTGGGAGCAGAAGATAGAAATGATAGCTCATACAACCATACATGAGGATGTGACCCAAATAGCCGGTGTACCCACATGGACCATTGTACTGATAAAACGCATTTTTGAAATTGCAGGCACCACAGACCTTAGACAAGTTTGGCCTAATCTTGAATTGTATGTGCATGGCGGGGTTAGTTTTACTCCATACCGCCAGCAGTTCAACCAATATATACCCCATAACAATATGCACTATATGGAAACATATAATGCATCTGAAGGATTTTTTGCTGCACAAGACAGGATCGGAGTAGAGGGCATGTTACTCTTCTTAAAGCATGGCATATTTTATGAGTTCATGCCAATGGAAGAGTACGGCAAAGAGCACCCGGATACACTCTCTTTGAAAGAAGTAGAGCTGAACAAGAATTATGCATTGGTAATAAGTACCAATGGTGGCTTATGGCGTTATGTAGTTGGAGATACCATTCAATTTACTTCATTGGCTCCCTATAGAATAAAAGTGAGCGGACGTTTAAAACATTTCATCAATGCTTTTGGCGAAGAGGTGATTGTTGACAATACCGACCAGGCCATAGCTAAAGCATGTGCAGAAACAGGAGCCGTAGTAAACGATTATACAGCAGCACCTGTCTACATGACCGGAAAAGAAAACGGTGCCCACGAATGGATCATAGAATTTGAGCATCTGCCATGCCCGCTTGAAGTTTTTACAGAGCTACTTGACAAATCACTAAGAGCGATAAACTCTGATTACGAAGCCAAACGCTATAAAGACATTGCCCTTAGAATGCCGATTATTCATATCATGCCGAAAGACGGTTTCAAACACTGGCTAAAAGACAAAGGCAAGCTGGGTGGACAACACAAAGTACCCCGCCTGAGTAATGAGCGTAAATACCTTGAAGAAATGATGCCCTACACAAAACTGTAGCCTAAACTAATTCACTTCTTTCCTTTAGGTTGTGGCTTAGGTGTCGCCTGTTTTACTTGTACAGGCTGCGGCTTTGAAGCAGTCAATGAAGGCATTTCCCAATTTCGGATACCATTAGAAAGCATTATCAAAAAGCCACTGCTACGCATATAGATCAGCATTAGCGGAAACATCTTGAACAAGCCGCGTTTGGTAGTATTCATCAGGTCCACCCAAGGAATCAAGTAACCTAACAATGGCAAGCCAATATACACTGTTAATACTCCGTACAATGCGATACGCCCTTCTGTAGTAAATTTTTTACGGAAGAAAATAAGATCCGTTATCAATATCACAATGAACATGTAGATAAAATAACCGTAGAGTGCGATATTCAACCCGATGCCATTATTGAGATAATAAGATTGTAAAGGTGGTTTAGGGGGGTCAATATCGTGTAGCAGATCTTCGAAAAGTATACGCGTATTTAGTTCATAAAACCTGTTATAGAAAGGGCTAAGATCTGTGAGGTTTTTATTGATCCTGTCTGCCACGTCAAAATGTACCGGCATATAATACTTCATGAAAATGCCCATCCACAGATAGTAAAATATAAAAGGGATAATCATAAAAATGACACTGCTAATAACGATGCGCGGAATAGCAACCTTATCCTTCCATTGATACCATATAACCAATGGCAAAGCAAGTCCACACAATACAAGTGTTTCAGGTCTTATATAAGTAGCAAAGCCAAACATCAATACGGAAAAAAGAAAATAATTATAGGTTTTGGTATCTACATACCGCATAATAAAATAAAACCCTGCAAAGTAAAAGACCATATTACTATAGTCGAAGAGCATGATATAGGTGTAAGAAAAAGGATCTGGCATGGTAAAGAAAACAAGGAACACCATAGATGCAAAAAGCGGATGCAGCTTATCTCTCATGATATTGTAAATCCATATCAAAAAACAAATTGCTATCTGGCTGAGCCATACCTGGCCAAACGGTTGTACCAATATTTTGTATACAATTTGGAGGTCGGTAATAAAAGGAGGTTTTAGGTGGTTGTTAGTAGATTCCAGATTAAGAGAGAATATGGAATTGATCATTGTCTTTTCCCTTACAGCAAATTCTGCAATTGCCTCAGGGCCCGAATTCATATCTCTTGCAAATGGTGGGTAGTAAAAACAGCGCCATACACTTACGCCCATCATCAGGATGCAAATAATGATAACAGGTAATTCATATAGCTGAACAGACTTTATAGCGCCCCACAGATCAACCTTAAAATTCATGAACTTCTTTATCTGCGTTACTGCCAGCACTATTGTAGCTACAGATACAGATACATACATGCTACTCTCTGTCAACTGGATATGACAAAGTGCAAGAATAAATGGCACAATAGAAACTACAAGTATCCCGCAAAGCATGGATATCATAAAGGAGCTGACAGGTTTTTCCTTTACATTAAATATGTAAAGCAGTGCCCTACCGGCAACAAACTCTGTGATGATGAGGAATAATAAACCTATTACATTCATAAGGGCAGATTAAATTCTTTTTTATACTCTTGAACAACTTCTTTATATGTATTAACGACACTATCTACTTCATGAGGAGAATGTAATTCTATTAAAGTAGGATGCCCTTCAGGTGTGAAAACGATACCAAAATTGCAATCATGCACATTTTTACTATCCCATTGTGCTCCTTTCAGGCCAACATATAAGTATAGTACTATTGGCTCAGGAACAGCGCCTGTATTTGCTTTTCTTACCAGGCTGTAAGCATATTTTTGCAATTCATCCGGCACTAATATAAGTGGGGCTTTTACATTTTTTTGGTTGATATAATCCCTGATCTTTTCGGAAAAGCTGTATGAGTCCTGTAATTTGAAAGCTTTTCTGAATTCGGGAGTCATGTGCTCCGGATATTCATTTATCTTATCCCACTCATCAGAAATTGGTATTATTCTATTATTCAACCAATTCTCATTTGCGGTAATATTGAAATAGATCAATATAAAAAGGCAGGCGGGTATAAGGAGGATGATTTTTTTGTAGTTCATAAGGTTGCGATTCTGCTATATAAAAATGCCTTAAAGCAGAAAGTTATAAAAAGAGAATTAGGGATAATAAAAAAGATGGTATTTTTTTATAAATAATTTATATCAGTCTGCTTTTAATCACTTCACAATATGACGATTGTCAGCAATAAACTCTTTACCCGGGAATATCTTTGAGAAAAATATAGCCATATGGATAAAATACATATCTCAAACGTCGATCATATCCAAAATGACTGGTTAAGAGTATTAGATTTTTATAAAAGCGAAATTAGTATTCTACGAAAAAGGCTAACAGAAATAGCTGGTAAAAATACGGGACATGAGGTAAACAAAGGAGTTGAGCATTTTGAGAACCAGTTCAAACTACAAGATGAGAATATTGACTTTCTAAAACATGACATTAATTCAAATGTATCAGATATAAGTAGGCAGGTAAGAGAATCTACAGCTGGATATATAGACGCATCTTTAATAAAATTGTACAGGCGTTTGCAAGAGAAATATGTAGCTGAAGAAAAGCTAATTAATGAACTAAGGCACGATTTCTATCAATTTGCAATGAAGTGGATGTGAAAGAAGCTGGTTCTTTAAAGTTAAATAGAGGCTGTCTAGTGTGCAGCCTTTATTTTACTTCTTTATTTTCTTCAAATTCCAGGTTTAGTTCCTCGATATGCGCCAGAATATCTTTACGGCCATGAAACTTTACAGCACTGGTTACAAAGGTTCTGGGTATAAACTCCCATTCTTCTTTCATAGCCTCAATGAATTTCCGTGCATTTTTAGCTGTGTCCCGCTGTGTATTCTTATCTGCCTTAGTAAAAACAACATTAAAGGCAACACCCCACTCACCCAGCTTTCTTAAAAAAGCAAGATCCAACTTTTGGGGCTCTAGGCGACTATCAACCAATACAAAAACCGTCATTAGATTCGGCCTTTGTTTCAGATAATCAGCGATCATGGTTTCCCATTCTTTACGCTGATTCTGAGATACTTTGGCGAAACCATAACCGGGAAGATCGACTATATAAAAAGATTCGTTTACAAGAAAGTGGTTGATAAGCTGTGTTTTACCAGGGCTACCAGAGGTCTTCGCTAGTTTTGCATTGCGGGTAAGCATATTGATAAGTGATGATTTACCCACATTTGAACGACCGATAAAGGCATATTCAGGTTTTGTTGGTGCCGGGCAACCATCCACCTTAGGACTACTAATAATATATTTTGCTGAAACTATTTCCATTTTACATGTTGTTATGCGTGCATCATGCTATCTAAACGACTTATCTTTGCACCGGATGCAAGCCCTGAACAAACACAACCCGGCAGCGAAGATACTACCGGATGCCGAATCAAAATTAAGTAAGAAAGAGCAGGTTGCCGATATGTTTAATAACATAGCTGGCAAATATGATTTTCTAAATCACTTCCTTTCCCTTGGAATTGATAAAGGTTGGCGTAAAAAAGCGATCAAAGAAGCCGGGGAATTTAACCCAAAAAGTATACTGGATGTAGCTACTGGCACAGGCGACCTGGCTATTGCTGCATCTAAATTACATCCAGAAACCATAATTGGGGTAGACATCGCTGAGCAAATGCTTGAAGTAGGCAGAAAAAAGATAAAGGAGCTGCAACTAGATGACAAAATATCACTGAAATATGGAGATAGTGAGGCATTACCATTTGTATCCAGCAATTTTGATGTGGTGACCTGCGCTTATGGTGTCCGTAATTTTGAGAACCTTGAGGCGGGAATTAAAGATATATACAGGGTTTTAAAACCTGGAGGCAAAGTGGTTATCCTCGAGTTTTCTCAACCTCAGCATTTTCCTGTAAAACAATTCTATCGTTTTTATTTCCGTTATATACTACCCTTACTTGGCAAGATAGTCTCCAAACATAGCAGAGCCTATACCTATTTGCCAGAATCAGTAATGGCATTCCCTGAAGGAAAAGTATTCTGCCATACATTAGAACATTGCGGATTTAAAAATGCAAAAGCAAGGCCATTGACCTTTGGCATTACAACACTTTATACTGCCTACAAATAACAAACAACTGACGATAATCACCAATAATAATTTAACTGCAAAGTATTTTTGCTTGGCAATACCATTTTTTATGGCTTATAAACGCAAAACCTGGGAAGAGAAAATGCATAATGGACGTGAAGCCGTGATCGAACGTCTTGATAAAACATTTACTGATATACCAGCGGGAAGTACTATGCTGATTGCAACTCCGGAAATAGTTGATGCATATATCAGGAATATACCCGAAGGAGTACATACATCTTTGCAACAAATGCGTAAGGATCTTGCAGCTACTTACCATGCCGATCATACCTGCCCGGTCACATCCGGCATTTTTCTTCGTATAGTTGCTGAAAATGCCTATGAACAATACATGAAAGGTACACCTGTCAGCAAGATCACCCCTTTCTGGCGCATGATAGACATAAAATCGCCAACTTTAAAAAAACTCACCTTCGGTACTGACTTCGTAAAACAACAATGGGCAAAAGAAGGTCTCACCTGGTATCCTGCCGTCAGGCTTTAGGTTTATATATCAGCCTTAATACCTGCGAACGATATACCACCAGCAATATCGCACAGCTTACCCATACTACTATGCCCATATAAAACAATTGCCCGTCATCACCCATCACATCTATACCCAATTTGGTAAGGTGAAAAAATATGGCACCGCTCATGGTTCCTAATGCAAACAAGGCCCCCCATGCCGTAGTACGTGGTATCAACAATAGTACAGAAGCGATCAACTCAACAATACCAGAGCCAATGCGGCCCCAAGGCTCCATACCCACTTTGGTGAAAATATATACGCTTTCAGGTTTTGCACCGAATTTAAAACTCAGGGTTTGTAAAAGGATATATGCAGCTACCAAACGCAGCACCCACAGTAAAATAGTTTTGATATTCATTGTTCTAAGTTTGAGTGTAAAAGTATAAGCCCCAAAATCAAGAAACTGTCGCTTAGCCGACTTTTGCCTCTTTTTGCAATAATTTAATATTATGTATAGTGATGGCCTTCCTGTCTACTGCCAATAAACCTTCTTCTGCAAACTGGTTTATTAGTGTAGTTGCGGTTTGTCGGCTAGTACCTGTTAGCCGGGCTATGTCTTCGTGGGTAAGAAAATTATCTATTGTTACAGTATTAGCATCATCAACTTTATGATACTGACTTAAGGTCCAGAAGAAATACAACAACCTTGTTCTTGCATCTTTTTGCAAAAGATTTACTAAGCGATGTTCTACCCTCCTTGATTTTTGTCCGATCTTTTTTGTGAACTGAACGGCCATTTCGGGGCGGCGTTGCAAGAGCTTTTCAAAATCCTGAATTGTGAAGGCACACAGTATGGTCTCCACCTTATATGCCTGAGCAAATTCACCAGACATATCCGTGCGTTCTAAAGTGAATTGACCAAAAACATCACCGGGTTCTAGTATCTCTTTCACCATCTCATTACCATCATCATCTACGTACCCTATTTTTACATGGCCTTCTTTAATAAAATACAGCTTATTGTGGTATTGAGGAGCATTATATATAAATGCATTCTTATCAGCCACAATAAAATTGTGCATGATGTTCAGTTCATCATAATCTTCTGGCTGTAACCTAGCCAGAAAATCATTCCTGCGTATGATCAACATTTGATCCTCAATAGCCATATTGGAAAATTACAATTATTATCAATTATCTGTTCAATAATTTGACGGCTTGCAGCACAGCCATAATAAAAAATAAGGTAGCCATAATAATATGTACGAAATGTTGCCGGCTTTGGATGAGTACTGATAATTTTTTACCAATAAAAATAAAAAGCAACAAGGCTGTTAGTGTACCAACTCCCGCAGCCAAAGTAAATAAATTATACGCTATAGCCGTTTGTTGAAGTGCCTGATGCGAAAACAACCAGGTAGCCCACCCTGCCCAAAAAGGCACTTGCATCGGATTAATGGCGCTCATACCAATGCCAAGCACCAAACGATTTGTTTTATTCTCTATAAATATATTCTTAGTTTCTCCAGCTTTCTTAGTAGCTGCAATAATGCTTCCTACACATAACAGCAACATCAAAGCCACTGTAGCCCATTGAAAAATAAAAAACAAAGCTACATGCCCCACAACCCAATTCATTGCACCCAATGTAAATCTCAAATAAATAATCTCAACCAGTGCTACACCAATTGCAAACCAGACAGCTTTTTTCACTGTCTCTTTTGCGGCTATTGCCATAGCTGTAAGATTCAGGTTGCCGAAAGGCAAAGAACCTGAAAGGCTAATAAGAAAAGCAGTAAGGATGCTGTATAAATACTGTTGCATTGGTTACCATACCTGGGCAGACAAAAGTGCATCTATTTCACGAAAAGATTCATATTCTTGTCTACCTTTTTTCAGGCTTATATAGGATACTCCGCGTTTATTATTTTCTTTACTTATGCTATAGAGCATTTTCCAATGTTTAATAATTTCCCCCCAGGCAAAAAATAAAGAGTGTTTAGGGTCGTATATATGTGTAGGTTCGCTGCCACTTCCGTTTAATTCTATGATAGAAAATTGCTCACCTTTCTCCAGCTTTTCCCAACTATCAAAACGAATATCAAGCCTGCCATAATAGAACCCTGGTATTTTTTTACAATAACCGTCTATAGTTTCTGTCAAGCGCTGTGTTATTTCACTACTTACATCTGTGAATTTTGATCCTCTTGAATGATTACCATAAGGTATCAGCACTAATCGCTCTGCTTTGCTTAACACAAGTTGTAATTTTTCTTTTTGCAACGATCTAATCTGCTTCAATTGAAGGATGTATCGTTCATTTTGCATGATAAGTTCTAAAACAGTTAGTTTGCCATCGCCAACCACAGCAACAGGTTCTTTATTCACAATACCTGTTATCACGCCACACTCCTGACCCGGTATCCTACAATAAAACAATCCTATTTCATGTTCATAACTGATAAATTGTTGTACTAAAAAATCTGTTGGCATCAATAAAACATAAGCAGCCAATTCTTCTTCATCATTTACTTTCTTAACGCCTAATCCGCGTTCTCCAATATCAGGTTTTACAATCATTGGGAATGTGATGCCTGTTTGCATTACCGTATCGAGTACCCGTCTTGCATATGTACCTTTCTTAAAAAAACAAGTGGCAGGATACAGCTCATTAGGCAACAGATCGTACACATCTTTTTTACTCTCCATAATAAGGCCACCGTTTGCTATAGAAGGATTTGCAGCTGTAGGAAAAAAAAACGAACGAGACTTGATGCTTAACCAAAGCCAATAAGGGTACAGCGGAAAATACACTACCCTGCTGTTCCAATATTCCCAATGCCTGAGACGAATAAAAAAATGATGTTTGGTAATACTATTCATTATACCTGATGGTTTAAGAAATACCATTCATTGATAGCAGTGAGACCTGCTACAAGGTCTTTGTAATGCATACAACCTCGTTCTTGTTTAATTTGTATCCCGGTTATACTTAAGGTTAATAGAATTCCGTCCCTATTCATACGCAATGCATTTCTTGGGTCTTCATTACCACCAAACTCATGAAATTGCAGTATATCTTCCATTCTTATATATTGCCGCCCCTCCAGCCATTCAGCAAACCATTGTTTTCTTTTTTCTACCACCTCTTTATCATACAAAGTGACAGATGACCAGATCTGGGGTGTATGGTTTGGTTTAGGCATGATGTATTTTTCTTTCCCGTCCCAACGTACTTCCCAAAGAGATTGCTGTTGCCATATCACAAGCGTAAAAGGTTCAATATTATCTAGATCAATTTTTTCGAATTCATATACAGGTTGCACTGCATTAAAAACTTCCAAAAAAATAAGCCCCCTACTTTTTCGGTAATCTGTTCTATGAACATGTTTTTCGAATGCCCCATTCAGTAATACCATAGCATTGCCATTTTCATGCATGGCAACCCAGGTACCATTTGCCTTCCCATCTCTTGGGTATAACATCTTACCACTGGCAAACTCGTGTGCCTCAGGTAGTATTGCCGCCTGCCTTGCTACTTGCTCGTCCCTGTTAGAGGTAAGCAATATCCTGTCTTTTAATGGTATGAATGTTACTGTGCACATGCTTTTTTATGTTGGATGGTAGAAGGAGCCACACCAAAACTGTCGGGTATCTGTATGTTACCAATTTCATTTAGCCCAACTCTTATCAGCGCCATATGATGTATTGTGTGCTCCAAATTATAAATCAATTCCCTTTTGAAATTAGTTGTAAGGGTAATAACCTCATTATCGCTTCCAAAAGCTGCCTCGAGAGCCATCACCTTATCATTTTTATTTATTGATCTGGCAATACCATGTAACAATAGCAAGGCGAAATCCCTGTCTGTTTCTATATGCAGATCACGTTTTCTTTTTTCATAGTTTACCAACCCCTCATCATAACCGGCAATCAGGCATTGGTACAACTCAATAATATGACGCACATGTTGGCCGATTGTAGCCATAAACAGTCTCGGAATTGGTTTACTATAGTCCTTATTATTTACCTGTAATAAAGCAGCTTCTAATTCTGAAAAAACATTCTTGGTAACTTCTTGCAGATACATAGGTTCTTGTCTTTATTAATTAATGAAAGGTCTTTTGCCAATTGGCATCAGCATGTTGCATTAAATACGATTCATTTTTATTCCAGGATTTAAGTGTATTGTTAAAGTATTTATTGTAGAACAGGTATAATTTACCGTTGATTATTTTGTAAGTCTCCGGATCAACTTCTACTTTTTCGCCAGTATTACCCATAGCATAGGCACACCAACCACCGTATTGCGGTTCATAACCGGCAGGGTTTTGTTTGAATTTCTCAAGATCCTGTTGGTCGGCAAAATAATAAACTACGTTTTTATAACTATATGATATATTTGATTTGCCTTTAAAAGGTTTGCCATTGTAATAACTAACAGGGTCATACCCGCTCAAAGCAACACCTTTAGTAAGATTAAATTGTTTCGTTCTTATAGCATCAGTCTGGCTATTGACAATAACAGGTAGAAGCAAAAACGATAAACTTAGGAACAATATGATCTTCATAAATTTTTATTTATTACAAAACTCAATTTTTGTTTCATTATAGATTGTCAGCCAAACGACAAGAATACATATTTATTGGTCACATTTCAATTCAATTGTCATAGAAAGAGCATATAACTGCCATCATTGAGTTAAATCTCTAATAAAGCCTTAAAATTCAATTATTTGATACTATATTTGCCAGTTATGAATGCACCAAAATTCGGTACGCCAACCATGTCTCTGCATACAGAACTTAAAAGGCGGGTTAATGAATACTTTAATTCAATAGGCAAAGACTCAACAGGCAATGCCAAACTATATACGAAAGCAATTGTTTTAATTACCAGTTACACGCTCGTTTACGTTCATCTTATGTTCTTCAAACCTGTATGGTGGATAGGATTGGTTGAATGTATGATCTTAGGCATATTGACTGCAGGCATTGGTTTTAATGTTATGCACGATGGCTCACATGGTAGTTTCAGCCGTATTCCATGGCTAAACAAGCTGGCATCATATACTTTAGAAATGTTAGGAGGCAGCAGCTTTATGTGGAACTCCAAGCACAATATCATACACCATGCCTATACTAATATCGATGGTGTGGATGATGATATTGATGCAGGCTTACTTTTACGTATGACCCCTGACCAGAAGTATTTAAAACTGCATAAATACCAGTATATCTATTTCCCTTTCTTGTATGCTATGCTGCACATTGTTTGGGTATTCTTCAAGGATTACAAAAAATACTTTAGCAAAAAAGTAGGTAATGTGCCTTTGAAACCATTAAAAACCAGGGATCATATCTTCTTTTGGGTAGGTAAAGTGGTGCATGTATTCTTTTACGTAGTACTTCCAATATATGTTTGGGGTTTAGGTGCATGGGCTATTGGTTTTGTTACTTATGGTGCTTTTAGTGGTATCGTTTTAAGTACCGTATTCCAGTTAGCACATACAGTTGAGGAGACAAGTTTCCCTCATGCTATACAGCCAGAAAATATCATTGAAGACGAATGGGCACTTCACCAATTAAAAACTACAGCCAACTTCGCTACAAGGAATAAGTTCATTACCTGGTGGGTTGGTGGATTGAACTTTCAGGTTGAACATCACTTGTTCCCTAAAATATCACATATTCATTATCCGCAGATCAGCAAAATAGTTAGAGAAACTTGCCAGGAATTAGGTGCCCCTTATATTGAGCACAGACATATGCGCCAGGCATTAGCATCGCACGTTAACCATTTGAGGAAAATGGGTGCCAGACATCGATAATCATTCATACTTTATATAAAACAAAAAATGGTAGTTATTCAACTACCATTTTTTGTTTTACGCTCCATGCTTTTGCCTTGTCAGCAAACAAGGCTTTGGTCTTTGACCAGGTGTCTTTAAACAATTCTGAAAAGCGATAATGATCTAAATGCTTTTCGCTATCCCAAATACTGTAAGTAAAGAAGCTATTAGGTGTATGAGCATCCTGCCAAAGCTCCAGATGATTACATCCTTCAAAATGTCTTATCAGCTGTTTACGGCTCTCAAACAGTTCCAGGAAAGCAGGTACATGCTCTTCTTTTAATGTCATTTGTACAATACGTACTATCATTCGAAATAAATTTTAATAGAATGGCGGATCTTATCTTTATCCTGGTTCAGGCTTAGTCCAAACAAGCCAGCTGCATTCCCCCTGTTAATAGCTATTTCAAGATAGCCGGCAGCATTAAAACGACAAAGCTTTTCTCCGGGAGTAACACTGTTATAGCTGGTACTAATATTAGTGATCAACTCACTGCGCATAAACTCTATCCTGAATAACCTGCCCTGTCGTTCTTTTTCAAACTGCTCTTTGGTCACATTCACAATTACATTCTCAAACCTGTCTATATGCACTATCTGGCATTGCATGACATTATTTTCGAGTCTTGACAATAAACCCTCAGGGACCTGCTTTATTTCAATAGCATCTAGTTTATTGATTTCTTCTTTTTTAGTCTGTAGCATCACTGCTGTCTTCACAAGCTCGTCAAGCCAATTGCTAAATGGCACTTCCTGCGCCAAGACCAGGCATTCAAAACTATTATTTACAGAACCTAAAGCGAGAGATAATATCCCATTATCGGGAGACAAAAAATAATGCCCATCTTTCTCTGCTAAAACAAGACGCGGGAGTTTATCTGAAAAAACATCGAATATGACAATATGTACCGTTCCTGTGGGAAATTTCCTGTATCCCGCTGCTAATAAATATGCAGCTTCCCGCAAATAGAAGGGTTTGATCTCATGGGTTACATCTACTACAGGTACATCAGGGAGGTTTGCAGACAGCGCAGCTTTTAGAGATGCAACTGTTACGCTCTGTGCCCCGAGGTCTGATAATAGTGTGATAATAGCCATAAAGCAAGCAAAAATAGCATCAATATTGGTGTTAAGGGAACAATTTCACCCTAGTGACAAAATATTTTTAGTACTGTACCGTTAAGTCTAAGTTGCTTAAATTTACAAGTTCAGTATACAAAAAGACATGCGTTCCAGACTTTCTCACATTTTAATACCAATAGTAGCAGCATTTGTTTTCTTCACCTTATCGTGCAAAAAAGATAAAATACTTACTAATGGCGGGCAAATAAGATTCTCTATTGATACACTTACTTTCGACACCGTATTTACTGCTGCAGGCAGTTTTACAGCTGCCTTAAAAATATACAATCCACAAGATCAGGAGATCAGTATCAGTTCTGTAAGAATGGCAAATGGCGCTTCTTCCTATTTTCATCTGAATGTAGACGGCATAAAAGGTGGCACAGTTAATAATGTTACTATCCGTGCTCATGATAGCATTTATGTTTTCGCTTTAGTAAATATAGACCCAACAAATACCAATACCCCATTTGTTGTGGAGGATAACCTAGTAGCTACCCTTAACGGCAAGGACTTCAGTGTCCCTTTCATAGCATTTGGGCAGAATGCATATTATGTGGTTGACAGTGTAATGAACACCCAGACATGGAAAACAGACAAACCTTATGTA
>Ga0207134_1108_pt1 | contig 24289 bp, 20 predicted proteins | sample Alteio_BWMinHeat_12_FD_153527 | JGI IMG/M metagenome (GOLD analysis project Ga0207134, IMG submission 153527) | Enriched cells from forest soil in Barre Woods Harvard Forest LTER site, Petersham, Massachusetts, United States -... | ecosystem: Environmental > Terrestrial > Soil > Temperate forest >... | reverse complement strand
ATGCATACCTGGCGTATCAATATAAATAGTTTGCACATCGTTTTCGGTTTTTATCCCTAAAATTTGATGTCTGGTCGTTTGCGGTTTTGGTGAAGTAATACTTATTTTTTTCTGTAAAATATAATTTAATAAAGTGGATTTACCGACATTGGGTCGACCGATAATTGCAACATAGCCACACTTAGATTTTTCAGTCATTTTTTAACGATCTCTGCTAAGAAAGGTGAAAATGTTTCAGAATTAGAAAAAGAAATTGCAAAGTATTTACCGGATGGCCCTCATCTTTTTCCGGATGAACAATTTACCGATAAAACGGAGCGATTTCAGGTCGCGGAAATCATTCGTGAAAAAGTGATCCAAATGACGTCCCAAGAATTGCCGTATAGTACTTCAGTTGAGATTGAATCTATCGTAAAAAAGAAAAAAATTGTCGAGGTGAGCGCGATAGTTTGGGTAGAACGCGCGAGCCAAAAACCGATAATCATTGGTGCAAGCGGAACTTTATTAAAAAAAAATAGGTACTGCGGCCCGTAAAGACATGGAAAAATTATTAGATTCTAAAGTATTTTTAAGATTGTGGGTGAAAGTCAAAGAAGGCTGGACTGATGACGATAAAATTTTGAAAAGCTTGGGGTATGAGTAAATGCGCGTATCGCTTGCGCCTGCTTTTATTTTACATAGAAGACCGTATGGCGAAACGAGTTATTTATTAGATGTATTAACAGAAGACCATGGCCGGATTTCACTCATTGCCAAGGGTGTTCGTAAAAGCAAATCCTCTCATAAAGCTATTTTGCAGCCCTTTGTGCCCTTATTGTTATCTTGGCAGGGTAAAACTGAGCTGATGACTATGACGGGTGCTGAAGCGAATGGCGCGGGTTTGCATTTGCAGGGTGATTGCTTATTAGCGGCTTTTTATATCAATGAAATATTGAATTATTTGTTATTAAAGCAGGATCCACACCCTAAACTCTATACAATTTATGCGCATACCTTGGTAGAATTACAAACTATGCCTTTGCAACAACGGATTTTGCGATTATTTGAAAAGAAGTTATTAGAAGAGCTAGGGTATGGGATATGGCGTAATGATTTTGAAGCTGACGGATTTTATAGGTTTTATCCAGAATCAGGCTTTGTGCGCTGTGCGGACGGTATAGATACGTTTTCTGGAAAAATGTTACTCGATTTAGCTTTAGAAAAATTAGAAGAAGAGGGGTTATTAAAAGAAGCTAAGCGTTTGATGCGAGTATTATTTAAGCCTTTATTAAATGGCCGTGAATTAAAGAGTAAGGAATTGTTTATATGAAATCTCTTCCTGAGAAAATTTTATTAGGCGTGAATATTGATCACGTAGCAACCTTACGTCAGGCGCGTCATACTCGTTATCCAGATCCAATCGAAGCTGTTTATGCCTCTGAATTAGGCGGTGCTGATGGAATTACTGTTCATTTACGTGAAGATCGACGCCATATTCAAGAGCGCGATGTAGAATTAATTCAACAAATTTTATTAACTCGTTTAAATTTAGAAATGGCAGTCACGGATAAAATGATTGCCTATGCACTAAAAATTAAACCCAAGCATGTTTGTTTAGTGCCTGAAAAGCGCGAAGAATTAACCACCGAAGGTGGTTTAGATGTATTGAAAGATGAAAAAAGAATTCAAGAAGCCTGTACAAAGTTGAGAGATGCAGGGATTGAAGTGTCATTGTTTATAGACCCAGAGATTGAACAAATAGAAGCAGCGCTTCGTTGTAAAGTTCCAACCATTGAAATTCACACGGGCGCGTATGCTGATCACAGTGATGAAAAAGAATTACATAGAATTATGCACGCGGCGGTATTTGCACATAAAGCAGGTTTAGTAGTCAATGCAGGGCACGGTTTAAATTATCAAAACGTGCAGCCCATCGCACGCATCCCCGAAATTAATGAATTAAATATAGGCCATGGAATTGTCGCGCGAGCTTTATTCACAGGTCTAGAAAAAGCCGTACGTGAAATGAAACGATTAATGATTGAGGCAAGAAATGATTAAAACAAGATTTGCGCCAAGTCCAACAGGATTATTACATTTAGGCAATGTACGAGCCGCATTATTTAGCTGTTTATATGCAACAAAAAGTAAAGGATCATTTTTGCTGCGTATCGAAGATACGGATGCTGCACGTTCGACTAAAGAATTTGTTGAGCACTTAAAAGATGATTTAAATTGGTTAGGTATTACCTGGCAAGAAGAATTTCATCAATCTGAACGCCAAGAAATTTATCATCAATATTATCAGCAATTAGAAAAAGAAGGCTTAGCTTTTCCTTGTTTTTGTACGGAACAAGAGTTAGCCCTCACTCGAAAATTACAATTATCCCGCAAACAAGCGCCACGTTATGCGGGCACTTGCCGAAAATTGACGTCTGATGAAATCCAAAAGAAACTCGATCAAGGTTTAAAACCCGCCTTAAGATTTCATATGCCGCCCAAAACTAATATTGAATTTGTGGATTATGTAAAAGGCCCACAAAAATTTAATAGTGATGATATTGGTGATTTTATTATTCGCAGAGCCGATGGTTCGGCTTCTTTTATGTTTTGCAGTGTAGTCGATGATTCCTTAATGGGCGTCACCCATGTAATGCGAGGTGAAGATCATTTAACCAATACCCCTCGCCAGTTAATGATATTAAAAGCCTTAAATTTAAGAGCCCCAGAATACGGTCACTTATCTTTGATAGTCGGCGCTGACGGCAGCCCATTATCCAAACGTCACGGTAGTTCAAGTTTGCATGATTTACGTGAAAGAGGATTTTTAGCTAAAGCCGTATTAAATTATTTATCAAGATTAGGTCACGCAACGGATAATCAAAAATTATCAACTTTTTCTGAATTGGCTGAAGATTTCCAGTTAGATAAATTAAGTCGCTCACCTGCACGATTTGATGAAAGCCAATTAATGTTTTGGCAAAAACAAGCGGTGCTAGCATTAGATGATAAAGAATTAAAAGAGTGGTTGGGCAATTCTACTCAGAGCGATTTATTTTTAAATGTTATTCGACAAAATGCTTTATTTCCAAAAGATGCAGAAAAATGGTCGGCTATATTTTTTAATCATTTAGAATTATCAGAAGAAAATAAAGAATTTTTAAAAACAGTTCCAAAGAACTTTTTTGCTGAGTGGTTAAGTGCAATCGATAGCTCTGATAGCTTAGATGAAATTTTAAAAACTTTAAAAACGAAATTAAATCTTTCAGGCAAAAATTTATTTATGCCTATACGCATTACATTAACGGGCGAGACTCACGGACCAGAATTGGCGCAAATTGTTGCCTTATTAGGACAAGATAAAATTAGGGAAAGAATTAACTATGCTAAAAATTTATAATAGCTTAACCCAACAAAAAGAAGAATTTAAGCCCATCATAGCAGGCAAAGTAAACATGTATGTTTGCGGCATGACAGTCTATGACTTTTGTCATTTAGGCCATGCGCGAATGTTATCCGCTTTTGATATTGTCGTGCGTTATTTAAGATTTCGTGGGTTTCAAGTTACTTATGTGCGAAATATTACCGATATTGATGACAAAATCATTAATCGCGCGAATGAAAATAAAGAAGATATACATGCGCTGACTGAACGTTTTATCAAAGCCATGCATGAAGATATTCATGCTTTAAAATTATTACCACCCAATGAAGAGCCGCGCGCGACCGATCATATCCCGCATATGATATCACTCATTCAAAAGTTAATCGATAATGGTTACGCTTATGTCGGCAAAAACGGTGATGTCTATTACGATGTTAGAAAATTTAAAACCTATGGTGATCTTTCGCATAGAGATATCGATCAATTACAAAGCGGTGCAAGAGTTGAAGTAACTGACGTTAAAAATGACCCTTTAGATTTCGTCTTATGGAAAATGGTCAAACCCGGCGAACCTTCGTGGGAATCTCCTTGGGGAGCAGGGCGCCCTGGTTGGCATATTGAATGTTCCGCTATGTCTATGTGCATACTAGGCGAGCATTTTGATATCCACGGTGGCGGTAAAGATTTAATTTTCCCCCATCATGAAAATGAATTAGCTCAATCCGAAGGCGCAACACACAAAAAATTTGTCAACACCTGGATGCACAATGGTTATGTAGAAATCCAAAATGAAAAAATGTCTAAGTCTTTAGGGAATTTTTTCACTATTAGAGATATTTTAAAACATCATTCGGGTGAAGTGATAAGATATTTATTAATCTTAAGTCAGTATCGAAGTCCGTTACAATTTTCTGAAGATGCGCTCATACAATCAAGACAGGCTTTAGAAAGATTATATATGACTTTAAGAGGAATCCCTGCAGCAGAATATGTTAAAGACTCCGCTTACGAGAAAAAATTCATAGAAGCAATGGATGATGATTTTAATACCCCCGTTGCTTTTTCAGTGTTATTTGATTTGGCGCATGAAATTCAGCGTTTACGTGATAAAGACTTAAAAGCTTGCTCAGAACACGCCGCTTTATTAAAACATTTAGGCGGAGTGCTGGGCATATTACAAGATAACCCTGATGTATTTTTACAGGGCGATGTCGATGCCTTGCAAATTGAAAAATTAATTAATGAGCGAAACGCTGCGCGCGCCAAAAAAGATTGGGCTGAAGCTGATAGAATTCGCAAAGAATTATCTTCACTTTCGGTTGTGTTAGAAGATAGTGGCAACGGTACTTCGTGGCGGGTGGTGAAATAGGTTATTCCGTCATCGCTGTAAAGGTTAAATCTTAGTTACTATATCATGCTGATTATTTTGACAAAATCCCTTTTGTTTAAATCAGCTATACTTGAACTATAACCAAAACGAGGCAAGCCTATGGCACGCTCGGCAGCAAAGGAAGAGAAAAAAGATGATATTCTAGAGAGCTTTTATACAGCTTATAAAATCCCTGCATCAATTGATTTACAGCGTTATGTAGAAAAAGGCGATTCTAAAGATTTCGCAAGAGCTGTAAAAAAATTACAACAAAACCCAAATGATCAGAAAGAACCTATCAATGAATATGTTGGGGTTTTGCATAATAAATACAAAGCAAATCAGCCACTGACTTTGCAAGAAAAATGTGTTTTAGCAAAGTTTAAGAGAGATCCTGCGCTTACTAGAGAGCTTTTGAAAGAATATGACGTAGTTCCTGATGAAAAAAGTAATCTTGCAAATCTTGATATTCCTGCTGAAGTTTTTTATTTATTAGCGATCAGTAAGGGAGTTGATAAACCTGAAGCTAAACCCTTTCTTCAATTAGCCTCCAATAGAGGCAGTGGGGTAGCAAGTGCAGATCTTGTTGTTATTTTAGGTAGAGGGGATCCTAAAACATATAAAGAGTATGCAAAGCGGACGCTTGAACAAGGTTTTGATTTAATTGAGAGTAGTATAGAATGGTTATCTGAGCAGATGGATGAGCGCCAATTTGTTTTAGATTGGGCAAAAGTGGCGGCTAAAGAAGGTGATCTGACAGGATTGTATGTTTTAGGAGAAATGTTATTAAGCTCTGATAGAGAAACTGCAATTGCTTATCTTACGGTTGCTGAAAGAATATTAAGACAAGGTTATGTAAGTAAAAAATTATATGAAACCTACAGCGCAACTGATAAAGAAAAATCAGCCTATTATTTAAGACGTATGAGCAAATTTAACTGGCCATTATATCAGGTTCGTGAAAGTGCGATTAGATTATGCAATGAAATTTTAGAAGAAGAAAGTAAACGTCCTCAGAGAAAAACGCTTTCTCTTTTTAAGGGGGAAAAATATTTACCCCAAAATTTTAAGGCCTTGTTTTATTTGAGTATATTGCTTGAAAAAACCGATGAAATGCAAAAACTTTCTATGCAAGATCCGGAAGCATTTGATGCCTTAGTCATGGAAGAAGACTGGCAAACCGTAAGACCTTTATTAGGGACGACTGCGACTGCAGAAGCAACGCGTTTGCGAATCGAACAGCATTTGTTAGGCGCGCAGGAAAGACTTTCGGAGCATATTTTAGAAAGCCCCGCGGATCTGGCTTTGCAATACGCAGTAGAAAGTGAAGAATTAATTACCCCTGGTCATGGTACTGAAGCTGTTCGTCTTACAGAATTTGAAGAAGCTTATAATAAACCATTAATTCACTATCTGATTGATTATATAGAGACGGGTGATCCTGTTTTATTGCGAAACTTTGTTAGCTTATATCCAGAAGGTGTTGACAAAGATCGTACGCAAGTGGATGCCTATATTATTAATCTGAATAATATTGTTGCTCGTCGACATGATAAAGGGGCGGAACCCGTATCAGCAAGAGAGCTCATTGTTATCGGCGAATGCTTTAGTCGAGGAATTGGGTTGCCCAGAACGATTCCCATTGCTCAAGAATTATTTGAAGAAGCAAGTCCTGATGATCCATTCGCTGATTATTTGTATTCAAAGGCTTTTCAAGATCATGATAAATATTTTGGAGCCCTGGTGTACGCCCCAGCAGAAAATAAAGCTCATTTTGATAAAGCTCTCAAAAGAGGCGCACTGCATGCAAAATTTGCTGAACAACTTTACTTAGAACCGGAAGAAAGAAAAAACGTAATCGCCGCATTGGGAAAAGATATTTTTGTATTAGAGACCCTTGCCTTTACGCCAAAGGAAAAGAAAAATTTTTTGGAAATCGCTGTAAATCAAGGCTCAGTGAATGCCTTAGCTAATTTAGGAACGCTTTATTTAGATCGTCTTGATAATGTTAATAAGGGCCTGGTTTATTTAACGGAGGCGATGGAGAAAGGAAGTATCTATGCTATAGATAAATTAGCGTTTTTTTATAAGGAAGGCGGTGACTATGAAAAAATGTTTTTTTGTATGGAAAAAGCAAAAAAATTGGGTTTAGAGTCACATCATTTTTCAACTCTTTTAGAAGAAACTATTACGACTTTGTCTGCATCTATGAAATGGGATCGAGGCCCTAGTGATAAAATTAATGCCAAAATTATTTTTGAAGCGGCAATGTTACTCGGTGGTAACAAAGGAAATTCAATATTAAAAGAATTAAAAGCACGAATACCCGCCCTGTTTAAAGAATTTATGAAAGAAAAACCTAAGGAAGAAGAAAAGCCTAAGGAAGAAGAAAAACCTCTCAGTGAAGCAGATCTTCTGATTAAGGATCGCGGTAGGATAATTGCTGTATTGCATGAATTTAAGCGTATACCTTCTTATGACATGATGCTTGATGGAGTGAACCGATTATCCTTAAAAGATACACCAAAAGCTAAAGATTTCTTAGTGCGAATCAAAACCCTTATTATTCGTGAAATTGAACATTCTAAGTATTATAACTATCCATATGCAAAAGAAGTTTTAAACAAATTTAAAGAAGAGTTTGGATTAAAAGAAGAGCCCGAAAAACGGCGGCGGCCATAAAATAGTCCCAGTCGTTAGGGGGAGGCCTCGTGCGTGGGATCCAGCGATAAGAACTACGTAAACCTTACAGCAATGACGGAGGTAGAGAGAGGATCAATTCCCAGAAATAATCGCCTGAATTTTTTCTATGACTTCATTTAGAATTTCATCTGAAACTTTAGCAATTAATTTTGCTTTTCGAGCTCTCCAATCAAGACTTTTTACCTGATCAGATAAAATGGCACCTTTTATTTTAGATTGTTTGGAGAGCTGAACTTCAAAGGGATAGCCTTTAATTTTGCTAGTAATAGGGCAGAGTAGTGCAAGACCCACCGCGCCGTTATAAGAAGCCGGTGAAATAACTAGTGCAGGCCTTAACATATGGCCTCCTATGTATAAACAAAGTATATACTATAGGGAAGGCCCGCTATAGAAGATTAGCGGGTGATTAAATAAGGTGTCAACTCTCCCGATTAATCAATAGAAACACTGCGCCAGCGCCTCTTAATACATTTAATAACAAAGTATCTTTGGCTTTCGCTGTAATTTTATTTAATTCAGCAATAGTGCTTACTTTCTGCCGATCAGCAGAAACAATCACATCCCCCGCGCGTAAATCAGAACTCCAGGCGTGGCTGTCTTGTTCGACATCGACGACTAAAATTCCTTTGATATCGCCGTGGATGGGGCTGGTTAATGAAAAGTTTTTAAATGTTGTGCCGTAGAAGAATGGGTCTTTGTGTTCTAGCCATTCTTTGCGTTTTTCGGGATCAGTAATTTCAGCAGTTAAAGTAATGGGTTTATTGTCGCGTAAAACATTAAGCGTGGCTTTAGAATCAACGCGCATAAAAGCGATACCATTGACGACATCATTAGCGTTTTTAATGGGAGAGCCGTTAATTGAAACGACCACATCGCCTACTTTTGCACCGGCTTTTTCAGCAGGGGAATCAGACATGACTTGGGTGATGACAGCCCCTTTTTGAATTTTTAATTCAAAAGCCGTCGCTAATTCTGGCGTGATATCTTGTATGCCAACGCCTAAGGCACCGCGGTGAACATTTCCATATTCTATTAATTGCGCCATAACACTTTTAGCCATATCTGAGGGGATTGAAAATCCAATTCCCGCGCCATAAATAGCAGGAACGGTCGCAGTATTAATCCCAATTAATTTTCCATCAGCGGTGACCAAAGCGCCGCCTGAATTACCCGGATTAATAGGCGCTGATATTTGAATAAAGTTTTCAAAATTTTCAATGCCTAACATAGTACGACCTAGACCACTGATGATTCCGGCAGTAGAGGTTTGTGAAAGTCCAAAAGGATTTCCAATCGCAACCACCCAATCGCCTTCTTGTAGATTATTAGAATCTGCGAGAGGAAGTTCGCTTAAATTTTTTGCTTTAATTTGTAAAAGGGCAATATCCGAAGGTTTATCAGCGCCAATGATTTTGGCTGTAAAATGTCTGCCATCACCGAGGGTGATCGTAACATTTGCGGCATCTTCAATCACATGGGCATTGGTAATGATATAACCTTTGTTAGCATCAACAATCACACCTGAGCCTATAGATCCCATTTTTTGTTGTGGGGGATTTTGTTGATCATCTTCTGAATTTTTCTTATTAGTGGGAGGTGGCGCTAAGCTTGGCATCATGATGGTTCGGATATTAACGACCGCGGGCTTAACTTTTTTTAACATGGTCGCGAAAGAACTAGGAGCGACTGAATCAGCGTAACTTGAGTGGGAGAAAATTAGAACTAGTAAGGCTAAAAGTAATTTTTTCATCTTTTTTTCCTTCTTATAGTTTACTAATAGTTTATTTGTTTATTCTATCCTTAATCCAAATAAAAGTCCCGATTCTTCGTTTTTGAGAAGACCCATCGCGCCTATAAGAATAAAAACGTTCGGGATCAGAATACGTGCAGTATTCACCACCAAAGATTTCAGTAACGCCTTGTTTTTTTAGATTAATTCTTGCCATTTCCGAAAGATCTGCAAGCCAGCGTCCGTTGGATGATGGGATAAAAGCTTTTTCTGCATCCGGATTGTGAGCAAGAAATGCAGCTTTGACTTCATCGCCCACTTCGTAATGTTTTTGGCTAATACAAGGTCCAATCCAAGCCAATAATTCTTTATTGTCTACATTTAAAGCAGAGAGCGTAGTTTCTATCACTCCTTTGGCGAGTCCCCTCCAGCCCGCATGAATGGCAGCCACCAGAGTTGCTTTGGGGTGACAGATCAAAATCGGGACGCAATCGGCGGTATCGACTACGCAGACGTGATTAGTTTTCTTGGTATATAAGGCATCTGCTTCTTTTTCTCGATTCTCAAGGGTTGCTTCCACCACTTCATTTCCGTGTACTTGGCGTAGCCAGATGGGCTCTGATGGGAAAGAAATATATTGTTCAACTAATTCTTTTTTCCCCGTATAAGCTTCAATTTGAGGAGGAGCAGGCCAGTTTGGACGTATCAGATTATTTTCGGACATGTTTATTATCCTCGACTAAAACTTTAATTAATTCTTGTAAGTCGTTGGGAATAGGGGCATTACACGTGATTAATTCTTTTGAGGTCGGATGAGTAAATTGTAATTCAATCGCATGCAGGGCTTGGCGTTTAAAGGTACGTAAGGCATTCACTAATTCGGGGGTTGCATTTTTAGGTAATTGTAATCGTCCACCGTAGGTTTGATCGCCTAATAAGGGATGACGAGTGTGGGCCATATGCACGCGAATTTGATGCGTTCTGCCGGTTTCCAATTCTAATTTTATTCGCGTATGGGCTCTATAACGCTCCATAACGCGATAATGCGTAACCGAGGGTTTGCCGGCCTGTGTTACCGTCATTTTAGTTCTTTGCATAGGATGGCGGCCTATAGGTTCATCAATGGTTTTACCGCTGATTAAAATACCGCTGACTATGGCTTGATAGATACGTTTTATTTTATGCGCTTTTAATTGTCTAGATAAATAAGTGAGAGCGGTTTGGGTTTTTGCAATTAATAAAAGCCCAGAAGTATCTTTATCTAAACGATGTAAAATTCCCGCGCGGGGGAGAGTATGCAAAGCAGGAGCGTGATGGAGGATAGCATTTAATAGCGTATTTTGAGCATTCCCAGCCCCAGGATGTACTACCATCCCCGCCGGTTTATTTATGACCAAAACATCATCATCTTCATACACAATTTGTAGCGCAATATCTTGGGCTAAGTATTCAGGTTGGAATTTTGCAGAGGCTGCGATTAAAACTTGTTCATCGCCAGTGACGATATCACGCGCTCTAGGAATTTTGCCATTAATGGTGATTTCACCTTTTTTTAGCCACCCCTGGATTTGAGAACGGGTATGGTCTGGCAATAATTGCGCGAGCGCAAGATCAAGCCGGAGTCCGGCTAATTCTTCAGGAATAATTATTTCTAGATGTATTTTTTGCGACATAAGATGGTGAATGATGCCAGAAATTGGTTTACAATGCACCCCTCTAAAACATCTTTTAGGTTAATCAGTATGAATCGTTTGATTTTGATTGTTGTACTAGCTCTCGTAATGGCTACTTTAAATGCCTGTTCTACCACGTTTGATGCCGCAGAAGCTTATAAAGGCGAATCCGCCCACGAGATTTATCAACATGGTGTCGATCAGTTACGCGACAATGATTTTCAAAATGCCATCAAGCGTTTTGAAGCCTTAGATGTGCAATATCCTTTCGGATCAGAAACTGAAACTTCCCAAATTTATTTAATTTATGCTTATTATAAGACCAGTGATTTTGTCTCTGCAGAAGCATCCGCAGGCCGATTTATCCATGTACACCCTACAAACCCACACGTAGATTATGTGTATTTCATCAAAGGCCTCTCTAATTATTATCAAAATCTAGGTGTGTTTGAAAAAATATTTACCGTAGATTTAGCGACCAGAGATCTCGCCCAAATGCAAAAAGCTTTTAATGATTTCTCTGAATTAACCAGATTATATCCAAATAGCTGCTATGCCCCAGCCGCACACCAATACATGATTTACTTACGCAACTTAATGGCCAAACACGAATTAGAAGTTGCCCAATATTATTATTGCCGCTGCGCGTTTGTTGCAGCAGCTAATCGCGCGAACCTAGTCGTAAGAGATTTCGAAGGCGCACCTTCTGTCCCTGATGCTTTAGTCGTCATGGTTAAGAGTTATAGACAATTACAATTAACTCAAAACATGAATGAAGCGTTTAGTGTTTTACAGGCGAATTATCCTAATTCTTGCTATGTACAGCAGGCGATGCAGTTGTAATTACTTGATTTAACTCGGTAATTTTTTTACAAAAACAGCCTGTTTTTATGGTATAATTTTCGACCATTTACAGCGAGTTGTTATCTTATGTCTGCGCTTTTTCATGATTTTGCAAAAACTAAGTTGAGTTTAAGCCTTGATGGCTTAACTATCTATCATGCTAATTTCCCCCAAAAGGCAGCAAAGGAGATAAGAAAAATTCCCGGGTATGTAAGCACTATTATGAGAGAAGACGATGAGCATAACTTATTTCATCGTGATTTATTTAATAGAGATGATTATCACTGGCATTTTGCATTTGATAGTATGATTGACCGAGGTAAGCTTAGTAGAATATTAGATATTTTGATTAAATATAATTGTATATCAGACAATAATAAAAATATTTTTATGCAGTCCTATGATGCCCGTTATCAACAATTTATTACCCCCCTAAAATTAACCCATCGAGATAAATATAAAGATACTGCAAGCATCATAAAATTTATCAAACAATGTAACGACAATGACCTTCTTGTTCATCTTCATAAGCATCTTTTAGATTCTAAATTTGATTATTTAAGAGCAAGAACCGGAAGATTTTCCTTTTCGTTTTGGCGTGGTACCAATAAGAAGGGGGAAACTGTAGAAACTAGCCGGTCTTGGGCGATGATTGAAAAAACACTGGCGTTACAAATGGGAATAAATATTTGTGATCAAGCAACTAAATTTACCCCTCAATTTGCCGAAAAAAAGTCGAGACAACTCGCGTGTTTTTATCCTTTTTTTATGATCGCACGTTATTTCTTTTCTTGGCCACTGATGGGTAATAGTTCATTTGAAGCGTTTTCTCGAGGTGATGAAATTGAATTTAGAGAGAAACGTTATCAACATTTTAGATACCTCCATTAATAATTACGATAACCTCAGCACATCATTAATCACCGCCTGTGCCATAACCATCAGTAAGAATATGATTCCTAAGCGAAAAAACAGTAGCTGCACAGTCAGAGGTACTGGCCGGCGGCTGATGAATTCCATTAGTTGAAATAGCACATGTCCCCCGTCTAAACCAGGGATAGGGAGAATATTAATCACCCCAATCGCAATACTTAAAAAAGCCAGAAAACTCAAAAATGAAATAGTGCCGTTATTGAGTGCGGTGCCGGCGCTTTCAAAAATGGTAATAGGGCCGCCTAAGCTTTTTATGGAAATTTTGCCCGTGACCAATTTTTTTAAAATAATTAAATTTAAACTGACTAAATCTTGGGTTTCAGATAAAGCATGAGTGAATGCGGGAGCTGGGCCCCATTTTTGGACGCGTAATAATTCTTTAGGCCATTCAAATTGGGGTGTCATGCCTAGGAATCCGGTTTCTTTGGCGAAGAAATGTTTTTTGGTGCCGAGTGTAATAGGGAGTTTGAGGGTTTTATTTTGTCTTTTGATGGTAAATAGTAAGGTTTCATTCGGGTGACTTAAAATAATTTTTGCAAGCTCAGACCAATCGTTTACTTTTTTATTGCCGACGGCGATGATTTTATCGTTTTTTAATAATTTATTGAAAGCGTCAGATTGGGGTTGTATTTTTTCTACAAGGGTTGAGGTAGGGGGTTCATAAGGGGTGATACCTAAGCTTTCTAAAGGTTCTGGTTTTAAATCATCTAAATGCCATTCGGCTAAATTGAACGTCAATTGTTTAGGTTTATGAGTTTTGGATTCAAGAATGCCTACTTTCATCATTCCGGTATCGCCGGCTTGATTTAGGATACGAATGACAATATTTTCCCAAGTGGGTGTTGCAATAGTATTAATATGGGTAATTTCTTGGTTTGGTTTGAGTCCGGCTTCTGCGGCAATAGAGTGGGGCAATACTTTGCCGACTAAAGGAACAAAAGTGACAATCCCAGCCATAAATAAAAACCAATAAATAGTGAGAGAAAAAAGAATATTAAATAAAGGTCCTGCTATGACAATTAAGAAACGTTTATAAATAGGCTGTTGATTGTAAGCGAGATGCAATTCATCAGCGGGTACTTTGCCTTCAGATTCATCCAGCATTTTGACATAACCACCGAGTGGAATAGCAGCGATGACATATTCAGTGCCATTTTTTCTTTGAAAACGGTACAGAGCTTTGCCAAAACCGATAGAAAAACGTAAAACTTTTACACCTACGAGTCTTGCGACAATAAAATGGCCAAATTCATGAATACCTACAACGAGAAGAATGGTGAGTAAGATGCCGCAGATTCCAATGATAAATGTCAACATAACGAACCATCCTTAGTTTGTTTCAATTATTATATCCTATCTTTAAAAATTTTTATTCGTTAAAATGCAAAAAATATTTAAAAGGAAGTAAAAAAATGAATAAAAAATTTTTATTAGTCAGTATTATTTTAATCACCTCAGCTAAAGCGGATAATTTACCGTGGTCGCAATATCAAGGGAACGAAGCGCATACAGGATTTGTGCCTATTGCAGTCGGTGTCCCCAAAAAAACAACACCCACCTGGACTTATTCTGCTTGTGATGCAGGTGATTGTGGGGCTAAAGAAATGCCTTATGATGCTTCAGTCAATTATAATTTTTTTCAAGCGATCATCAGTGACGGAGTGCTTTATGCAAGTACAATGAATCAATCTAGCGGGGGCAATATATTTGCGTTGGATCTCAATTCGAGCCGTAAGCTTTGGCAATCATCCTTAGTTGATGTTACTAATTTATCTCCGGTCAGTTTAGTGAATGATAAATTGTTTTTAACCAAGTATCGTTATCATCAAGATGATCAATCTTCGGCTTTGTATTTTTATGATGCTAAAACTGGCGCGTCCTATCGACCTATCGAGAGCAAAGTTTCTTATATGATGTCGAATCCTACTGTAACTAGTGATGGGGTTTATGTGCAGCTAGATTCTGTGCAAATTATGGGTATTAATCCACAGGCGCGAATCATTGAGCATACTTATCTGCAAAAATTAAAACAAAATTATGTGGCTTCAAATTCTTATGCGGTTAATGATAATTATTTAGCTGCAATGAATGTAGATGAACAAGATAAATTTGAGCTCAATATATTTGATCGCTATCAAGCCGGCCCACCGGTTATGAAAATTCCAGTATTGCAATATTTTTACGGCAGAATTGTATTTATTGATGCGACTAAAGTAGCTTTAATTGCGCAAGATTTCTTGGATGTTTACGATTTGCAAACTAAAAAAGCAAAATACGAAATCGTTATCGACTCACAAGATTCTGTGGCCTCAGATGATCAATATATTTATACCATTGAGTCGGGAAATTTGACCGCGAGAGACAAAAATACCGGTGATAAAAGCTGGCAAATATCTGTGTCAGCCGGGTATTTTCAACCCCAAGGGAATATCGTTGTAACAGGCGATACTATTTTCGTGAATGTTTTTAATAATATTCAAAACAATTTTTATACTACCGCTGTTTCAAAATCGACTCATCAAACCGTATGGAATAGTGAGCTGATGCAGGGAATTAAATCCCATTATCCTATGCTGTCTTTAGCGGATGGGTATTTGGTGGTAGCAAACCCTTATAAGTATGTGATATCGGCTTATGCGTTGGGCTAAGCATTTTTTTCCTATTATTTTATTATGTTCAGTCTTGCTAGGGGGGTTAACGGGTTATTTAGTCGGTCCAGAAGTGGGCCGATTAAAACCCTTTGGTGACATTTTTCTTAAATTAATTTTAACGACAGTTTTTCCGCTAATATTCTTTAGTGTTTCTTCAGCTATTGCACGTATAGGCTCATTTAAAAAAGTAGGGAAAATTATTTTTTATACGGCAGGTGTATTTATATTCACCGGTGTTGTTGCATCCATTTATACTTTGATCATTGTGAAAATTTTTCCACCCGCACAAGGCGTTTATTTAAAATTAACTGCGCCTGAAAGTAAAATTTCTACCGTCAGTTTCCCTAATATCATTCTAGTTTTAATAATTATTTCTATTTTAGTAGGCATGGTAGGCAAATCTTTTCTAAAATTCTTACAAGCCGGCGAAGTTATATTCATGCGCGTGTTTTCGATAATTATGTATTATGCACCCATAGGATTCTTTTGTTATTTTGCAGTGCTAGTGAGTGAGCTTGGCACCCAGTTAATGCATAGTTATATGCGTGTTACGATTATTTATTATGTTTTTGGGATTATTTATTTTTTGGTGGGCTTTACTTTTTATGCTTATTTAGCAGGGCGTTTAGAAGGGGTTAAATTATTCTGGAAAAATGTATTTCTTCCGATGATTACCTCCATCGCAACTTGTAGTAGTGCCGCTAGTATTCCAGCTAATTTAGTTGCAACTAAAGCGATGGGCGTATCACCCGAGATATATGAAACCGTAGTGCCTTTGGGCGCCATTATTCACAAAGATGGTTCGGTGATAGGCGGGGTGATTAAAATCGCGTTTTTATTTGGGATTTTTCATTTGAGTTTTTCAGGAGTGTCAGTTTTATTAACAGCGTTAGGGGTTTCTTTACTAGTTGGAACTGTCATGGGGGCTATCCCCAGCGGCGGTATGCTGGGGGAAGTATTAATTTTAAGTGTCTATGGCTTTCCAACTTCTGCTTTAATTGCTATTGCTGCGATTAGCATTATTATTGACCCTTTAGCGACGATGCTGAATGTGACGGGAAATAGTGTGAGTAGTATGATGATTAGGAGGTTGGTGGACCCCTAACAAACGTATCTTTTCATTTTCTAAATCTTTATTGGTCAAAGGTTTAGCTAAAATATTAGCTACCTCTTGCTGTATTTTTTTAAATTTAGTAGAAGCTGATTTGGTATCTTTAGTGTCTATTTTACATAATAATTCGTAAGCAGAATTTAAGTTTAAATTCCGAGGAATATCTTTTTCTTTAAAACATTTCTCTAAAAATCTTATCAATTCATTCACTTCTTTGTCATAAATCTTTATTTTTAGATAAGATGAATGAAATAATCCACAGTATCCTAGGGTGATATTATACAAGTCTAAATGCAATCTCCCATCAATCGCATCGCAAACTACGTCGAGTTCTGCTTTTGTAGCTTGGGCAACCATGTATGCATTTTTTGAAGTTAATAATGCAATCACTTCTTCAATATTTTCTTGTTTTACAAATTCAAGAAATTTTGGATGTCCAGCAAGACAATTAAATAGTTCTTTATTTTTTAAAATGAATGATGCGTGAAAGAGAACAATAAAATCTTCTTCTTCGAGGCTTTTAATATCGGTTTCTAATTTTGTCATAGGATTATTTTCGAGTACTGGCTCTAAGAGTAATTGAAAATTATATAATGATCCCTGATCATTAGCTTTTTTCTCACGCCCTATTTCATAGATTCTTCGAACTTGAACGCAAGCTTTTGCAGCGCTTTTTGGGGTTCCTAAGCCATTCCAATAGGCGATATATAACTGTCCACTTTCATTCTTGGGATAAAGTTCAGTGCAAAAATGTAAAAATTCGAATGCTTCTTTTAATCGTATAGGACATGGCGGAGTTTTTCCGGCTTCATGTTGGTGCTGTAGGCTAGCAAATAGAAGAAACCCCATGGAATGTCCATTTCTAGCTAGTAGGCTAGCCGCCTCCAATTCTTGGTCTTTGGGAGCTGCATTTCCATTATCTCCTGATAATGCTAGTTGTCTTAAGCATATTGGTTCTTTTCTTTTTACGCCTTCCTTTAGATAATTATTACCCCCAGGTTCATTTTTATTTAGTCTATATAAAGACCAAAAAGCGCGCCCACAATTTCTTGAGGCAGCACTATGATAAAGCCGTTCTGCCTCTTTTGGATCAGAGGGTTCAATTATTTCACCGAGTAGATTTTCTGCAAAAGGTACTTCTGATTTTGTTCTCTCTAAAAGCTCACGACGTTTTTTTATATCTACTTTATTTCCTATGCCTAAACCATAGGCAATGGCTAAAACAGTGATTTCACGACTCTCTAATGATTTTTGATCTTTTGAAAATTGCTTATCTAAAAAAAGTATAAATTTTCTTACTGGTGCTTTTGTTGCTCCAGTAATATCGTCTCTTCTCCAGTGATGTGCAAAATATAATAGTGCGTTTTCATCTCCGGAGCAAATGTAGTCGGTTAGCCATTGAACCAACGGTTTATTCCGAGCTTTCATATACTCGATATAAATTGGATGCTGTTCTGGGGGGCGGGATGCGTGCATAGTTAGTGTCTCATGTTTTAGGATGCTGCCGCGCCATAACCGCGTGAACTTCTTCCGCCGAGTAACGGACTGTTTTCATCAGCCTCTTCTTGCGGTGCGTCAATCGCAACGCGTGGATAAAGTCGCTCATGTAAGCTCGCGCGAGTTTCTTCCAATAAATTCTGAATAACTGGAAGTGCTTCACCGACTGTCATGGTAGAAGCATCCATATTTCTTATCGCTGCATTTCCAGTAAATTCTCTTTTTATGCCATCAAATGAAATTCTTAATGACGTCGAAAGATCTTGTAGCAAAATATCTTCAAATCTTTCTATTCCTCTAAAATCTATCGAGGGAGAAGTATCACCATAACCTCGAATGAGTTTAATAAGAAGAAAAAGAAAAGCTATAAGACCAGCAAAGGTAATAAACAAACGTGTGTTATCAGAAGGCTTATTCATAAATAGCTCATTACAATAAGCAAGACACTCTTCAAGAATGTTGGAATCATTAAAAGCTAATTTATTCTTCCAAACTACTCGTCGCCCGACTTCTTCTGGGAGCGAAGCGTTTACACAAAAACTCGAGGTTTTTTCTCTACCATCAAAATAGTCCCAATACTCTCTGATGTATAAATCACGACAACTCTTACCTAAGGAAGTCATGGTGGTGCGCATATTATCCCAAAGCGCAGCTTCTTTAATTTGTTGCGTAACCCAAAAACAAGCAGTCACGCCTAGTTCTAAGCCCATGAATGAATAGAGGCCCACATTAGGATTATTCCAGCAGTTTTTTAAACGCCCTTGTAGCCATTTCCCATCCGCTTCTTCCGCAGCTAAATGAACAAATAAATTTAATACTCTAATCTGTCTTTTAAATTTTGCTATTTCTCGGCTATCAAGACGAGTGCCATCACTGGGGGTTTGAAAAATACTTAAGCGCTGATTAAATCGTTTTGAAACGCTACGAGCACGTGCTTGTTCTTCGGGCATCAAACCGTCAAAACATAGCGTTAACAGATCATCGGGCAGGCTATTTAGAGTTAACTTTTTCTTTTTTTGGCTACGCATGGGCTTCCTCGTTTCATTTATAATTGAAACAATTATAGCTTTTGAAGCTTAAGGAAATATTAAGAGATTGATTAAAAAAATCCCTATTTTAATCAACAATGTGGGTGAAGAAAGTCAATTAAATCACCACAAAATGCCCCACACCGGCTGCGTGTAATCTTTGTTTGATACAATCTTCTGTTGCCATATCTCTCATAGGGCCGATTTGCACGTGGTACATATTTCTGCTGCGTGCAACGCGTACTGGGGCGTGGGTTAGCGCCAGCAATTTTCTACGCATGCGTTCTGCATATAATCTTTTCTTAAAGGCGCCTACTTGTAAATAATGTTGGCCGTGGGCTAGAGCGCAACGATGCGATACCCTGGTTTTATAAGCATAGAAAGAATGGGGCTTCGCTGTGCAATTGCGGTTGGCGTATTCTATAGGGTCAATGGCTTTTACTCTTACTAAAGCCGTGCCTTTTGCGAGCATGCCTAGTTTTTTGGCGGCGACATAGGATAAATCAATAATACGGTTAGGTTTGAACGGGCCGCGGTCATTTACTTTTACAATAATAGTTTTATGATTTTGTAAATTGGTGACTTCTACATAAGTAGGAAGTGGTAAGGATTTATGCGCAGCGGTCATTGCAAGCATATTATAGCGTTCGCCGCTTGAGGATAAATGCTTATGGAACATAGTGCCATACCAGGAGGCAACGCCGACTTCTTCGTAATTTTTGCACGAACTCATCACGCAATAAGGTTTGCCTTTGACCCAATAAACTTTTTTATTGCCGTATTTGCTAATGGGTTCACATCTTGGGACTGCGTTGGGGATTTTTGAAACATCGACGGGATACGGAGGAGGGCCATCGCCGCCTCGTCTGCCGCTTGAGCACGCGGCTAAAAATATCAGTGACGTGATACAAAAATTAATCGCTATAAATTTTAAAACTTTACGCATTCTTATTTTTCTCCTTCAAGGCCTCAATATAGTAACTTAATTGATAAACGGCCATGGCATATAAATTACTGTTGTTATAACGTTTGATTACATTAAAATTATGAAATCCTAACCAATATTCTTCGCTGTCATTACCATCTAATCGAATAAGATTGACTTTATAATTATCTGCTTGAGAATTCTTAGGCATGATGCCATATTTTGCAAGCTCTGATTTTGATAAATAAAAAGGTTTAGGATTATCGATAAAATTAGTGCGATTATAATCTTTGGAAATTAAGGTTGGTACCACGATGGGTTCATTGGTTTCCCAGCCTTGTTTTTCGTAATAATTAGCAATGCTGGCTATAACATTCGTATCATCGTTTAATAAATTAATACGGGATCTGCCCGAAAAATTGACGGCGTAGCGACGATAACTGCTAGGCATAAATTGCGGTTGACCAATCGCTCCAGCATAAGATCCCATGACGCGTAAAGGATCCAATTTTTCTTCGCGGGTTAGTAATAAAAATTCTTTTAATTCATTGCGGAAAAATTTTGTGCGATGATAATTATTAAAAGCTAAACTCGATAAAGCATCAATGACACGATAATTACCGACGCGTTTACCGTATTTTGTTTCAACACCAATGGTTGCAACTATGATACTTGCTGGAACACCGAATTCTTGTTCCACTTTTTTAAGTATGGCTTCATGTTCGTTCCAATACTTAACGCCTGCGCGGATGCGCCATTCGGTGACAAAAATCATTTGATAAGAATACCAAGGATTACTCTCTTTGGGCGCACGTATCTCTTGATTTATGCCGCGATGGAGTTTTACGCTGCGAAAAATTTTGGTTAAATAATCTTTGCTAAAATGATATTTTTTGGACGTTTGTTGGATGAAAGCTTTTACATCTTTGCGTTGACTAAAATCACTAGTCGCAAAAACAGGGGTGGTACAACATAACAATAGCCAGATCATCCAAAATCTTTTTTGCATTGAGCGTCCTTAACTAGTCAATAGTTTGCGATGAGTTTGTATAGACATCAGTATTCCAAAACTTGCCATAATAGTCACGAGAGAAGTTCCGCCATAACTCACTAAAGGCAGCGGCAAACCTGCAACCGGTAAAACGCCAGTAACCATTCCCATATTAATAAAAAATGACATAAAAAACGTAAGACTAATGCTGCCGGCTAATAGTCTTGTGAAAGTATCTTGGGCATTAATAGCAATATAAAACCCGCGTAATATAACAGTCATAAACAAAGCAATTAAAATAAGGCTGCCGACCAGACCCAATTCTTCACCGCAGACTGCAAAAATAAAATCTGTCGTATGTTCGGGTAAAAAATGTAAATGGGATTGGGTACCATTAAGCCAGCCCTTACCAAAGAAGCCGCCTGATCCAATCGCAATTTTAGATTGAATAATGTGGTAACCCGAACCTAAAGGATCTCTTTCTGGATTTAAAAAGGTCAGTACGCGCAATCTTTGATATTCATGTAGATGTGGCCATAGGAAGGGTATAAAAATCATCACTAAGCCCGCTAATATGGTCACCAACCTAAAACTTAATCCGGCAAATATTAAAACACTGCCGCCCGCTATAACTAGCAAGATGGCTGTGCTTAAATCTGGTTGTTTGGCGGTGATAATAGTCGGAACTAAAATTATCGCAACGGCTATTAATAATGAACGCCCTGACATGGGTAAATACACCCGATGAAAATACCAGGCTAATAACATAGGGATCGCGAGTTTTAACATTTCTGAGGGTTGTAGATGCAATAAACCTAAGTTTAACCAGCGTTGTGCGCCTTTCCCAATATGTCCTACTACTAATACGACTAAGAGTAATGCGACGCTAACTGCATAAATCCACGGCGACCAGCGCTGATAGGTCGTTGGTGATATTTGTGCAAAAACAAATAAGACTATAAAAGCAAAAACAAAATGCATGATTTGCATTTCAACGACGTGTTGATCGCCATTACTAGCGCTGTATAAAATAATTAAGCTATAAGCTAAGAGCAATACAATACTGATTAATAAAAATAAATCTAAATGCAACGCTTGCCACAACGAATGATATTGTCTGCGAGAATCTTGTTGTTTAATTTTCTGTTGTAGTATTCCAACTAAACTCATGGAGTTTTTTCTCCTGCGGGTTTTGGCATTAAATAATAATCCATGACTTTGCGTGCTACGTCTACTGCCATGGCACTATTTTCTGTGATAACCCCTATAGCAATTTGCGGATGATCAACCGGTGCAAAAGCAATAAATAATCGATGGTCGCGCAGACGTTCAGCAATATTTAGCTGATCATGATCATTTTCTTCATCGCGCCCGGTATGTTTTTTGGAATAAACTTGCGCAGTCCCGGTTTTGGCGGCGGCGGTATAAGACAGGTTTTTGCCAAATCTATAACCCGTTCCTAGAGGGGATGTGACTACATTTTGCATCGCAGTAATGACGATATCCCAATATTTTGGATTGCTTAAAGTAACAGAAGGAAGTGGGGTAGGCGCTTGAACTACCGAAGGCTTTCCGGCTTGTTGTTCTGCATAAAGAAAATAGGGCGTAAACCGTGCACCACGATTGGCAAGTGTTGATACAGCACTGGCTAATTGCAGTGGGGTTGCTTGCATAAACCCTTGTCCTATCCCTGAATTAATCGTATCTCCAGGGAACCAAGGCACACCTTTGACGCTGCGCTTCCAGCTAGGGGAGGCAACAACACCGGGTAATTCGTCATTAATATCCACTCCTGTGACATCACCAAAGCCAAATTGTTTCAAGATGGCATCCATGCGATCAATTCCCAACTTGTAAGCTAAATCATAAAAATAAGTATCGCAAGAACAAGTAATGGCTTTGTTAAGATTTACGCTGCCATGTTTGTGCATACAATAGAAAGTATGCTCGCTATTCGGTAAATCATACCAACCCGGATCAAAAATCTTGAACTCAGGATTTGCTATTCCCGTGCTTAAACCTTGTAGGGCAAGATAAGGTTTAATAGTCGAGGCAAAAGGATAGACGCCGCGTATAGCGCGATTATAAAGAGGCTTATCGGGCGATGATTGTAAAGTTTGGTAATCTTTGTTGCTGATGCCTGCTACAAAAAGGTTAGGATCAAAACTGGGTGCGCTAACCATTGCAAGAATTTGCCCTGTGCTCGGTTGAATCGCAACTACTGCACCGCGATGTCCTGCTAAGGCTTGTTCTGCTGCTAGCTGTAAATTTAGATCAATGGTTAAGTATAAATTTTCTCCGGGAACGGTTTTGATATGGTTTAACACTCGGGTTGCGGCACCATTCGCATCGTTTTCTACCTGTTGGTAACCCACTTTTCCATGTAATTCGTCTTCATAGAATTTTTCTATGCCTAATTTTCCAATATAATTTGAGGCGCTATAATTTACTGGATCAATTTCATCCAATTCTTCAGCATTAATACGTCCCACATAACCCAAAATATGGCTCAAACTTTTACCATAAGGGTAAGAACGCAGTAAACGGGCTTTAATAATCACACCTGGGAAGCGATATTGGTTTTCTGAAAAAGTGGCTAGGTCTTTTTCTGAGAGTTTTAATTTGAGGGGTATTTCTTCAAAACGTCTATGTTCTTTAAATTGTTTTTGAAACTGATTAAGATCCGTATCGGATAGGGGAATAATTTTTCCTATCTCAGCAATCATTTGCGGCAGATTATGAACTTTATAAGGAATAACATCCAAACTAAAAACGGGTACGTTTTCAGCAAGCAATACGCCATTACGGTCATAGATTAGCCCACGGGTAGGCTCAACCGGTGCTAAATCTAACCAATTTTTTTGCGATAAAGTGGTATAAAGATCATGTTTAACGATTTGTAAATAAAAGAGACGGGCAATCAAGATTAAAATAAGAATTCCCATCATCCCTAGCGCAAAAATAGTTCTACGATGAATTAATAGAATTTCAGAATGATGATTTTTTATCGCAATTCGTTTTGGGGGCATAGCTTTCACTCAACTATTTACGAGGTTAAGTTTACCTCGATTATTAATTGAGTGCTAGAAACGATAATTAATATTCAAAATAACAGGAACAGTGATGCCTGAATTATGTGCAGCTAATGATGCGTTGGAATAATGCAAACCGCTTAAACTAACCGCCAGACGTTGTTCTTTGCCAAAAGCAACGCCCAAGCCCACTTGATCTTGGAAGCAAAAATGCATGCCTAATTTTTGTGTCACTAAATTTGTTTTAGTGAGATAAGTTAAGCCCACACTCACTTCAAAAAAAGGTGAAAACATGGGACCTACATGAAAATAGGTTCGCAAAATAGGCGCGAAAGTATAAATATGAATGCTGCTATAAATAGTCGCATCCGGCACCCACCAATAACCATAACCTAAATCAAAATAGAGTTGTGTATTTTTCCAGGTAAGACAGGGTGGAT
>Ga0207134_1105_pt1 | contig 24694 bp, 22 predicted proteins | sample Alteio_BWMinHeat_12_FD_153527 | JGI IMG/M metagenome (GOLD analysis project Ga0207134, IMG submission 153527) | Enriched cells from forest soil in Barre Woods Harvard Forest LTER site, Petersham, Massachusetts, United States -... | ecosystem: Environmental > Terrestrial > Soil > Temperate forest >... | reverse complement strand
TCAAAGATGTTTGGAGCCGCCTGTCGTGGCCCGATGTGGTTTCGACCGCGGTGGCAGCCGGGGGATTGATGGCCGCCATCTTTGGGTTCAACGGCGGCTTTTTCAGCTTCTTGAAATATCTAGCCGTTCTCGCGGGCATTTATCTTTTGTTCCAGCTGATTGGGTGGTGGAGAAACCGGCTGCTTTGGAGTCTCCGCAACCGACTGATCGTTGCCTATTTGTTCATCGCCTTCGTTCCTATCTTGCTGACTGTGACGCTCGTTTTTCTGGCGGGCCGCATTCTGTATTCCCAGTTGGGCGCTTATCTATTGCACGAGGACATCCAGCAACGCATTGCAATGATCGCGGATATCTCCGAGCACATTGCCATCGCACATCAAACGCTCCCGTCCACAGTTAAGGAACGTGAATCGGAGCGCATCCTGGCGGCACAGTCTCATGCAGTGCATGACCAGGAGCTCCCCGGACTTAGCATCAGTTTTTCCAGTGATACCTCGCTCCTGCACAAGGTAGCTCCCCCTGGCAAGAAATCCTTTGCCGGACTATTGCATCAGGGCGATACGCTTTCGCTGACGAGTCTCCGGGCCATTCCAGATCGAAACGGCGAGCGTGTAATAACACTCCGCGTGCCGGTCACATCCGATTTTTTGAGTACCGTCGCGCCGGATCTGGGCGCAATCCAGCTAAACCTGATGGAGCGGTACGAGGGCAACTCCCAAAAGGAAGTCATCTATTCATCCGGTGGTGAACAATACAAAGTGGCGGGTCGTATCGTGGCGAGCAACCGCACGCTGCAGGACCCCATGTTTTGGATCGACACTCCCGTAAACGTCGTATCCAGCTTTGATTCGGTATTTGTCGCAAAGGACGGCAAAGTGGAGAAGTCGCGTCCCGTCTTAGCGGTATTCAATGCGCGGCCGTTGCGATTGAGCCGCAGGATTTTCGCGACGCTTGGAGAGTTGCGCGAATCTTACCTCCTGCTGCTCATTGTTGTGGGAGTGGTTTTCCTGATCATTGAAGCCGCCGCACTGGCCACCGGAATTGTGCTCACGCGTCGCATCACCCGCGCAGTCGCCGATCTTTACCGAGGCACCCAATACGTGCAAGCCATGGACTTTTCCCATCGCGTGCAAATCGAGAAGCGCGACCAACTGGGTGAGCTGGGCGAATCGTTCAATAAGATGACGGGTTCGATCGCTAATCTGGTCGAAGAGGAAAACAAGCGCCGGCGCCTCGAGGATGAGATTTCCATTGCCAGGGAGGTGCAAAACCAGCTTTTTCCGAGCACGTTGCCATCCGTGCCGGGGGTTGAAATCGAAGCCATATGCAAGGCCGCGCGTTCAGTCAGTGGCGACTACTATGATTTCATTCAGCTCAGCCCAACGCACATCGCCATTGCCATCGCGGATATCTCTGGAAAGGGAATTTCAGCGGCGCTGCTGATGGCAAGCCTGCAAGCGGCGCTGCGCAGCCAGATGCTTTCGGAAGGCAGCGAACGTTTGAGTATGGTGGAGCTAGTTTCGCGGCTGAACAAGCACCTGGTGCGCAACACCGGTGACGATCGGTTCGCGACGTTCTTCATCGCGATCTACGACAGCGCCACGCGGACGCTGCGTTATACGAATGCGGGCCACCTGCCGGCTTTTCTGATCTGCAATGGCAGTGCGGAGCAATTGGATAAAGGCGGCATGGTGCTGGGGGTCGTGGAAGATTACCTCTATGAGGAGGGATCGCTGAAGGTGGGGTCCGGCGCACTGTTGATCGGTTATAGTGACGGACTGATCGAGCCGGAGAACGTCTATGGCGAAGAATTTGGGATTCGCCGGCTGCAAGAGGCCGCGGTCCGCTTGCAGGGCGCTGCGCCGCTCATGGTCGCGGAGTCACTGATGGCTGCGGTGGAGGAGTGGGCGGGAACTCCCGAACAGGCCGATGACATGACGGTGATCGTTGCGCGGCTTCAGTAGTACCTCCGTTGCGGCTAGGCTATACTGAAAACCCTTCCGAAAGATTTTGCCGGGGAGAAGAATGTCGCTTCGCAATCGGGTGGCGCTGGTAACAGGTGGCAGCAGGGGGATTGGCCGCGGGATTGCTTTACGGCTGGCGCAGGATGGAGCGCGGATGGCCATTGCCTATCGCTCCAACAAGGTTGCCGCACAGCAGACACTTCGTCAGTTGCAGGCAACTGGGGTGGATTGCGTGGCAGTCGAGACGGACATCACCGATGCTGGGCGCTGCGATCAGCTGATCAAGACGGTCGCGGACCGCTTCGGACGACTCGATATCATCGTCAACAATGTGGGTGATTTTCGATGGGGAACGCTGGCGGAATCGTCGCTGCAGGACTGGCAAGGCATCTTCACTTCGAATCTGCTCACGGTTTTGTACATGTGCCGCGCCGCAATGCCGCATATGCGGAAGGCGCGCTGGGGCCGAATCATCAATTTGGGCGCGGTCGGAGCGGAGCGCGCATTCGGGCAGGCGAAAATTTCGGCCTATGCCGCTGCCAAAGCCGCGGTCGTGGCGCTGTCCCGTTCTTTGGCGCTTGAGGAAGCCAAGAACGGCATCACGGTGAACGTCGTGAATCCTTCCAGCATCGATGAAAATGAGCTTACGCTGGAAGAGGCCCGCAAGATTCACGACGCGCGTTTTCCGATCGGCCGCCCGCCGACAGTCGAAGATGTTGCCGCGACGGTGGCCTTTTTCGCCTCCGAAGAAGCCGAGTATGTTACGGGACAGGTCGTCAATGTCAGCGGCGGCTGGATGCTGTGATTGTGCCGTGAACCTCCCATGAAAGCTCTTACTGCCGCCGAAATGCGCGAGGTGGACCGCCTCACGACCGAGCGTTATGGAATTGCTAGCCCGCAGTTGATGGAGGCTGCAGGTAAGCACGTCGCGAATGCGGTCTTGCGCGAGTTTTCTCCCGGGTTGCCACAGCGCGTCGCCATTCTCTGCGGAAAGGGAAATAATGGCGGCGACGGCTTAGTCGCCGCGAGACATCTGAAAGCGGCGGGGATTGATCCGCGCGTGTGCCTCTTCGCCGATTCGCGCGAGATGCACGGCGATGCGGGCGCAAATCTCGCTCGCTACCTCGAAACGGGATCCAGAATCCTCGCCATCGAAGATGAAGCTGCTTGGGAGAGTGCCTGGCATTCGGTTGCCGATTCGGGAGTCATCATTGACGCGCTTTTGGGGACGGGCCTGCGCGGCGCGGCTACTGGATTGATTGCGCAGGCAATCGAAGATATCAATCGTCTGTCGGCTCATGCAACTGCGGCACGTCCAGCATTGATCCTTGCAGTGGATACTCCTTCCGGGCTGCCTCCTGACGGGCAGCACGCCGATGGCCCCGTTCTCCGTGCACATAGGACTGTCACCTTTACCGCTCCTAAAATTGGCCAGCTGCTTTCTCAGGATGCAGATGCAGTCGGTGCTTTGGAGGTTTGCCCCATCGGCTCACCTGCCGCGCTCGTCGAAGAAATCGGGCAGGGAACGCTCCGTTGGGCTGGGCCGGATGAATTTGATCAGTTGCCGCTGGTTCGCTCCGTCAAATCCCACAAAGGCACGTTCGGGCATGTCCTCCTCGTCGCAGGTTCGCTCGGGAAGAGCGGCGCCGCTATTCTTTCCGGCCGGGGCGCGCTGCGGACTGGGGCAGGTCTGGTCACGATAGCTACACCCGACATCGTGTTGCCCCAAGTTGCGGCAGGCAAGCCGGAATACATGTCTGAAAGTCTGGAGTCGACTGACGAAGGCACGATTGCCGTCAGCAGCCTCGAGGGAAATGGCTTCGAAGAAATCCTGAAAGGAAAGACCGTTCTTGGCATTGGTCCGGGGCTTGGCACGCACGCCGAAACGCAGAAATTCATTCGCACCGTCGTTCGCGAGACTCCCCTGCCTACGATTCTGGACGCGGATGGTTTGAACGCCTTTGCCGGCAGCGGCGACTTATTTCGCGGCCGCCAATCGAGTTTTCTCGCTCTTACGCCTCATCCGGGTGAAATGGGCCGGCTCCTCGGAATCGCAACCCAGACCATTCAAGCAGACCGCCTCGCCATGGCGCTTGATGCGGCGCGTCGCTGGAACACGCACTTTGTCCTCAAGGGCTACCACTCGATCGTGGCTTCGCCGGACGGGCAAACTTTCGTAAGTACGTCTGGAAATGCCGGCTTGGCGAAGGGTGGCACGGGCGACGTGCTTACCGGGATTCTCGCAGCGCTCATTGCGCAGTTTGGCGCGGACGACGGAGCGCGAGTTCTGAGCCTCGGCGTGTACCTTCACGGTCTGGCTGCGGAGTTGGCATCCCGCGGCACGGATCTGTCCGGCCTCCTCGCCAGCGAAGTTGCAGACGCTGTGCCCCGTGCCCGCCTGAAACTCCTGGAGGAGTTACGGTCGAGTGTCTGAGGAAATTATCACTCATTCCGCTGAGGAGACCATGCGCTGGGGCAGGGAGTTCTCGAAGCGCCTCAATGCTCCCGTGCTAGTGCTTCTCGCCGGCGACCTGGGCACGGGAAAGACCACCTTAACTAAAGGCATCGTTTCCGGGCTCGGGGCCGCCAACGAAGACGACGTCACCAGCCCAACTTTCACCCTCGTTCACGTTTATGGGAGACCCGCCAAGGTCTACCACGCCGATTTATACCGCATTGAGAGTCTCCACGATTTTGAGACTCTGGGAATGGAAGACATGTTCACAGCTCCTTCGGTTGCCATTCTGGAGTGGTCAGAGCGCTTCCCGCTCCAGTCCCCGTGGCCGCAGATCCGCATCCGCCTGGAGCACCTCGGAGGCGACGCCCGCCGTATCACCGTCCTGTAGGCCGTGGGAAATGTACGGCCCCAGCGCTCCCTTACTCTCTGGTTACGGACCCCTGTGGATTTGTTGCCCGGCTCCCGTGCGGCTGCTAACGTAAAAATAGCCCTTTTTGGCTAAGCAGATGACCAACGAACTTCTAACTCCCAGTGCCCCCGAAGAGGCCCTGACGGAGCTCAAGAGTTATAACGTCACGATTCCGATGGGATCGCTGGCGATCGGGGTGGATAACATCCACCATGATGTATTCTTGAGCCCGAAGTTTGTCCAGGCGGCTCGCGATTATCTTTTCGACCTTATTCGCCAGAGCACCTCTAGCACCTATCTTCCGGGGATCGAGCTGCGCGCCTCACGAGGACCGGACGGTGCGGGCTTCCGCAAACTACTCTCCGAGCTGCTGCAAAGTTCTCTGACGCAGGCCAAGTATCACAAAAATATAGAGATAGACCTGCTTTTCCGGCTGGCCTTGCTGAAATTTCTGACCTTCGAAATGGGCAATCAATTTGCCAACCTTATCCTCGAAGGCAAGGAATGGATCCGCAAGCGAGGCGAGCATTTCGAGCGCAGCCAGCAGGCGCACGTCATCAAAGCACGTTTGTCGGAACTGCAGTCCGCGCGAAGGGCCGTAGTCCGCCGCGTGGGACAGCAAGTGGCGCAGATTGTTGCCGACGTGGAAGACAACGTCATCGCAAAAGCACGCCGCGCCCTGTTTGGCGAAGATTTCGCTTCCTATTACGAGCTCTGCAAGAACCGGCTGATTTTCCTCGACGGCGGGAAGGACGACGTTTTCTTTCTGGAGCACTACATCCTCCTGGGCAATTATGCCCGTGACCCCGACCGCTTTGAGGCTATGGACGCGCTTTTCCAGGATTTCCTTCGCGAGGCCGGCATTACGCCTAGCTATGACCCATCGCACACGGAAGCCATCCAGGCGCATACCGCGATGCTGGAAGCAGTGCAGGCGATTCGCACGGACATTGCGAGCCTCGAGGAACAGCGCGAAAACACTCGCAAGCGTCTTGACCGGGGTGATGGTTTCTTCACGAAGCTTCTAAATTCGGGTGATCCTGCCGATCTCAAGGCATCGCTGAATGACCTCGAACTCCGGCTCAAGCATCAGGAATGCAAGCTGGAAGAGTTGGGACCGCAGATCGACGCGGCCAGACAAAAGCTGGATTTCTTCGTCAAGGATCATGCCGGGAAGCTCGGTGAATATCTGAACGAGCCGGAAAACGCGAAGCGGCTCTTCGACGCAAGTTCCGCCTCGGAGACGGAGGCGCCGGCGCGCGCGCGCTTGCTCGCGCGGCTCCTCGACCGTCTCGAACAGCTCGAAATTCTCTACCACGTCCTGGCAAGCTATGAAATCCGGCCCGTCGCCGCCGATTACTGTCCGCCCGTGCATTTGCAGCAACTCCGGAAGGCCCTTGTTTCGAAGGAAGAGCTGAAGCAAGTCGAGCAGGTTATTAAGCAGGTGCCCGCGAAGAAATTGTCGCTCAAGGCCATCGAAGAACTTTCCAAAAAGATACACCGCTATTCCCGCGAGGAGATGCAGGCTTTCGTGCTGCGATTCGCCAACGACTTCCTTCGTCTGAGAAGGGATCTGCGTGACGCCGACCATCTGACTACCTGCATGGAGCGCATCAACCTGGTAACCACCGAAAAGGCGCGCGAATTGTCGCGCTTGAACAACCGGCTGTACGAGTGCGTGCTCCCGGAGGAAGCCCGGCCGGAGCAGGACCACGTGGTCTCGCACGTCATCATCAAGTCCGACGTGCGCGGCTCCACGCGCATGACGCAGGATTTGCTCTCGCGTGGACTGAACCCCGCTTCACATTTCAGTCTGAATTTGCACGAGCCCGTCAAGAAGCTTCTGGACCGCTATTCGGCGAAGAAGGTATTTATCGAAGGTGATGCGATCATTCTGGCTATTTTCGAAACGGAATCGACGGTAGCCTATGCCCGGCCGGTGGCAAAGGCTTGCATCCTTTCGCGACAGATTCTTGCCGTTTGCAACTCTTACAACGAAAGCGCGTCGGCCAGCAGTCTTCCCGCGTTGGAACTTGGTCTGGGGGTTGCATTTCAGGGCTCTGCTCCTACCTATTGGACCGACGGAGATTCGCGCATCATGATTTCAAAGGCGCTGAATCTCTCCGACCGCCTTTCCGGCTGCGCCAAGCTGGCGAAGCGCATGCTGGCCGGGCAGAAAACCCATTTTTCGGTTTTTCAATTTCTGAATACCATGGAAGGCGCATCGGCGGAAGAATTGGATGAATTCCTGGTTCGCTACAACATGAACGGCATCGAGCTTAACGAAGAGGGTTTTCAAAAGCTTTCCGAAGAGATTTCGCTCGACAGCATCGAAACGAAGCTCGACAAACCATGGGGCAAAGAAAACGTCACCCTTTATTATGGAGAAGTGCCTCTTGGCGAATCCGTGGAACTCCTCGTATTGCGAAAAGGCATGGCACGGCAACTGCTCCCAGACGGAAAAATCGGTGCCCCTTCCACGCACGCCTACTATGAAGTGTGTACCAGTCCCGCGCTTTACGATCTCGTTGCTGCGTTGATCCGCACCCATCAAGCTGCCGCAATGGCGTCCCATCGCGCCTGAGCTTTCCTTGAGAGACGGGGAAGCGCTCCACTATACTGCTCGCGGAGGCGAAAAGAGTCCGGTGACTTTCCCGGCCTTCAAAGCCGGCGATTCGGTCCTTCGCGGGTCGAATGGTGGGTTCGACTCCCACACGCTTCCGCCATATCTATCTGACTTGACGGTAGTTGCAAAAAAACGAGGCGGCAAAAGGCGGCATTAAGGGATATGCATCCGGTTTTTGTGAGCAGTTCTCGGCGGCACGAGTGACAACCAGATCCCGAAATGCCTGAATTGACCGTGATCCAAAACTTAAATCGAACTGTCTTCAAGACTCAACCTCGGCCGAGATGCGCTTCCGACGACCTGCTTTCCGCGGCATTGCGTTTCATTCCCCAGAGCAAGGTTTCGATCCCCACCGCCCCTACCATCCATCTTCCTGATGGATCGATACTTAACAAAAGCACGCGGGGGCAAAAAGGGGCAGATTGGGCCGATGATCCGGTTCTGTGTTTCCTTCAGCGGCACGGGTGACAACCGGACGCGTCGATTTCAACCGTCAACAGATCTTTTCTTACGCCGCTTTTCTGGACAGTTTCCGAGTACGCCACAAACCAGGCACAGGGAAGTGCCTGTGGTATAAAGGCGTGTTTGTCGCAAGAGGTGATACGAATATGGAACTCGGCAATTCATTAATGGCGGTTGAGTTCCGTCTAGGTCTTGATGACTTCCTCGAAACCGTTAGGGCTAGAGAACCGCAGTCAAGAAAGTTGGCTCGTGGAGTTCTGATGACGGTTGGCTTGGTTCTGCTCGCTGCACTTCTCGGAGCGCCTTTCGCGTTGAAGGATGTCCCTGGTTTCTTGGCAGCGTTTCTTCTTGGGGTGTTGCCCCTTGCGGTCTTAATGGTGATTCTTCCCTGGTACTACAAGCCAGACCGTTTCTATACGGCATACTATCGGACCTTTGTATTCAGCCTTTGTAAGTACGAAATCGCAGAACAGGGAATTAAAGTGAGCACTGACACAAGCGAGAGCGCGCTCTTATGGAAGGCGTTTAGCGACTATTCGGACAGCAAGACGCAATTCGTGCTCACTTCCGGCATGGTGCAATATATCTTTCCCAAACACGCAATCGAGCAAAGCAAGTTTACGGAACTCGTTGAGCTAGTGAAGGGCAAGGTCACACCTGTGAGGGCTAGCTAAGAATGCGGAAGGTGTGTCCAATTCCTCGATAATTACGAGGGGTGATGCCCCCAAGTCTGGTAAACGCCGAAACCGTCCATTTGAATTTGACTTCTCCGGTTAGGCGACTTATCAGGAGTTGGCCGCCAACCGTGGTAAATTCGGCTACGTAATGTTCGTAGGTTTTGCTCTCTGGGAGCATTGAGCCGTGCAGCTATACGTAGGCTTGGCGTGTCTAAAGGCCAATCCAGACTGTAAAGACTTCCGCCGCTTTGGAGACGGCAGAGGCGCTTATGTGCATGTTCTCGCCTGGGCCGATTCTCGCGAGGCTTACTCAAGACGCGTTCAAACGACCGCTGAAGAACTCGACTGTATTCTGGTTGAGCTCGACGACGTGGAGCTACTTGAAACCAAGATGGGCTCTGGTGATTTCCCTGAGGAATTTCTAAATATGCGCAATACCGCTGTTCGTCAGCCAAAAGACGTTGTTTTTGGAACCTTCCACATCTGGCATTCAGACGAGAGGAACTGAGTTCAGCTCCAACCGAGAATTGTCCTAGTCCATGCTTAGCTCCTGATAAACGCCGTTCGCGTCCACATGGAATCAGCCGCGAACGGGAGCCTTTCAAATGGACGTGAACCCCACATACCGGGACTTGACCGCCGTCGTGCGCTATGGGCACCGTGCCGAGTACCGGGATTCGACTTCTATGAAACACCAAGGAGCTCCGGTTCCGTCACAGCGGACGACCCAATGGTTGTAATAGCGGTGCGTAGCCGATGATTCAGAGTTTGCTTTCTCCTCAGCGACCATGAGCTGCTTCAAGACTTGGCGGGCAGGCTTGTTGTCGGCTCCAAAGCTGATTTGCGCCGTCCCCCAGGGAACTCCGGCCACTAACGCTTGACAGCAACCGACATGCAACCCTGTCTGCTTGCTCAGTTCGTCCGCCATCAGTTTGGCGTGTTCAGCAATGCTGCGCGTCTCCAAGGGAATCGTCACGTTTCGGTCTAGTAGCGGCAGTACAGTTTCAAGGTTACCGTTTGAATTTCGCGTGCTTGTGGGTACCAGTGCATAGTCGCCACCGCTCGCTTCGAGCCGATACCCATAGGGCATTTCCTTATTTGCTGCATCTGCCACCTGACGCAGCAGTTGCCCGACATCGTCTGGATGCTTGTATCCCTGGAATTGGTGATTCAAGCTGGAGGTCGAAAATCGGACCTCAACGGTGTGGCGCTTCATGACCTTATAGTGAATGTTGTTGTGCTGCTCACTAAATTCTGGGTCGGCAACAGCAACATCTTCGGTATCGCTGGGGAAGGCCCACTTTGGAGCTTCGACGCTCACACCAATTCCATAGCGGTCTGCGAGCGTGCGACCAATGTTGAATACCGGGTCCCACGATTTGGCTCGAATCGTTACCTCATCCCCATTTTCTGAGACAGAAGCGCACTCGTTAGGGTTCTGTTCACCCCCGATGGGAGAGGTTGCCAACAGACCGGCCAAGAAAAATGCGAAGCGTCGCACATCGAAAAGTATAGTACAGGTGTGTTAGCCGTGATGAGGGGCACTCTCTTGATTGTTGGAACTCGGATCTTAGACTCCCCAAGTCCTGGGAAACGCCGAAACCGTCCATTTGAATTTGACTTCTCCGGTTACGCGATATCGGGACTTAGCTCGCCGCGAAGTCCGATCACCGGCGGTAAGCGGATAAGAGCACTATTTTAACTTGGCATACTCGGCTTTCGCGACGGTGAGGATGGGGATGCCGGGATCGGCGTCCTTCCACAGTGTGAGGAAATGTAGATACTCGGCCTTGGCTTTGGCGGTATCTCCCTGCATGACGTAGGCCCTACCGATTTGTAGATGCGCCAGCGCCCCGGGGAGGCAATTCCGCACCAGCCCAGGATGATCCAGGATTTGCTGAAAAGCGGCGGCTGCCGCGCTCCCTTGACCCGCGGCCAGATACGCTTCACCTCGCTCGTAGGAATAGGTACATGACCTGGCTTCAAGTGGCTCTGCCTCGCGAAGCCGTTCGATGGCTTCAGCCTGCTTTTTCGCCGCCAATACGATTTGCGCCTCAATCCTCGGCAGCCAATATCGATGGATGATGGTGTGCCGGGGAAAGCGCTTCGCCAGATCCTGCGCTAACGTCTGTGCGCGGGCAACATTTCCAGCGCGAGCCAACACCTCTGCCCCCCACGATTCCACATCTTCGCTCTGCGGAGCGAGGTCAAGGGCAGCGGCAGCTTCTTTCCGGGCGTCGGACACGTCGCCCAAGGCAGTTTCTCGCCAGGCAGCCTCAAGATGATAGGACGCGGCCGCTTCCAGGTCGCCTGCCTGCACGGCGGCCGCCGCAGCACGTCGAGCAAACTCTTGCGCCGCGCGGGTGTGCCCGTGGTACGCCTCGGTTTCCGCTTCTAGCGACAAGAACTCGTACTGAGTATTTGGCGACTTGCGACCGAACCAGGCCACCTGCTCTGCCGTTCCTTTTGAGTCCCCTTCGATGAATGCGAGCAGATAGAGCTCCAGGTGGAGGTAAAAGTCATCGAACCCTCGCGAGGCTGCTAAATCGATGGTTTTGTGTGCCTCTGAAAAGTGACCGAGCCTCCTTTCACCACCGACGAGCGAAGGATAAAAAAAACCACTTTCGGGCTGCAGCTGAACTACTTGCTTGGAGGCATCCAAGGTTTTCTCAAGTTCACCGAGATTGGAGTAAGCAACGTTCATATGACCCCAAGGAATGATGTCGCGCGGATTACTCTCGGTCATTTGCTGGTACAGCTCCAGGGCTTTATCCAAATCTCCGAGGACATAGTCGTAATAGTCGGCCTGCATGAGCAAGCTTTCGTATGCGCTGGCCCGCTCGCGCAGAGCATAAGCCTTGGTTATGTATTCCTTTGCTTGAGCGGAGTCCCCTAGTCCGAGGTACATTACTCCGGCCGACGAATAGGCGTGAGCGAAGTTCGGATCGAGTTCAATAGCACGCAGGAAGTAGGATAAAGCCGCTGAGTAGCCCTTGCCCTCTTCCTGGGCCTTGCCGCCCAAAGTGTAAGCCTGGAGCGCCTCCAATGAAGGTGTGGTCAACTGTTCCAGCGGCAAATCGGATTTCTGTACCGAGGCCAGCGATTCTCCCAGCTCGGCGCGCAGCTTGGTCACCTCGCTGCCCAGAGCATCCAGGACTCTTTCTTTGCTTGTGGCCGTGGTTTGTTCCTGCACCAGTATATTTCCGTTCGCACAGTTCACTGCCCTAAGTCCGATGACGTACTGACTGCCAAGAGTCGCAATAGAACCGCCGACATAGGCTTTGCTCTGGCTTCGTTGGCAAACCTCACGAGCGACTTGAGGGGTGAGCCGGGTGTCTGCTGCTTTGGTCATCAACCGGAGCGTAGTCGACACCTTCTCGTCTGAAGTAATGTCTAAGAAAGGCGATTGGCGGAGTGCCACGCCGAGTGCGTCCTTCAGGGTGTCGTCAAAGATCGCGTCCCCGGTGGAATTGGTGAAGTCAGCGAGAACAATGGTGTCCTTGTCGGTGAGTTTCGGTGGGCGATGGAAATAGAAGTAGCTCGCGGCAACGAGCGCCGAAATTGCTGCAGCAGCGAGGACAATCAGATTCCAGCGTTTTCGTGTCCTGCTTGTGGTTCCGGACTTCGCACTCATGATCACCGATGCCGAATCGGTGTCGCGCTTCAGCCGTTGCAGGTCAGTGCGAATGTCCGAAGCGTGCTGGTAGCGCAGGTCGCGGTCTTTTTCCAAAGACTTCGTGATGATTTCTTCGAGCTTGGGCGGAACCTCAGGGTTGATCCGCACCGGAGGCACGGGCGGGCGTTCGAGAATGGCGTTGAAGATTAGTCCCGACGTGTCACCGCGGAACGGCAATTGCCCGGTGGCCATCTGATACAGCACCGCACCGAAGGAAAACAGGTCGGTTCGCGGGTCCAAATCCTTACCTTTGACCTGCTCCGGCGACATGTAGGCGACCGTGCCAAGAGCCGTACCGGGGCTGGTTAAATGCTCCTCTGCGTCGAAGGTCGCGGCGGTCGGCTCCGTTCCCGTCACAGGTTTGGGAGATAGCTTGGCCAAGCCAAAATCGAGGACTTTGGCGTGGCCGCGGTCAGTCACAAAGACGTTAGCGGGCTTAATGTCACGATGAACGATTCCTTTGGCGTGCGCGGCATCGAGCGCGTCGGCGATCTCGATTCCCAGCGAGAGCAGAATATCCAGATCAAGCGGACACCCCGCAATGCGGTGCTTCAGCGTCGCGCCTTCCAGAAACTCCATGGCAATGAATGCTTTCGTGTCGTGTTCACCGATGTCATAGATTGTGCAAATGTTGGGGTGATTCAGGGCGGACGCGGCCTGCGCCTCGCGCTGGAATCGGACGAGAGCATGCGGATCTCTGGCAACATCCTCAGGCAGAAACTTGAGAGCGACGAAACGGTGGAGGCGAGTATCCTCAGCTTTGTAGACGATGCCCATCCCGCCGCCGCCGAGCTTCTCGATGACGCGGTAGTGCGAGATGGTCTGGCCGATCATTGCTGGGAATCCGCTCTTGGCGAGGCATGTTAGGTTGTGCTCAAGGGCAAGTCAAACGAAACGGAACTCAGGTCGATAGCGGAGAAGAGGACCCAATGCTTGGTTAACGCGGTAACCATCCATGTGGATTTCAAGTTTCCGAGTTGGCGACACTCGTCTAGAATCGCCCAAAGTCCACCCGAGTACTCACTGACCCTCTGGAAACCATCCTCGGAATGCTCTCCATACCATATAAGGGCGAAGGGAACCGTCGGGCCGCACATCATAAAAGCGGCGGCCGCGCTTTCGATAGGGCGTTCCGCAACCGCAGAAGAGAGCATAACCGCCTTTATCCAAACTGCGACGCTGGTAATTGGAAGAGCGGCACCTGCCTGTCCGGCAGGCGGGATAGGAGGGCATCCCCCAGTAGATCGACGACGCGAGAAGGCCCAAAGCGAACGGGACTAACGGTAAGACGACGAATACTAAGATAAACCGGCCGACACCACCACGCCAACCGTATCTATGTACTGCCCAGCGAACGCATGAAGCGATCAGCAAGATGTATAACGGGAAAATTATCATCTCGATGAGCGTTACCCGACCGGAGTCCTTTCTGGAACGCGTAAGCATGGTCATTGGGGATTTACCTACGAAATCTTAATACGGACTACTTGGCGGAGAATCATGCAAATTCTTCTGGTTGGCTTTGTTCACTCCTGCTGACCCACTAGGGCGCTGACTGATTAGCAATGCGAAACGGCGATTCATCCAAAATGGCCACAGCCGCCGCACACTCTGTGGGGCGCCTGATCGGACCGAGCTAGCCTCGGATTGGACTGTTATACTGCGTCTTCACAGTATCCTCCAAACATGAAAGACCTGACCAACCCGGCGTGGATCAAGGCGAAGGGTTTTCTCTTTCTCTTTTTGGGCTTGCTGTCGACCGTGCTTTTGTTTATCGAGCATCCCACAACTAAGGTCGCACTGCTGCTGATCCTCGCAGTTTGGTGTTTCTGTCGCTTCTACTATTTCGCGTTCTATGTGATCGAACGCTACGTGGATCCGAATTATCGCTTTTCCGGCCTTCTCTCATTTATGCGCTACCTAGTTCGGAAACAACGAAAGCAGGATATGAACTAGCGCACTACAGATGGCCAAAGGCCGTAGTCAGCCACGCGTGCAAGCGGCCCTGTTCGCAAGCGAAGACCATCCATTCTCAGAATTCCGTCCGAGTGAAGGGTAACTCAGAAATAATCCACATGCCTGATTAACGCCGTTATCGGAAAAGTGGATTTTCGCCTGCCTTGTAAAAAACGATTCCAGCCCTTTGGACTCCGTGGCCGTGCTCAGCGTTCCCATACCAGCGGACTACGCGAATGCACACGGAGTCTTGGATGGTGGCCCAACGAGTGCCACTTTTGAACAAATCCACTCTATCACGTCCTTCATAAAGCGGTTCGGAACGCGAATCAACTGAGTTTGGTTCCACTTGGTACTTGGTAATGGCTTATCAGGAGTTGACTCGAATTCGAAAGTAACGGGCTGCTCTAATCTCTAGACAGAACGGGACGGCTATTGGCTGTTCATTACAGGTGAAAAGACAGCTTGTCCAACACCATCTCGGGCAACTATCTTTGGCTTGCCTTTGAAATCAGTGACACTAATTCTGAAAATTGAGTCCGCAGCACGCTGACGACGTGTGGATGGGTTTCTTATTCCGCTCGCACAAATCCCCGCAATGAATTTACCATCTGGAGACCAAGAAACATCGTGACACCAAAGGCTTTCTTTCTCACCCAGAGGGATTCTGCTTGACCCATCGATATCCACAAGAAAGACACGCGGTACTTGGGCACTGTGTAACGGTCCAGTTTGAATTACTTCATCCTCCATCGGACGTTTTTCTGTGAATGCGATGAATTTCGAATCAGGCGACCAGGCAGCAGACTGAACATCGTGGTGGCCGTCAGTAAGCCGTATTAGGTTGGAGCCGTCAGGATTGCAGACCATGAGCTGGACCCTCTTTTTGATAGTCTCCAAGAAGACAATTTTTTGCCCGTCAGGGGACCAAATTGGGTTCCAGGCATTTTCCCGAAAAACGTGGGGTTTGGAGTGACCATCGGTTGCAATAAGGCAGAATGAGTTTTTTCGTTTCCCCGGGTTCGCTTTCGAGACACAGGTATAAGCGACTTGCGAGCCATCTGGCGACCATGAGGGAGAAGACCCATCTTTAACAAGCAGCTTAGGTGTTTTGTCCCCATCGACCTGAAGGAGGTAAATCGAGCTTTCAAGAAAGCTAATATTCCCTTCCCAGGGCCCCGGTACAAATCCGTCAAACGCCAGGGTCTCGCCTTTTGGGGACCAGGCAATTGTTTTTGGAGCACCCGGGATGAAAGCAAGATGCTTCGGGTCCTTTCCATCTGCCTGCATTACACTTATTTCGTACGTCTCTTCCCATTTTCGCGAACTGTCGTCCCTCTCATGAACATAAGCAATTCTCCGTCCGTCGGGCGACCAAACTGGATGTGAGCTTCTGTCATCTTTGCTTAGTTGGAGCTCCGGTTTTTCTCCATTCGCATCTATGACGAAAATATTAGTTGGGGTCGCAGCGTCTACCACGTATCCTGGGAAAATCATATTCTTGTCAAATGCAATTTGTGCTTTCACCGGCGACGATGCGTTCGATAACGACTGGGGCAAGAATCGTGAACTGGACAAGACATGTCGCCACAAACTTGGGGTGGTTGTCCCAGCGACCAACGTGAAGACGGCGAGAGCCAGTGTGAATTCTTTCAAGGAGCCTCCGCAGCCAGCCATAAAAACGCTTTCCCAGTGCCGGGCCGTAACCGTAAGCAACATGATATAGAACCAATCAGACGGATATAAGTTGCCCTACTGACCTCGGGCCGCTATCAGTTTGTGTTGCTAACTCCTGATTAACGTCGTTCGCGGACAAGTGGATTCCGTCGCGAAGCCTGCCGGTCAAATGGATGGGAACGCCACAAATCAGGAGCTGGTGACCTTTCAGGCCTTAAGGACCGCTCGATGCGTGACGGGGGAAATCAGGAATAGCGACGAATGGATACCCAAGCAAAAACCAGGAACCAGGCAGACGCAGTTCCCATTAGACACCAGAAGACGATGGCCCTGAGAGAGGCCACCCGATATCTATCATGAATGGTGATGTCTAACCCTAAGCCTGTGTGCAACCAAAACCGCAGAACAAAAGCTATTGCCACCAGCGCGCCTATTCCGACCAGATGCTTCATCGGAACCCTCCGCAGAAGAGGAATATTACGTACGTGCTCAGCAAAATGGAACATCTCCGATTACGCTAACCAGATTGAGGTCGTTACAACGAACCTACAGATAATAGCCAAGGCCGGAAAAAATCGTCTTGGCAGAGCCATTGCGAATGCTGACGACTTCGAGCCAATGGTCCTCGTAAGCATCGCCAACAAGAATGACGTCCACCTGGCCGTCTCCACGCGTGTCTGCAAGGTCTAAGAGAGTCCAGTCCGTAATCTCTGGTACATCGACATCCGTTTTTTTCAATGGCAATTTTCGGAGAACAGTCGCACGTGCATTCTGGTCAACGATGGCGACCACCTCGGAAAGTTCTATGTCGGACCCAATGCGATGCGAATAATAGGCCTGGGCCACCGACCAACCAGCCCGATTTGATTCCCATACCGTAAAGTAGGTGTCTCCCGCCGCTTTGGCTGGCACACCCAGCTGCCGCAATTCGCGGACTAAAAGACTGCGGAGTTCTGGAGTTACCTGCCCGTGCTGTGTGCACTCTGCCGCATCCTTGCTCGCATTCCATTCACAATTGTAGTCAGCGATGACTTTAACGTCGGCACTGCGTTTTGCTCTGTCTCTGAGATCGCAGCTTTCGTCGGGGCCGTTTCCGGCTGGCGATTCACCGCAATAGCGTTTCTTCAAAAAATCTCTGATTTTCCGGCATGAAGCGTCAGTGCAAGGGGGACGATGCGGGTCTTTCTCAGTTTGGGCATCTAAGGTTGCACGAATCGGTTCAGAAGCAGTTGCGCTGCCGGTCCCGGTGTTCGGCGCGGGCATAGTCGCATAGTCCAGCGGCGGATTGGTATCCGTAGTACATCTTGTGTAGCGGGTCCAACCTTGCTCCTGTCCAATCTCTATTGTCGTTGGATTGAGCACCCGGTATTTAGGATCCCCGACTATGGGCGTGTTCGGCAGCCATTCCCCAGGTGCAAAGCACCCGCCCGGCCCGCAAAAAGAGACTGAAAACAGGTTACTGGCCTGCTTCTTAATTTGAACACCGACGCGTCCGTACAATTCGCCTTCCAAAAACCTGTGAAATCGGCGGGTCTGTTACAGGCGGCAACTAGAAAAAGACATGAAGCCGAGAATGCGAACGCCGTGAGCCGACTTTTCATATCGAATATCCTAAGCGGACCGATTTTCAGGAGTGTGGCAATCAGTGCGCGTCGAATAACGCACCAGCCAGCTAATTGTGGCAGCCTTTGTCGAGGAGTTACAGCTGACCTAATGGACAGACTTGTTCGAACGAGCACCTCAACAGGACAGACTATGATTCAGCCTGAACTCGTCAACTCCTGATAACGCCGTTACCGTCCATGTGAAGTACTGGGAGGAACTTTTCCGGTTCCCGACTAACCGGGCACTAGCAATTAGATTTAAGGTCAACGATTGCTGTGCGCGCCTATCATATTGAGAGAATGAGACGGGAATGCCCGAAAACGATTATCAACTCACAGAACTGAAGCACGCATATCAAGTCCTCGGTGTTCCAACGGACGCCGCAGCACCTTCGATTAAGTATGCCTACCGGCGTCTTGTAAAGAGATGGCATCCAGACCTTTACGCAAATGGAACCCCCGCTCACGTCGAGGCGACGCACATGACGAGGCTGATAAATGAAGCGTATTCAGGAATCGCGCATGCTCCGCTTCGCTATCACGTGGAAACGTATCCCAAACCGACCAAGGGCAAAAGAAGCCAACCACCAAGTCACTCAGTAAGTGAACGAGTCAGGGTGACCGCCGAGGAAATTCCCAGGACCGACAGGCTCGAATTCTGGGTGCGCTTTGCTTGCGGAGCATTCTTCGGAGTATTCATCATTCTCGACATGTTTTTTTCGGTTATGCCGGATTCCTTTCAATTCTCAGGAGTCCTCGCTCTTGGGGCTCTAGGCTTGATTCTGGGCTGCGGCTTTGGCGCTGCCCGGTACGGAGACAAATTCTGGTATTCGATTTTTCGCCGCTGGTGGCTTTGGTCGTAAGCCAAGCAACTGGCTAAGTCCTTCCATGAGAAGGCCGGTGAGTGTCAAGTATGTTTTTCTTTTTTTCTTTCCTGTAAGGATGTTTTTGTTCTTCTCTTTCTCCCTGTGAGTTCCTGCCCTTGAGCCAAGCCGCTCCTGTCGCCACCCTTCCATCCGCACTCTTTGTTGAGCGATGGTCGCTCGGTGCAATTTGGGTGTTCTCGATTCAGTAGGTGCTGCCACCTGGTAAGCGACCTCTGTTCCTCCTTTTCGAAAGGAACTGGGCCAGGACCTAGTCGCAGTCACCTGATCTCGGCGGTTGAGCTCGGCTGCCGGAATCTTTTTTCTTTCTGGTATGCTCCTTTTCTTTCTTCTTGCCTTTCCCAGTTTTCCATAGAGAAATTGCGAGCCAAGCTCGCTTAGCAAAGACGATCGCCAACTCCATCGACCCCTAGCATCTCCTGTTTGGTGGGGAGCTCTGCACTCTAGGCCACCGCGCGCATCGCTTTCTGGCTATTGCGCAATGGTTCGTACACCTCTCCGCTTACCCACAACCGATGCAGCAGTACCGCCAACTTTCGAGCCACGGCAACCACCGCTCGTTTCTTGGCATTTTTCCCTCCTCGCTCCGCGAGCTTTAGTCCCCATCTCCGCAGATCACTGTCTTCTCCAAAAGGTCCCAGAATGTAGTGTGCTCCCTGCACCATCATCGTTCGCAGATAGCGGTCTCCTTCTTTGCTGATACCCTTCTGTGGTTCGCTCTCCCCGGAGTTCCTCCGGCCAGGTTTCAATCCCAAAAAACAACCTACCTCGCGACTCTTCAGAAACCGGTGTGGATCTTCTATCGTCAAGACATACGTCAGCGCGATCTGCGTTCCTACACCCTTCACCTGCTGGAGCAAGGACACTTCCGGGTACACTTCCTTGGCGATTTTCTCCATGCGCTCGTCGTATTCCTTGATGCGCTCGTTCAGCGATTCGATTTCTTTGAGCAACGGCTCCAGAACATCCCGCAACTCGGTGCTCAATGCAGCGGCTAGCTCCCGGCTCACCTGATACGTGCCACGCTTGGGCAGCCGTTGGCCATAAGATTTCACCAACCCGCGTGCTGCATTCACCAACGCCGTTCGAGCACTCACCAGTTCGGCTCGCGCCCGGATCACCGTCAGATGGATTTGCGCCTTGGCACTGCGATGGCGCACCGGCCCCAACAGCTCGGGATCGATTCGCGCCAGCCGTGCCAGTGTCCGCGCATCGTGTCGATCATCTTTTCGATTGCTCTTGGTAATCAGTTCCACTTTTTGTGCGTGCGCCACGAGCAGTTCGTGTCCCAGTTCCGTTAACAGCCGGCTCACCCATGGCGAATGTGTTCCTGTCTCCAGGGCGATGAGACTTCGCGGTATCTTTCCAAACGTCTGCTTCATCGCTTCGGGTGTCGTCGCTACTTTCTGTTCCAGAAGGATTTTGCCTGCTTCATCCAAGACACAATAGAACGACCAGCGATCTCCCGATCCACTCCGATCGTCAGCTTTTGGTCCTTGAAAATTTCGCTCTTGAATGTCTGTACAGTGCTAATCTTCTTCATAGCCGGTCTCCTTTTCTTGTGCCTTGAGCACGTCATTCATCGGGAGCGTATCGCATCCCGCTGGAGACCGGCCTTCTCATCCCATCTGGTAAACGCCATAATCGCCGAAGTGGAATCCAGCAGGAAAGCGGACCGGGGACTTGTCCGGTTTCGCGACTTATCAGGGACTACTCGCGTCCAGCGGATTGCGGCAAAATGCCGAGTGAGTAGTCAAGTACGCGTGCTACCATTCAGCAATTCAAGACCTTCCGTCAAGGAGTCCAGCGCTGAAAATGAAAATCACGCCCTCGATAGTTGCTAGGACGCTGGTTGCTGCTCTTCTAGTGGTTCTCGTTCTGAGATTTTGGGCTCAAGGCGGAGACGACCTTCCGCCGCACGAATTTGCCTACGGCACAGCACTCAAGAGTAGTGAAGCCATTCCTGAACGGATGGCCCAGTTCCTTTCATTAGAGGTTATGGACCCTAATGAAATTCAGATTGAAACGTTCGTCGGCAACCGCAGCGAAAAGAATCTCACGCCATTGATAACGTACATTTCGTCTCAAAAGAATCACGATTTTGGGCCGTTGATGGCCGCGTTGAAGAACGTCGACCAATTGACGAATCAAAAAGAAAAGGCAATTCAACTCGTCAAAACGCTTCTCCCATACAAAGACCTATTAAGAAACGAATCACAACAAGACTCAATCATTGTCTTTGTTTATTACGGATTGAAACAGCCGTCAAACCTCCCTCAAGAGCCAGGGTGAAGGTCAGTAACTTAGTCAGACAGCTTGATACCGCCAAGCAGGCAGCCGAATTTGATTCCGGAAAGTGTCCAAAGGACTATCTGATTGGAAATATAAACATTTATCCTCTGGGACTTGAAAATACTTTTTGGCACAACATGGTGGAAATTGCCTCCCCAAAGGATGCCCCTATTTTGGAAATCAGATTCATGGGACTGAAGGGCATATTCAGATACATGCTAGACGAAATGAGGCGAAAGACCGGAGATTCGTTTGTGCATCTGGATGGTGAATCATTGTAGTTCGTCGGCAAACCGGAAAAGTTGAATCGGCCAAAGGAACTTTACCGGTAAGGCGACTAATCAGATGGGAGTTAGCGGTGGCGCCCTCAAAGATGTAGGCATAGAGGCGAACTTCTGTGCCATTGCCTAGTTGGCGGACCTCACAAGCTTTCCCTCCGTGCGATGTTGATATCGTTGTGTGCACCCAATTACAAGTTTAGGCTAAATTGGTGAGCTGGAATCAAAAGAACGGTATCTAAGAGGCTAGCATGAAATGGCTCATCAAGAATCCGCTGCGCCTGAAAGATCGGAATGTGACCCCTCCGGTGAGGACGAAACCTCCAGGGGACTGGAGCGACATAGCGGGCTGGGACCAATTTTTTCAAGCCAAAATCGGGGACGGTCCTTTCCACGTACCAACCGTCATGGGCGCACAAGTATGCCAGTCGGTGCGCTTCCTCAGCTTCGTGAGGAAACGCGGAGGTCGGGTCTGGTTCCCCGGTTGCGGAATCGATCCAGGCCCGCGTTTCTACGCATACGTTGGTAGCACGGTACTTGCGACCGACTTCTCGCCCGTCGCTGTCCGCGTGCAGCGAAAGTTTGCTGAGCTGGCACCAGAAATTATGTTCGGTGGCTGGTCGTCGTTCGTCAAGAGCAACGCGCCCATCGAGAAGTGCGGCCGATTCGACGTCGCCGAACATGATTTCACGACCGGCCCGCCGACTGGTGTCTTCGACGTCGTGATCAACTGCCGGGCCTTCCAAGGCCTATCACCTTCTGCCATGACCGCAGCGGCCAGACATTTTTTCGCCGCTCTCCGCCCGGGAGGTGCCGCAATAATCGATACGAATAATGTCCAAGAAGGGCGTCCCGATGTACTAGAAAACAGCCTCATCGAAGGCGGATTCTTCCTACCCTTCATCGACTCCGAGCGATGGTACCGAGCCCAGCTTGAGAGTACAGGCATCATCTACAGGATGGTGCTGGGACATCCTCATATCCCAGCCCGCGAGCAGTATCCGGCCGGGCATTTTGATGAGTACGCCGAGCGCGATCGCAAGATCCTAGAATCGTTTCGCACGGAGTACAAGACACGACTCGCCGAGGAGGAGCCATCCGTTAGGAAGGTCTTGGATAGTCACGAGGCGAAAGTTGCGCACGTCGTGTACAACACGGGATGACGCTCTCGCTGCACTCTTCGCTGCCGCAAGGCGGACTAAGTCCCGGTAAACGCCGAAACCGTCCATTTGAATTTGACTTCTCCGGTTACGCGACAAATCAGAGTTGAGGCTCGGCGCACAAGAACATCGCGCTAAGTAGAAGCGGGTCTAGGATACAATCCGCCGTATGAGCGAGAGAGTTGTCCTTGAGATGTTATTGGGCTGCGGTTCGATTTATTGCGGATTCGCACCTAAATGGACCTTTTACGAGAAGGGCCGTCTTGCTGGTCGCCTCATTTTCGCTGTCGTTGGCATCATCTTGTTATCGCATGCAGCCTGGCAGATTCTTCTTCACGTCGGATGAAAGAACAGCGCCTTTGTGCCCTGCAAACGCGGAAACCATCCAGTCGGTCCCGGTACCCAAGTTACCGGTTTCGCGACTAAACAGGCACTTGGATTACTTCCGGATTGCTCGTCGCTCACGAGTTAAATCAGGGCCGCTCATCGAAAGTGCTAACCGTTCCGTCCTGCAAAGAGGAACCGCCATGAGCGGGTCGAGGCAGACCCAGCGCTGCGCGCCGAACCAGCTGGTGGGAATCTCGGGAATATGAAGTAGGATGTGGCCACGCTCGCAGACCAGTTCGGTTCCGTTCCACGCAAGGAAGGTTCGCGATGGCTGCCCAACCTGAACTGGATGTGCCATAAGTCTGAGGCAAACAGGGCATCGATGCTTCTGGTCGCGGCAGGCCCATGTCAGGCCCATAAGGCAGAGTGCAACGGAAGATGTGGAATTGGGCATCTATAACGATGTCTACATAGGGGTTTAGGCCGCGAAACGCGCCCTTGACCGCTAAGGAGAAACTTGGATGAAAGCAACTAAGCTCTACAGAACTGCCAGTGGTTTGCTCTTTCTATGGGCCTCAGGCAATACGTATGGACTTTTGATGTTCTGGCATGTTGCAGGCTCGATGAGTCCTGTTCGTTTTCCAGTCGGTCACTCCGGCTTTTCTTACGCCCAGGTCGTACTTGGCTATGAAGTGTTCTGCTCTTTCTGTGTTCTGTTTGCAGCGTACCTGGCTTGGCACTTGGGCACGCTGGCTCGAACAATGCCTAAAGCCATTGGAGGCATGGGGTGGATTCTCTTCGCATACTCACTGGTCGGAGTCTATATAAGTTGGATCGACTTCTCCGGTTTTGTGCTGCTACTTACGGCTGCAATTGCTATCTGCATCGGTTGGGCCACTTGGTTGACGAAAGGACATAGCCAGATGCAGCAACTGGGAAACGAACGAGCCTTGGCTTAGACGGTTCTTCGCCGAAGGGAGGTGGTCGTGGCCGATCTTGATCTGCTGCCCGAACCCGAGTCCCGCAAAGGATGGGACTCTAGCTCTGAAGTTTGCGGCTGGCTGGCCGGGTCAAATAAGAGATGACGAGGAGCAGTAAGAGCACCACAGGCATGAAAGCTATGGGGCCGTCCTTCGCAAGATAGTGGGCAATAAATGCTGAAATCCACGCAAATGTGAATCCCGCGTACGCCCACTCCTTTAGCCTGGCCATGCCCGGCACGAGCAGGATGATCGCACCGAGGGGCTTGGCAATCCCTAGAATGATACGCAATTGTTGCGGATAGCCAACGTGCGCAAATGCCTGAATGGACTTACCTGATAGGTAACCGTATGCGGCAAAGAGCGACATCGCTGCCACCAGACCTGTGGTGACCCAATAAGAGATTGTGCGTGCCATATCCGTGCTCTCCTTCAGGACGGAATCTCAGGAGGGAAATCCTAGCACGGTTCGCTGGCCGGTCTGCGGTGAATTGTCGGCAATTCGGAAGTGATCGCATAGGCATTAGCTGAGACTTTTTCCCGTTTCTCAGCGTATTCCGCTGAGAGTTCAGAAAATGGAAATCGAATCCAGCAATAATCGTGGCCAAGTCTGGCGCGAAAGCAGATGGTTGGTGCTGGTTGAATTTGCCCTCGTCGTCGCGATCTATATTGCCCGTCAACAGCACCTGCTAAAGATTAGCGCCACGCCGTATCTCCTGCTCGTCGCTTGGATTTCTCTTCGCCTTCGTCGGATTCAGTGGAAACACATTGGCTACACGCGCTATCGCACCTGGGTGACGACTCTTCTGCTTGGCATCGCCTGTGGCGTCGGGCTGGAGCTCTTCGACCTATTCGGCAAGCAGCCTCTTCTCACCCGGCTCCTGGGAAAGCCGCCCGACCTCTCGAATTTCCCCGCTGTCAGAGGAAACCTGAAACTTACCCTGGTCATGATCGCACTCATCTGGATCCTTGCGGCCTTCGGAGAGGAGCTCGTCTATCGTGGCTATCTGATGAATCGTGTCGCGGATCTCGGTCGCGGTACACGCACGGCATGGATCGTGAGTTTATTCCTGATCAGCGCTCTCTTCGGTTTCTCTCATTACGATCAGGGTCTCACCGGCATCATCGAGGAGGGTTCTGACGGGCTGATCTTGGGATTGATGTATCTTGCCAGTCACCGAAACCTTGCCATTCCCATTGTCGCCCACGGAGTCTGCGATACGATCGACATCGCACTGCTCTTCTTGGGTAAATATCCGGGCCT
>Ga0207134_1003_pt1 | contig 24825 bp, 23 predicted proteins | sample Alteio_BWMinHeat_12_FD_153527 | JGI IMG/M metagenome (GOLD analysis project Ga0207134, IMG submission 153527) | Enriched cells from forest soil in Barre Woods Harvard Forest LTER site, Petersham, Massachusetts, United States -... | ecosystem: Environmental > Terrestrial > Soil > Temperate forest >... | reverse complement strand
TCGCCACCAAATTTTGCAGCCAAGACTTTCGTCAATGCCGCTGTCAGTGTCGTTTTGCCATGATCAACGTGACCAATTGTTCCCACGTTTAAATGGGGCTTTTTTCGTTCAAATACCGCTTTTGCCATGACTAGATGCTCCTTACTTTTGACCTATAAGAGAAAGTTAGTAATGCTACCACATATCTTATCTATATATAAATATACAACTGGTGCCCATAATCGGAATCGAACCGATGACCTCTTCCTTACCAAGGAAGTGCTCTACCGCCTGAGCTATATGGGCAACTTCTATTCAACTGGAGCGGGCGATGGGAATCGAACCCACGCTATCAGCTTGGAAGGCTGAAGTTCTACCATTGAACTACGCCCGCTTTTAAAAATTTCGTGTGGAGGGAGAAGGATTCGAACCTTCGAAGGCGTAAGCCGGCAGATTTACAGTCTGCTCCCGTTGGCCGCTTGGGTATCCCTCCGCAAAACTAGGCGTGAATTTTGCTTGATGCAAGAAGGGAAGTCAATTGGATGTGGTTGATGAACAAAAATATTTTTGAAACTTACTTACCACCATCCCCGGCGTCTTTCAGAAGGGTAAGATGCATCCGGTGTTAATGCGGATGTTGGGGGCTTTGGAAATAAATTGCTTTGAAGCACTCGTTTACCCTCATATTCTCTGACTATGCTTGTTAATACGGGAGGTAAAGGCGTCTCATCTAGCAAAAGGGTGTCAACATCAACAACAGAAGCTGCCACTTTTTTCTCTGCACAAAGTATAGGAATAGACATTACCTTCTTACCGCCACTTTTAATCAACACTTCGCCATTATCGCCACAGTCAATAACCGTCCCAAGGGCTGTATTACTATTATCTAAACAAAATAATTCTAAAGTTATAGGATCCATTAAGTAAGCGCGCTGTGGGAAGCATAGAATAAGTTTTGATTCATAACGCGTTGGTATTACTTTTTGTAAATAGTAAAGAAATTGGTTATTTTCACGAAGCATCCTTTCCATATCATCTTGTATTGGAAATAATGTTGCATAGGCATAATCTTTTTGCATTAAAATTTTAAAATTACTTAGAGATATCTTTGACACTTTAATTTGTAAATTTTCAGTCTGCTGAGTCACAACAAGTAATGTATCAGGCTCATTACTACAAACTAAAGCTTTAATGCTAAAGCCATCATGACAAGCAATTTCATGAACCTTTTTAAAACTTTTATCGGCTTGTTTTTTAATAAAAACAATAGTCCTTTCATGAGTTGCGCCAATAAGCAGGTCAGCAGTTTTTTGATAAGTACCGAAAGACAATCGCTCACCTTCCTCAGCTTCCTTTTGCAAATATTTCCTTAAATCTAAATCCGTGATTGCCGCATGAAGAAATTTAAATTTTTCTATACTGCCCAAATTATGTAAATCCGTCAAACTACGAAAAAACCTTACAAATAAGCCATAAAATTCTTTATCTATTTTGGCGGCTCGTAAAACACTTAGCTCGCAGATATCAAAAGAACAAATTGAATCACCTTTTAATAAATCACCCTCAGGCAAAAACCAATCGATAGCCCCATGCCAATCAAGTTCACCCGGCTGAGGATCTAAAATAGTGTGATAGTCACCAAACTTTTTTAACTTAGCATCCCATATTTTTACGCCCTTCCAAGAGCAAACCAATACATTCCCTGATTTCAAAAGATAAGCTCCACTGTCATTTTCATGACTGGGCACTGAACGAAGAAGCTCTACTTTGGCTGGACGCTGCATTTTACCAATCCTCGACTGATTTTTTATGTAGCAATTATAACAATCGAATCTTAAGGAAATCTTAAGAAACTTTTATAATAAAATTCGTTTATAAACAATGGGTTAACAAAAAAATAACTTATTATGTTATAGTGCGCCCCTAATAAATAGCAAACGAGGAGGAGAATTATAATGAGCAACCCACGATTCCAAGAATTATTCAGAGCGATTGATGAAATACGCGAAAAACTTAAAGTGTACGTAGGCGGGGATAGAGGTAAGGAAATGCTTAGTCACGCGCTGATTGAAAAATTAAAGCAGCTAGAAGTTTTCTCCACAGACGCTTCTAAAAATACAAGATCCCGGCAGGATATTGAAGAGGTTATTGAAAGCAGCAAGCTGCTTATTAAATTAAGCTATGAAGATCAAACCGCACACAAAGATGCTAATCGCTATCATAGACTGGCTTTCGCTTACCAGGAGCTTTGCCTTGAAGATAAAGTCGCTACCTTAGAAACCCTACATAATCGAGCTCTGGCTTTCGAAAACATCAGCAAAGCGCGCGAACTAGAACCAGGAAATCCTGTCCATCAGCAGCGTTATGAATCCATGAAAAAGAATTATATGACTACGCTTAGACGATTAATCGATGAAGAACAAGAACAAGCAAATGCTAATATCACCGCTAACCGAAATGAAGATGGAATTAAACACTATAAAAATGCCATTTTTTATTGGGAGCTTGTAGAAAGATTAGAAGGACCAACCGCCTATATATTTCACTCCTTAGCATTTTTCCATGCGCAGATTGTATTGTGCAGTCCTGCCCCCTCCAATAGGAATGAAAATAATGCCTTGTATGCGCTCATGGTAAAAAGTTTTAATTACATTGATGCCGCACTTCAAATGCAACCCTATCATGACAATTTTCTTAATTACAAAAAAACTATCGCTGGAAAATTCATCGGCTTTGTTCGAATTAGAGCGCGTATATTGGAAAGAGAAAATGTAGATGCAGCGATAGAAACGAATCAATTTTTACTGCGTTTATTTGAAACCTTGCAATCTCGTGAAGAGGCCGAGATCGCTCATGTTCATCACGCTTTAGCTACTCTTTATTTAACTAAAACAAATGAAGCGAATCTACACGATAAACACCGCTATGCAAAACTTGCTTATGAACACGTTGCTAAAGCCCATGGGTTAGATCCTGCAAACCTACATCATAAATTACAGCTTATTCTTCTAAGTGAAACTTATGCAAAATCCCTAAGAACGCAAAATCCCGTTTTAGCTTTATCTTTATATCAAGAAAGCATTCGCTTAAATGAAAGAGAAGGTTATGCTCCACTTGATCCTAAAACGCTGGCGTTTTGTTATGCAGGGTTAGCAGAGTTATCTCTCAATGAAGAAAAACAGCAGCAGACTGCGTTGGAGCATTATCTTCGCGCCATTGAAATTAAAAAAGCGGCCAACCTCTTAACTCCCGAAGATAATTGTATGCATATGGCCATCAATTGTTATCTTTTGATAGGCGCTCAGTATGAAGACGCACTTAAGGCAGATCACACAAAAGATTATCTGTCTTTTGAAATATTAACGTGTTACCGCCATGCCCTAAGACTTGCCGAAGAAAATCAAGAACCGCGAAAACAAGGGGTCGCGTATAAACGCTTAGGGGGTTGGTATGCATTTTGGTATAGAGAATATGATAAAGCGGCTATGTTCTCTCGTGAAGCCGCTAAACTTCTGACCTCTTCTGCCATTAAAGCAGGAGTTTTTCCTGCTTTAGATGATGATCTCGAAAATCATAGTGAGTTAGGAGAAGAGCTTTATCAGCATAAACTTTGGCAAGAAGCTCATCAAAGTTTTGCTTATACGTCTAATAGAATCATTGACGAAGGCAAAGCGCATCGGGCTAGAATGAGAAGATAGCTTAAGGCGGACCATAACCTGTAGGAGGCTGAGGGAATTGTTGCTGAACAGGATAAACTAATGGGCCCTGCCCTGGCATCCAGCTCTGCCTTGCTTGCGTCATTGCAGTCATAGCACCTGGAGGTAACCCGACAGCACTCGCTGGTTGTTGCAAAGCCACTTGCTCCTGTAGATGCATTACATCTACTTGAGCAGCATTTTCACTTAATTGAGCGCGCCAGATTTCTTTTTGAGCTCGGACAACAGTGAAGCACAGCGCGTAAATGAGTCGGTCTTTTTCACTGATTTGTTTATGTGCTTCATCGAGCTCCCGCTTCAACCGATTATTCTCTTCTGCTAAAGATCTTTGCATAACTCACTCCTAATAATATTAAAAAAGTGGGTAATTTAGCATAAAAAGCGTAGTTGGCCATTCTATATTTTGCTAAAATGCCCGCCTATGAATATTAATACAGCAGCAAATCATTTATCGGATATCTTATCACTTGCTATCAAGCACACTTCAGAGCAAACAGCTCTCATAGTTTCAGATTCGCAGTGCCAACTTAGTGTTACTTTAACAGAGGCTTATAAACGCTGTTTACCCAATGCGATCTTTATAGACTTTGATTCTGTCTCACAAGCGGAAATACTTTCTCAGTTTAATCAGCTGAAACCCTTTGATCTTGTGATACTCATTCAATCCACTAGTTTTAGGCTCGAAGCTTTTCGGATACGCATTGAACTTTTTAATAAATCATTAAAAGTCATTGAGCACCCCCATCTTTCGCGCATGAAAGGAATTGAAGTCGATTACTATATTGAATCTTTAGCTTATGATCCCAACTATTATCGTACTGTTGGCAATGTCCTTAAAAAATTAATTGATCAGGCAAAAATGGGCGTAGTCGATAGTGGCGGCGAGCTTCTGACTTTTGATTCGCCTTTTGAAGAGGCAAAATTAAATGTGGGCGATTATACAAACATGAAAAATATCGGCGGTCAATTTCCGATTGGTGAAGTGTTTACTGAAGCGAAAAATCTTGAAGCAGTAAATGGCAAAGTCAATATTTTTGCTTTTGGTGATACTTCTTTTTCAGTTAATACTCCGGAGACTCCTATTACATTAGTCATAAGCAAAGGTCGCGTGACGGATGTCATTCATTCAACTCCTGAATTTGACCAAGTACTTTCTAATATTCGCGCGGATGAAGGGGAAGTTTGGTTGCGTGAACTAGGGTTTGGCATGAATCGCGCATTTACCAAAGATCGTAGGGTGAGTGATGTAGGCACCTATGAACGCATGTGTGGCGTTCATCTTTCTTTAGGTGCAAAACATTCGGTCTATAAAAAAGATAATTTCACCCGTAGCACTGCTAGACATCATGTAGACGTGTTTGCAGTGACACAATTTGTTTATCTTGATGATGTATTGATTTATCAAGATGGAGCTTGGAAAGTTTTAAAATTTTAAAGTCTGCCTTTGCGATTGTGCAGGCTTAGCTTGCGCTGGATGCGAAAATTCATTTGTTATACTGGGACGTCTTAATTTCTGCATAGCTTTTGCTTCTTTATGTTCATCTAAAATATTTCTTAGGTACGCTCCGCGATTTAAAATATTATAAGGAGTTTTGCAGCGCGATACAAAAATCAGATCATTTTCATTATAGGTTGCGCCTTTAGCTAATAAGTCTTTAATCATTTGATAATTCGGATGCTCACATAATATTGCTTTCATGAGTGGACCTCTCGAAACCCAGCGCTCTTGTATATATTGTTTAATTTGAAAGTTAATGTCTGCGCCATTATCCAATATCAATTTAAACATTGGATAATCATCTTCCATCACAGCTTTCATTAAAGGAGAATAATTTTCATCGTTTCTGCAATCGACACTATCAATACTGGGAAGAGAATTCATGCATTCGTCGGAAGAAACAAAATCTTCGCCTAAGGCTCTTTTGAAATTGTTAAAAATATCCAAGTAACCACTTTGAAGACACAATGCACGGAGTTGCTTTATGCCATCAATCGCAGCTTTTGCGGTGGCTAATTTTTTTTCGGGATCTTCTATTTTAAAAGCATCAAACAGAGCGTCAACAAAAGGGTGATTCCTTGGCATATTTTTTCTTCCTTATTAAATTTATTATGCTGGAATCATAACGCGATAATTTATTTTGTCAAAATGTTATTGATAATCTATCAATATAGACTTTGTTCTAATTTTTATCTAAGATGCTCGTCAAACTATTATATATTCGAGGAGAGTTACATGGCTGCTTCTTCATTAGCTTTACCCTTAATCTCCCATCAGCACTGGGCAGATGCTTTAGCACGATCTGCAGCAGAATTAAGAAAAAAATTAGGCGATAGAGCCTGTTATGAAATAATGATTGGAAGCTTCTGCACTCTTTTCCCATCCTCCTCGGATGCTTTTAGAGAACTTATTTATGCAGCTTATGATAAAGACTTTCGTGATTTCGATTTATTTGCTGAAGTGTGTTTGCAATTTGCCAAAAGCCAGCCAGCGGATCTTTTAGAAAAACTTGTTAAATTATGCGCACCTCGCCTTGAAAAATCTAGAGATGAAAAATCGATATTTATGCGAAAATTTGCCAATGCTTTATTGTTAAAAAACAATCAATATCTTTTTTCACAAGAAAAGAAGCCCGAAGAAAATCATCGTAAACGGAAATCAAGTTTATTGGCAACCAACGGCCACTCGGCATTTTTTGACTCGGTAAAAACAATACCAAGCTCACGCAAAAATAGAAATGTGCGTCGTAAACCAAGGTAAAAATTCTCAGGGTGCTCTTCTGAGCACCCTGAATGATCCTAAAAACCAGGACGTCGGGATCTAATATCTCCCTGCGGGAATTTTGGTGCAGCAGGAATTTGATTAGGATACATCATAGCCTGTCTTGCTCTTACCATTGCAGTCATAGCACCAGCAGGCAAACTTGCTCCACTCGTTGGTTGAGGTGCTGCTCTGCTAACAGAATGAAATGCCTGGCTGAGTTGAGCTGATTGCGAACTGATAATGTGATCTCTGCGAGCTATTTCGTCATTAGCCGCCTTACGTTGAGAATCCAACGCACGTACTAAATTATTATTTTTGTCTTGGATTTGATTTCGGTGTCTGCGCATAGATTGTGCGAGCTCTTCTACTTCTTTAGATCTTGCTTCTGCTGTTCTTGCTCTATCGTCCGCTTCTTTTGCATGCCGTTCCAGGTGTGCGATTCTTTCTTGCGCTTTTTCTAACGCTGAAAGCGCCTCATCTCTTTGTGCTTTGGCTTCTTGTTGTTTCAGCAAAGCTTCATCACTGATACTTCTTTCTTCATCTAATGCATCTTCTAACTCTGCAACTTCTTCTGAATAAACTTTGCTTAGCTGTTCAAATTCTGATTTTGGTTTTGTAGGTTCTATTTTCATAATGTTCACTCCTCTAAGAATGGAATTAATAAAGTAACGGATAATTTTTTTTCAAAGCAACCGAAAGTAAATATTTTACGATGTCATTCTTTGATCAAAAGCGCTCTCAAAGTATCAGCGAGCTTGCCTTGTTGAAATGACAAAATTTTCGATTTACCACAGGCAGCCATCAAACGAAATCCTGCCAATGCTCCGTAGACAAACCACAAAGGTCGAATCAATACCCAAACTTTCAATAGATTTTCTCGAGATTCAAAAGGCGTATAATTATTTAAACAAGCATCCAGAATCTTTTGATACATAGTACTTTCTTCAGTTATTCCATGATGTTTTTTTATTTGGTGCAAACCATTTAACAACGAAAAAAATGGGTGTGAAATTACAATTTCGCCTAAATCAATAAGGGTAATAGCTTGAGATCTATCAGCGATCAATGTGTTGTTATCATTAAAATCTGGCTGAACAAGGGTTTGCTTGATGGAATAATCGGATACTTTTTGACATAAAAGAGAAACCTTAGGAAGAAGCGCCCTTAATTCATCTATTTCAATTTCAGATAAGCCATCCGCTATTAAGATATCTTTTTGTGAAAGTAATTGTTTGTACAAATCGTGTAATTTATCTAATCGCCAATCTGGCACACCTATATCAAGAAAAATATTGATGTAATCCCCCACCGCTATCTGCAGAGAAGTAAATTGATCGATTGCTTTGCAAAGCAACGCTGTGTCAAATTGCTTTTTTAGAATCTCACGCAATGGCCTGCCCGCATCTTGCATTAAAAAACAATTTAGCTCAGCATTTTCTGCGATAATAATAGGAACATTGGCTTTAAAATCTTCATGCAATATTTTTATAATTTTTGATTCGAGTGACAACGCTGCTGGCGTTTGTTTTAAAAATACAAACCCTTTGTTAGTTATAAAACGAGAAACTTCGGACCAGGGTGTATTTTGAATTATTTCGGGAGTATTCGATTTAAGCTGATAGCCACTTGTATTTAAAACCTTAATGGCCCATTTTAAATGAGGATCGTCCGATGGGCTCATCTTTTTTTTACAACTTTCTTTATTGTTTTTTTAGTGGTTGCCTTTTTTTGTTTAGCAACTCCATGTTCAACCAAGGGAGTAAAGACAATCCGCACAGTGCTTGCTTCAACCACTTTTGTAGGCGGTTTTTTCTTTTGGCGCTTAGGCATGCATCTCTCCTAATAATTTAGCTTGCAGAGATTTTTGCTTTATCCATTTAAAACCATCAAAGGGAGTCACTAATGCAACGTCAATATTCCCCCCGACAGTTGCCATGTTACTAGAAAATCGTTGATAAGTTGAAGTGGTCTTAATTAAAAATTCTGCATAAGTGATCGCATCTTGTAATGAAAAATTTTGAAAAATTGGCATTTCTTCAGGATTAGTTTTAAAGCGTGCAAATAATGCGTTTACCACTTCCGGTTGCCCAGTATAAGTAATGCCTAACTCATTATGCGTCACAATTTTTATATCGTTTCCCACATGCATTTCAATCGTTAAAGGTTTTTGCATATCATCATAGCCGACAATTTGAAATCCTATCGGATAAACATTAGGCTGTAAGCTAGCTGCTTTATCTTTCGTTTCATGTCGTATCTGTTCAAGAATTAAATTCTGAACATGTTTACCTATTGCATTAGCTACTTCAAGAATGGTTTTTAAAATTTTTACTTCATTTTTATCCTGCGAAAGATTAGTTTCTAATTCCCGCAAAGCAAAATAAATAGTTTTACCTGCAACCTGCCCCATACCAAAGGTTCCCACACCAAATTTTCGCATAAAAGGAAACACTTTTTGCGCGTGAGACAACGTATTAGAATGATAAATATTTGGCATTCTTCCTTTAAACGTATGTGCCTCATGGCAATGCGGGCACTCTAGATTAAAATCCCCTTCAATGAGCTTATTGGCTGTCAAAGTTGATAAGCTGTCACCTGCAATTACAACACCATCCGGCGTTCTTAAAGTAACAATTAGCGTCATGTAGAAATCCTTATCTAACTAAGCCTAGCTTTAATGATATACAAAATAGATACTAACAACCAATTTTATTTAGAATGCGTCAAATCCACGAACTCATAAACCTCTTTCAATTTGATACTTGACCCCTTCGCCCTCAATAAAAACAGGCTCAAGTTGCGAAACGAAAGAGAATATTAAATCAATGGCGTCATATATGGGCTCTTTGCTTTTATTTGTTAAATAAGCAACGCCAAAAAGCCTGGATTGCTTCGCTACGCTCGCAAGTGTAGGTTACCTAATTCGCAGAGAAAAGCGGGCACCCTCCGTGCCACATCGTGGTCATGCGTAAAAAATTTATTTCCTTTCGAAATTTCTCCTATCTAAAATATATTGAAGTTAATCAACCAGGCAAGAAGTGTAAGGGGAGGTCTCGTGCCTCCCCGCTTTTCTCTGTCACTACCCCTCGTCCCGCGCCTCCGTGCGCGGGATCCAGGGATAAGAACAATGAATGTAATTATTTTCCGATCATCTACCAGCCTTCGGTCGGTAATTAACGGTTTCAATCATATTAACCCTCTATTTTAGCTGGTTAAGCTGATTGGAACCGTTATAAATGGGTTACCGACAGAAAATTCACTGATTTTTTTTGTGATAACATCAAGACCAAAGGAATTTTCTACACATTTATTTACTTTTCACACCCACCAATCTAATCGGAGCTTCGGTACCGTCTTGTATTTTCATAGGCAAAGCAATCACATAACCTACCGCATCTAATTTTTCCGCATTCGCAATATTTTCCACAATATATTTCCCTGCACCTAAAATCAGTTGATGCACAGGAAAACCTGAATCCCCCGCATCAGGGGAAAGCGTATCAATTCCAAGTCCTGCAATATCACGCGCGAGTAGCATTTCTGTCGCTTCTTTAGAAATACTTGGGAAAATAAGTTCGTTGCGATATTTCTCCGGCTGACTCCACCATTTATCCCAGCCAGTATAGACAATTACCAATGTTCCTTTTGGAATGATTCCATAGTCATTCTCAAATGTTTTAATATCATCAACACTAACACTATATCGCTCATGTGCTTTATCTGAGACATTAATTACCCTGCAAGGTGCAATCAAGGATTGGAGTGGAATCTCAGAAATGTTAGCTGCACCAGGTATACAATGTGACGGTGCATCCATATGCGTACCAATGCCTGCAACCATTTGAATACTTTGAGTGCGAAATTTAACGCTGTCAGAGTCTTTTACATAATCCGTCTCAATTTTGTTGTGAAATCCACAACCGCTGCCCCAATGGGGGATAGCTGATGAAAGTGAATGGGTAAGATCGATAAAAATGAAATCATCTAGGTTTAGTAATTTTTGCATAAGGGGAATCGTGGCTCCAGATATTGACTTATCTTTTACGAATTATAAATTTCAAAGCGATTGGAGTCCAGGTGGATGCTCTGGTGAGACTACCTCTTGATTAGCCGCTAAAATACGATACAGTAATAAAATCGTTTTCCATGTTTTACAGGAGTAATATGATGAGGGCGGATTTAACCCAACAACTATCGCCACCTCAAAGCATCAACCTAGCAACTTGGCCTAAGGTGTTGCGTGCACACCAATGGCTGAAGAACTTATTACTCTTTGTTCCGCTGCTTGCTGCGCATCAGTTTGCTAATCTCAATACATGGTTTGCCACACTATTAGGATTTTTAGCATTTAGTCTATGTGCCTCAGCAATTTATATCATCAATGATCTCTTGGATCTGGAAAGCGACCGAGAACATCCTCGCAAACGCTATCGATCCTTTGCTTCGGGTCTCTTACCGGTTTGGATGGGCGTTGTGCTTCTGCCCTTATTATTGCTTGGGAGTTTTAGCTTAACTTGGCATATTGGCGGCGCTTTTCTTTCCTGGCTGATATTTTATTTTGTGCTGGCCTGTCTTTATTCCCTAGGGCTGAAACGTTTGGTCCTCGTGGATTGTCTTATCCTCGCTATACTCTATACCACGCGTATTGTCGCAGGAGCTGCCATTGCAAACATAACGCTGTCATTCTGGCTGCTTACTTTTGCCATTTTTCTGTTTTTGTCTCTGGCTTTTGTTAAACGTTATGCTGAATTAGAAATGCAATTGTTAAGCGGTAAGGAAAAAGTGCAGGGGCGTGGTTATTGTGTAGCGGATGCTCCCTTAATTCAAACCATGGGTGTGACCTCGGGTTATGCTGCCATTTTGGTATTTGCGCTTTATCTTAATAGCGAGGCTGTCATGAAATTATACCAAACCCCCGCATTTTTATGGGGAGCTCTGCCTATCATGTTGTTTTGGATTAACTGGATGTGGTTACAAGCACATCGCGGCAAAATGCATGACGACCCTTTGATTTTTGCTATTAAAGATAAAGCTAGTTTATGTGCTGCTGTTGCATTTGCTAGTGTATTGGTGATGGGTACATTAAGTTGAAGCTGGCGATGGGACTCGAACCCGCGACCTGCTGATTACAAATCAGCTGCTCTACCAACTGAGCTACGCCAGCATACTGGATGGGGGATAATTTTATGCAAATCGGGTGGGGAGTGCAAAGTATTTCGTGAAAAAGTCTATGAAGAAACGTCCTCTGTCTCTAAAAAGCTCAGGATGTCCCAGTTTTTTTCTAAGGCAACCTGTTTTAGGTACTTATCAGGGTCGACTACGATCGGTTTTTTGACATAATTTAACAGGGGTAGGTCATTAATCGAGTCTGTATAGAGCGTGGTGTGGGCGGGAATGATTTGGTTTTCTTGACTCCATTGCTCAAAGCGGGCGATTTTCCCCTCGCCAAGACAAGGTACGCCTGATAGTTTTCCAGTGTATTTGCCCTCTAATATTTCACCTTCAGTCGCAATAAAACCATGGACTCCTGAATGATTTGCCACATGAGATACCACAAAAGAAAGCGAAGCGGTAATCAATATCACTAAAGTATCTGGCTCTTCTTGGTGGTTTTTAATTAAATTCAAACCTTTAACAGAAGTTTTATGTTTTACCATCCCGTGGAAAAATTCCTCTACCCAAAGCTCTTTTTCATGGTGAGGAATTTTTTGCATAATCGAAAGTAAGTGCTCGTATCCCGTATTGGGATCTAATTTTCCTTCAGAATATAAAGCATGGATTTCCTGAAAAATTTTTTTATCTTGGGGGGATAAGATTCCTTTTTGATCCAAGAACGTGGTCCAGAGCTCCCCCGTATTAGCGGAGACTAAAGTATTATCCATATCAAATAGAACTATATTTTTTTCTTGCATAGAGCCTCTTTAGAGCGACATTCTTTTAAATATTTTCTCTGGAATTATTCTTATAAATGCCATTATACCCCACCACCAAAACGGTAGATAGACACAATCCTTCTTCTTATCGATCGCTTTTTCTATGCCTTTGGCAATATTTTCTGGGCTTGACCAAAGCAAGCCCTTTTTAAAATCTTTAGTCATAGGTGTATCCACAAAACCTGGTTTTATGGTTAGCACATTCACACCCGACTTATACAGCCTATTGCGTAATCCTTGCAAAAAAATACTTACAGCCCCTTTTGCAGCACCATAAATATAATTTGATTGTCTGCCGCGATCACCCGCAACAGAACTTATCACGGCAATCGTTCCAGATTTTTGCTGTTCAAAGTAATTGGCAAGCTCTGTTAAGAGAGTCATTATACTAATTGCATTAGTATTTAATTCTTGCAGAGCAAGCCCCACATTTTGCTCACAAGCTTTCTGATCGCCTAAAGTTCCATAAGCAATCAAAACAATATCAATATTATGGAGAGATTCTGTAATCGTTTCATGGTTTCCATAATTAACGCTTTTGGCGCCACGAATTTTAAGATCATTCGCTAAATCTTTAAGCCTATTTTCATTTCGCGCCACTAAATAAAATTCATAGCCTCTTTTGGCATAGCGTTTGGAAACGGCTTCTGCAATACAAGAAGTTGCACCAATGATCATAATTTTTGTCATAATCCTATTCGCCTAGATTGTAGAGATTCAAATTTATCAAGCGCATAATATTTTTCACGTGTAGATTGAAATACTTGCCATTGAGGATAACTTTGTTTAAATACTTTTTCACTCATGCGACAATCTTTAGTTAAATACAAACGCCCACCGAAATGCAACACGATACTATCTAATTCATTTAGAAAATCAAACAAATACTTATCTAATTTAAAATCTAACGCCAGGGTATAACCCTCGATTGGAAATGATAGATAATTTTCGTTTTGCTTGCCAAACATTTTTAAAACGGCCAAAAACGAATTTCTATTTGCAACTCTCAATTTATTTAAAATAGTTTTTAATCCTTCTAAACCTACAGCTTTAGGAATAACAAACTGGTACTGGGTAAAACCTTTTTTGCCATACAATCTATTCCAGTTTTTTATTTTATCTAGAGGATAGAAAAATTGTTGATAATAAACTTCTTGGTTTAATTTTTTTGCTCGATAATACATTTCGTTAAACATTTTAATCGATAAAGAATTTAATACGGGAAAATTAAATGGTATCGAAAGCGAAGAATGATTTTGTAATTTAATTTCACCTTTTGCATGCTCGCCTAATATTAATCTAGAACGCCCTTGGTTAAGACAATCAATCCAGGCTACTGAATAAGTGGAATTTGTGTGTGTTTCAAATAATTCTAATGTTTCTTCTAATGACTTGGTTTTTAAAATAATCTGATCGATGAAAGTACTTTGGATGGACTGTAACTTAATCGTTACTTCTAAAATAATTCCTGTTAATCCCATACCACCGCACGTTGCTTTAAATAAATCGGGGTACTGATTCCGTGAACAATTAACTACTTCTCCATTTCCCAAACACAGCAAAAAACTTTCTACATACTCACTAAAACATCCCTGTCTATGATGATTCTTACCATGCACATCGCTTGCAATCGCACCACCGACAGTGACATATTGCGTCCCTGGAGTCACTGGTAAAAACCATCCTTTAGGAATGCTGAGCTCTAAAATTTCACCCAAGGTTACACCGGCACCTAAACGCAAATAACCTGCTTCACTATCAAAATCTAAAAATAAATTAAGAAAACGCGAGCTGGTAACATGAGAATAAAGCGCGCTATCCCCATAGCTTCGCCCCATGCCTCGAGCAATTGTTTTTTTATGAGAACGAGTCACATAATTCCACTCAGCATCGATGAGTGGATATTGACCCCAACTAGTGATGCGCATAAGCAGCAGGCTTCTCTATTAATCCTAAATTTAATTTAGCAATATTTTCAAAGCGTTCACGCTTAAAAATATCTCCCCGCGTCACACTACGAATCGCATCATAATATTTTTGCATCGCAATATCATTAAAATTATTTTTATCCCCTTTAATACTATTGATATAATCATCCGGCAATCTTCTTTTAAAATGCCCTATTCTCCATTTACGATCATAAGCGGCAGGAAAACGAGCCAACAATGGATCGGTTAAACCACACAGATCAATAATATGCAAAAAAGGTCCGCCACTAATTCCCTCATAACCTATGGCAGCAGATTTAGGCTCTATAGCATGAGTCGTATTTTTTAGATAATCTTTATTAGAATAAAAAGCAATGGGCGTTACCATAAAGCCAGAATTTTGAAAATAAAAGCCTCTCTCATCAGCAATTCCCCAAGGAGAAAAGTTTCTGTCTTTAAAATTATAATTGGTTAATAAAGTAGAAGGCGCATTTAAAACACAAAGCATGGCTATGCTTAGTGCTAGTCCAAATTTAAAATATTTTTTTTGCGACCCGTGATGACTAATTAAAATAATGACTGAAATTAATAATGGGGCTGTAAAAAATCTACCGCTCATAAAATCGCCACCAATCCAAACTATATAAGCACTATAAATTAGAACCCCTAAAGCCATTGCAAATTCTTTTTTATTACCCCCAAGTCCGAACAAAATCCCCATGAATATAACAGGAATAGTGATCGCATCAACCGATAGAGAATTAAATAAATAAGCAATTCCTTGTATCGTTATTTCAAGCTGCGGTGTTCCAGATGCAAGCTTCGCATACGCTGGCGTTGGAAAAGGGAATCCATAATAGATTAATGAAAATAAAGTCCAGATCAATCCTGGCAAAATAACAAGTCCTAAACTTGTCCACCGTTGGCTAGACTTAAACCAAAGAAATAAAGCTAATGGCGCCAAAATAAGCGGCAAATCTGGCCTACTTAAATAGAGTAACCCATAAAACAAAAAGAAAATCCTGCGCTTAGAAAAAACCAAAGCCAAAACAATTAATAAATGCGATAAAGAATTTTCCAAACCTGAAGTTGAAAAATCAAGATACGCTTTAGAAAAAATAAAAATAGAAACAGCCATTACTGACAAAAACATACTAGGTGAAAGAAACCGCACCAAAAGCCCTAGGGTAATAACCGACATCGTTATTTGCAACATAAAGACGGTTATAAATACATTCCCGGTTATAAAAGAAAACAGTGAGACCAATAAAAACCATAAGGGGTGGGTATAGGCTTGGACTCGCTCATCAAAATTAAAATTGGGCCCAAAACCATTGATAAAATTCAGCACAGTTCGCAAAGTAATAGCCGCGTCATCTGAAATCCAGGCGGTTTTAATTAACAATACGGCATAAACGATCAAAAAGCCTAAAGTTAAGGTTAAAGAATTATTTTTGCTATGACTATTCATGGAGCTCCCTCTCCAAACTTCTATGAGTTACAATAGAACAGAAAATGATAGGGAGCAAGCCATGAAGCTAGCCATTAATTTGCGCACCATCTTAATCCAATCCATTAAGTTGCCGATTCTGTTATTAATTCTTGGGGGAATTTTATCATTACTGGTTTGCGTAGAGCCTTTCTGCAACCCCCACACCTACTGGCGCACGGTTTTTAATATAGCCAATGATTTGGGCAACGTGTTGATGACTTTATCATGGGTTATTTTTCTTTATCTCGCTGTTATCTCTATCTTAAAAGCTTATGAAAAAATTCTCTCCGGCGAAAATAAAAAAACTGCGACACATATATTAACAACTATTCGCAAAGGTTCGCGTATTATCTTTGTCTTCTTTGCCTTGCATGCTATTTTTACCGTCTTTGAAGTTAAATACCAGTACCCTAATATTTTTCATAAAATCACCGCTATTTTTATTATTGCAGCCTTTGCCTGGGTTTTTTTACAAATCATAGGCGCTTTAGAAATTGTCTTTTACAAAATTCGACAAGTCCGAAATATAGCCTCTTTCCTGGTAATAGCTATTGCAGTATCTGCCATCTTAATGCTCTTTGACCCAGTACGAAATGTCGGTATCAGTATCTTAGCCTCTGCTACCTTTTTAACCGCTATTGTAGCTTTCTCTGCTCAAAAGACTTTAGGATCTATGTTTGCCGGAGTTCAATTAGCTTTTTCCAAAAGAATTCAAATTGGCGATGCGCTTACGATTGAAAATGAAAATGGAATAGTTGAAGAAATCACCTTAAGTTATGTTATCGTAAAAATTTCTGACTCCCGAAGATTAATTTTTCCCGTCAGTTATTTCCTAGAAAAACCCATTCATAATTGGTCACTTAATAACGAACAACTCCAAGCCTCTATCCGATTTTATGTGGATTTTCTTTTTCCTATCGAAGAATTACGTACGGAATTAAATCGATTGCTAGCAGCATCGACTTTTTGGAATAAAAAAATTGGCATGCTGACTGTATCAAACATAAAAGAAAACGCGGTCGAGCTAAGAGTAGCCGTCTCTGCAAATAATTTTGATGATCTGGATAATCTTAAAGTAGAATTACGGGAAAAATTATTATATTTTATTGCTAAAAATTATCCCCAACACCTGCCTAGACTGCGCCTCAATGGCGATCTTACTAGTTAACAAATAACACAATCCGACCACATTGATTTGTTAGGGCCTTCACCCGCCTTTTCTTCGCCCGCTCTTTTTGCAGCCGCAGCTGCTGCCGCACTCGCACCAACCAAACTGGAGGGATTACTGGAAAGCACCCCGTCCTCTCCAAATAAATAAGGTAGCAATGGAGTTAGATCTACCACAGGACTACTAGGATCTACTAGAGACACTGTTTTAATAGTACCGTCATAATCCGACACAATTTTAGTTAATTCAGGTATCACATCGGTTTCTTCGAAAAATTTAAAGATTCGCTCGCGTCTGGATTTTGACTGCGGACCATAAATCACTATTTCATTATCATTCGCACGGGCAACTAAAATAGCTAATCTTTTTTCTGACAATCCAGAACATTGAATCGTAGGAACATCCGCTTCAACTCTTTGAAAATTACTTTCATCCCCACGACTTAACATACATTCCCCACTGCGACATTTTAAAACGAGACGAGAATTTTTTTCATCAACTTTATAAATAGCAAACCCAAAAGCACACTTTACTAGCACTACATCACGTCCTAAGCTATGCATTTCAACTTCTACTCCAAAATTTTCTTTCTTTGTATTTGAGTACAAATTAAAAGTGACTGTTTCGAACAAAGGTTTAGATAAATCATTAACATTAAATATCTTAAACCAAAAACCTTTAGGATTTTTATCAAGAATAATTAGAGTATCCGAAGATAATAAAATAGGCGCAGGAAGCAAAGAACGCGGATTCTGCCCAGATAAACCGTGCAATTGTTTTGTTTGAAGATTATAGGCTTTAAATTCATGATTACCATTAGCATTACGACTTTCATAAATCACTTGTTTATTAGGAATAATTAATAAACCAGAGAGATTTTTACAAATTTCTCCATACAATGCCTTTTCTTCTTCTAGAATAGTAATTGCACCTGTCGCCGCTTGGATTTTAACTTTGAACTTCTCTCCTGCTGCGTAAGTTTTTGAAGCAGGTTTGAATAGATGAGCCAAAGCTTGTATTTCATTTCTGTCTTGCATAGTTAAAATCCTCTTTTTTTAGACATAGGTTCCACGGGAGCAATCTCCTTAAGTTGCGCAAAAATCTCAGAAAGACTACCCCAACCGAGCGCGGTCAAATGTTGTCTTTTAAATTGCTTAAGCTCTTCTTGAATGGGACATCTGCCATTTTGGATTAAGAGAAGAAGTGCATCGATTGCAACTTTCTTTTCCCACCTTCTTTCAGGCGAAGAATAAAAACGCGAACTGACGTGAGCACTCGCTAAAAGATTTTGTAATCGCTCTGAGCATACTTTAATTTGATCAAAATTTATTTCTTCATCTTTAACAATAGTCGGCGGAGGAATATTATCAATTTTTTCTTCTGCAGGACGTGGAAGATGCTTCAGATCAGATACGATTCTTCTAAGCTCTTGTTCATTGTAAGTAGAAAAAAAGAGATACGGTAAATACTGAGTTCCAAAAAATTGCCCATGATTCCCTCTTATTTGTTTCTCTATGACACTGTAATCTAAATCTGCTCGTGTTGTTAATAACTCACGAAGCTCTTTTAACACATCATTAATTTCCCACGCCAGTCGATTTCTCCCAACCCAAGATCTTAGGATTATCTCTAACCCTTCCATTCTTCCCAATAAAGCTGAAAGTTCTTTTGAAGGTTGCGATAAATCACGTAAAGGTGGTTTGGACACTCTAGCATCTGGTAAATCCGCGTAATCTAGAATCAATTGTGCCACTGAAGCAGGGAAATCGGATAAAGCTGCTATTCTTTTCTGTCTTAATACTAGTTGCGGCAAAGGATAAAAATCGCAGCGCGCTTCATCTTTTCGGGTATAACAAACCCCTAGTTTAAACCCAGGTCTTAATACTAAATCTTGAATGTCTCTGTCCTTAAATTCAAAAACAGGATAAGAAGTTTTAATATAGGGATCAAATACACTCACGGTGGTATTGGTTATATCGCCTATCACTTCTCGTTTTGAAACATAAAACACTTCGCCAGAAGAAGCTATTTGCATGACTGCAAGTTTAGGCAATTCTGCAACAACCACCTTTTTTAATTCTTTACCCTGGATTTCAAAATAAGTTAATGATCGATGCGAGTTAGAATCTTGAACGATAAGAAAGCCATTCTGAGTAAGAGGATAAAACTGCGTCCCTGCCCCGGCCTCTAGGTAATCTTTTCTTAATGAGGCAAATTCATATTTGTCATCCGATAAAACAGTCGCGATTATAAAAAGCGACCGTAACCAACAATATAAAATCACATAATTTTTTCCAACAAACGTTATATCATTGATGTAATTAGAATAAGAAGGACGTAGATGTTCTTCTAACCATAGCCTTTCGATACTCTCATTCCTTGCAAATAGATTGAGATTGGAAAAGAAGGAGTATTCATGCTGTAGGTAAAACCTCTTAAACGTAAATGTTTTTGTTTGCTCATCAAAACAACAAAGCATCGTCGCCGTTTCTAACATTTCATTCGTTCTCGTCACCATAAATTTCTCTGGTTTCTTAGGATCTGCAACCATTCTTATATGGCCTAGCGAAAAATCTTCAGTAGTATCAGGAAGTGGTGCCTGCGCTACGAGTCTTTTTTCTTCAGCAGCTTCTTTCATATTAAAAATCATCACATAAACTTTTTCCTTTCCTTTACCAACCGCCGCAAAATGTCCCTGCGGCAAAGCTAAGAGGCAAGGAACGTGCAGTCTTTCACCACTTACGGCAACATCGACAAAGAAATTTTTAGGTTGATCTCTATCTTTAAAATCACAGACGGTAAAACCACCTTCTCCACCTCGTGCACAAAAATCTGCACTAAAGTCTGTCCAGCGCGCATCCTGAATTGTAGATAACCAAGAGGGTTTCATAGAAAGAACTTTTTTTGGTTCTTCTTTCGCTTCTTTTTTTTCTTCCGGTTGATTCAAACCTAATCCTTGAATCAGACGCCACGAATCACGATCTACACCCGTTTTAGGATCTGTTTTATGATCGACATAAATTTTAATGAGCGCTTGTTTTTGTTCTTCTTCAAGTTTTTCATCCCAGAAATCTTCTGCAGAAACCGCACGATCAGCGGCTGTTTTATCCGCTAAAAAAAATTTTAAATCAGCTGAAAATAAGCCAAAAGATTTGCGTGCAAGCTCATCAATTTGCTCATCAATCTCTAATTGTTTAGCTTCGGATCCTGGCATAAAACCCCGTGCGTTATAGCTATTTATAGTTATCCGCTAGTCTACAGAAGGAACCTTAAGGAAATCTTAAGAAAATTAAATCTTAACCTCATAAAAATCAATGACTTAAATCCTCATCGACATAACCGGAAGCGTTTCCATGGCGGCTAGTCTTTCCGCTGTCATTGAGGGGACTGGTTTATTGGCGATAGCGCGCATACGATGGGTACAGCAAGCCAAATATAAATTTACATCGCTTTGCATGAGTTCCCGTTTTTGATTGGATGCCTCATAAGCTGCCAACCATTTAGCGCGAAAAGCGGGAAGACTTGCTAGAAAAACTTTGTGCCGAACTATTAAATTATTATTACCATTCACTCTTGCAATAACCATCGATCGATCAATCATTTTTTTGATGGTTTTAACGCTATAGGTCTCCCCTGCATGCGCCACTTCAACTTCAGCTTCATCATGCATTAACATTGCTACGAGAAACTTGTTATACAAAGAAGATTGGCTGTATCTTAATACTTCGGGTGAGGGGAAAAAAAATCGCTTTGGATTGTCGCTTCTATCATAATAATCTAATAAAAAACTTTCCTGGGTTAACTGTTTTGCATTTTCTTTTAATAATTCTTTTAAATATAAGAAACTTAAAGTGCCACATTCAAAACGGCCCGCTTGAGGCATCGCTCCATGCGCTCGTGGCTCATAAACTAATTCGCTTTGGATATAAGAACGATCCCAGGTGGCGGGTTTTATAATTTTATCTTGGGTAATAATGACCGCTTCAAAATGTCTTGAATCTTGCGTGGTATTACTCGTTAAAACATACCCAACCGCTTTAAAACCTTCGTGCGTCGCTAATGATTTTTGGATGTAATAAATTTCTTCTACGCATTGTTCTTCAGTTAAACAGAGCCCCTCTCTTATTAACTTTACACCTAAATCCGTTTCGCCATTAATAAGAATAAGAATTTTATGTTTTTTAAAATAGTGATCAGCAAGCTTAGGTAATTCTGTCGCAGATAGTTGTACCGGACTTCCTTTTTTAATTTTTGAATCGGGTCCATGCTGCGTCATGAAAGCATGTTTGGATTGGGATAACTTATATTCTCGGGATTCTGCCATTTCTATATTCCTCAGCTAACTCATTGAAAATGAAGTTAATTTTTTTATAATCACACCCTTAAGATTTCCTTAAGGTTCATCTATTACAATGAGCAAAAATAATTATTAGAGCAACTTATGTATACTCGAGTCAAAACATTACTTTTAGGTGATCTTCTGCTATCGCCAGTGGCGTTGTCAAAAACACTCATTGAAAGATCAGGCGAAAATCCACAAGAAATTGGGATAGGAAGAATAGGGCCTTATTATGGGGGCACTAATGTTGCGCTTATTCATCCAACCAAAATGCCGCCTGAAAAAGTGAAAAAAGTACTAGAAGAGTTTATGAACCTTGATGAGCCCGATTCTAGACGCCCATTAACTTTGTTTAGTAAAGCAATCGGTGCTCCCTTTTTATTAGGGATGACAGGAAAAGAGGCAAAAGCGTTAAGAAGTACGGTAGTACACCATCTTCGTCCTAGTCAGTTCTTCGCACAATCCACTGCGCAAATAACAAACTTATTAGAAGAAAAAGCAAGAAATCCATTTGATAGCACACCCTTAGATGAAACTATTCAAAATTATGTATTTTCGATTATCTGCAATGAAATATTTGGAATCAAAGAAACTCCGCTCGGGACCAGAGAAACTTTACACGGCATTGAATCCATTGCTAGCAAAACACATTTTATGTTATTTCCTATTTTATTTAAGTTGAGCAACCATGTCAGAAAAGTTAAACAACAATATTCTGCGTATGTAAAACAATTTTATGCTGCTGAACAGACTGCCGAAAGCAAAGATGAGTCATTGTTAGGAACATATATGGCTAAATCAACTAAAGCCAATAAAATGGATGATCCAGACTTACGCGCGTCCCCTGCATTTTTAATCGCCGCCAATAACATTACCGCTGTCATAACACTTTGTATGGAAATGTTAATGCTGAATTCTGATCGTCTAGACCCCCTACGCAAGGAAATGAATGCTGAATTTAAAGAACACGACGAAATCGGCCACGAAGTATTTGATAAGAAAAAATTTCCGGCGCTGCATCATATTTATCTTGAATCTTTACGGATCATTGGGTCACGAGCTCAACAACTCGTAAGATATACAAAAACTGCCATTCAAACCGAAAATTTGACCGTACCTGCAAACACGCTTATTATTTTTAACTTAAAACAGGTTTTTGATAATCCCAATTATTTTGCAAACCCACAAGATTTTACTCCTGATAGGTTTAAAGAAGAAACTCCTGTTAACGCATTAATCACTTTTGGCACAGGTAAACGTGTTTGTGCTGGATTTAAAGTATCGGAAGTTATTTTCAAAACATTTATTGCTCATTATGTAAAACATAACCTCATTGCGCATAAGCTTTTTTTAAGGAATTACTTAGGCAATCCTTGCTCAAAAGTTAAATTAATTTGGGCAAATGAAACCCAACATCAATTTATGAAAAAGCATTTTCAATCGGAAAAATATATCTACCGTTTTTATGATGGGGAACTGCATTTTTATCAGCATAACCAAAATATACATCCTTTCTCAGGCCATCGCTTAAATTTTAAAATTGGATGGGAAGGAGGCCGGACCCATGAAGGATGGACAATAATAAATTTTCCGAGTTACATAGACGATAAGACCATCGCTAGAATAGAAAGTCTACGAGCAAATATTTATCTTGTTCTACATCATTTATTTCCGCTTGCTGTTGAAAATAATATTTATCAAATTGAAGTAACCGATATCGATGCCCGCTTACAAAGAATACATAACTATTCTAAAGAAAATCCATCGGATGAAAGACCGGTTTCGGCTTCAATCCAGAGAGATCTCTATCATTTACTTTCCGCACAAATCAGCCTGCTCATTCCTCAAGAGGACTGCGATCTTAGTGAAACCGTGCGTCGATACGGTGAAGTTGCAAATCAAATTTGTGATGTTTTAGCCTCTAACAATCTCCCTACAACAGCAAGTATAACCAACGTTTCCACTTCCTCCCATTATCTAAACCATTCTAAGACGCTGGAATGCATAGAAGATAAAAAAATAACTGATATTCTTACGAATGAAGTTTTAAATCGCAAGACAAAACAACCTGTGATGAAAGTGATGATGGAAGAATTTGACGCTACAGCCCCTTCTGGTCGAACGGTTTTTTTGATGCATAATGAGTCCGTCGTAAAGCCACCGCAACGCAAATCAAAATGTCATTGGATGACGAATCTAGTTTCCTCTTTTTTTAATAAAAAACCTGCTAATGGACCTATACAAGAAAGATTGGATCCTAATAATAAATTGCATTTAAATTAATTTACTCAGGTTACATGATGAGTTTTCTATAATCGAAGCAATTTATCAAATGCTGCTTCATCAATTTTATCTAAAACAATAGAATAGCCCTTTTCATCATCTTCCACCTTGCTATCAACGCCTATCTTTTGATATTTAGCTTGAATAAGTTTTTTATTGGCTGAAAATAAACCCGTTTCATGCCGGCTTAAAGTAAACACTTTTTCTTGAGTTTTAATTGCTTTCCAACATTTACCTTTCAAAGTAACCGCGATTGGATCTGCATACACATTGATAAGCAATGGGTTATGAGCAAGTGCTTTTTTTATACCCGCGGTTGAGGCCATTAAGGTAAATCCTTCTCCTTGAAAAGCTATCGCGGGCTTCTGCATACTTTGCATTAAGCTCTCTTTTGGAGCATACGCAAAAAATGCATCTTGCGCGCGAATTGTGGATATTGCATTTAGGCCAATCACTCGATATTCGTAATGACCTCGAGGTACTATCTCACCCGTTTTCAGAGAAAATAAGGCGGGATCTCTTTTTTGTCCAAACCAATACGGCAAACCATAACACCAGCCTAATTGCTCATTGGCATTGATATCACGATTCGCCACCAAAAAAACTTTGGCTCCATTTATTTGACCCGCTTTATCTTGGGTAGCTGCTACTTTTATTTCCATATTAGCTTGTGCAATATCGCAAGGATCCCCTTTCGTAAACTCAAGACAAGAAATCTCCTTATCATCCGGTAAATGTTGCATAAAACGAGCAATATTACCCTCTTCGGATGCATCTAATTCAAGAACTTGTGAACCGTATTGAATATCGAGAGTGGTTTTTTCTTCGGCTGCCACTTTTTCTGCTAACGCATGAAATTCTTGATTATCAAAAGACAACTCCGCTACTGCTATCGAATAACGTTGCTCCGCAAGGGAACTCCTCACCCTTAATTGTCCGGTGTATTCAAGGCAATCGCCTTTTTTTATAGGCTTTAAAGTAAATACGCCGTGGTTTACATCTTCATTTATCTTACAAATCACTAAGTGATCTTCAGGAATAATATTTTTCCCACGCACTGTTGATTTTATTTCTCGTACTTTCCCAAACTTCTTCTTTGCACTCTTTGCATTTAACCGCTGTATCTGATTGGGTTTTGCAAGCGGTAACGGTACGTCAGAATAATAACCTGAAAGCATTTTTTTACTCCTCGTTATAATTTATAGGCATTTCCACAAAAGGCCTGC
>Ga0207134_1022_pt2 | contig 24886 bp, 34 predicted proteins | sample Alteio_BWMinHeat_12_FD_153527 | JGI IMG/M metagenome (GOLD analysis project Ga0207134, IMG submission 153527) | Enriched cells from forest soil in Barre Woods Harvard Forest LTER site, Petersham, Massachusetts, United States -... | ecosystem: Environmental > Terrestrial > Soil > Temperate forest >... | reverse complement strand
AGAAAGTGATGTTCGAGGCGGCCGATCCGGAAGTGTTTGCCTGGTATATCAAGAATTACGGCTCGGAAATCAATCTATTCGTGGACCACAGTCAGATCGTGCAGCTGGAATGCCTGCGTTCCGGAATATGGGGAACGGCAAGCCTCTGGGGGCGGGTCGTAACCTACAAGGGGTAACGCAGAAACGGAAGGAAGTCAGCGTGAGAAACGGAAATGGAAAACAGGATTTGAGCGCCGTCGCGACATTGGAGGATGGGCTCGAGATGGTGCCGGAAGAAATCCTTCCCGTTGTCCGCGGTGAGACGGCGGCTGCGCACAGCGATCGATTGGCAGAGATCGTGAAACTGTTGCTGGTGGAATTGGGAGTGGACGTTGCCAATCAACACTTTCGCGAGACTCCGGAAAGAGTGGCGCGATTCTATCGAGAGTTCACGCGCGGGTTCTGTGTAAGACCCGAAGCCATCCTCAAGATATTTCGGTCGGAGGCCCGCGAGCTCGTGGTGATTTCGGCTATCGATTTCTTTTCTCTCTGTCCCCACCATCTCCTCGTGTACGGAGGAAAGATTCATTTCGGCTACATACCCGACGGTCAAATCGTGGGTGTATCAAAAATCCCGCGGCTGGTTCATGCCTTGGCTGCGCGACCGATAATTCAGGAGGAGTTGGTGTCGAGCATCGCCGATGCGTTCATGTCGGTAGTGAAGCCCTCCGGCTGCATCGTGAAGGCAATCGGCAAGCATGATTGCGTCGCCGTACGCGGAGTGCACTGCCCTGCGGTGTCGATGACGACCGTGACGAAGAGAGGAATTTTCGAGCAGGAGCGGCTCCATGTCGAGGAATTCGATCGGGCCATCACGGAGGGACAACGTTGTGTCCGTTAGAAGCGCGCAGAAAGTAAAGGCGGGAACGAGCAGGAGTCAGTAATGACGGACCGGAGTGTCAATCATGGAGTGGCGTTTCCCAAGCGGCGCGGGAAAGGGAGACCGCTGATTTTGACGGTGGGCCATTCCACGCGGCCGCGGCAGGAATTCATCGATTTACTCCGAGCACATGACGTGAAACAGCTGATCGACATACGAAAGATTCCACGCTCTCGCCACAATCCGCAATTCAACCGCCCGGTATTGTCGCGCGCCTTAACACGTAGGGACATCGGTTATCGCCATATGGCCGGGCTCGGGGGTCTGCGACATTCCCGGCGGGACTCGATCAACACGGGCTGGCGGAACAAGAGCTTTCGAGGGTACGCAGACTACATGCAGACGTCGGCGTTTCAAATTGCTCTGCAGAAGTTGATGGCCCTCGCGACGCGGAAGCGAGTCGCATTGATGTGCGGTGAGGCTGTGCCTTGGCGCTGTCATCGTTCGCTGATTGCCGACGCGCTCCTGATTCGAGGTTTTCCCGTCGAGGAAATTCAAAGCGCGACGCGACGACGTCCACATTCATTGACTCCGTGGATCCAGGTCGAGGGAACACGGATTACTTATCCGTCGGCCCCTGCCGCGACCAGACGGCATGGACTTGCCGGAGATTCAGAGAGGAGAACGAAAATGATTCAGCTCAAACGTGTTTATGACAAGGCAGCCCCGGAAGATGGCAAGCGTTTCCTCGTCGAGCGGCTTTGGCCCCGTGGAATCAACAAATCCGACTTGCGCGTAGAAGCCTGGCTGAAAGACGTTGGACCAAGTACTGCTTTGCGGCAATGGTTCGGGCACGATCCGAGGAGATGGGACGAATTCCGCCGCCGGTATTTCCGCGAGCTGGAGAAAAATGTCGAGGCTTGCGAACCGATTCACAGAGCCGCCGAACGCGGAAGGGTAACGCTCGTCTACAGTTCGCATGATACGGAACACAACAACGCGGTGGCGTTAAGAGAATTTCTGGAAGCCAAATCGACGAAGAGCCGGACAGGAGAACGAATCCGGCACCTCAAACCTGCCGCCTGATGAGCCGCGTCGCCAGGTCGTTTGTATCTGGCGAAAGGGTGAGAGTCATTCAGAGGAGTTGTGCAGGCGCACGAAGTTGACGATTGGAATTGCAGGAGGTTCTCAGGCTAAGGAGAGAGAAATGGCCAAGACAACACAGCGACCACCGCACTCGGGGGCGATACGATCGCCGGGCCCTCTCGGTAGTCCGACGCTCACCTTTGATCTGAACGCTGAGATAAAGCGGTTACGCGAAGAAAATGTCTGGCAGGGTGGGCGAGACTCCAAGACGCTTGTGAAAAATCAGGACTTCCGAATTGTCCTGACCGTGATGAAAGCCGATGCTCTTCTTCACGAACACAAGACAAGCGGCAGAATCTCCGTACAAGTGCTTTCGGGTCATATTCAAATGCACGTCCAGGACAAGGTTTTTGACTTGGCAGCGGGACATCTCCTGGCGCTCGATCGAGCGGTCCCTCATGACGTGAAGGCCCTGGACGACAGCGCTTTTCTGTTGACCATCGCTTGGCCGGAGGCGGGGCAAAGGCACTTGACCGAATATTAGACCGCAACTCGGGCATTTCATGAGGAGTGAGGTCGAAATCTTTGCGTTCAGGATGTACTTCATTTTAGTCGCGGTTCTGGCAGTGAGTACGCTGATGGTGTCTTATGGCGTGGGCAGACACGAAGTACGAAGGAAGGCCGCCGAATGCGGTTGGTAACAGTTCGGATGATTCAAACACTCGGGGATCTTTCGTGGAACGGCGGCTGACGTTTGAGCTATCACCGATCGCTCCGTTCTGTTTGGAATTTACCGTCTGGGGATTGCGGCGCCGTCCGCAGAATCAAGTGGATCGCTGGGATGGCACCACCTATCAACGCGTGATTTCCATCCGTGGGCGACCTGCGGAAGTCCGTGTCAGCGAGCTAGGATCCCGCGAAGCTCCGCGTTTGGAAGTGAACGTGATTGGGGAGCGGGTTCATGCGGGAGCCGAGGCCGAGGTCAGGGCCTTGTTGACTCCCTTGCTTGGTCTGGAAGTGGACTTGAAGCCTTTTTATCGAATGGCGTCGCGCGAACCGAAACTTCGAGAACTGGCCGAGAGATATCGAGGCCTGAAACCAGGTAGATTTCCGACTGTCTTCGAGACTTTGGCAAACGCATTCGCGTGCCAGCAATTCACAATTGCCGCAGGGCTTCAGTTGTTAAACCAGCTCGTAAGAAGAGGAAGTGTTGGCATCAAGACGCAAGCAGGGATGGTGTTCGGGTTTCCGGAACCGTCAGACCTATTGCGTTTTTCACCGCGCGCGTTCCGCAGTCTTGGGTTCAGCGGCCAGAAAACGAAGGCTTTCCGCGAGTTGAGCAGGAAACTTGTGGCCGAGCCGCTGGCCTTGGATACGCTGATCAATCGCAAGAATGAAGATGCGATGAATTTGCTGCTTGAATTGCGAGGTGTCGGGCGGTGGACGGCGGAGTACGTATTGTTACGAGGGTTGGGACGCCTCGATGTCTTTCCAGGGGATGACGTCGGTGCACGGAATCGTCTGGCCAAGTGGCTACACCGTTCCGAACCGATGGACTACGAAAGCGTGAGACGAGCTCTGGACCGTTGGCAGCCGTATGCGGGATTCATCTATTTTCACTTGTTGATGGAATCGTTGACGGCGACCGGCAAACTCCGTGTTGGACAAACTCCTGCTCACGCCTTTCCAGGCTTGGTGTCGGCCGGAGAAGACTAGTTCCCTCCCCCAGTGACATGCGTAATGCTTGCCGGGACATGCGACCCATTGAGTACGGATGGCAAGCGGCGGAGTATGGTCTCGAACTCTAGAAAACCTCACGGAATATCGAGCGGAGCGGAGAGGAGAGGGCCATGTCAATGATTCTGATTTTCACTGGTAAGTGGAACAGGTGGTACCGCGTCCTGCGATATGGCCATGGATTTGGACTGTTTGATTCTGTGCGCTATGGGCTGTGGCTGGCGCGTGGCTAAACGTGAGGCGCTTGCCATGATTCGAATACAAACCGCGAACGGACCGTCGGATTTGCAACCGCATTCGAATCCGATCTTTCCGAGTTAGCGAGACGAGAGGCAATCGGATGGTAAATACGAGACTCCTTGTCGTCCGTGATGATTCGGTCGCATCGAAACGGGCGGTCAAGTACGTAGGCAAATTTGTGGGAAAGCGAAGGGCGTTTCGCATTTGTCTGGTTCATGTTTTACCGCCATTACCGCCGGAACTCCTGGAACACGGCGGCTCTGAGGACCCTGCGAAGGAGGCACAGCTAGAGGCTGAGCTAAAGGTTGGACAGCATCGCTGGATTTCGGCCGCCAAGAAAGCCTCCCAGAAAGGCTTGCACGAAGATCGCGCGGTCCTGCGGAAAGCGGGGATTTCAGCGAGGACGGTGAAAGCCTCATTCTGTGAACCGGCAGAAGGCAGAGGCGCGGCTGATGCGATTCTGCACATGGCCCCGGGACGACGTTGTCGTACGGTCGTTGTCGGCCGACAGTCGGTTTCCTGGTTTCATAAGTTATTCAGCCACGATTTGTCGGAAGAACTCCTTCGCCGTGGCAAAGGGTTCTGTGTTTGGGCCGTTGAATGATCCACGGCCTGCTCCGAACAGCGGGCGTTGGGAAATGTGGTCTTCGTTGGAAATTTAGACGAGCCGAAGGAGAAAACAACATGTCAGAGTCAATGTATCCGCCAGCATCGCTGGATCTCGCTCGCAAGCGTCGGGACCTCGCACCGCTCATCCAGGACGCGTTCCACGCGTTCAGCCAGCTCGTGTTCGCCGACGGTGCGCTGCCAGCCAAGACAAAGCAACTGATCGCAGTCGCGGCTGCCCACATCACGCAGTGTCCCTATTGCATCCAGAGTCATACCAAAGCGGCGCTAAAGCACGGAGCAAACCCAAAGGAAATCATGGAGGCGATCTGGGTCGCCGCCGAGATGCGAGCCGGTGGTTCCTACGCGCATTCGGCAATATCGCTCACCACGATCAACGAGGAGCAGCAACGCCACGAATCCTGAGGCAGTTGCGTGGGCCGCGTGGATTTATGCCTTGAATCAAACGCAGAGTTAGGAGCGACCGATGAACAACTGCACCGATTCCAATGACGGACGCCGCCTAGAGACCAGTCTGGACTCCCGGTTGGAATCGGAACCGCCGTTTCCACCGGGGAATTTCTCTCGTGTTGTTGCTCCTGGCGTATGTCATGCTCCTGGCCGAGGGGTTCCGGCATGCGGAACCCCGAGAGCTGAGGCTTATTGGCTGCCTGTTGATTCCATTTGGGATCGCGGAGATGAAGCTCTTTTCTTCGTTCCTGGCGCGGGAGGGCGAGGCTTGGTCAAGGTAATCCAGTGAGGCCCACAATGAAGCCACTTTCTTTGCGTGTTCTGCGGTTATTCGGAGAACTGGGGAAGGATCGGCTGGACCTCCATGTGCTATTCGAGGCGGCGGGCAACGAACCGGCCGAACGCCAAGACGTGCTCGACGCCATTGATGAATTGACCGGCGCAGGTATGCTGGACGCCTGCGGTAGTGACTTTTACATGCTGACGCAAAGAGGTAAAGAGGAAATCGCTCAGTCTTGAGCAACGAACAATTCCCTCCCGTGCGCGAGACCCGTGTCCAAATACAGCAGCACGAGTCTCGGCAAGCCGACCAGGCCGGAGATCATTGGACAAACGATCTGCTCGTGAGCGACGTAATCGGCACGAACGAATTCGAACTGTGGTTCCTCTCGGAGCATGTGGTCGACGTGCCGCTCGTACGCTTTTGTCGAAGGCACACATCCAGTCATAGACAACGCGCACGTCTTGTCCAGCTTTGGCGGTCAAAGCGTCAGAGAACTCGCGTCCCACGCCGATGGCTTTGCAAGACCGGGGGATGATCGAAGCTTGCCATCACGACTAAGTCCTACCAAACATCATCAGAGCAAAAACCAGTGGAAGATAAACGATAGAGGCGAAGAGCAGGCGACGAGCCGCCGCGTTCGTTCTACAAAAGGCCAAACGGGCAGCGTAGTAGAAAAAGCCCGAGCTCAAGACAAGAACCGCGACGAAGTAAACCGACCCGGCCCGCTGCGGCACGGCCGGAATGAGGCTGACGGGTATGAGGGCGAGCGAAAACACGATGGTTTGCCACGCCATGAAGTGCCCCTGCCTCGCCCCAACAGGTAATGTCCGATATCCCGCGCGTGCGTAGTCCTCGCGATACATCCAGGCAATGGACATGAAATGTGGAAACTGCCAGAGAAAGAGAATGGCGTAGAGAAGCCACGCGTCCGCACTCAGGCTTCCGCTCGCTCCGGCCCACCCGATCAAGGGCGGCACAGCGCCCGGAAATGCTCCGACCAGCGTGCATAACGGAGTCTTCCTCTTCAGTGGAGTGTACAGAAGCAAGTAGGTGCTCAACGTCAGCAAGGCCAGTACGCTGGCAAGGAGATTTACAAGAAGAGCCAAGTAAAATCCGCCAGCTATGGAGAGGACCACGCCAAACCACAGCGCGAGCGAGGGATGAATCCTCCCGGCGGGCAGCGGACGCCCCGTCGTTCGTCGCATCTGGGCATCGAAACGCCTTTCGATATACTGATTCAGTGTTCCCGCGCCACTAGCCACGAGCATCGTGCCCAAAAGGGTGTTGAAGAGCAGGAGAATCCGCCAGTGAGAACCGGGTGACCCAAGGTAGAAGCCGGCGAAAGTTGTGATCAGAATCAGGAAGTTCACCTCGGGCTTGGTCAGCGTCCAATAATCGGACAACACAGCCGTCCAGCGTGAGAGGCCACTTGCTGCGAAGTGAGCAGCCATTACATTCGTCTGAGCCAATCGAGTTGCACGCGTCATGTTATGGCCTCGCTGAACGTCGAGATGTTCTGCTCTTGTGCGACGTGTCGTTGATTCAATGTTCCGGGCGAATCCTAACGATCTCCACAGAACAGACAGCGTGTCGGGCCACCGCATCCGATATGCTGCCCATCACGTCTTCCTATGCCTTGAGCGCCTGCAAGAGTCCCAGGTAATGAATGAGATCATCGCGCGACAGCATCCCCAATATCGCCTTATCCGTCATCACGGGAAGTTGGGCGACGCCATTTCTGCCCATCTGCTCCAATGCCGTCGACAACTCTGCATCAGGTCTGATCGATTGCATTTGTTTCGCCGGTATCACAGCTCCGAGAGCAGTCGTGGTTGGCCATTGGGCGCGAGGCACCTTTCGGATGACTGGTAGGGTGAGTAGCCCGACGACCTCAGAATCGTTCATGATCACAAAGCTCGTGCGCCCACTGGTTAAGATGTAGTCGTGCACCACTCTTTCGAGCGTTGTATCGGCGGGGATGGTGGCGTAATCGCGGCCCATCGCCTCTGATACCTTGTGGCCGGCCAACAGTCCCTGCATTACCTGCTGCTGAACTTGCGCTGCGGCGGCGCTTTCGAGAAACCAGCCGATGAAGGCTATCCACAGACCGTTAAAAAAGTTTCCCCGCAAAGCGAGCCAGACACCGAAAGCTATGAAAAGGAAGCCGATGAAACGTCCAGCGTCGGCCGCAATCAGGGTGGCTCTCCGGAAGTTGTGAGAAACGCCCCAAACAATCGCGCGAAAAACTCGTCCGCCGTCCAACGGGAATCCGGGAATGAGATTGAAGACGGCAAGCATGCCATTGATGAGGGCCAGGTATTTGGCGGTGGCCAGCAGCGGACTGATGGTCGTTAGAAGGGGCTGCAGCACGAGAAACAGGGCTGCCAGGGCAAAGCTCACAATAGGCCCCGCGACCGCGATCCAGAACTCGGCGCCAGCGCTTGGAGGCTCTCCGGCTATTTGTGAGACCCCTCCGAAAATGAACAAAGTGATGCGGGGCACTTGAATCTTGTAATGCATAGCCACAAACGAATGTCCAAGCTCGTGGAGCAACACGCACACAAAGAATAGGACCGCGGTGAGTGCGCCCATGAACCAATACTCGGGCGTGTTCCAGTTCTTGAACTCACTTGGGAAGTAGCTGACAGCCAACATCCAGGTGAACAGGCCAAGCACCAAAAACCAGGAATAGTCGAGGTCGACTGCGATACCGAAGATTCGTCCCAACGGGATTGTATGGCGGAACATTCATCACCTGCCTTTCAGTTCCCGAGCGCAATGCGCGGTCTGCTCCGTTATCGCGCATCGTTACTCTAAGGGCTTGAGTACTGCGACCGAAGAGTCGGGTCTCGCCGGCGCCGCCGAAGCTATCGCCCTGAAGACGCCGCTTTCGATTTTCCATTGGACTTGTTGTCAACGGCGACCCTGGGCATCACAACTTCAAGCAGGTCACCCTTGAGGTTCGCCGTGGATCGAGAAGGATCGACATCCACGGGCAACTCCTCCACTCCGAAGATCCGTTGTGCTCTCTTCTCCATGTGCGCTGGCGTGTTACCCCCGCAAATCACGTCCAGCTCTCTTCCACCGTTGACCATCAAGCGACGAGACTCAACACTGACGTTGAGTTGATCAGCTGTAAAAGAGCACGGCAATTCGGCCTTAAAGACGATCGCCTCGGCCGATTCCTTCAAATCGTGCCGATACGTACGCACGACTTCGACTTCGGCTTCGATCCAATCATCGATGTCGTGGCCATTGACACTGCCATGGCCCTTGAACAGCTCATAGGCACGGCGAGCAATCACGTTTTGCATTTCGTTTTTCCGGCTAAGCAGAACGTCAGCGGCAACAAGCTTCACAGGTGTAGTGGCTTCGCGTGGTCGTGGTGTTGATTGTTCTTTCATTTTCCGTCTCCTTTTGCTTTTCTTCCGCCGAGGCAGTGCAACTCGAAACAAGGTGACCTCCCAGCCTGCAGTACCGATTCAAGTACTGGCGCAATTCCAGGCGAGCTCTTAGGCAGCAAGATCGTCACCGCAGATGTAAGCGCGCGGCCGAAGCTCTGATCACCATCTGATGCTCGACCGTTTGGCAAGCTCAGTACTGGGCTAGGGGACGCAACGTGGTTATGCAGAAACAGATGGAACGAGTGTCCGAGGGAGGCAACCCAAAGAATTCCAGAGTACAGGGCATGGTCGAACACAACCCAAAGCGCTACGAGTGCTGCGAGAATCGTATAGAAGATCGTGAAGAAGAAAAGGGCCGCAACCAGCTCGCGCACAAAATAGCTTTGAAAGGATATGAAGGTCGCCAGCATGACCACAATCCATTTCACTTTCCGGTGATCCCGTAGAAAGGCATAGCCCCTGTTGCTCACATCCCGAACCGCGGACAAAAGCGCCTGCAAGACAGCGAACCGTTCGATGTTGATGACTGTGTACGGTCGCACCCTTTCTCTTGGTGATGAAGTTGCTTCCATGACGGTTTCATTCTCGAACCCTGCTCAATTTGTGGCAATGGGTCGTTTATACTCTCTGCAGAAACAGCTGTAAGCGCCAAGGAACAGAGGAAATTCACGCGAAGACAGCTAACTGGGAAAGGATCCGCCAACTCTGTGTCCGTGGAACGGGTGGTCCATATGGTGGCAGTGATATTTGCGGTTCGTCAGAGAACGAGGTAGGAGGGATGATTCGCCTTATCACAATCGAACGCGAATTCGGATGCGGTGGTTCGGCAATTCGATTCGATGAACATGGGCCTTTCGAACGGGCAAGCATCCTCTGCAAGAGGTCGCAATTCAAAAAGGACTAGAGAAGTTTACGCTGCATGGCATGGGTGACCGCTTCCAGGCGGTTATGGGTGTGGAGTTTCTGATTAATGTGGTGTAAATGGTTGCGCAGAGTTTGCAAGGTTATCTTCAGCTTGCGCGCAATGACCCCCGAGTTGTTGCCAACCGAGAACGACCGCAGGATTTCTATCTCCTGTTCAGAAAGAGGGAGGATCGGTGATGGACTCGCCACAACGTCTGGTATGGCGACGAGTTGACGCGAAATGTTGATCATTGTGCGTAAAAGTTCCTCGTTCTTTTTCCGCTCGGTGATGTCGTGGGCGAGGTGCACAATCAGACGCTGATGGTTCCGGGGGTTTTCGAACACTAACGTAGACACACTCACCCACAGCCGACGCCCGGATCGTGCCTTTGCTTCCAGATCAAAATTGGGGATCTCAAGGTGCTTGGCAGCGCAATCCCTGATGCTGCAATTCTCGCCACAGACCTCGGTGCCCAAGGCTCCACGTCCCTGCAAAATCTTATGGCACGTGCTGTTGAGAGCTTCCGCCGCGCTGTATTCAAACAGTTTCTGTGCGGCTTTGTTCCAGGAACGAATCTCACCCATTTCGGTGACCGTAAAAGCGGCGTCCGACGTTCCCTCCAGTAGACTAAAGAGCTCAAGTTCCAGCATGATCGAACTCCTGCGATGGGTGTATCCAATCACCATCGTTTCGACTGGCGGTAGCGGTATATGAGTTGAGGGCAGCGAACTTCTCGCGAGCAGCCCGCGAGCCGAGGATGCTTTCGATTCGACCCGCGCCGTAAACGGCGAGAAGCGCAAGGCCGGATGCCAGCAACAGACGTTCGGTCCATATCCAGACAGTCGTCCTGCGCTTCGGGCCCTGGCCAGCGCCGCTTGCGGATCCGAATTCGCCGTCATCCGATTTTCGAACATTCCACATGAACTTTTACTCTCTGCGACCCGCGTAGTAAGGCATCGCTCTGCCGCGCCGTTAACAGCGCGAAGTCAATTGGTGGTCGATGAATTCGCGTCGACCACTATGCAGCCGACAAAAGCCGAAACTGGCGGATCGCGCGCGTACAATGAGCGGTTTCCGGTTTCAATGATTTGCGGAGTGCCGCTTTGCCGTGATGTAGTCTTGTTTTTGCGGCGCCCACGGAGAGCCCCATCATCTTTGCCGTTTCCTCGAGGGAATGTTCTTGTAGCTTGTGCAGCTCGATAGCCTGCCGAATGGTCGGGCGCAGCGCGCGGATCGCGCCTCGGAGAATTCCTTCTCGCTCGCGCTGTGCACAATGAGCTTCGGGATCCGGAGCGCGGTCCGGAACATCTGGAAACCCGAGATTCCTGTCATGATTGCCAGGATCGTCGATGGAAAGTTCGAGTGCGGAACGCTTTTTCCGAAGAATCATCAGCGCCGAATTGATCGCAATTCGTGTTAGCCAGGTTGAGAAACTTGACCTGCCGTCAAAATCCTTGATGTGAAGAAAGGCCCTCAAAAATGAATCTTGCAAAGCGTCTTCCGCATCTTCACGGTTTTTGGTGATGCGGTATGTGGTCCGAAGAATTCTCTTCGTATGAGATTGCCAGAGTTCATCGAATGCCGCAGTTTGCCCGCGCTTTGCCGCCGCGACGACTGTGTTCTCGTTCAACCCGTTCGGGCTAAACACGCCTGTGGCACCCATGTCTCGCCTCCTAGCAACATTCATCTGGGGTATCTATCTCTTGCCGTATTTTCCAGCGCTGCGTGAATTTCCTTTAGCAAGGTGTCGCTCCGTACGGGCTTGCTCAAGAAACCGGCTGCCCCGGCTTTCATCGCCAAATCGCGAAGGGATGCATCACCATGGCCGGTGATGAAAATGATTGGGACTTGGCTGTTGGCATCTCGCAGCCGTCTCTGCAACTCGATGCCGCTCATCCCTGGCAAACGCACGTCGAGGATCAAACACATCGTGTCTTGCCGCTTGGCGGAGTAGAGGTAGTCTTCCGCGGAGGCAAACGTCTCTGTCAAAAAGCCTGCAGCCTTCATGACGCTCCCCAGCGCCTCGCGAAGGGGTTCATCATCATCAACAATGGCGATAATACCGGTCTTACGTTGAATGTCGTCCCCTTGTATTCGTCCGATCTCCCGCTCGATAAAACTCCCGACAACACGGAGACTAACAATCTGGGAGCATCGAAAGCTATCCTGCTTTAGGAGGAGACGGGTACTTACTTTCGAAGGGTGGCTTTTAGCTTCTCAGCCATGCGGACCAGGTGGGCAAGGGAATCAGCGTGTGTTTTTTCCATGACGTGCGCGCGGTGGGTCTTGACGGTCAGTTCGCTGGTCCCCATTTCACCTGCGATCTGCTTGTTCAGAAGTCCGGCAACGACAAAGTCCAAGACTTCCTTTTCGCGGGGGGTGAGCGAATCGAACCGCGCGCGAATTTCGCTCACTTCCGCACGTTCTTTCCGGAGTGCGCGGTCGCTGGCAATTGCTTTCTGAACCGCATCCAGCAAATCCTGACCACGAACTGGCTTGGTCAAGAACTCGTGCGCCCCTTCTTTCATGGCGCGCACAGACATGGGAATGTCGCCATGGCCTGTAATGAAAATGATCGGAATTTGGACGTTCGCATCGCTCAATTTGAGTTGAAGATCAAGGCCGCTCAAGCCCGGCATCCTCACGTCGAGGACAAGACAGGCCGGCGCATCCCGGCGCTTCGCAATCAGGAAGTCTTGTGCTGACGCAAAAGTCTCGACGCGAAGGCCCACGGACCTGATGAGGCTCTGCAGTCCTTCGCGAATCATGCGGTCATCATCGATAACGAATACAATCGGGTCCGGTTCCTTCATGCAACAGGCCCGTCAGCGCTCGGCAGCATGAACTGAAATATGGAGCCTTGAGAAACAGTCGATTCAGCCCATAGTCTGCCGCCATGCGCTTCAATGATCGAACGGCTAATGGGCAATCCCATCCCTATGCCCTTAGATCGAGTTGTAAAGAATGGCTCGAAGAGCCGGGCCATGACCTCCGCACTCACTCCGATCCCGGAGTCCTCGACGGAAACATGAACCTGGCCAGCATCCTGCATTTGGGACCGGACTAGCAGCTTCCGCGGCCGGTCGGTAACGGCAGTCATGGCTTCGATTCCATTCATCATTAGATTCAAGACTACCTGCTGTAACTGAATTCTATCGCCGAAAACCACAGGCAGATCCGGCGTGAGTTCGATTGCAACGGAGACGTTATTCCTCATCCCTTGAAAGTTCACTAGCGCGACAGTGTCCTCGATGATTTCATTGATGTGAACTCGCTTCCTCTCCGGAGTCGTCTTGTTGATAAGTGAACGGATTTGGACGATGACCTCGGATGCGCGTGTCGCGCCGTGAACGGTGCGCTCGGCCGCCGCGCGCGCTTCGCCAAGATTTGGATTTTGATGAGAGAGCCAGGCCACACAGGCGTCCGCGTTGGATACGACTGCGGCGAGCGGTTGATTAACCTCATGGGCAATGGATGCCGTGAGTTCGCCTATTGTAGTTATTCGAGCCACACGAGCCAGTTCCGTCCGGGTTATTTCGAGCGACTCTTCGGTACGCCTCTGTTCCGCAATCTGCTTGAGAAGTGTCTCGTTTGCGTTCTTGAGTTCAGCGGTACGCTCTCCGACCTTTACTTCAAGTTCGTCGCGGGCGTGCCTAAGGGAATCTTCTGTTTGCCTTCGCCAGGAGCTCAACAGACTTGCAGCCACTTGACAACTAACGAAGGTGAGAAAAAACGGGACCTCGCTTGGCTTCAAAATCCACGTACGGACAGGCGGAATGAAAAAATATAGAACCGTGAGAGTGCTGAAGCCAACTGCGACCCAGCCGGGGCCCTTTCCGCCATACCATGTACTGGCAATCACCGCAACGGGAAAGAAGAACCAGAACGGGTCTCCGAACGGAACTTGCAAAACGAGCGATAAAAATAAAGCCAGTGATACAACGGCGATTGCGAAACCGTAGCGCGACAGTGCGCGCAACTTGGACGGTACGGGGTGAGTGTCTTGCATCTCGAGGCATGGGCAGTGATCAGGGCCTTTCTTTTATACTACGAGCGTGGATCACTTAGCCACCGCTCTCGTGAGGATTGCGAAAGGCCGCCAGGATCTTCGCCATCAGTTCATTTTTGTTTTCCGGATTTCTTCTTCGCCTTGGCCCGAATGTGTCTCAATGCTTTCCCTTTGTGGATCGCCACATGATCGGTCTTGTCACTTTGGATGAGGTATTGAGGCTCCTCTCTCGAAGCGTGGTGCACATAGCCTTTGATCCGTATATCAGAAACGACTTTCTTGATGATGACGCCACGAACCCTCCCAGCTTCTGAATTCCATTCAACGTGGTCGCCGCGCCTGAATATTTTGGGCATCGCTTTTGTCCCCACAACAAGAAATCACATGTAACGATTTCCGTTCGACTAGGTTGCAAGTGCTGGTGATGAAGAACTCACCGCACGATTAATTCAGCTTTCATATTCGGGTGCAAAGTACAGTCATAGAAGTAGGTTCCCCTTTTAGTGACTACATATTTCCAGGAACTGCCAACAGGAAGAATGCCGGAATCAAATTTCTTCGGTTTTGTCGACGTTGCGGTGTGAGGGACGATGTCGTCGTTCTTCCATTCAACCGTATCGCCAACCTTTACAGTCAGCATGGCGGGTTGAAACTTAAGTTCACGGATGACGACCGTGTGCGTTTGCGGGCCTTTAGGAACAGCGGCCAGCACGAATCCGCCCGCAGGTCCTTGCGTGCCCAGCGAGCACGAAACCAGTAACAAGACGGTTGTCGCCACTAATGTTGAAGCTACCGATCGCATGCTCGAGTGGGTCGCGTTCATTGCTATATCTCCTTGGTTGTAACGCCAGCTCTTACTTGGGGTTCTTTGCGTCATGTGCTGCGGAGGGGTCAACTGTGGCTTGCACGTTTCGTGCATGTTCAAGATGGCCGAGAAAGAGAGTCTGAGCGCCCTGGAGGGCGGCCTTAAGTTCCGCGTTCTGTGCGTTCGGAATCAAGACACCGGCGATGGCATCCGTAACCTGCTTGTGATAGGCCACCTCGTTGTCGATGTAGAATTTGTCAAAGGCCTTCCCGCGCAGGCTCTTCAGCTTTGCCGTAACTTCCACGGACTTCGCTTTGAGACTGTTGCTGGTGTCATTTTCGACTGGGGTTAGCTGAAGCTTGCCCGCCAGTTCAATGACGGACTTCTGGACGGCCCCGTGATCGGTGACCATCTGTTGCGCAAAACCCCGAACTTCCTTGTTCTTCGACTCGGTCAATGCGAGTTTGCCGTAGTCGATGTCAATCTGATTTGCAGTCAGAACGATCGCGCCGATATTCGCGTCGCTCGGAGGCTGTTGTGCGACACTCTCGGAAGCGAAACCAATCGAACCGAGTAAAGCAACCGCGGACAGAACCAAAATGCTTGAACTCTTCATTTGTGTGACTCCTTTTATAATTTTCCGTAGTACGCCTGCATGGCCTGGGAACAACGGTGATCCTTATTCTTCATGGCGATCCTCATCCTCGAACTGTTTCCCACTTGTCACAATGGTCCGTTTATACCGGGGAAAGAGACGCCTGTAACAGATGCCAAAAGGTATTCGAACAAGGACTCGATGCCGATTACGCGCATTCAACCGCTAGACAGACGACCTTTGGAGACCCTCTCCACTAGAGAAGAGTCTCCAGCGGACAATTGGATACGTCTGCTCGATCTTTCTTATCTCCGGGGAACCGGCCCTGCCGCCGGCTAATGTACAGCGCTGGTTTCGAAGCAGTTATTCATCATATATCTGGTCCTAGACGGATAAGACAATCTTGAACTGGATTGGCTCAATTCAATCGAGTGCCTGCTTCTGCGTCTCGAATCGATGGAAAACAGTTTCATCGCTTACTTTCGCGGCGGGATACCGAACACTACATAGCAGGGTGAATGTTCGGCCAGGTGTTTAGCCGTCGTGCCAAATACTATCTCGCCTAGCGTACGTCCGTGGTGATAGCCGAGGACGGCTAGATCGCTTTTCTTTTCCTTTAATTCATCAAGCAGCGCGTAGCTGGCGGAGTGCGCCCGTAAAACCAGCGTTCTTGCCTTCAAATGGCTGCGCCGGGCCACGCGCTCGCCGGCTCGCAAGATTTTCTGCGCTGCTGCTTCCAGATCCGGTACTTCGACGTCGAGGGCCGTGTTATCGGGAAGTTCTATTACATGAACTAGAACGAGTGATGCTCCCCGCGAGCCCAGGCGGCAAGCCAACGTGGTTAGTTCCACAGCGTTTTCTAGGGTTTTCAAACCTACTAAGATCCGCTTAGGTCTCCTCATCTGTTGAGCCATACCTTCCTCCTCGTTTTGAGGTTGGATCATCCTGTCATGTAAAACTGGATCACGTCGATGTAACAGGCGTTTCTGTCGAAGGTATAAAGAGACCATTGTTAGGAAGGCAAGGAGGGTCCAGCATGAGAGTCGTAATGAAAGCGATGGTGTCGCTGTCATCTGTGCCGGTGGGCCGTAGGGAGAGAACATGCGTGCTGGGAAGAAGGTCCCGACTTGAAAGTGGAAGAGTCGTTACAACTGCCCGTTCCGGGAGCGCTCGAGGGGCATTCGAGCCTCAGAAGTCAATCTAGGCAGAAAGTCAAAGCTTTCGGGCGACCGGGTATCGAGCCCCGATGGACTCACGGCGACAAAGACGGCGTGGGGACAGCGTATGCAGCTGCGAGCCGAATTTGGTTCACCTTGTGGAATGGCATCATCACTGAAGTCTATTATCCGACAGTGGATCACCCGCAGATCCGAGACCTGCAGTGTCTCATTACGGATGGAAAGACCTTTTTCCATGAAGAAAAGCGCGACCTGAAATCCATCTGCGAGCGTCTTTCAGGTAATTCACTTGGCTACCGCTACACCAACACCGATTCCGAGAGCCGGTACTCCATCATTAAGGAAATCATCACGAATCCGCATCTTGCCTGCATTCTCCAGCACGTTCAACTCGTCGGTGATGAAGCGTTTATCTCGAAGTTGCGCCTTTACATGCTTTGTGCGCCTCATCTTCAAGTCGGCGGATGGAGTAACAACGGCTATGTGATCCGGGTAGCGGGCCGGAAGATCCTGATGGCAGAAAAGGCAGGAGTATGGCTGGCACTCGGACTCACACTGCAATTTTCCCGAGCTTCCTGTGGTTACGTTGGCCGGAGTGACGGCTGGACCGATCTCGCCGGCAACTTTCAAATGGACTGGGAGTTCGATCAGGCCTCTGACGGAAACATTGCCCTGATGGGAGAAGTTGACCTCGGTGGCAAGCGCGAGTTCACCGTGGGACTGGCGTTCGGTGACACGGAGCACTGTGCGATAACAACCCTTTTCCAGGCGCTTGGCATTCCCTTCAAAGAGCACTTGAAGCGATACACGGAACAATGGGACCGCACCTCCGCGCACCGGCTTCCTTTGGAAAAGTTTTCGAGTGACAACGGCAACCTATACCACAGCAGCTTCAGTTTGCTTATGAGTCATGAAGACAAGTCTTATCCGGGTGCCTTGATTGCTTCTCTCTCGATTCCTTGGGGAGAAGCAAAGGGTGATGCGGACAACGGCGGATATCACCTTGTGTGGACCCGGGATCTGGTGGGCAGCGCCTCTGCCATGCTTGCTGCCGGCGATCGCATCACACCATTGCGCTCGCTGATTTATTTGGTGGCATCACAGCAGGAAGACGGAGGCTTTGCACAGAATTTCTGGATTGATGGCGGGCCATACTGGCGGGGAATCCAGCTTGACGAAGTGGCTCTTCCGATTCTTTTGGCCTGGCAGCTCCAACGGGAGGGCGCTCTTCAAGATTTTGACCCGTACCCGATGATCCTGAAGGCAGCTGCTTATTTAATTCGTCATGGACCTGTCACCGAGCAAGAGCGCTGGGAAGAAGCCAGTGGCTACTCTCCTTCGACGCTCGCTTCCAACATTGCTGCTCTGATTGTGGCGGCATGGTTCGCGCGTGAGCGAGGGGATTATGCCGTTGCAACAATGTTAGAGGAATACGCCGATTTTCTGGAATGTCATATCGAAGCTTGGACCGTCACAACAGAGGGCGCACTTGTCCCTGGGATTCAGCGGCACTACGTACGAATTCTGCCGGAGGATGTCGACAACCCCAATCCCCTGGAGGACCCAAATTCAAAAGTGCTAGAGATCAAGAACCAGCCGGCTGGGTCGCAAGATTCATTCCCGGCAAGAGATATCGTTGATGCTGGCTTTCTTCAGCTCGCGCGTTATGGGATAAGACGGCCCGATGATCCAGTAATCGTGGATTCTTTGAAGGTCATCGATGCGGTATTGAAGGTGAACACTCCGGTCGGGCCGGTCTGGCGTCGTTACAATCACGATGGTTATGGCCAGCGAGAGGATGGCGGCCCGTACGTCGGGTGGGGCAAGGGTCGCGCGTGGCCTCTTCTGACTGGAGAACGGGGGCATTTCGAACTCTCTGCAGGGCGAGACGTGAAACCGTTCATACGAGCGATGGAAGGTTTCGCCTCGACGACAGGTTTATTGCCCGAGCAGGTATGGGACGAACCGGACCGACCGGTGGCTTATATGTTCCTTGGTCGACCGACGGGCTCGGCCATGCCTCTGATGTGGGCTCACGCGGAGTACATCAAGCTACTCAGGTCCGTGTCTGATAATCGCGTTTTCGACATGATCCCTGAAGTTGCAGAGCGCTACCTGGGAGATCGCAAGGCTCGTCAATTATTCGAGATCTGGAAGCCCAATCGACAGGCTCGTACCGTCAAGCGAGGCTACACTCTTCGCATCCAGGTTCCAGTTCCCTTCCACCTTCACTGGTCGGCCAACGAATGGCAGTCTGTGGAAGATAATCCCTCATCTACTCCAGTTCTCGGATTTCATTTTGTCGACATTCCAACCTCTGCTGCGCAACAAGCGCCGATTCGCTTTACTTTTTATTGGGTGGTCGAGAATCGCTGGGAAGATCGAGATTACATGGTAGCAATTGAGTGACACTCAAATTGGGGTTAGGGAAAAATCGGGCGCGACACTCCTTGGCCGTATAACGATCATCATTTTCTGCCGCGCATAACGAAACGCGTTCCTCGTTCGATTAAGCATAAAACAGGTGGATTCCGAATCATGACCCGGCCTAGGATTGTCACATGGAGCGAGAAAAGTTCGTCAAACTCGTCGAAGAGGCTTTGGATGCGTTGCCTCTCAGATTTCGCAAACGAATGCAGAACGTCTCCGTTCTAGTCGAGAACATGCCTTCAGAGCGGCGCTCACAAAGAGGTTCGCGCAACTCGGGCATCGCGGATGCCGGCGACTTGGACAATTTAGTGCTTGGCGTTTTCGAGGGAGTACCCGCAACTCAGAAAAGCGTGTTTGAGGTGCCTACCGGCCCTGACCGCATCGTGCTCTATCAGACGAACATCGAGGCCGTGTGCTCCAATGAAGACGAAATCAGGCGGGAAATTCGTCTGACAGTAATCCACGAACTAGGTCATTATTTCGGGATGACCGAAGCTCAACTCGAAGGGATCTAATTCCTAATTTGGGGTCCAAACTGGAGTCCAACTTGCCCGCTCTTGCGAGGCCAATTTCGGAATTTACACGGTGCAGAATCAACGGTTCGTGTGAAATTTAACAGCCGAATGGTTTCTCCATTCCCTCATTACCATCAAGCTTCCGTCGACGGATTCAAATTCACGGCATCAACACACGCAAGATGCCATCGAATAGATTTCGTTACAGATGGTTACGATCCGTGTTCTTGCCCTGGGCCGAATTTCGATCAGAAATCTGGTGCCTCGACTCGCCCGGAGGATTCGTCGAGATTCCTGGACTCTGCTTCGCCTCTGGCACGTATCTGTGTTAGTATGAAACTCGCATGAGCGCGCTGATTTTTACAGGCGGTTTACAGGCGGTTTTGCCAGGAAAGCTTGCAGTCAGGGGCAACCGAGGCGAACGGTGCGCTGTATGCGAAACTTGCAAAGCCCTTGTTTGCAAGGTTTTAGGCTAAGTTGTTGATTCCACGGCTGGGGACGTAGTTCAGTTGGTTAGAACGCTGCCCTGTCACGGCAGAGGTCGCGAGTTCGAGTCTCGTCGTCCCCGCCATAACTCAAAAATCACTTACAAGCCCTAATCCCAGCGGATCTTCTGGATGGGCATTGCGGCACGTGAAAAGCGCTCTTCTTGTGTGTCTTGACATTGTCTGGCATTTTGACTATATTCTGAGGGACAGGAGAATCTATGTCTTCCCGAGCCACACGCAGTGAAAAGCTTGATTTGCGACTTACGCCTGACGCCAAAGTGGTGTTGCAGACTGCGGCTGCGGCTTCTAATCGTTCTGTCAGCGAGTTTGTCCTGGAGAGTGCATTGGCACGCGCCGACGAAGCGCTGGCGGATCGGCGCAGCTTTGGGCTGAATGCATCTCAGTGGAAAGAATTCATGGCGGCGCTCGATGCGCCTCCACGTCCCCTGCCCCGCCTCGAACGTCTTTTGAAAGAGCCTGGGTTCTTTGAAGCGAGCACTCGTCAGTGAGCGATGCTCGGCGCGTCGAAAAACTCCGACGCGATCACGCGGTCGAAAACTTCGATTGTGGCCGCGAGGAACTCAATAGGTATCTCGTGCGTTACGCCTGGCAGAGCCAACAGGCCGGTGCCGCGCAAACGTATGCCGGTATCGTTGGCCACGTCATCGCGGGCTATCACACCCTGGCGGTGGCAAGCGTGACATTAGAAGTTGCTCCCGAACGCCTGACCAAGGGTCTGGCGAAGCATCCGGTACCCGTGATGCTGCTCGCACGGCTTGCGACCGATCACCGATGGCAAGGCAAGGGCGTTGGCAAGGCATTACTAAGGGACGCGATGCAGCGCACGCTGCAGGCGGCCGACATCGCGGGGATACGCGCTCTCGCCGTGCATGCAAAAGACGAAGAGGCCCGGCGCTTCTACGAACATTTTGATTTTGTCCCCTCCCGTACTGATCCAATGCACCTCTTCGTCCTGCTCAAGGATGTGCGCCGGATTATTGCGGAATAGATACTTGAATCGAGTTGCCCATTTGAGGGGGAATTCAAAAGGCTGCAAGTTTCGGTTGCAACCGGAACTTCGAGCCCGGAATAACTTATGAAATGGCGTCTGAGAAATTCAGTAGCTCGGCCAAATCTGGGTACAATAAGGGGACGCTAAGAAGTGACATCTGGTCCCTTGTGGTATCAAAAGATGTCCGCCGACACCGTTTGATATCAATCGATTACATCACAACGCTGCGCTGTCACGGCAGAGGTCGCGAGTTCGAGTCTCGTCGTCCCCGCCATACCTTCCAAGCACTTAGGAGTGATTGGTTCATACAGCTCCAACCCACAAAATCTACTGCACTGTTGCGTTCATCCCCACGGGGGCCGGAGCGCGTGGCGCTCTGAATCGAACCCGCTAAAAACGCATCGGACGGTGCATCCCCGCACGCCGACTGAAACCGTCGCCTGGGCCTTCCCAGGTAAATATACCTTGACACGTATATGCTCCGTAGAGTATACACGGAGCATGGAATCGGTGTTCGAAATCATTGCCGAGCCGAACCGCCGCGCGATCCTGAGCCTGCTGGTCTCGTCACAACAGTCGGTGGGAGAGATCGAGCGGCAGCTTGGCATGCCGCAGCCGATGGTGTCCAAGCATCTGCGCGTGCTGCGCGAGGCCGGTTTCGTGGAGTCCATGGTGGATGCACAGCGCCGTCTTTACAGGCTGAAACCTGAACCATTGGAGGAGGTGGATGCCTGGCTGGCTCCGTTCCGCCGGCTCTGGTCCGTTCACCTGGATGCTCTGGAACGCCACCTCGACCGCATGGATCAGTCGACGTCAACGAAAAGTCAGGCAACACCAACGAAAAGGAAGACAAGGAGAAGACGACGCGGCGCAAACCGCGAACGTGACAAAGGAGAAACGAAATGAAAATCAAAGTGACCAGCGTACACGTGGACGACCAGGACAAGGCCCTGCGCTTTTATACGGAGGTACTGGGCTTTGCAAAGAAGACTGATTTCAGCCAAGGCCCCTATCGCTGGCTAACCGTGGCCTCGCCCGAAGAGCCGGACGGCACTGAGCTACAGCTGGCGCTGAACAACAACCCCGCGGCCAAAGCGTACCAGCAGGCGCTATTTCAACAGAGCCAGCCCGCGGCCATGTTCTTCACCGACGACATCAAGGGTGACTACGAGCGGATCAAGGGCCGCGGCGCCGAGTTCACAATGCCGCCCACCGACGTGACCGGCTCGACCATTGCGATGCTGAAGGACACCTGCGGCAACCTGATTCAGCTCACCCAACTGGCACGCTATTCACGCTAAGGAGAAAAAAGTGGGCGATCGCGAGCAGTACACACCGGGTCCGGCCTACGGGGCGCAGATACGGAAAGACGGCGAGAAGTGGACGCTCATTCTCGTCCGAGAACTGCGCCACGCGCCGGAAAAAGTATGGCTGGCGCTTACCGAGCCGGGGCATCTGCGCGAGTGGGCTCCTTTTGAAGCCGATGGGAGCCTGGGCACGGTTGGAGCCACGGTGAAGCTCACCACGGTGGGAGCGCCCGCGGCGCGTGTCACCGAAACAACCGTGACACGAGCCGACGCTCCCAAGGCGCTTGAGTACAAGTGGGGTGGCTTCGATATGCGGTGGGAACTCGAAGACTTGGGTGGCGGAACGCGCCTGACGCTGTGGACCAACATCGGTCACCGCTTTATCGCAATGGGTGCTGCCGGGTGGCACATTTGTTTCGATGTTCTGGATCACCTTCTCAGCGGAAAGCCGATTGGACGCATGGTTGGCCCCGAGGCCATGAAGTTCGGCGGCTGGCAGAGGCTGAACGCGGAGTACGCCAAGCAGTTCGGTATTGAAACGCCCAACTGGCCGCCTAAGGCGGCTCAAAATTCGTGAATAAATGGAGGACAATTAATCATGAAAGAAGTCACAAAACGTTCGATTTTTCGCTGGATTCATATCATCTGCGGCATTCCGATGATCGGTTACATATATGATTCACCTTCGGATACTCAATACTATGCCCCCACTGTTCGGTATGTCTTTCTTCCTATGTTGCTCCTTTCGGGATTGTGGATGTGGAAAGGCCATGTCCTTCGACGGCTTCTTTCGAAGAGAACGAAAACGGGACAAGCATTGGAGGTATAAAGATCCAATGAATCCATCGGAACGTATTGACCAGCTGATCGCAGGACTCACAGACTGGCGCGGGCAGACGCTCGCCAGCGTCCGCAAGAGCATCCTTGAGGCCGATCGGGAGATCGTCGAGGAATGGAAGTGGATGGGAAGCCCAGTGTGGTCTCGCGACGGAATGATCGCGGTCGGCAACGCGCACAAAGATAAGGTGAAGCTTACCTTCTCCCACGGGGCGAACCTCCCAGATCCTGACAAGCTCTTCAACGCGGGCCTCGAAGGCAACGCGCGGCGAGCGATCGATTTGTTCGAGGGCGATAAGATTAATGAGCGTGCTCTAAAAAATCTCGTTCATGCCGCCGTTGATTACAATGAGATCAAATTGAAGAGGAAAGCGCCTGCGGGTACGCGAGCGAAAGTACGTAAAAGTAAAAAATAAGAATCTCGTTCTGAGCTTACATCACTGCCGCAAAGGTAGCGTTCAGGGCAGTTTGCCCTAAAAATTCCCAACCCACAACCCAACCCACAGTTTGGTTTGTCTTATATGACTTGCGCGGCGTTTGGGAGTCCCCGCGTGTCTTGTAAGTTGTTGTAAAGCCTATTTACGCAGCGTTGTCACGGCAGAGGTCGCGAGTTCGAGTCTCGTCGTCCCCGCCATTCTTTTCGCCAGTGTCTAAGCGATTTTTTGCGCAGCACGCGAAGTAGAATCATTCCGCCAAAGCCGTTTTTGCCAACGAGTTTGGCTTCGCTGAAAGCCATGCCGCCGCAGTCAAACACACTGTAATCACGATTGAAAAAACGATAGGGAGGATAAAGAGGTATCTCCAGCTCACAACCGTGATGGTGGCAAAGCAAAGGGCGAGAGCCCACACAGTGACGCGCATGACCGCCAAAGTCCCTGCCGGAAGGCCACCTAGCTGCCACGCTAATACCGCCGCGAATAGATAAAAGACGCCGACCGAGAATCCAGCCGCGACAAAAAGGTCCCAATATGTCCGGGTGAACCCCTGCACGTCAAAGTGAATTGACCGCATTGAGCCAAGAAGCGTATCAACTCCCCATGTGGGATCGGACTGGCGAAAACCAAGTGTATGTCCGACAGCAAAAAGCAGCAGAAGAACAGCTGCGATTCGATAAAACAGGGAAGCCTTCACGTCTTGCCTCCAAAGATAACGGAGGCAGTGTACCACTGTGCCCGCCTTCCCCAATCGAGGAGCCGAGTTGGGCGACGAATCCGGCTGGCTCGATGCAACCGCCACGAGCACTGGTCTGCTTTGCCAACTAATTCGAATTCGATTACTGCAGCGAATGTCGTACTCTAATAGTTCAGCCGGAGTCCAATGAGCGAATCTTCACATCAGGATTACCAACGCAGAAATGGCCTCTTGCGCAGCATAAAACGAGTGGTCATTAAGTTAGGAACCAGCACGGTCACGGGCTCCCAGGGCGAACTCTCCTTGGAACGGATCGAACCGATTGTGCACGCAATCGCGACTCTCCAAGCGAACCGCCGTCAAGTCGTCTTGGTATCTTCCGGCGCCGTCGGACTGGGCCGGGGATGGCTCGGACTCCACCCTTCTCGCCTGAAAGACATGGTAACCAAGCAGGCTTGCGCTGCCGTTGGCCAGAGTTTGTTGATGGAAGCCTATAAGAGGCTGTTTGGTGCGTACGACGTGAAGATTGCTCAAGTGCTGCTGACCGAAGAAGACTTCAGCAACTGGCAGCGTTATTCCAACCTGCGCCAAACAATGGAAAAACTGATTGGATTTGGAGTTTTGCCCATTGTCAACGAAAACGACACGATTTCGACAGCGGAACTGGAGACCGTCGGCAAAAGTCCTCGTTCCGTAGCTTTCAGTGATAATGACCGGCTGGCCGCGCTGGTCATGAGTGGCTTGGAAGCAGACGCGCTCATCCTTCTCACGAATGTCGATGGTCTCTTGGGTGCGGAGACTTCTGCGAAACACAAACGCACAGGATCAGGAAGTCGCCCGCAAGTGATCCCCTTGATTTCGAAGGTAACACCGGAGTTGAGAGCTCTCGCGAGCGGGCCGTCGCAGTCCGGGCGGGGCGGCATGGTTACGAAGCTTGAAGCAGCCGAAATCGCCATGAATTGTGGTGGATTGGTCGTGATCGCCAATGG
>Ga0207134_1104_pt1 | contig 24955 bp, 26 predicted proteins | sample Alteio_BWMinHeat_12_FD_153527 | JGI IMG/M metagenome (GOLD analysis project Ga0207134, IMG submission 153527) | Enriched cells from forest soil in Barre Woods Harvard Forest LTER site, Petersham, Massachusetts, United States -... | ecosystem: Environmental > Terrestrial > Soil > Temperate forest >... | reverse complement strand
CAAACGCCCGCGGGCAGCACATTGGAGCTCCAGATCAAGCTCGCTTTGGTAAACCAAATAACCACTGGCGTGGCTTCTTAATACTGTTCCTGTTAAAACTGTGTGGGCAACCATTACAATATTTCCGTATGAAATAATAAAGACTTGGTATCATTAGTCATTTTGCCCTGAAAATTGACTGGTGCGCAAGAGCAAAATGAGTAAAATCCCAAAATAAGAGCAAAAATATAAAGGGCAACACAAGTGCAAACAATGGCAACCATGGGTCAGAATAATAAACTAAATAAATCAGCATCGGATTCAAACAAGCCAAATAATTTTCCAGCGGATAAATTGGCATCAGAGACTGACGCTCAAAAAACAAATTCCACCCTGCCTGAAGGTGAATATCCCTTGGCCCGTATCCGCAATATTGCCATTATTGCTCACGTTGACCACGGCAAAACCACACTAGTAGATGGTTTTTTGCGCCAAACAGGCATTTTTAGAGACAATCAAGAAATGGTTGCCTGCGTCATGGATTCTAACGCCTTAGAAAGAGAGCGCGGTATCACTATTTTGGCTAAGAACACCGCTGTAAATTACAAAAATCACTTGATAAATATAGTAGACACTCCCGGACACGCTGATTTTGGTGGCGAAGTGGAGCGCATTCTCGGTATGGTTGATAGCGCGCTTCTGGTTGTGGACGCAGCTGACGGACCGATGCCTCAAACTCGTTTTGTTTTGCGTAAAGCTCTTGAACGGGGATTAAGACCAATTGTAGTAATCAATAAAATTGACCGCCCCAATATTGACCCGCATATTGCTGTAGATAAAATCTTTGATTTATTTGTTGATCTAGGTGCCCATGACAAACAGCTGGACTTTCCTTATATTTTCGCTTCCGGTCTAAATGGCTTTGCCATACGCGATTTAAATGACGAACAAAAGAATCTAGCGCCATTGCTTGATATGATTCTAGAGCACTGCCCTCCACCTCTAGGCGAAATCGCCGCTCCGTTGCAGATGCAAGTAAGCATCCTTGACTATAGCGACTATCTTGGCCGTCTAGCCATAGGCAGAATATCCAACGGCTCCATAGAAGATGGGCAACAAGTAATTCTTATTAAAGAAGATGGCGAGCAAATAAGGGGCAAAATAAGCAAATTGTTCACCTTTAAAGGACTTGATCGCATCGAAACAAAGAAAGTCTCAGCTGGACAAATTGTTGGCATAGCTGGCTTTGCTCACGCAAATGTTGGTGACACTATCGCTAGCCTCCCCAATGACAATGCAGCCACTGGTGATCAAGCTCTGCCGCGTATCAAAGTTGACGAGCCAACCATGAAAATGGCCTTTATCGTTAACAATAGTCCTTTTGCCGGACAAGAAGGACAATATGTTACCTCAAGACAATTGCGCGCGCGCTTGATGCGTGAGTTAGAAACAAATGTCAGCCTGCGCGTGGTTGACACTGATGATACTGATACTTTTATGGTCAGTGGGCGTGGTGAACTACACCTTGGTATATTAATAGAAACTATGCGCCGGGAAGGCTATGAATTTCAAGTCTCACGCCCTGAAGTTATTGTCAAAACTATTGATGGACAAGAATGCGAACCTTTTGAAAAATTATTTCTTGATTTAAAAGACGAATTCACAGGTTCAGTTATGCAAGAACTAGGTTCACGCAAAGCTGAATTGCAAAACATGCATGTAGACCGCGGGCAAGCGGTTCTAGAATTCTTAGTGCCGACTCGTGGGCTCATAGGTTTTCGTAGCGAATTCTTACGCCTCACCAAAGGTACCGGTGTAATGAATCATGCTTTCTATCAATACCGCCCCTGGTGCGGTGAAATTGCCGGGCAACGCAATGGTGTATTGATAGCCTGGGAAGAAGGCGTTGCCACCTCTTATGCCTTAGGTGGCGCAGAAGACCGCGGTGTATTTTTCATCAAGCCAGGCGTTAAAGTTTATGGCGGTATGATCATCGGCGAAAATACCCGCCCGCAAGATCTAGACATCAATATCTGCAAAACAAAAAAATTAACTAATATGCGCAGCTCTACTAGCGATGTAATGGTCACTCTGCAAGCACCAGTAGAAATGGGACTGGAGCGCTGCTTGGAATATATTCAAGCTGATGAGCTTCTAGAAGTGACGCCAAAAAGCATCCGCATGCGCAAACGCAATTTGAGCAGGAAGTGAACATATAATTCCCGATAACAATGAATAGAGTTTGGATAGATATTTTGCTTTTAATCATTAGGGTGACAATATTGCCGGCTGCACTCATAATCAGAATACGCAAATTTTGCAGCAGATGGGATTGCTACAATTTGGCATAACAAATGCTGAAAATCCCGCTTCCAACTATAACCATGCACACATGATTGTGCTTAATATGCTGCCTCCTAACCTCACCGATCCAAAGCAGCCCACAGCGCCCCTCTTTATGCCACCATACCTGTTTGTCCGCCAGTATATGTTAACCGAACCAGTGCAATAATTCGACTGCGTTTTGTTGTCTGTGCCACAACTTTGTCACAAAAATCTAGTAATTTCTTATGTCAATTCCATAAGCAATCATTTTTTGTCGCCGTCCATAACTTAATGCGAGGTTTATAAATTAATATGCGAACTCTTATTATCAGTCTCATGCTGGTGATTATTTCTAGCACAATTCTTTGCCATTAAAAGCCAAGATGTGTATTTATTAAACCCACAGTTTTAGTAGATATACAGCATCTCGCGGAATTTAGGCAGAGGCCATAAGCCATCATCTACGATTGTTTCTAGATCATCGGCAGCACTGCGTACTTCATTCATCGCCACCAAAACGCGTTCTTGATAATAACGCGCATGGGTGTATGCATCCGAATGTCCTTCGTCATCGTCTTTGCTGCCTTTAATATAAGAGTTCAATACATCAATACCACTATGCAAATTACCAATCTTATTGCATAAGTCTCTAAGCATCCCTTCTTCGGCGGTTATCTGCGCGCCGCCAATAGCTGATTTTGTCGACACAATAGCCGACGCTATTTGCTGCTGATATTCAATTGCCGCTGGCAGAATCATTGTGGAAGCAATTTCTGCCGTGAGCAAAGATTCAATATTGACTGTTTTACAATAAGCTTCCAGCATAACATTATATCTGCTTTCTAGCTCATCCTCTTTCAGTATGCCTTGCTTGGCAAAAAGTGCCTTGGTTTCCGGCGTCACAAGTGTCGGCAATGCTTCCACTGTATTTCTCAAATTAGGCAATCCACGTTTTTCTGCTTCCTTATGCCAGTCCTCTGAATAATTGTCGCCATTGAAAAGCACACGTTCATTTTCAGTAAGCGTTTTCTTTACTACGTCTTGCACAGCCTTCTTTAATTGTGTGCCTTTTTTCACTTCTGCTTCAATAAGGTCTGCTATATGCTGCAGCGAATCAGCTACGATAGCGTTAAGCACTGTATTAGGCCAGGCAATTGATTGACTGGAGCCAACAGCACGAAATTCAAATTTATTGCCAGTAAAAGCAAAAGGTGAAGTACGATTGCGGTCAGATTCATCTTTGGTTATTTCAGGCAACATAGAAACGCCAATTTCAATAAATCGCTTACCAGGAGCAGTTTCTACTGGCTTGCCACTCACAATCCCTTTTACAACTTGGGTTAGCTTATCACCGAGATAAACGCTCATGATAGCTGGCGGTGCTTCGTTAGCACCCAAACGGTGATCGTTATTTGCGCTAGCAATACTTGTCCGCAACAAAGCGCCATACTTATTCACAGCGCGAATCACCGCCGTTAATACCACTAAAAACTGTTCATTTTCATGCGGTGTTGACCCTGGTTCAAGCAGATTATTACCTTGGTCATCAGCCATAGACCAATTATTGTGCTTACCGCTACCATTAATACCACTGAAAGGTTTTTCGTGCAGCAAGCATCTAAGCCCATGTTTTTGTGCTGTTTTGCGGAACACTTCCATAAGCACCATATTATGGTCAGAAGCCATATTGCTATTTTCAAAAATAGGCGCTACTTCAAATTGACCAGGAGCTACTTCATTGTGTCTTGTTTTTACCGGCACTCCTAGTTTATACAATTCGCACTCGGCATCCATCATAAAAGCAAGCACGCGTTCACGAATGGAACCCCAATAATGGTCTTCCATTTCCTGTCCTTTTGGAGGTCTTGCACCAAACAAGGCACGTCCAGCATTAATTAAATCAGGGCGAGCAAGATAAAAAGCTTCATCGATAAGAAAATATTCTTGCTCTGGTCCAACTGTACATATAACGCGCTTAACAGTTTTAGTGCCTAATATATGTAGGAGTCTTACTGCCTGCTTATTGATCGCTTCAAGCGAACGCAGAAGTGGCGTCTTTTTATCGAGCGCTTGCCCGCTATAAGAACAAAACACCGAGGGTATGCACAAAGTTTTGCCATTCGCCCCTTCCATAATAAAAGCAGGGCTGGTAGGATCCCAACCAGTGTAACCACGCGCTTCAAAAGTTGAGCGGATACCGCCAGAAGGAAAACTTGAAGCATCCGGCTCACCTTGCATCAAAAATTTACCCGAAAATTCAACCAGAGCTAAATCATCACCTGTTGGCGCCACAAAAGAGTCATGCTTTTCAGCAGTCAAGCCTGTCATAGGCAAAAACCAATGACAAAAATGCGTGGCTCCTTTAGCTACTGCCCAATCTTTCATGGCATTAGCAACAATGTCTGCCACGGAAGGATCTAAACGTTCGCCACTTTCCAAACAAGCAATAATGGATTTATATACAGCCTTTGGTAACAGTGTCCGCATTGTGGCTCGATTAAAGACATTGCTGCCAAACAGTTCTGTTAGCGGCGTTTGCGTATAATCAACGCCGCTTGCTAGCGGCTTATGCTGCCCGACTCTTTGCGTGAGGCCACCGCGGGGAGAGCTGCTGCGTCCATAATGCTTAAAAGATTTTGTATGGGTAGTCGATGCAGTGCTGGTTAGTCCTTCGGCGGATAAGGTTTTAGTCATTTCTTCATTGCCTCTAGCTTGTTGTTTAAGTGAGTGTTCTTTTTCCATGTTAAATGTTTTAAATACCTAATGCCTTTAGTATGACGCGTTTTTTTCTTTGTCCATCAAACTCAGCATAGAAAATTTGTTCCCAGGGGCCAAGGTCTAATTTGCTATCTGTTACAGGCACTATCACTTGATGATTGATTAATATGCGCTTCAAATGCGCGTCCCCATTATCTTCACCAGTACGATGATGCTTATAATTTGGGTTAACCGGAGCAAGCTTCTCAAGCCAGGCGTCAATATCCTCAATTAAGCCTTCTTCCCAATCATTTATATATATGCCAGCGGTAATATGCATGGCTGAAACGAGCAGCATGCCATCTTGCAACCCGCACTCGCTAACAAAGTTGGCTACTTCGTCAGTAATCCTTATATAGTCTTTCTGGGTTTTTGTGTTAAACCACAAATACTTGGTTTCAGCACGCATTGCTGCTGCGGATTTCACGATAAGTCTCCAAGAAGGCGTGGGGCATGAAGGAACCGGCTATATCTCATATACAACCATAAATGATAGCCTGTGATTTAACTTGAGCAGCGATTAACCAAACTCTGTCACGCTAATACATCCTTAATACTCGCTAATATCATTGGCTGCTATTGCTCCAGGGATGGTGACAACCAAGCGCAGATATTTATTGTGAAAAGGGCATATATCTATTTGCTTAATTCGCTCAAGCGCACCTTTATATCCTGTTGCGATGGGTCAAGCTGCAAAGCCCGCTTATAAGCCTCTTTTGCCTGGGCAATCTTTCCTTGCTTATCAAGCAATTTGCCTAATTTGGCCCAAAGACCAGCATTAGAATAAATTGTCTCAGTTTTATGATGAGTTAACATTGGCAGACCAAAAAAATCATTTGAGCCAATGGGCACATCAACATTACCCACTAAATAATTTGGGGCCAGATCTATTGCCTTGGCAATTTCCTTCGTTGCTCCGGCTAGATCACCTTTGGCTTCTAAAAACCAGGTCATATCCACATGCAAAGCTGGAGATTTTGGATCAATAGCAATCGCTTTATTTAATTCAGCAATAGCCTCATCTTGTCTGGACATTTTGCCAAGCATACAGGCAAAGTCAGCATGGGCATACGCGTCTTCCTGAGATGGAGTCGTCGATAAAGAAAAGGTTTGACGATACATTTTTTCAGCTTCATCACGCTCAGTACTATTCGAAAGAGCGAAGGCAAGTGAGCGCATAATAGTTGGATTATTCGGCAAATAATAATTTGCCCACCTCAATTCAAAGATTTCGCGAGCCAGATTATTCTGCTCTCCATATTTAAGCGCCTTGCGATAATGCAATTTAGCAGTGTCTTTATTCAATCGTTGTTGTTCTTCAAAGCTCAGCGGGATCGCGCGTCCCAGCCCAACAAAGATCATAAACTCGGCGACAACCTGCGGAATATTAAAATGCATCAAAGCAGTGAACATATAATCTCTATGGGCCTTCTTTGATTGCGGATGCCTTACGATTGCCTGCTCAAGCTCCACTTCAGCCAAATCAAAATCAGTATGTTCGATATAATGATGCGCCAATTGATAATGTAAATCAAAATTATTAGGTATATTAAGATCAGCAGCCTGAGCCGCTAGATTATTTACAGTTAAAAGCAAAACCATAAGAACATTAATTATTTGATTTATTTGCCGATTTTTCATTAGCCACATAACTTTTTATGATACAGCCACCATGGACATATTATGTTCATCACAAAATTTCACCATTTGATCTTTTTCCACTACCATAGTCTCTTTCGCTTCAATAGCCAACACACCGCCTTCTGTCTTACCATGCTCAGGCACTAACATGCTATTCAAAGTGCTCATGCCAACAGTTGGAATATCAAAGCGCTGATCTTGATTTGGCTTTGCCACTTTTACTACCACTACTGGGCCGCCAGCATAATTTGCTGCTCTTTTAATAGCTTCATCCGTTCCTTCAATTGCTTCAATAGCTAAAATCATGCGATCGCGCACAATCACTGTTTGCCCGATATCAAGGCGGGCAATCTCTTTTGCCATTTTAAAACCATAATCAATATCTGCGTATTCTTCCGCACTCGGCTGCCGGCGGGTTAATATGCCAACCTCAGGAAACAAATGCCGCAAAAATTCAGATTGCGTGAGCACTCGCACGCCGTTACTTTCCATAAAATCGCCCACAGCGAATTGAATAGCATCATCGTTTAAATTGGGCAGTTTACTGATAATCTTTATAGCCATCCAATCAAGCTTAGTAATATTGCGCAAAAGATTAAGCTTGGGCACTTTGCCGACAAAAACAGCTTCTTTAAGCCCCTCGCTATCAAACAATTGTCTGTTTCGCCCCAATTGCCCCGGCGCTATCTGGTAAACCTTGTCCACTATACTTTGTAGCTGCTCGCCTGCCATTTCTGATAAAGCAAAAGCAACAACCCTGTATCCCTTTTCCTTGGCTGCCTGGGCTAGAATAGCCGGCAGTTTGCCTTCGCCAGCAACCAGCCCCAGCGCCTTAGCCGCCGGCTCTTGTTCTATATTTGCCTTTTGCATTAAACTTGAATTGCTTGAACTGTTCATAAGCTCATTTCATGGATTCACTTTAGTTTAGCATCCGCCCCGTTATCTCTGGCTTGCCAGGTTAATAGTGGCTAGAAATCTTGACAGTAGGGCAAAAAATTGATTAAACTGACTTAAAATAGTATTACTATTCAGCAATCAGGTGTTTACAGTATGTGCTTTCGCCTTTCCTTTCATTTTTCCCTGCCTTTTGCCAAGCTTTCTCTTACCCTAAGCACTTTGATTGGGCTTAACTGTCTAGCCCAACCGGCTTTTTGCCAACGTGACTACAACCCAAATTACAATCATTTTTATATGGGCCGGCAAGAATGGACCGTCGAAGATAATTCGCCTGTCATTATTGACAAAACTGGCACTGCCAATAGTGGCGCTAATGGATCGCTCATAAATCGCCCCACACCTCTACCTAAGGCTGGTTGGCAAGGATATGCGCCTATAGATAATCCTCCAGCAAGCAATAATGCTAAATCAGCAGGCGCGACAAAATCCAAAAATTCCGCTGCTTCCAAAGCGGGACAAAAAGGCCATACCGGTAATCTTAGTAGCACTAATTCACCCAATGCTATACGCGGCTATAAGCCATATGCTACATATTCTAATCCAGTTAGTGCGCCAAATGCTGGTGCTGATCTAACTACTACTCAACATGTGAAAGGCAGTCTTTTGCACTGGGCCCGCCGCGTGAACAAACAGCAGTAATACTGCTAAATCCACCCCGAGTCGTTTATAGAAAATTTTGTCCGGCACGGCTTGTCAAACATTGTGCAATACTTTAATGCTCTGTGTCTTTGGGTGCAGATGTATTTTTATCTGATGTATTATTAGCCGGTATATTGTCAGCCGTCGCATTTTTCGTCAGTACTCGCTCCAGATCAGGCTTGTCTTGGGTGAGTTCAGCTGTACCATTAGCTGATGACGCGTTATCAGTATTCGTTTGTAATTGGTCCATATCAGCTTTGTATACTACCTCTTTGAATTCTGATAGCTTGTCAGCTGTCGCGTGCAATTGCTCCACCTTAAGCACCAGCTCACGGGGTCCGGCTATATTGTTAGCCCTTGCCTGTAATTGTTCCATATCAGACTTGTGCCCAAGATAATACATAGCGTAGGCATATCTGCGCAAATATGGTACTACGGCTATTGAATCAGGCCCGTTGAATTTTCGTGCCATTTCCAAAGCTTGTTGCAAATAAGGCAAAGCTGCCGCATATCTGTGCTCCTGCAAATACAAAGAACCAAGAGCAAAAGTAACACGCGCTTCGTCTCCATACTTGGATGGTTCAGTCCTCCAAAAATTCTTTGCACTAAGATAAAGCTCTTCTGCTTTCTGATATTTCCCTTCTTTGATGTAGCATCTTGCTAATTTATCTAATCTATTGAACGCCTCATGGCTTTCCGGTTCCAAAGTTTTTTGAGTAATTTTTAGCGCATCAACAAAATATGACTCTGCTTCGCTTAGATCATTTTTTTCTAGACAAAGACTGCCAAGACTATCGTAGCTGTTAGCTAAAGACAAATGATTATTGCCAAAAACAGTAATTTTTACATCCAGGGCTGCTTTAAAAAGTCTATTAGCAAGTTTGAAATTGCCGTCTTTTTGATAAGTTTTGCCAACCGCATCACAAGTAATAGCCCAGTCGAGACATGGATCTATAGCAACCGGAGCAGCAACACCCAGCCAGCCTTGTAAAGGCTGACCCTTTTTTAGTCTGGCATTAAAACTTCCGGATCTCGCTTCATCCACCTTGCCTTCGACAAGGGCAAGCATTTCTTCGGTAAGCGGATCAGCCTTAACGCGTGTTCCATAATTAATATAAAATTGGATGAGCGAACCCATAGTTGGAATACATTTATATTTATCGTTTCCCAGTACTATTTCCCTAATGCTAAGCTCTTCTTCGAGATAGGCTTCGGCTTCATCAAAATTCCCTCGTATAGTATATAAACGTCCAAGCTCTTTCAGACTTTCAGCCAACCGTGCATCTTTAGATTTAGACCATTCTGCCAGTGCCATAGCTTGTTTTAATGTTGGCTCAGCTATCCAATATTCATTAGTGTCAAGCGCTGTAATGCCACGCTTTTGCAACTGAGCCCAATTATCATGCGGCTGAATTGTAGCCAGCGCCGCATATCTTATTTGACTAAATGCAAATATAAAGATTGCAATGATAAAAAAAACTTGCTTTCGAAAATTTAAAATTTTCATTTTTCATAAGTGGCATCTGGAACTTTTTAATTATTACCAGTATATCAAGTTGTTTTCCCAGCATCATCACCATTCGAACAGTATTTTAGAATAAATACCGTGCATGTCTAAAATCTCTTAACTCCTGAGTGCGGACAAATTCTTTATATGATCCAGAACGCGCAAATGAATATGATGAATTCCCCTTCTTTCGATTGCAGATAATTATCTAAATGAGTAAGTAAAGCATAAATGAATTGTTATGAGTTAGGACCCACTGTGAGCAGTTCCACTTTGCTCCGTTTGCCTATTTAGCCATAAAAACGCTGCAAACGCCAGTAAATAACATATCGCTCCGCTCCAGAAACTGGCTGCTATGCCGGCATTGATTGCTATCACCATTGCTAAGACAGAAGCGCAAACAGATGTAGCACCATTGACTCCCCATAGCCAGGGCGTAAGATTGCTTGCGCGCTCGTTAGCAATCTGCATACCGATGGGAAAACACATTCCCATAAAGAAGCCGAGGGGGAGCATAATAGCTATTGAGGCAACAATTCTTACCTGGAGACTGCCCGCACCAAGAGCAGTTATTATAGTGGGAGTTAATGCACCAAATAGGCACAGTAAAATTAGCAAGGCACAGAAATACATTTTCTGGTTAGCATTACGCCTCACTGAAGTAAAAAAGCTACCAATACCACTACCAAGCAATAGTGTAAACAGTACTACTGATAATCCATACGTAGGATGACCGAGAAAAAGAATTAGCCTTTGCATCTGTGAAATCTCGATAAACATAAAGCCAAGCCCTATGCAAGAAAAATAAAGAAGCAAAGGACCTGCCTCTTTCAGCGAATTTTGACGAGCTTGAAGTAGTAAAGGGACGAGGATACATAGAAAAGTCAGAGTCAATACAATAATCGTTAAATAGCTAAGGATGCGTACCGCACTATCATAGAATGTGCCTTTAGTCATCCAAATAGCACCTTTGAAAACATCCGTTGGCTTTAAGAAGTAAAAGAAAAAGGGATTATCGTCAGTAGTTGGAGAAATGTTGGCCGGGTAATCCAACAATAGTTTCTCCCTCAATTCTGGATTGGCAAGATCAGCGAACATGGGCTTCAATGCTGTTTCTGGGCTGAGGAGGATGCCAAACTTTTGCGTGTGAGCAAACTTAACAGCGGCATCAATATCTTCTTTGGAAAATGGCTCTTTGCTCACCAATAATGTCGCAACGCCAGCGCCACAGCGTCCCCCGTTAGATGCGCCCATTTGTGCAACAATAATAATATGTTGACGTGGATTACGTATACCAAGCTTTAGTAGTGATTCGACTGTCAATGATTCTAATCGATATAATTCACTTGGATTATCCCCGACATACCAGCGGGTGACCGACAAAACGCCCCTGGGAGACAGATGATTGAGAAAAGTTTTCCACGCCTGGACAGTATATAAAGAATTTTCGCTTAATATAAATGCACCAGCAGCAGAGGCAGCAAAAGTATCCACAAGTGAGATTTCTATGATGTCGAATTTTTCTTTAGAGCTAGCAATATAACTGCGCGCCTCATCGTTAATAAGTTTCACTTGTGGGTAACAATCAAGATGTCCAGTGTAGGGTCCGTAGACTTTTGTCAGTGTGTTCAAAATATCATTATTAATCTCAACTCCTTCAACCGATTTTTGCTTAAAAGCCAGTGCAGAGAGAATGTCTCGTCCTCCCCCAACGCCAACCACAAGAACCCTCGCATTAGATCGCAGTTTATGAGCTAGATTAGTAACATCATATTTTAGATAATCGATTGTTCTCCAATCCCCATCAAACCCAGTTAACATTGTCCAGGCTAATCCATCAATAGAAAGAATCAGTTCGCTTACTTTTTTATCTTCTGGCCATGTAGAACTTAGCCCCCAGGCAAATGGTCGATGCATTTCGTTAGGATCGCCCTCTACTGTTATGCGGGAAAAACAATTCCACTTCTCATAAGCAGGTATTGACCCCTGGCTGTTTTGTGTCCAGTTGATGCGAAAAAATTGTTCTTGATTTTTAGCTAGAACCCAATTGCCTATCGAAGCAATAAATAAAATACCCAAGACAGAAAGTGATAGTAATTCCAACTTTTTTGACTGCTGTCCTCGGGCAAAGAAAAAAGCCGCCGCAGCTGCCAAAGTGGCAACAACCAATATTGCTGTTGGTCCATCTACTATTCCTAGAAGAGGAATAATAATCAAACAACCAAAACTAGCGCCTGTCAGATCGGTAGCATATAATTTGCCAAGCTGCGCAGGAAATTTTGTTAAGGCAAGACAAACAGCAATACCACTAAACACAAAAGGTACAGCCACTACTAAGTATGTAATGGTCAAAGTCCTAATGATGACATCTGTTTGTTGAGTAGTAAAAAAAGGCATGGAAGAATGGACAACAAAACTGGTTACGATTGTTATAGCCAAGCACAGTGCACAGGCTAGAAGCCATTGTCGAATATTTTGGTTGATAAATAGCTTGGGCTTAAAATAGACAATCATTGCTCCGATTGTCATTCCGAACATAGCAATGGATATAGCCATAAAAGCAAAGTGATACCACATCGTCACACTGAATATACGTGTTAGAAGAATTTCGAAGGCAATTGTAGACATGACAAGCAAAAAAAGGCCAACATAATCGTTGCGATTTGCTTTAAATTGCTCTGTTGAATTCATTAATTACATTCGAGGCAGGTTTAAGACTATTAAATACTTGCTTGGGGTTCGTTTGATTGTACTTGGTAAGGAGCATCTGGAACTTTCTCGCTATTATACTCGAATCAGTTTTTTCGGTCATTCATGCAAGACACCAGCAAATATACTCCTTTTGCGGGATGCACGCACCTGCCGCTTGTGTAATCCTGATAGAAGACGGATAGTGTTACCTTGAAAATCTCACGATCTTTAGGGCGCAAACTCGCCTACTAGTCATTATGCTCCGAGGAAGATACCACATTGATGGAATTACAGACTACCCATGTACAAGAAGCGGGGAATCCCATTTCCGCTCCGGATAAACTAAGAAAGTTGCATCAGTCCGGGCATTACGAGATACGCCTCAGGCTGGCAGAAAATGAAGCTAGTCCGCCAGATTTGCTCAGGAAACTATCTAAAGATAGCGATCCAGAAGTAAGGGCTAGCGTAGCAAACAATCCATCGACAACGCACAATACACTAAAGAGTTTATCCATTGACACACATGATGATGTACGCTTTTCTATGGCCAGCAATCCACATGTTCCACTTGGGATTCTTCGCAACTTTAGTCAGGATCACAATCCATATGTTAGTGATCGAGCCCAGAAAACCATTGATGGCTTAGCCTTGGAGTTAGATTTAGAACAGCAAGGCTTTGTTAGTTTGCCAGGTAACCACGCGCGCCTGGGTGATTTACTGGTAGTAAGCGGGCTTATTAGCGAAAAAGAAATAGATGTCGCAGTTGTCTTAGCCCTGAACGCCAGAATCCCGCTCGGCAGAGCCTTAGTCCAGGCTGGACGCATAAATCGAAGTGTTATCGTGCACGCACTTAAACAACAAACGCTGGTGCGCCTGGGACAAATAAGCTTTGAGATGGCCGTAGAGTCGATAAGTGACTATAATCGTCGGCGACAAAACTTGCGCTGATAGAAAGCACTAATCACTATATAGTTGCATACGCATAAGCAAGCTGGGACAGTATCGATAATTTCAGTTGACAATATCCGTTCACAATGGTGAGATTGACAAGTTGATATCGATGACTGTTGTGCTAGGATTACTTGATATCTTATCTGCCCGTAGCCCAGTTGGATAGAGCGCATGGCTACGAACCATGAGGTCGGAGGTTCGAGTCCTCCCGGGCAGGGTACTTTCAAAGATTGAAAGTTCGGTCTAACTCTGGTCTAACTTTTATATACCGGCATAATAATTTGTGCAGCAATAAATTTAGCTGCCAATTTTTCAAATTACATAGCCCCAAATAATATTGCATACCAAGCAACCGCATATTAGCATCTCGCTTGACTGGTAGCGTCAAAAAACGTCTGTTTATGGCAGTGAATCTATAACGGACATCGTAAAACCGGGGTGTCGACAGAAAACTCTTGGTAGCCGAACTAGCAGTGGTTTGACTTCCGCGCGGTAAGATGACTGGACTTATGTTGTGCGTTTTTGAATTAATGAAATTAGGAAATACGGAGATGCATTATGTCGGACAGGATTCATGAACTACTAAACCGCAACCTCCAAGAGGTTTTCGGTGAAGGCGACGCAGCCCGCCGTCGTGCAGCAATCGAGAAGCTCTACACCGATGACTGCGTTCTCTATGTACCTCCCGGCATTTTCGTCGGGCACGACGCATTGGACAAATTCGCAGGAGACCTGCGTGCGACTCACCCTCACTGTACGTACACGCCTCACGGCGAGCCTCAGGCGCTCCATAACGCTGGCCGCCTGGCGTGGGGGTCTGGGCGGGAGAAGCCCGATTACACCGGCTTGGATGTGATCATAGTTCGTGACGGCAAGATTGCCGAACTCTATGTGTTTCTCGATTCGATGCCATCATGACACAACCGACAACAAAGAAATAATGAATGATGGTTCTCGGGCTTGACAGAATAAATGAGTGAGCGTACACTCAACTATTATAAGTGAGTGTATAGTCATTTATTAACGGAATAGTATGGCCAGACCAAAGAGTGAGGAGAAACACAACCGGCTTTTGTCGGTTGCCGCTCAAGTGTTTGCTAAGAATGGTCTATCAGCCCCTACTGCAATGATAACGAGCGCAGCCGGAATGGCTGAAGGGACTCTATTCATTTATTTCAAATCCAAAGATGATTTGATCAATGCTTTATATAAAGAAATCAAGAATGATCTCTGGCAAGCATTGCTTTCTGACTACCCGCACAAAGCATCGGTGCGTATGCAAATAAAACATGTATGGAATAAATACATAGACTGGGGTATGAAAAATCCCAATGGAATGTTGGTGCTCAACAAAATCAAGGTTTGGGAAGGCTTACGGTCCGACGTGCGTGATGATGTAACAGCTAGATTTTCAGATATTTATGCACTTATTGACACTGCAATCAACGACGGCACATTCCAAAATGTTCCGCAAGAGTTTGTACAAGCAATCATTGCAGCTCAGGCCGAAACAACTATGCACTTCATGAGACAACATTCGAAAAATGCTAAGCACTACAAAGAAAAAGGGTTCGAAATATTTTGGAATGGCATTACACGTAAAAGTTAACTGAAGAGGAGTTAAACAATCTTTAACTTTTATAGATAGTAGAAATGATCATAGGAGGTTTTATGATAAAAATTTTTGGTGCTACATCAACGACAGATGAAGTTTTGTCAGGGATTGACCTGATAGGCAAACGAATTTTGGTGACCGGTGTCTCCGCTGGAATAGGTGTTGAAACAGCACGAGCATTGGCTGCACATGGTGCGCATGTTGTTGGAACGGCCAGAGATTTAGCCAAAGCTAAAGCGGCCACAGCAGTAGTACGCCAAAACGCTGAAGCTAATGGAGGCACATTTGAAGTTATTGAATTGGACCTGGCAAGTTTGAAAAGTGTGCGCGCTTGTGCTAAGAAGCTGCTCGACAAAGGGGAGTCTTTTGACGTAATCATAGCCAACGCTGGTGTGATGGCAACACCATTCGGAAGGACCGCGGACGGTTTTGAAACTCAATTCGGAACAAATCATCTCGGTCATTTTGTGCTGATCAATCGGCTTGCGCCACTCATCCGCCAAGGTGGGCGGGTCGTTATTCTCTCATCGTCAGGGCATCGAATTGCCAATGTTGATCTAAACGATCCCAACTTTGAACATACAGACTACAACGACATCATTGCCTATGGAAGATCGAAGACCGCTAACAGCTTGTTTGCCATTGGTTTCGATCAGCGACATCGGAAGCTCGGCATCAGAGCCGTTGCCGTGCATCCCGGAGCAATCCAAACCGAGCTAGCTAGGCACATGGAACCAGGCGCTCTGGAAAAATTCACTTTCCAGTACAAGACAGTTCCTCAAGGAGCTGCCACGTCTGTATGGGCAGCAGTCGTTGCCTCTGCTGAAGAAATTGGGGGATGTTATTGCGAGAACTGTCATGTTGGGAGAGTCCTAGAAGACGATGTTGTCATTGAAGACGTTGCTGGTGAAGGTGTGCGCAAATATGCATTGGACGTACATACTGCCGATGCGCTTTGGCGGAAGAGTGAGGAAATGGTTGGCGAATCCTTTAACTAATATTGTTAGCGGGTAAATAGTTTGTTCTGGAGCAGCATATGGATTCAGCGTATCTTTCGGCTTTTTCGGCTTTGGCTGGGACGATTATCGGGGGCGCCACAACCTTTCTGACGACGTGGGTAACCCACGTCTCCCAGAGCCGCTTGGCGCGCCTTGCTGAAGAACGTGCGCGCCGAGACGAACTTTACAGCAGGTTTCTTGAGGAGACAGCCCGTCTATATTCATACGCGATGAGCGATGACAAGATCAACCACGAGAATCTCGTCAATATATTTGCGCTACGAGGACGTATCTTGTTGCAATCATCGCCTCCGACCGTTGAGGCGGCAGATGCCATCATCAAGCGCTTAGTGTCTATCTACATGACGCCGAACAGAACTGATGACGATCTCTTAAAAGATATCGAAAACAGCTCCGATGATCTCATGGTTCAGTTTGCCAAAGTGTGTCGGGCAGAACTGAGATTGGCCCTGTCCGGATGGAAAGATTATGGCACATGAGAGCTGTGGCAGGGCTGCGCCGGCGCGAGAGAAAGGGCATGTACAATAATAATTTAGCAGAGCCCTGATCGGGGCGGTCATAGTCAAACGAAAGGAGGAAAGCCATGATTGACCATATTTATCTCCCCGTCTCTGACCTGAAACGGTCGAGCGAATTTTACAAGAAGGTGCTTGAGCCGCTTGGCATCGCTATGCCCTACAAGGTCGATCAACCTCCCATGCGCGGTTTCGCCATCAATAACGTTCCGGGTTTCTGGCTGAAGAATGGCGAAGTTGCCAAAGACCTTTACGTCGCATTCACCGCCAAGAGCGCGGACGCTGTCAGGGCCAGCTACAAGGCGGCGATAGACGCGGGGGCTACTTCGAACAAGGAACCGAGCCTTCGGCCCGAATGGCATGCCGACTACTTCGCGGCAAACATCAGCGACCCGGACGGATACAACATCGAGATTGCCTATAAGCCTTGGCTCTACAAATAAAGAGAAGCCATTGAAGCCCTGTCTAATCGCAAGACAGTTTTCACGATTGATTAGGTACTTCGCTCCCGGAGAAAACAAAATGTCTACGCAATTTTCAGTTGATCCAAATGAATTTGCCAACAAGCGCGTGCTGGTAACTGGTGGCACAAAAGGTATAGGTGCGGCAACCGCTAATCGTTTAGCTGCAGCCGGTGCCGCCGATGCGCTCTGGCGCAAGAGTGAAGATCTGGTCGGCGAAAAGTATGAAGCATAAAACGATAATTCAAACTTGCATGCTGTGGTATCGCCAATAATACTGTGACAATATCTGATACTACTAGATTGCTGTCCACATTAATCTTGCTCGGGCTTATAGTACCGAAGCATCCCGCAGTTGCCGAAGCGCAATTAGCCGCTAACGATCGATTAGCAATGACTGGGTTGCCAACAGCATCCTCGCCGACGGAGCTTAAATTACCAAAGCTGAATGATACTGAAAAGCAATTGCTGGAACTCGCTCAATCTAGCAAATATTTTGCGGCTAGAGGCATCGTCAACTCCCAACTACAAGACAATAGCGATCAAAAAGCTAAGGTTGAATCGCTTCAAATACTCGCTTATCTCGATTTTCAGCTCAGAAGAGATAAAGAATCAATTAAGGATCTACAAAACGCGCTTGCCCAATGCAGAAGAATCGATGATGAATCTTCTCGAAGCTATGTGCTTATACTCAAGCGTTTAGCTGATGTTTATCTGAAGAGGGGAGACAAGTCCCTGGCTGTATCGCACTATCAAAAAGCATTAGCATCTAATGCCGCAAAAAAACTCGACCCGAACGATCCAATTTTTATCGGAATTTTGGAACCATTAGTTGGAACACTGCTACAGGAAACCCACTATGATAAGGCTCAAACAAATGGCGAACGATTGTTGGCAATAAGCAAAAATCGTGCGAGTTCCGGCAATTTGTTCGATATAGCTAACATGTTTTGGGCCGATCTCCAACTTGCTGAAGTTTATCGATACACGAATCCAGAACTGCATGAAAAGTTCTTGTCTGAGATGGTACCGCTGTTCAAGCAAGTGCTCCAGTTGCGTGCGCAATATGATGTGCACACTCCAGCACAAGAACAAGCAGTGTTTGAAACATTGGAAAAAAAACTGCGGGAGTCATACATCGCCCAACACAAGCCGACAAGATTGTCCGACTATCTTTGGCTTACAGCGCAGTTTCGATACAGGTCTCTTCCTTTAATAGAGTGGCAAAAAGCAGGCACCGAATCAAAGGCGGTTATTCTGTGTATACACGGACTCGGATTGGAGAATAGAGCGTTTGGACCGTTTGCTGAGAGTATGATCACAAAGAATTTCACTGTTTACGCCATGGACGTGCGTGGTTTTGGAGCTTGGCAGTCAGAATACGGATCGCAAACTGTGAGCTTCGATCGCACATTAGCTGACGTCGAAGGTGCCATAAAGCTCATAAAGAAATGGCGTCCGGGGCTGCCCATTTTTCTGCTTGGTGAATCAATGGGTGGAGCGATTGCATTAAGAGCAACTGCTGAATTTGGCGACCAGATATCCGGCGTTATTGCGTCAGTACCATCGGCTAAGCGCTATGATAACGCAAAAATGATAGCGCAAGTTGCTCTTCGGTTCTTGCGCAATCCGAACAGATCCTTCAATATAGGGACACAAATAACGAAGCAAGCCACCAGCCAAGAAGAGCTGCGGCTGCTTTGGAAACAAGATCCAATAGCAAAGACTGATTTATCGCCGATTGAACTGATAAAGTTCGATCGCTTCATGAAGACTACTAAGCGGCACTGTTCCTTAATTCGAAGTACACCGGTGATGGTAGTGCAAGGAATGGCGGATAAACTCGTGAAACCCAAAGGAACATATGAGATATTTGATAGTGTCAACTCCTCGGACAAAACGATGCTTATCCTCGGCAATGCCGAACACTTGATGTTTGAAACACCTCAACAATCCGACGTATTAATCGATGGATTGACAGCGTGGCTGAATAATCATCTAAAAAAAGGAAGCACGATTAATCTGAGATGAGTAGGACAGACGCAGAATGCCGATTTGAGCGGCGCGCATCATCATCGCTTTTGGTAGTGCGCAAGCAGTCCATCAATCTCCGCGTTTATGCATTCACTTAATTCGTTGGGCCCCAAGATTGTTGCAGAAACAGAAAAGCTCAAAAGCCATCGCGCCAACCACAGCCACTCAACTGTCTTTAACTTGAGGATGGAGCCATCTTCACATGGTGTCTCCTCTGCTATTCCAAGCCACCATTCCCTCTTAGCTCGATCTGTTGATACGGTGTCGAATTTCACAACCCCGACAAGACTCGGGACAGGCATGGAATTTAGTATGAACTTGCTCGCATCGAAAGTATTGTGGCAGGTAAACTTTTCTTCAGTCATTACAAAGTTGCTCATACGATCTGCTCGAAAATCGCGATAGTCCTTCTTTGAACGGCACCAGGCGATGAGATGCCACCTCGCCAGATAATGAATCAGCCCCAAAGGTTCAGCCGTGCGCCTTTCGTTTTTGCCACCAGGTTTTTGATAATCGAAGGTTACAACGGCGTTCTCAGAGATAGCTTGCTGCAACTGGCTTATAGGTGTTTGTTTCACTTCAACTGGCAACGCTGTAACAGCCATGGCTGTTCTCAGCTTGTCAAACTGTGCCCTGGTTGAATCAGGTAGTACACTTTTGATTTTTTCGAGAGCACTTTCCAATGACTGGCTGATGCTAGCATCCACCATCTGGTCAACAAGAAGACCACCCATAGATAGTGCCAGCGCTTCGGTCTCAGTGAGATTTACTGGTGGCAACGTATAGCCTTTTAAGATCGAATATCCTTGTTTAGGCTCAAAGACAAGAGGAACCCCGGCCTCACCCAGAGCAATTAGGTCCCGATAGATTGTACGTATACTCAAACCAAAATGGTTGGCCAAGTCTTCTACGCTTGTGCTTCGCCTACCCTGTAAATACAAAATGATTGCCAATAGCCTATCTACTCGATTCACCGGTTCAACCCCGTCGTGTTAGTTACGGGACTGATTATACAAACCGGGAACCGCTTAGACTAATCAGACTTTCCAAGAGAATTCATAGCGCCAAGGGAATCGCAATAATCTCTCCAATAAACGATCTTCCTGTCTTTAATTGTGATGACAGAGCAAAACCGGTTATCGTAAACCTTGCCGGCCGCTGACTTGCCATGGACCTCATATTCAAGAATGACAACAGCTGGATCAAGCGTCTTATGTAACACAAGTCCACTGTACCGCTCAAGAATCTCAACATCTGCGTGGGCTTCGAAGAATGCTATCAGTTCTTTGCTCCCGGTAATTTTCTTAGGAAGTCCAGGGAAGCTGTAGCGGAACTCATAAGTAGCTCCGGAATCCAACATATCAAAAAAATGATCGCCATCGACGAGCCCTTTCAAACCATCTTTGATGGCGTGAAAAAATGGGTCGAGATTCTTTAGTTTGGCATTAGCTGCAGTATTCATATCAAAATTTCCTCCAAGATTATCTGTGAATATTGTCAAACTTTCAAGTGACAACCCTATGTCACATCTCGATATGACCTTTACCCTATTTGGTCGGCACTAATTGTAGGAAGATTGCTTAATAATCATAAAACTATTATCTTGCCATTCACTCCATCATGTCCGCTACCGCAGAAGATATCGCAGAAAAAATCCGCACTCTATGCAATATAATAAACCACTGACAAGCAAAAAAAATTCCACATGCTCAATCGTTCCATGAAAATCTGGCAATTCATCATTACTGCATTCTTTCTTGGTGTTGCTTCCATTCCTGGCATTATCTTCTTTCAGGATGGTGGCGGGCTTTTGGTGCTGCAAGCCAAGGATGCACAATCGTTTGCGCAAATAGCTATCCGCTATTTGGTCTCTACGCTTTTTTTCTAGTCTGGGCGCAGATTATCATTGGGACGTCCATGCCGACTTTGCGCAAGGTCTTCCCATGGATCGAAACGTTTCACCGCGCCCAAGGATGTTTGGCCCTTGCCTTCGCGCTTCTTCATGCTATCTTGCTTCCACTCTCGACCGGTGCATCGAAGTATTTCAATTACTCATTTGTTGCACCTGACCAAAAGATCTTCGCTATACTGGGGCAGATTCAATTGGCCGCCATGATCCTCACCGTCACAACAGCTATACTGTGGCGGCTGGCACTTCTTAGAACTTCCTGGATCTACATTCATTATTTAAATTACGCGATTTTCTTGGCCATCTGGATTCACTCCTGGAATCTTGGCTCCGATTTGCAGCAGTCTACTTACGCCAAATGGCTATGGATATTCTATGGTATCAGTGCTGCCATAGCCTTCACCTTGAGGCTTGTGCGCCTATTCGGAAAACCAGCCATGGCGTCGGCAACAGAGCCAGTAGAACCACTGGCAACGACTGTTGCTGCTGACGACACAATGTTCGTTGCTGTATCCAAAACCACAGATATATCCCCCAACAAGCCGATATGCGCCAATGCATCCGGGAAAGAGCTAGCCCTCTTCAATATCAACGGCGAGTTTTTTGCAATTGATAATGTGTGCTCGCATGCCGGTGGCTCATTGTGTAAGGGTAAGCTAGAAGGAACAGCAGTGGTTTGTCCCCGACACGGGGCAAAATTTGACGTGCGCAATGGCGCTGTGATCAGCGGACCCGCCCGTGTTCCACAGCAATCATATACAACTAGGATTAATGGAGATACTTTAGAAGTGAATCTAGTACCCCCAACAACTTCAACCGGCGACACCTAATGCGGTGGCGGGCTTGGATAACCAATCACGCACCGTTCTGGATGCATATGCCCATTTTTTACGTTCAGGAACATTTGCATCCTCGTCTATGCCTATGATTCAATAATGATTATTCATGACGCAGCAAAACGGCTGTCTTTTGCCTTCAAGTAAATGTCCGGCAATACTTCCCCCTGAGGAATTAAAACAAGGCATCTGTTTACCACAACCTCAAGCAAACTTGTATCAGGAGTCAACCCCAGCTGTCTCCTGGCACGAGCTGAGATCGTCACCTGTCCTTTTGCACTAATTTTTAGGGAGCTAAGTTCAGTTTGCATATGCATACTCCTACTCTGTAGATATTTCCAACTTTTCCTACTTAGCCTGTTAGCAAGGATATGTAAATTTTATTGGTTCAGTCGGTTTGATCTAAATATTATAGCGACTTTCATCCATTCAGCTAAGTGATTCTCCTAAAACACTCACCAATACGTGCATTACGGATTTTGCTGACGCAAAAAAGAAAAATGATTCTCACAAACTCCAGCCTATATAAGCATTTACGGTATTTGCTGGCACCCGCTTATCCTGCCCATGATGCACGCCAGCCGTTTACCTGATTCTCCTTACGACAAAATCCGGCGCGCTCATATGGCAGCTTCCGCTGTGATGTTTCACCAACCAAAAGCCAATAAAGCTCCAGGGGACAAATTACCTGTTTGTTGGATTAAATGGATCACAGTAGAAACATGATGAAAATTTCTGGCGAGACTCGTCATTAAAACCGGGTTCAGGATGCTTATAAATCGAGGCTTTTCCAAAACTATCAACCGTTGTAAGTCCCAATTTTGGATCTATATCTACTTTGAATGGCATTCTACTTGGCTGAGTAAATATTTTTGCTAATGGCTGATTCGATTCGGCTGTTTGCCATCCTTTTACAACCTGGCGGCCAGCAATAGATCCAAGAATGTTCATGTCTACACCTCTGGAGCTAGAATGTAGAGGAAATTCCATACCTGCTATCGAATATATAGCTTGGTCATCGTGCAAGTGAAGTGCACTCCTATCTCTAAAAATTACTTCTACAGCACCAGATCTAGTAGCAACCGTATGAGGCCAATAAGGACGAAGTTTATCTTCAAGCTGGCTGCGAGAAATGTTTTTCCACATTTTAGGGCCATGGAGTCCAATAAGAGCGCTTGCTAGTTCTATACCATAATGGGCGGCTTCTGGGCCCAATGTATCCGAGGCAACTTGTATGCTTAAATTCATAACTTTTTGATTGTCAGATTTAAAAACATTGTCCATGCTTTGCTGTAGTTGTTTATTGGTCATAAGGTTGACGCAAGTATGCCAGAGTGCCGAGGCTGTGGTTGCAATGCCTATTGCTGCGGTTGCCTCTAAGACTTCCGGGAATGCGGCAGCTAGTATCGCACCCGTAGCAAAACCAGGAATTGATTCTTTTGCTACCCGTTCAGTAGTTTCCCATGGATGATTTATGAATTCATTTGGGAGCTCTTGAATGTTTTTCATACCACCTATGCAAGCCCATAGCCAGCAACAAAGGCTTGACGTGCTCTAGCATCTGGGTGCGCAATTGTGTCTTTACCAAAATCATAAACTTCGTCAATAATGGATTTCTGCACCTCAGATTTTGAAGCGGGGGCTGTTTCTTTTATTATTTCTCTATCAGACATATTTACTCCTTACTGGATATAAGTCGTGTGGAATCTGAGCTTAATAGAGCATGCGTGACAAAATGGTGACAGCCGATGTACCAGAAAGATTAATTCACCCCCTTACTTTTTTATACAATTCCAACTTCCGCTGAAACACTTGCCGGACAAGTATTTCCGGCGTTTTACTGGCATCAAAACAAGAAATGATTTCCCAAAAGATACTTGCACAGAAGTTACAATCATTGTATATTTAGTACATGCCAGGACTAAACAAACTCTACCTAAACAAGCTTTATGCCATTGCCGATGGGCAAAATGGCTATTTTACTGCGCAGCAGGCTAAGCAAGCTGGCTATTCAAGACGTATGCAAATTTATCATGTCAGCAATGACGATTGGGAAAAGGTTCGCCGCGGCATCTTTCGGTTTAGACTTTACCCGCCGGATGAACACCCCGATTTTATGCCATGGTACCTATGGTCCTGCAACAGTGATGGACAACCCCAAGCGGTTTTTTCTCACGACTCAGCTTTGGCTATTTATTCCATAGGCACGTGGCGTTCCAAAAAGATCCATCTGACCGTGCCGCCCAATTTTAGGCGTCGCGTCGTACCGGCTGTTCTACAGCTACATCACGCTAAGCTAACTGCACATGACATAAGAAAAGAGCACTTTGTGCTAGCGACGACTCCACTTAAAACTTTCATAGACCTACTGGATACGCACCTTTCGCTTGATTTTATTCAGGAAGCGCTTTCGGATGCACTTGATCGTCAACTAATTCATATTCAAGATATCGAAGATGCTAATCTTGACACAGAACAAAAAAAACAATTTAGCGATATGCTAAAACGGATCAATAATGAACGCAAAAAAATATTCAAGCCCATACGATTTTCGAAAAGCGCTTGACACCCGACTAAAAGAAAAAGCTTCGTCTGCTGAAATCTCGCTGGATCATTTGCGTAAGCAAGTCACCTTTGATCGCTTCCTCGCGCGTCTAGACTTCAATCGCTACAGGCTAAAAGGCGGCTATTCACTCGAATTACGCTTGCCACAAACGGTGCGCACGCTGGATATCGATCTGGCTGTGAGAGACAAAAAGTTCCTTCTAACAGATCAAGAGTCTCAACAAAAAGCAATCTTCGATGACCTTTCAAGTCTAGCAACTGTCAATAAATCAGATTTCTTCGAGTTTAAAATCGAACGTATGCTGTCGTCGCTACCTGACACTCAAGAAGGGGGCTATCGCTATCTTGTAACTGCAAAAATTGACGGGCGGGTGTATCAAGAATTTCACGTCGATGTCGCCGTGGAGTCGAAAGAAATTTTGCCACCAGAACATATACTTAGCACAAATACATTGTCGTTTGCCGGGATCGAACCTATAGATATTTCAGCAGTGACAAAAGAAGAAGTTTTTGCCCAAAAACTGCATGCTTATGTAAGAACTCGTCAAAATGAA
>Ga0207134_1103_pt1 | contig 25144 bp, 25 predicted proteins | sample Alteio_BWMinHeat_12_FD_153527 | JGI IMG/M metagenome (GOLD analysis project Ga0207134, IMG submission 153527) | Enriched cells from forest soil in Barre Woods Harvard Forest LTER site, Petersham, Massachusetts, United States -... | ecosystem: Environmental > Terrestrial > Soil > Temperate forest >... | reverse complement strand
GATTTATAGTCAACACATTATTAAAAATAATTTTCACTTTCTTTGCTAACTCATTATCATACACAAACAGATTGTTTAAAAAGGAGCACTTGTGTGACAAAAAAAAGCAAATTGCCTGATTTAGAGGGCTCTCTTAATGAGATCAATACACTGATAGAAAAAATGGAACAAGGCAATCTATCCCTAGAACAATCCCTAGAATACTTTGAGAGAGGAATTAATTTGATTAAACACTCCCAAAAAGTATTACAAGAAGCAGAACAGCGAGTCGAGATCTTGCTTAAAAAAGATGGCAATCTAGAAAACTATGAGAACGATACCGAATGAAATTAACTCTATTAGATCTTGAAGCGCTTTGCCAACAACGCATTGAAGCGATTTTTTTTGACTCTCTCAAGAATCAAACAACACCTGCTCCTACACTCCAAGAAGCCATGGCTTATTCAATTTATAATGGAGGTAAACGTTTACGACCTTTACTTATATATGTCACCGGTTATTTACTGAATGTCTCTTGGGATAAACTAGACTTACCCGCAGTTGCAGTGGAACTTATTCATTCTTATTCATTGATACATGATGATTTACCCGCTATGGATAATTCTGATTTACGCCGTGGTAAATCCACTTGTCATAAAGTTTACGGGGAAGCCGTGGCTATTTTAGCGGGTGATGCATTACAAACTCTTGCCTTTGAACTCTTAACTTCTCACTCTGCAAAAGAATTAAGCGATCGCCAAAGACTCGATATGATACAAACACTTTGCCGCGCGAGTGGTTTACAAGGCATGGCAGCTGGACAAACTTTAGATATACAAAATATTAAGAGCTTTGATGAATTAAAAACCATGTACCAATTAAAAACGGGAGCATTATTAAGTGCGTGTGTAAAACTTGCGCTTATTGCAGCCGACATTAAAGATACTCATGTTATTACTCCTTTAGAACAATTTGCGGATGCAATAGGTCTTGCTTATCAAATCCAAGATGATTTACTGGATCAATCAGAATCCAGCGGAAAGCCCAAAGGATTAGATAAGACTAATAATAAAGCAAACTATGTTGCGTTTGCAGGTTATGAGGCTGCAAAAGAAACAATAAATAGCCTAATTCATCAAGCCACCATTTCTATTCAAGCTTTGGGTGAACGCAGCGGACCCTTGCTTGAACTAACACAGGCTATTTTGCATCGAAAAAAGTGATATACTCTTGGCCCATTAATGGAGACCTCTAAATGTACTGCCCCTTTTGCAATGCGAATGATACCAAAGTCACGGATTCGCGCGAGATTCGAGAAAACAATCAAGTGCGCCGTCGTAGAGAGTGTTTGGTTTGCAAAGAAAGATTCACAACCTATGAAGTGGCAGAACTCTCTTTACCTCATGTTATAAAACGCGATGGGCGGCGGGATTCTTTTAATGAAGATAAATTAAGATCTGGCATCTTACGTGCATTAGAAAAACGTCCGGTGAGCTTAGAACAAATTGAAACCGCTATTAGTAATGTATTAAAAAAAGCTCGTACTTCGCCTGAGCGCGAAATCGCCTCACAACAAATTGGCGAATGGATGATGGAAGAATTGCGACAATTAGATCAAGTCGCTTATGTACGCTTTGCTTCTGTTTATAGATGCTTTCAAGATATCAAAGAATTTCGTGAAGAAATCACACGTTTAGAAAATCAAGAATAGGCGACTGTTATGAAACCCATAGAAAGACACAACGCGAGAGAATCCGCTTTACAAGCCATGTATCAATGGCAAGTAGCCGGCGCGCCACTAGCCGATATTGAAGCTGAATTTTTAAACGAGCATATTACCGAACAAATTGATCTCGCGTATTTTCAAGAATTACTACATACCATTCCAACTATTATTGATGAATTAGATGAGCTATTAACCCCACATTTAAAACGCCCTATTCGCGAATTAGATCCGGTCGAATTAGCCGTTTTACGCATTGGCGTTTATGAATTAGCAAAACGCCCGGATATTCCTTATCGAATTATTATTAATGAAGCTTTAGAATTAACCAAAAAATTTGGCTCTATTGAAGGTTTTAAATTTGTGAATGGCGTGTTAGATCAAGTCGCTCGTAAATTACGCGCTATTGAGATTGCGGCAGATAAAAAATGAGCCTAGGCGAATTTGATGTCATTAAAAAATATTTCAACACCCAATCCATTAAACGCGATAACGTTGTTATTGGGATTGGGGATGATGCAGCGGTAGTTAATATTCCACGCAATGAACAATTAGCTATCACTACGGATACTTTGGTAGCCGGTGTACATTTTTTAGAAAATGCTAGTGCTTATGATGTGGGTTATAAATCTTTAGCGGTTAATTTAAGCGATTTAGCCGCTATGGGTGCAAATCCTGTTTGGGTAACGCTAGCTCTCACTCTGCCCGAAGTTAATGAAGATTGGTTAGAAAATTTTTCACGCGGATTCTTTGATTTGGCTTCTAAATACAATGTGCAATTAATTGGCGGAGATATCACAAGAGGCCCTTTAAGTATTTCTATTTCAGCTTATGGACTCGTACCACCTTTTCAAGCCCTCACTCGAAGCCGTGCAAAACCCGGCGATTTAATTTATGTAACCAACACGTTGGGGAATCAATTCCCTCGACCTGAACCTCGCATTGACATTGGTTTAAAACTAAGAGGAATTGCCAGTGCCGCCATTGATATTTCGGATGGCTTAATTTCTGATTTAAAACATATTTTAGAGATGAGCAACGTCGGTGCTGAAGTTAATGTGGATAAAGTTCCACGTAATAAAATATCCCTAGAACTTGCATTAACTGCAGGGGACGATTACGAACTTTGTTTTACTGCGCCCTCTCAATATAAAAAAGATTTAACAGAATTTACTTGTATTGGTACCATTACTGAAAACAAAGAGTTAATTCTATTAGATGACAAAGGACAAGCTTACCAAGGAAAAATAAAAGGTTATGAGCATTTCAAAAAAATTCAATGAACTAAAAACGCACGATAAAACTCCACGCTCCATTTGGACTAACCCCCTGCATTTTATTGCCTTTGGTTTTGGCAGCGGCGCATTGCCTTATGCGCCTGGCACTTGGGGAACTTTAGCCTCGATTCCGCTTTATCTTTTATTAAGTCTTTTACCCAATGCTTATTATGTAATAGCTGTTTTAATTATAACAGTTGCAAGTGTTTGGCTTTGCGATAAAGTATCACGTGATCTTAATACGCATGATCATCAAGGCATGTGTATTGATGAGTTCATTGGTTTTTTTGTGACAATGATTTATGTGCCACGCGAATGGACATGGATTATTTTAGGATTTATTTTATTTCGGGTGTTTGATATTTGGAAACCACAACCTATTCGTTATATTGATAAAAATGTAGGTGGTGGATTTGGGATGATATTGGATGATGTAGTAGCAGGGATTTTTGCTTGTGTTTTATTACATTTAGTTCAATGGATTGTAAATGGAATCTCGTACTAGCCCAGCACCTCCGACAACAAACACAAGAAAATCAAGAAAAAGGGAGAAACTCGATACCTACCTAGAGATTTTCTGGGAACATAAATTCGAGATATTTATTCTCACCTTAGGTCTTATTCTTGCGCTTATCCAATATGGATTACAATTATTTTTACTCTTTAATCCTTATACACCATTTATAATAGGCGGCTGTTCTTTTCTATCCTCCATAAAAAATTTAATGGAAATTCCTAATGAACCCAATACTTATCATGTACGATTACTCGTCAATGTTGGGTGTGGCATATTAGCCCTGACCGGAATGGTATTTTACTATCAACTCCCAACCATTGCTCCTGCATTACTGGGAGGATTTTCGGTGACCGGTAACGCAATAACTTGTTGGCTTTATTCTCACATCCAAACACAAGCAAAAACCGAGGCAGCTAAACGCGTTGAAAATAAAGCCTCACATATTGAAAATGCTTATGGTAAAGAAAAAATTTCTCCTCGTGATTATAAAAATCGATACTTTGAGAATGATATGAATTTGCTGTATGCAAAAATTGCTCTACTCACAGCTCTCGTATTTTTCCTCTTAGTCACAGCTCCTTATATCTTCCCTGTTCTAGCCTCAACAGTAATGAAACTTTCTTTTCTAAATAAAACCGCAACCAGTATTATTATATTCAATAAAGCCTTAGAGTTAATCGACACGAATGAATTTGTCGATTATCGAATTAGCCGTTGGTACTATGGCAAACAAAAAGAAGAAGGTTTACATGAAAGAAGTGATCCAATCATAAGCCCTCTTCCTATAAGCAGACGTAATAATGCGCATTTCTTGGGGGAAAAACCAGGAATGCCCTCGCCTACCTCAGTCCCTATACTTCCACCGCCTAATTCACCCTCGTCAACTTCCCGTCCCGCATCGCCTAAGAGCTCAACAAGACTTTTTGGAACAAGCCACATTCCTCAATCTTCACCATTACTCCGCTCAGAACCGCCTAGCCCTAGATAAAAAAGACTGCTCCTGTTGCTCCAAAAAATTTTCGTGCTCGTGAATTTGAGCAAAAGCTTCTTCAAAAGTATGGCCTTCGCCAAAAAGAATTCTTTGCTGAGAAACCGGGAAAGCGATCACATACGGGCTATCTTCTGCTTTAGTTAATTGATGAGCCATTTCATCTAAAGTTAACTCTTTATAACAAATATTATTAGCGGCACATAGCGTTTGCAGGTACTTTTTAATACAAGCTCCATTGTGAATCGCAAACTGCAGCGCACATAATTTTAATTGATCACAATAAACTTTCTCTAATGCTCTTGAATGCAAAGATAATAAGGGATTAATGGATTCAAGATAATAAGTATTGTCTTGAACTATAAAACGTACACTCATGACGCCGAATGCACCTTTGACACTTGAAAGCATAGATTGTGCCGCTTTAGAAATTTCAGGATGCATCGCTGGATATAATTTAACAGCCTCTCTTTGCGATACTCCTACGTGATAACTTTCTTTAGCATCTTGCATCGCAGTAATCACTAATCCTGGCAATATTAATATTTCACCTTTAGTATCACGCACCACATGCACATCAAGAAAAGGCGCTTTTGACCAATCTAATTCTTTATGCTGCACGGGAATTTTTTTAAGCTGCGCTAACTCCCGCACTTCTTCTTTATCAGTCAGCCTTTTAAGCGCAACAAAATCGGGTGCGATTAAGTGATATTTTTCTTTTGCACAAAATGCCGCCCATTTTTGCAAATTAGCTTGCGGAGGATAAATAGCAATACAGGGACGATATGCTTTAGGAAACCCTGCTTGAATATTTTTTAATTGAAAATCTAAACGACTGAAAAAAGAAGTATTTTGTTCTGATTCACACAAAACTCTATCGGCTAAACTGTGTAACTCCAAAGGTCTTTCGCGAAGATTGACATTAACGATTAAAATCCTATACAAACCTCTTTTTTTAGCGGCTTTCAAAATACGTTCTGCTTCATGGGGATTTTCCGCAGAAACAACTACCGCACCAAAATTTTTATTTAATAAAATTCTGGCTGCGTCTCTACGCCAATGTTTTTCTAAAGAAACACTATCATGACTCTGAACAAACTTTGCTTCTTCTATTTCATCTAATAACGATTCTGCGGATTCGTCTTGTAACTGATCTTTCCAATGTAGTACTCCGGCTTCACTTTCCATTCTAAGAGCCGACAATACTGATTGTTTATGCACTGAAAGCCGGCCCACCAGATCCATTTGTTTTTCAGCATGCAACTCTTTTTCATAAGCTTCTAAATTTAAAAGAGTCCCATGAAGTTTTTTAAATCGCGATCCCGCAGGGTCCGACATTTCCATAATACGATCCGTTCTCTGCGCAAATATTTTTAAATGTTCGCGCGTCGGTATCGTCGTTAATCGGCGAATGACTCTTCCTAAAGACATAATTATTCCTTTAATTATTACAAGTCGCTCTTCTTCCAACCCTAGGGTTATATAATTCTTCCTCTCTCCGTACTTTCTCACTCGCAATATAAGCTTGATCAACTTCCTTGTATCGACGGGTGTTAAATTCACCAGGAGATTTTCCTCTCATTGCCTCTAAAGAAGTGAGTTGATAGTCAATATTGGTATCAACGCCTACAATCTCAACTTTTTTTGCTAGATAGATAGTATTTTCTAAAGCTTCTTCAAAAGTTTCGCCCGTGCCTGCAATCATGCCTATCATCGGATTAAAACTAATCGAGTTAACACGCGCGCCTTCTGTAAAACCAAACTGTACTCTGCCGCGCCCATCCGTTTCTGGAATTTCTAAGCGCTGAAGCACTGCATCCACAGAATCAAATTTTACTTCGGAACCCGCAACCCGCGGTTTTTGTGCATTGATTCTTAATTCAATGCTATATTTGGTTTTGGCTTTGTTTGCCAACGCATCCATATCTTCCTGAGTTATATTAAGCGCACCTTCTGCGCAAGCGATTTGCAATGCACTAGTTGAGTATGCACCATCCGTTAAATCTTCCGTGGCACGCCGCTCCACCTGCATTCTAGTATTCATTTCTAGGAAATTATATTGCTTAGTTTTAGGATCATATAAGAATTCAATCGTTCCTGCATTTTTATACTTAACAGCTTCGGCCAATTTTTTGGCTTTCGCTTTTAATTCGCGGTAGTTGGGAAATAATTTTTCCGCTTCCTCATCTGAGATTGCAATTTGAATTTCTTTTTGATGATGTTTATTCTGACTGCTGCATTCACGCACACCCGGCAACATAATCACCTTACCTTTTCCATCGCCTATCAAGCCAAATTCCAGATGTTTGGGTTTTTCCAAATATTTTTCTAAAACAACTTCGTCTTCGGATTTATATTTTTTAAGTATAGCCAGAAGCTCAACTTCATTGTTCGCAACGTCGATTCCCACTCCTCCACCACCGCCTGGATTCTTAATCAACACAGGGTAATTTACTTTTGCCGCTGCCACCAAAAATCCTTTTTTATCTCCCGCTAAACCAGAATAGCCTGGGATCGTTTTCAAACCATTCTTTTCTGCGGTTCTCTTCGCTTCTGCTTTATCACCCAAGTCACGCATCATTCTAGAGTTTGGACCAATAAAAGTGTATCCCAGCGCTTCTAATGATTTTGTAAATCCGCTATCTTCCGAAAGAAAACCATATCCTGGATGTATTGCTTTTCGGTTTCTATCTTCTTTAGGAATATCATTATCGAGTACCTGAAGACAATGACTGGCGCTCGCCATATTTTTAACAGGGATAACTTCATCTGCTATTTTTGCTGCTAAAGAATCTTTATCTTCTTCTTGGCACAATAAAATAGTTTTTAAGCCTTTTTTCTTTGCTTCATTTAGTACGTCACAAGCGACTTCGCCCCGATTACAAACGATAACCGTGTCAATGTCTTGAAAATAGGCTTTACGTATTGCCGCTAACTGAATTTCCATTTTTAATTTTTCAAATTGATCTTTGCTTTCTTTATATTTTTCTTCCAACACCCTTAATTCAAGAAATAATTTTTGTGCGGGCATAGTTTTATATTTGTTTTGATACCAATCATCAATCTCACTGCGAGGATTGCTTTTTAATTCTTGATAATGGTTTTGGAGCTGATTAGAAAAACGTATCGCGTCATCTCTAAATTGTAACAAATGATCAACTCTTGGAATCGTTCCGGTTACGCGCAGGACTCTTTGAGAAAAACTTCTGGATAAAAACGGACGTATTCTAGGCAACATTTTTTAACTCCTTGTAAAAAAAATTTAGCGAATTGTAACACAAGGAATTTAATTATCTAGATAAAGTAATTTTAAGTTGGGTCCTGCATCTTGCGTAAAATAAATAGACACGCCTTGATTGCGTAAATCCCATACACGTTGCATCAAGGCATAAGTTTTTTCAGAAGAATATTCGATAGGAGGGTGAGCATTTTTCATGGTTTCATGCATAAAAAGCGCATTTGATTCTGCCGTTTCACCTAATAATTTAAAATCATTTGTTAAAATGGCATGTTTAATTTTTTCTAAATCGTCTTGAACTTTATTCGGCCATTTTGAATATAATTTACTCGTTTCAATCGTGCGCTGCATCGCTTCACGCGAGCTCAAACTTTTTTCACTTTCACTGACCATTAATATTTTTACGCGTAACTTTTCCCAATGCGGATGAAATAATTCAGCGTAACTATCCATGCCATCTTCACGTTCGCCTTTATTCCATAAAACAAAACCGCTCCAAAGTGAACGGCACGCGCTGCCACTTCCTAAGCGCGCCAAAAGTGACAGCTCTGTTAACGATAACTTCCAATCATATAAAGCATCTAAACCTTTAACGATAGAAGCAAATCCTGCAGCGGATGATGCAAGACCTGCTGCAATCGGAATAGTCGATTTAAGAATAATTTTGAAACGTTCTTTATTTCTAAATAAATTTAAAAAATTAATTAAACGCTTGGCAAATGATGAAGAAAGCAAAACAGGCGCGTCATTTAAAATAATTTCATCTTCTTCTTTTTCAATCACTGAAAAAGTTGTGTAAGCCCCTTTATCATCTAAAGAAATAGATAAGCTGCTGGTTACAGGTAAATTTAATTCTTGATCGCGCTTTCCCCAATATTTACATAAAGCAATATTGGTGGGTGCAAATACCGTTGTTTCAATCGTTGGTGCGTGATGAATACGGGATCCTAAAATAGCCTGCACGACTTCACGTTTATTCATAAGTTAATCCCTGCTTAGAAATGGCTATATCCAAAGATTCACTTTCACCTAAGGCAATCACGCAATCGCCTAAACCTGAGCCTGATATTTTTGCACCGAGTATACTAGTCTCTTGGTTTAACGTTTGAATAATCTGGTCTAATTCAACCGTGTTAACTCCCAATTTAACCATAGCCTTTTGTTGCAAATTCATACATTGGCCTAAGGCTAAATAATTTTTCTCTTTTAGCGCTTTTATAGCCGATTGAACGTAGCCATCGATTTCATAGCAAATTTCATTAAAAGCAGCATCATCTAAAGAGGCTTTCACTTTTTTTACCACTTCCGCCGTAGGCGTTTTGTAACCTGAATAGATAACACTAATAGGAAAATCAGCTGCTAATTTTTCAATAAATAAAGGCTCCATTTGATAATGAACCACACCGCCTAAAACACTGGCCGAAACATCCGCACCCGAACCTAAGCCTTGGACGTTTTGAATAATCGCTCTTGCTTCGCGAATAAGATCAGCGTTATCCCATTTTTTTAATGCCGCAAGGGTTGCAACTGTTACTGCAGCTGATGAACCCAATCCCATTTCACTTGAAAATTCAGATTCAATGGTAATATCACAGCCGGTTTTTAATTCAAATTGTTTCAATGCAGAAAGCACAAATTGAAAAGGCTGTACTGGGGTTATATTAAAAATATCGCCTAAGTAGTTTCCCAGAGAAGAATGAATAGTGAGTTGATTATCTGTTCGGGATCTTAATGAAACCGTAATACGTTTATCAATCGCACAAACTAACGCGGACTTTCCCTGTAATACTGCATATTCACCCATCAGCATTAAACTTCCAGGTGCTGAAGCTCTATACCACATGTACGCCTCGGGCTTCCCCAGCCGCTTGTAATAACGAATAGCCTTTTTGATCACACGATTTTTGTAACTGAGATTCATCATTTGTTAATACCAAAACGATTCCAGCACTTTCACCGCGCACAGCCCCAGCTCCACAAATTTTTGCGGCACCGCCTGTTTCTTCAATTTCACGAATAAAATTTTGCACACTAACAGGAACCACACCAATTTCTGTTAATAATCGATGGTTTTCACTAATAGAGCGATATATATCAGGTAAAAAATTAGATTGCAGAGCTTCATCAACCGCTTTAGTTACCGCTTCAAAATCATTCCAAATAATACTGTCTTTAAAACGGGAAGCGACCCCCATCACACATTCACCGGTCGTTGTTTCTGGTGTTCCGGTATTCACTAAATAAAATTGCATTTGCGGAAGTGCGCGTGGTTCAATCGCTCGATCTTTCATATAAAGACAACCGCCTTGCAAAGAAACTTGTAAATCTAGACCGCTTGAAAAACCATGTTGTAAATTTTCAGCTTCTAAGCCTAATTGATAAAATTTTTCTTGCGGTAACTCTACTTCTAAGTGATGCGCAATCGCATGCGCAATACTTAAAATAGTCGCAGCGGATGAACCCATCCCGCAACCAATAGGAATGCCTGATTCAACTTGAATTTTAATCCCGTGGTTTAACTTAATATTTAACGCATCAAAAAATAAGGTAAAAGCAATTTGTGCGAGCTCTACCGGTTTATGTAATACATCACGAATCGTGTACTCACCCTTAATAAAACGTTCGTACTTTCGTTTAATACGTGCTTTTAAATTGCGTAAGGTTGTAAAACTTAATCTATGCTCATAATTTAAATTCGATAAATCAAACGAAACAAAAGGCAAAACTTGGGATGTGGCTCGCGCAATCGCATATCGATTCACCGCCATCGCAAGCGCAGGTCTACCGTACACCACTGCGTGCTCGCCTGACAAAATCAATTTACCGGGTGCGCATACTTTCATGAGACCGTTTCATAAATTCGTTTATGATCTTCTATTGCCGACAATCTAAAACGCCCTTGTGTAAAGTGAACCACATCATGTCGACTCCCATTTTGCGGATAAGCATAAGTATAAAATCTTTCATACTCAGCATAAGTCAGCGCCGTTCTTTCTCTTAACATATGCTGATGATATTCGGTTTCTAGAACTTTTTTATACCCAGGCTGCACGACTCCGCTAAAATATTCTGCCACACAACCTGATCCATAACTATAAAATCCTATGCGTTTATCCGTCAAATCTTCTTGCGCAAGATCCAAGAGTGAAGCTAAACCAATATAGAGTGAAGCCGTATAACTATTCCCAATTCTGCGACCATATTCTAAAGAATAATTAATGTGTTCATGCATTAAATCATCTGTCAGCGGATCATGGCCATTTATTTTGGCTAAGTGCGCATGCGCTTTTTCTACTAAACGTGGCACCGGTGTGTGATAACAATAATGCGCATGATCTTCAAAATTTCGACCCGAGAGCGCTTGATATTGCTTCCATGTTTTTTCTAACATAGATAAATAAAGTTTACTGGAATATTTTCCTTCAACAATTGCCGTATCAGAATAATTCGGCCGCCAAAAATCCATCACATTAGCCGTTACTACACCATATTCAGAATCTAGCGCTAATAAACGTGGGTTAGCGGACAATACCATCGCAACCGCCCCACAGCCTTGAGAGGATTCTCCCGGTGTCCCTAATCCATAACGTGCAATATCCGATGCCACTAATAATACTTTCTTGTCAGGATTTTGACGCAAAAACGGCAATGCTAATTGCAAAGCCAATGTTGCGCTATAACACGCTTGTTTTAATTCAATCACACGACAGCGTTCAGGTAAGCCCAATAAATCATGCACATAAATTCCTGCCGCTTTCGATTGATCAATACCTGTTTCTGTTGCAAACAATAACATTTCAATAGAATTGATATCCACCCGACGAAGTGCGCGTAAAGCAGCATTGGCTGCCATGGTAACCACATCTTCATCGGGTGTCGCGACTGACATTTTGCGTTGCCCTAAGCCTTGATAATATTTGTTTTGATCCACACCCCGTTTTTCTGCAAGAACACTTAAATCCAGTGAAAAATGGGAGGTATAAAATGAAAGTGTATCAATACCAACTTTAACCACGTTGACGTCCCTCTTTCGATTGCTGACGTTCTAATTTCAAATGACTACGCATAAGTTCACCATGATTGGTTTGCGCCGCTAACAAAGACAATTCTCCGCATAATACCGAACACGCAGCAATAATTGCTAATCGACGTGCATTTTGTCCGGGTTCACGCTCTTCTAAACAACCTAATAAGCGCAAATTCTCACGTACAAAATCATAGGTTTTACCGCTGCCTACTGTACCTACAATAATATTAGGTAAAGTGACTGAAAAATAGAGCGCTCCATTACGAAGTTCAGTGTGCACCATACCTTGTGAACCCTCTATAATATTCGCCGCATCTTGACCGGTTGCTAAATAAAAACCTAATAATATATTGGCAAAATGTGCGTTAGCCGTTCGGATGCCGCCCGCGATAATATTACCCATTAAATTTTTCTTAATATTTAAATTAACGATTTTTTCAGGAGTGGTTTTTAATAATCTAATACAAACTTCAGGCGAAATAATCACTTCTGCAATCACATATTTTCCGCGTCCCAAAATGCCATTCACGGCTGACGCTTTTTTATCCGTACAATAATTTCCGGAAATAGAAACATATCTTAAACTGGTAAAACGAAGCAAAAGCCAATCTAACAATCTGTCAGACGCTAAGGTTGACATATTATGGCCAGAAGCATCCCCCGTACTAAATTCAAAGCGTAAATAAATTAAATTACCCACAACTTGCGTATGTATATCTAACAAGCGAGCGAACCGACTGGTTTCTGCAATAATCGCTTGCATAGCTTCTTTGTGTTGCAAAATATTTAAAACCGCTTCTGAAGCCTCGACCAAACTATCGGCTTCTAATAACACGGAACGCGTCATGCGCTCATCTAATACTACCGCACGTATCCCGCCAGAAAATTTACAGACTTTGGCGCCTCTATGCGTTGAGGGCCATAAAGGGGTTTCTAAAGTAGCCAAGGGAACCATGACTTCCGTCTCGATTTCAGGCCCGATAATTTTTACCGGCCCCACTAATCGCATTGGGATAGTCGCAATCTGCTCAGATGTTTGCCAACGCATATATTTGTGCCTATGGAAAGTATGTGCTATAAAAAGCGCTCCATTTTACTGGATAAAGCCACATGACAGCAACAGAACAAGTCATCCTTGTTGATATTAAAGATACTCCCTTAGGCACAGCTGAAAAGCTTGCTGCCCATCAGAATAACCTTTGTCATCGTGCTTTTTCAGTGTTTATCCTCAGAAAAGAGCCAGTTTTACAGATACTTTTACAAAAAAGGGCGAGCTCTAAATACCACTCCCCTAACCTTTGGACCAATACTTGTTGTTCTCATCCTCGCCCAGGGGAAGAAACTTTAGCCGCCGGCCAAAGGCGTCTAACTGAAGAAATGGGTATCCAAACCGACTTAAGCTCCTTAGGCTGGTTTCATTATATAGCCCATTTTGATAATGGCTTAGTAGAAAATGAAGTTGATCATGTTTTGATCGGTTTTATAGATCAAGATTACCCCATCCATCCAGACCCCCAAGAAGTCGGCGAATACCGCTGGATAACAATTCCTGATCTTAAAAAAGAAATAGAAGACACTCCGCGACAATTTACCCCTTGGTTAAAACAAGCTTTAGAAAAAGTTGAGTTTTACCTATCCCATTAAGGGCAATCCCCAATAATACAAACAGGATAATGCGCCTATACTGAACAGGTGAAATCACATTCTAACCTATAGGGAGAATCCACATGAAAAAGAAAACTACTACCAAGAAAAAACGTACAGTAACTAAGACTAAAAAGAAACGTACTTCCCGTCGTTAATCTAAACGCCCCTTAACCGGGGCGTTTTTTTATCTCAAGCCTCTACACTAATCTCTTTTGGATACACAGGAAATTTTCGACAAAGTTCAATTGCTTTTTTTCGAACCGTTTTATTCACTTCTTCATTTTGAATATCATCTAAAATATCACAAATCCAATGAGACAATTCTTCACTTTCAGCTTCTTTAAAACCGCGTGTAGTAATAGCAGGCGTTCCTAAACGCAAGCCACTCGTAATAAAAGGCGATTGCGGATCATTAGGCACTGAGTTTTTATTTGTCGTAATATGTGCGCGTCCTAAAGCATTTTCAGCATCTTTTCCCGTAATACCTTTAGCAATTAAATCTACCAAAAAAAGATGATTATCCGTACCACCACTCACGACTTTATAACCCCGCTTAATAATTACTTTTGCCATCGCGCGAGCATTATTTAAAATTTGTTGTTGATAAGCTTTAAAATCAGGTTGCAATGCTTCTAAAAAAGCAACCGCTTTAGCAGCGATCACATGCATCAGTGGCCCACCTTGACCGCCGGGAAATACCGCTGAATTTAATTTTTTTTCTAACTCAGGGTTAGCTTTCGCAAGTATTAATCCCCCACGTGGTCCGCGTAAAGTTTTATGCGTGGTTGAAGTGGTGACATCAGCAATATTAACAGGCGATGGATAAATCCCTGCAGCGACTAAACCTGCAATATGCGCCATATCCACCATGAAGTATGCGCCAACACTGTCTGCTATATCACGTAATTTTTGCCAATCCACTATTCTTGAATACGCTGAAAATCCGCCGACTATTAATTTTGGTTTATGAGTTTTAGCCAAATCTGCCACTTGATCGTAATCAATTTCTTCGGTTTTAGGATTTAATCCATAATGATGAAAATTATAAAGTTGGCCGGAAAAATTAACGGGCGAGCCATGCGTTAAATGTCCCCCATGCGCCAAACTCATGCCTAGTACAGAATCCCCTGGTTTAATCATGGCTGAATAAGCCGTCGCATTGGCTTGTGAGCCTGAATGCGGTTGCACGTTTGCGAAAGCTGCATTAAATATTTTTTTAACCCGTTCAATCGCTAAACGTTCTGCCACATCTACATATTCACAACCACCGTAATAACGCTTACCTGGATAGCCTTCAGCATATTTATTAGTTAGCACTGAGCCTTGAGCTGATAGAACTTCCGGGCTCACATAATTTTCTGAAGCAATTAATTCAATATGATCTTCTTGGCGTTGATATTCATCATGAATCGCTTTTGAAATTTCTGGATCAAATGCTTGCAGTGTAGTGGTTTTGAACATGGGGGAATCCTCAATTAAGAAATTTCTGACTCGGCTAATATTTTTTCAGCTTGTTTTTCTCTAAACTTTTTAATCGCTTCGCGATAGTCAGGATTTTCATTTGCTAAAATACTGGCGGCAAATAATCCAGCATTCGTTGCACCCGCTTTGCCAATTGCCATGGTTGCAACCGGAATTCCACCTGGCATTTGGGCGATCGATAATAAAGAATCCATGCCATTTAATGCAGAGGTCATAGGAACACCTATCACAGGCAATAAAGTTTTAGCTGCGATCACACCCGGTAAATGGGCGGCACCGCCGGCTGCACCAATAAAAACTTTGATCCCGCGTTTTTCTGCTTCTTTTAAATAATCAAATAAAGCGTCAGGTGTTCGATGAGCCGACAAAACTCTAGCCTCATAACCAATATTTAAAGAATCTAAAACTTGGCCGGCACTTTCCATCACTGGCCAATCCGATTTTGAACCCATAATAATAGCCACTTTAATAGTCATAAATACCTCAATGTTTAAAACAACGTTTACCCGTAAAAACCATAGCGATGCCGTGCTCATCACAAGCGGCTATCACTTCTTCATCGCGCATAGACCCACCGGGTTGAATGATAGCGCGTATACCTGAATTTGCAATACGATCAATGCTATCTCTGAAAGGGAAAAAAGCATCAGAAGCAAGCACTGCGCCAGATATTTTATCACCGGCTTTGCGTATGGCATTATCAACCGCATCAACACGGGAGACTTGTCCTATTCCTAACCCAATCGTTTGGTTGTCTTTAGCAATAACAATCGCATTGGATTTTATATGCTTTACAACACGCCAAGCGAATAATAATTCTTCTAAATCTTTTTTGCTGGGTTTAGTTTTGGTCAATACTATTTTTAAATCCTCTAAATCCATTTTATCTAAATCTTTATCTTGCATTAGAACACCACCTTCAATAAATTTATATTCGTAAGGTGATTCATTTCCCTTTTTGGGTAATTCTAACACTCTCAAATTAGCTTTAGTCACAAAAATTTCATAAGCCATCGGTGCATATTCTGGCGCGATGACTACTTCAAAAAATGCAGTCGCGATTTTCTTGGCGGTTTCTTCATTACAAATAGTATTCAACGCAATAATGCCACCAAAAGAAGAATCTTTATCGGCAGCTACGGCACGAGCAAAAGCAGTTTCAATGGTATCACCCAGAGCTACTCCACAAGGATTTGCATGTTTCACAATGACTGCTGCGGGTTTATCAAATTCTCTAACACAGGCCATTGCCGCATCTGCATCTACTATATTATTAAAAGATAAAGGCTTGCCTTGGTTTTGTTTCGCGGATAAAACGCCCGTCTCAGTTTGGCCATTAAAATAAGCTGCCGCTCGTTGCTGTGGATTTTCGCCGTAACGTAAATCCTCTTTCTTTTGATAAGCTAAATCTAATTCCGGTGGTAAACCATCAACAGGCGCATCTTTTCGGCCGCTTAAAAATTGATGAATCATGGCATCATAACGACAGGTCAATTGAAACGCTTTTGCTGCTAAATTTTTACGCGTAATAGCATTAATTCCTTGTGGATTTCTTAATTCAATCATTACTTTCTCATAATCATTGGGATCAACAACAACCGTAACCCAATCCATGTTTTTTGCAGCGGATCGAATCATAGCAGGACCGCCTATATCAATATTTTCTATGGCTTCATCAAAACTCGAATTAGGTTTGCTAATCACATCGGCAAAGGGATATAAATTCACTACCACTAAATCAATCCATTCAATATTATATTGGCGTGCAGCTATCGCATCTTGATTACGCCTACCTAAAATAGCGCCATGAATTTTAGGATGTAATGTTTTTACTCGGCCACCCATAATTTCAGGAAATTGGGTCACCTCACTGACATCTTGATTAGGAATCCCTGCCGCATGCAAAAATCGGCTGGTGCCGCCCGTTGCGATGATATCGATACCTAAATCACAAAGATTTTGCGCAAAGTCAGCTAATTTTGTTGTATCTGAAACTGAAATCAACGCTCTTTTGACGCCATAATTTAATTTCATTGTAATCCTCTCACACTTTCCACTAAGGCTTCTTTTTCTAATTGTTGTACACGCGATTTTAAAGTATCAACCGTATCATCGGGCAGCACTAAACATTTTTTTTGAATTAAAATAGGTCCCGCATCGACTTCTTCCGTGACAAAATGCACTGTGCAACCGGTTTCTTTTACTTTAGATTCGAGCACCGCCCGATGCACATCTTGACTCATTTTTCCTGCAAATGCAGGCAACAATGACGGATGCACGTTAATAATTTTATTTTCCCATTCTTTAATAAAATCACCCGATAAAATTTTCATGTAACCGACCAATATTATCAACTCAATATTATACGCATGTAATTTTTCTGAAATTTTTTGTTCCGTATTTTCAAAATGCGCCCGTAACCCATGTTCACGTGCGCGTTCTAAAATTAAAGCATCTGCTTTATTGCTCATCACAAGCTCAATAGTCGCAGAAATTTTTTTAGCAGCAATAGCTTCAATAAAAGTTAAGAGATGTGTTCCGCGCGTTGAACCCAAAATAGCTAATCGCATGAAAGGCAAACCTCACGTCCTATATCTTTTCGATGATACAATGCCCCTTTAATTCGATTAATTTCTTGTTCTGCTATTTCTTCAGCCTCTGAAATTGTCTTAGCAACACCAACAACAGCAACAGCTCTTGATCTTGTGGTATAGATTTTTCCATCTTTTTCATTGACTGCAGCAAAAAATAATCTTTCGGGATATTGAACGCCCGAAACATCGATCAACGCTCCATCTTCGGGTTGATCGGGATAGCCTTTAGGCACTGCATATTTACAAACCGTCGCCAGAGGGGCAAATTGAACTTGTGCGCGAGATAAATTATTAGAAACCATCGCCTTACAAACTTCAACAAAATCCGATTCTAAAATTGACAATACATTTAGAGATTCAGGGTCACCAAACCGTGCGTTATATTCAATTAATTTAATTCCCGCTCGAGTGGCAATAAAACTTCCGTATAAAATACCGATATATCTTTCATCGCATTCTTTTTTTAGCGCTTCTATCACAGCCAAATTAATTTGTTGCGCGGCTTTTATATCTTCTTTAGAAAGAAAAGGTAAACTATGAGTCGCATCTGAATAACTTCCCATACCGCCCGTATTAGGGCCTTTATCATTCTCAAACGCACGTTTATGATCTTGTACTAGCGGCATAGGAATTAAATGCTCGCCATCACAAAAACACATAAACGAAAATTCCTGGCCAATTAATTTTTCTTCAATTACAAACGCTTGATTATCCGCATGCAATTCTTCACAAAATTCATACGCTTCTTCGAAAGAATGCAAATGATCACCAGCGACCTTGACGCCTTTACCGCCCATCAAGCCATCGGCTTTAATCACATACCCACCTTCACCTAATTCCTGTAAAAAATCTTTTACGCCCACCAAGTTATAAAAAACACGATATTGCGGTGAGCCTGGGATTTGGTAATAAGCTAATAAATCTCTAGTAAAAGATTTACTGGTTTCAAGATTCGCGAGTTTTTTCTTAGGTCCAACCACAGGAATATTGATCGCCCATAAAGCATCGGCTATTCCTTTTTCAAGCGGTGCCTCTGGACCAATGATTGCCAAATCAATTTTCCAATCTTTAGCTAAATTGGGAATCTCATCCGCGTCACTAATATTTCCTATCCAATATTCTTTACATAAGGGTTCAATCCCAGGATTATTCGTCAGCGCACAACAATAGAGAGTTGGTTTTTGAGGAGAATTAGATAAAGCTCGCGCGATGGCATGCTCACGTGCACCCGATCCCACTATTAATATATTCATACAAACTCCTCTATCTTGTTGATGACACACCGGCTACATAACAACCATTCATACAAGCCATACACGGTGTTTCAATTTTATGATTGGCTCTGCGCGTCACAGCTTCTACTAAATCATCTAATTCTTGATAAATTAATTTATCCACCCCTAAAAATTTAGCAATTTCATCATGCGAAGATTTAGCAGCAATTAACTCATCATGTGTTGGCATATCAATGCCATAAAAACAGGGATTGGTAATAGGAGGACAGGCGGAAGCAAAATAAACTTCTTTAGGATTACATTCGCGCACCATTTTAATGATTTCACGACTAGTAGTACCGCGCACAATACTATCATCTAAAATTAAAACGGTTTTATCTTGAATTTCTGAACGCTGCGGGGTTAATTTGTAACGCACGCTTTTACTACGATCTTCGCCCGTAGGCATGATAAAAGTACGGCCAATAAAGGGGTTTTTATATAAACCTTCTGAATATCGCACACCTAATTCATGCGCAAAAGAAAGCGCTGCTGTATTTGACGTAAAAGGCGCAGGAATAACCACATCAGGCAACACACCGGGAAATTTTTCTTTCCAACGCTTTGCAAGATTTTGTCCCATATATAATCTAGAACGATAAACACTGACCCCATCAATCGTTGAGTCGGGCCTTGCAAAATAAACATATTCAAAAATACACGGTGAAAATTGTTTAGCATTAATCACTTTACGAAATAATTTTCCTGAACGATTAATAAAAACTAATTCACCCGCTTCAATATCCCCTTTAGATTCAAATCCTAAAGGAAACATCATTGTCGTTTCGGATGCTGCAATATAATCTTTAGAGCCATTTTTATTTTGACGTTCGCCAAAGACTAGCGGGCGAATTCCGTGTGGATCACGAAACGCAATCATGCCCTTACCAATAATAATTCCCACAACAGAATAAGAACCTTGGGCTTTTTCATAAACGGTTTGCACCGCACGACACAGTTTTTCGAAAAAGATTTCATCATCATCTGTAGTGTATTCTAAAGCATCAGATAATAAATGGAGTAAAACTTCTGAATCAATCGTTGAATTTAAATGTCTGTGTTTTTGTAGCGTAATTTCAGAAGCGAGTGGTTTATAATTCACTAAGTTTCCATTGTGAGCTAGCGCAATCCCTAAAGGACTCCCAATCCATAAAGGTTGAACATCCGAAAGATTGTATCCGCCAGCGGTAGGATATCTCGTATGAGCGATTCCCACATTTCCTAATAAATAATTGGCATCTTCAGAATTAAAAATTTCGCGTACTAAACCTAAACCGTGTTTAACATAGAATCTTTCTTGGCAAGTTAACATGCCTGCTGCATCTTGGCCTCTGTGTTGTAGATGCACTAAGCTATCGTAAAGTTCTGCAGCAACAGGTGTCGCACTAAAAATCCCAACGATTCCGCACATTTAATTCCTCATTATTTCTTCCCGCATTTGGATACAGACATCTTGCATCACATAAACATTATGAATACAGGCTAAATGACAATACGCTTGCATCTCACCCTTATATAAAAAATGTAAATACGCCCTGGAAAAATTCTGGCAAGTGTAACAACCACATCCTTCCATGATGGGTGAATTATCGTCTTTATAGATCGCTTTCTTAATTAAGATACGACCCCGATCTTCATTACTCTCAAATACTAGCCAGCCATCTTTGCGCGTGATTTTACCACAATAAAGTGTCCCATGGCGCGCATTTCTAGTCGGCGCCACACAATCAAATACATCAACGCCTTTAGCGACCACATCGATTAAATCTTGGGGGCCAAGACCTACCCCCATGGTGTAACGAATTTTTTCTTCGGGTAAGTGTGGAACCAGCCAATCGAGGATTTCACCCGTCTTTTCCATATTAAATCCAATCACTTCGCCGCCAATCGCAATACCATCCAAATCCATGTTTAATATGAATTCCATACTCTGTTCGCGCAAATCTCTGTGACTGCCGCCCTGAATAATCCCAAACAAAGCCTGTTTAAAACCATAAGCAGAATTAGGATTTTTTTCATGCTCTGCTTTAGATTGCATCAGCCAGCGATGGGTACGATCTAATGCTGACAGTGCCGCCTCGCGACCGCCTTCTTCTGGGGTGCATTCATCAAACGCCATAATAATATCAGCCCCTATGATTTTTTGGGTTTGAATCGAAGTCTCAGGCGTCATATGAATCACTGCCCCTGTAATCGGATGCCGAAAATGCGCCCCATGATCATCAATTACACAAATTTTGCCGTTTTTAGATAAGCTGAAGACCTGATAACCACCGCTATCAGTAAGCATTGCCTTATCCCAACCCATAAATTTATGCATGCCGCCGAGTTTTTGAATCAGCTCCGTGCCGGGTGAGACCAACATATGGTAAGTATTACCGCCTAAAATAATCTCACTGCGGGTCGCTGCAATATCTGAAGGTAATAAATGATTAATCACTGCACGCGTTCCAACCGGCATAAACGCTGGGGTAGTAACCTCCCCGTGAGGGGTCGTCATTTTCATGATGCGCGCGGGATTGGTGGTCGATTTTTTAACGAGTTCAGAATGGTAATGATTTGGCATAGGTGGGCATTTTAGTAGCCCTTAAGCTTTAAATCAATGCGTATGTCTATGGGATGCAGGTTTGGCAGGTGCAGCAATGTGCTTTAGCCCGTCAAAAATAAAACCAATACTGCCATATTTCACCGCTTCTAGATGCGCTTTTCTAAACTGGGTAAGCTCTTCTTTAGTGGGACATTTTTCACCATTTTGAATCAAAGCAAGAAGTGCATCAACAGCAACTTGTCTTTCATACACTCTCTCTGGCGCACAATAAAAACTTGAACAAAAATACTTATTCTCCAAAAGATCTCTTAATTGTTTTGCATAACCCCTAACTTTATCGAGGTCTGGTGCTGGTGCAACAACCATCGGCGGAGGAATTTTACTACTATCCATTTTTTCTTCCGGCTGAGTCGAAAGCGAGGGAAGTTTGGATACAATAAGTTTAAGCTCATATACGTCATAAGAAGCTACAAACGTTCCCCATAAATTACTCAAAATTCCTGAAAAATACTTCGGATACTTCTCTGTTATGGTAATGTAAATGAGGCGGTAATCTAAATCATCGCGGGTAGTTAATAACTCACGCAATTCTTGTAATGCCTTAAGAATCTCTCTCGCTTCTTCCACTTTCTCACGCGCACTTAAACGCTGTTGCTGTTTAGCTTCATGGTCTTTTATTCTTTGTAACAATTCTAAAAAATCAGCCGAACAGTACGTAAGATCACGAAGAGGCGGTTTGCCGCATCTCGGATTAAAAAAAGTATAACCCGCAACCATTTTTGCTACATCTACCGGCAACAAATCGGTTAAAGCATCTACTACCACTTGCTCTTTTACTTTCAACTCTGGAAGGGGATGAAAATCACAGCGGGGACCTTCTTTTCCTATATAACAAACCCCGATTTTATAATCCGGTGTAACGATCAAATCTTGAATATCTTTACCCTGAAAAACTAAAATAGCATAGGAAGTTTTAATATAAGGGTCAAACACGCGAACCGTTGAATGAGTGACACCATCTCTTCTTTGGCGTTTTGACACATAAAAAACGTGACCTGAAGCAGCAGTGCACATGACTTCAAATCCCTGCAAGTTTGCAACTTTCGTTGCTCTTATGCTGTTGTCTTGAAGCTCGCAATAAGTTAGCCTACGACAAAATGAAAATTCGCCTTCAAGTAGATCTATTACAGCAAAAAAGCCATTTTGGGTTAAAGGATAAAACTTTCTAAATCGTCCTCCCATACCCTCGCCCTGAGTAAAATAAGTTAACTCCGCTTTTGATGAAATGGTTGTTATGATTAAATGGGACCCACAGGAAAAAAAGCGCATAGTGCTTCCCAACAATAGATATATCATGAAAGGAAAAACTACTACTTCGATCATAGTCACCTAACTCTACTTTCGGCTTCAAATGCAGATTAAGAACATTCGTATTGAAATATATCACCTCGGCTCTTAATTCATTCTTCACTGCATCAAAGTGACAACGATAACTCGCAGAGGCACCCGTTTCAACACATGATCGTATCACCATAAACCCTGAGGGGTCAGTTGGATCAAGAGTAATTCTTATATCATCAAATTTATACTCAGGGAGTCTTCGTAGCATTAATTCCGCGGACTTTGAATAGCCTACCGCTATATTAAAAATAAGCACATACTCGCAACTTTCATCATCTTGGCCTACTGCTGCAAAATACCCGTCTGATAAAGCTAGAAGACCAGCGATGCGAAGATTTTTTCCGGCTGCGGTTTTAACTTCTATGAATTGATTTTTAGGCTGTTCTTTGTCATTACTATCAAAAATAAAAAATCCGCCCATTCCTCCTCTAGCACAAAATCCTCCGTGAAGCTGCGTCCATTCAGGAAGGTGAGGATAATAATAATAATCCCTGTATTTTTTTCTATAGAACGCATCCTCACTAGCTTTATATTCTTTAGATATCCAAGGAGCAGACATTGAAAGAACGGCGCTAGAGCCATCGGATTTTTTTTCTTCTTGTCTGTTTAAATCTTGAGATCTTGACTCTGACATAAAAACCCCCCGTGCGTATGGCAATAAAATACCACCTTAACCTTAAGGAAATATTAAGAGGGGGGATAAATTTATAAGCTATTGATTATACGCTAGATTCAATGGATTACCCGCTTTACGCAGGTAATCCATCTTATAGAATAAAACTAAATACCAGATGGTCTGGGTGCAGGAGCAGGTTGTGCGCCGGCAGCTGCTGGAGCATTAGCTTCAAATAAAGATAATCTTCTTGGACTTAAATTTGCTTTAAATGCATTGATTCTTTTATCTAATTCAACAGCACGCGCTGCTACGCTAGCTTGTTTCTCTTTTTCGTCTTTACCAGCTAGTGCTTTAGCAGCATCAATTGCTTTTCCTGATACCACCAAATTTTTATATCTTTGCAAATGCGCTAATAATATTTTAGCCAATCGAGCAGCTTCGTCAGTATCAACTTCTGGAACTTGGTCTTTTCCAAAGCGTTCAGCAGGCAATGCATCTAACTTGGCGACTATTCCTGGAACATGTCTTTGAGAAAGATTACCAGAAAAATTATAAGCAGCATCCACCAATAGCTCAGTTGCTGTCACTAAATAATCTTTAATTTTTTGCGCATTAACATTAAGAATGCGGTGATCTTCTTCAAGACCTGCTGTTGCTTCTGCTAAATCGGTTGCGTATTGCCCTAAACCATATTGTTTTTCTTCTTTTTCTTTCGCGATTAATGCTACCACATACGAATTATCTAACTTATCTTTGAGATCTTTTCTTATTGTTCTTTGCATACTTTTTCTCCATTTATATATTCATGAATAAAAAACCATGCGCAGTCTATCAAACTGCGATTGCAGCGCCTAGATTTTTTATTATTCTCTTATCAACTGCAGTTGCGCTTTCTGGAAAATGAAATTTATTGCCTGTAATCATTTCATACAACTGTATATATCTTGATGACAAGGTGATAATTAAATCATCAGGGGCCTTGGGTAATTCTTTATCATTGTAGGGATCACAATTGTCTTTAAACCATAAACGTAAAAATTCTTTATCGATATTTTCAGGTTCTTGGTGATTGGCAAAACGCTCTTCGTAACTTGCTTCAATCCAATAACGACTTGAATCTGGGGTATGAATTTCATCGATTAAGACTATATTACCGTCTTCATCTTTACCCATTTCATATTTAGTATCCACTAAAATTAAACCATTTTTAGCGGCGGTTTCCATACCAAATTGAAATAATTTCATCGCGGCTTCCGATGCGTATTTCCATTCATCTTCCGTCATTAATTTTTGTTCAACGATTTCTTGAGGAGTAATCGGTCTATCGTGAAGAACATCTTTGGTTGTGGGAGTAATAATAGGTTTTACTAGTTTTTGATTTTTCACCAAACCTTCTGGTAACTCATTACCACAATAATTTCTGACGCCATTTTGGTATTGTGTCCAAAGGGAAGTACTGGTACTTCCTGTTGCATAAGCACGCATCACAAATTCAACTGGGAACACCGTGCATTTTTTCGCAAGTGTAATATTAGGATCTGGAATTGAAATCACATGATTAGGAATAATATGTTGCGTATGCTCAAACCACCATGCGCTTGTTAAATTTAATACTTGGCCTTTAAAAGGAACGGAGGCTAACACGCGATCGAAAGCGCTTTGTCTATCCGTGGTAATTAAAATTAATCTATCGCCTAAATCATAAGTATCGCGCACTTTGCCGCGATATTTTTTACCGAATTTGAAATCGGTTTCGGTTAAGCAATGGGTTAAATTCTTTTTAATTAAATCAGCGTAATTATTCATAAATAAAACTCTCATGAGCAACAGGAT